>Ga0247821_10000253_pt1 | contig 30417 bp, 20 predicted proteins | sample 13C_Glycerol_Day_FD_192481 | JGI IMG/M metagenome (GOLD analysis project Ga0247821, IMG submission 192481) | Soil microbial communities from agricultural site in Penn Yan, New York, United States - 13C_Glycerol_Day14 | ecosystem: Environmental > Terrestrial > Soil > Agricultural land | place... | reverse complement strand
CGCCAATACCATGGGCGAATTGATCGTTGACCTTCTTGAAATTATCGATATCGATCATCGCCAGGTACCCATGCTGATGCAGAAGATCAGCAGGCAAAACGAGTGCAGGCTTTCGAAATCATGTTGGCGAAACTCCCGACGCAAGGTCGGCGGTGCATCGTGCTTGCGCACCTGTTGTTCGATGGTTTTGTACATGGTGGCCTTACGAATGCGATGAAGACAGTAATGTGCCTCAGTTGCCATTCAAGGTCAGCAGACCCTTGGCCCAGGGCCGGTAGCGCAACGAGAACACCGCGCTTGGGTGACAACCCGCACCGCTTTGCGGGTTGGCAGCGACGGCCTTGAAGGGCTGGCCGCTCTGACTGGTCTGGTGAAAGGCTTCGCGCACGACGCCAATGGAACAGGGCAGGGCAGCCAGGTACTGCTGGCGTACCAGCGGCGCCAGACGCCCGGTACCGGCGCCATCCTGCCACCAGACCTGCAGGTTCAAACCGGCCAGTTGCTGCAGCCAGGTGGCATTGACTGCTGGACTGAGATGACCGGCGCTGAAGGTACTGATGTGCAGCGGCGCATCAAGGCGGTGATTGAAGGCCTGCAGTTGGTTGAACAGCGCCTGGCGCCGTTGTGCATCCTTGAAGTGCAGGTCGTCCAGCTCCATCGGCAGGTACCAGCCGGCCACGGGCAGTTTCCAGTGTTGACGCAGCAGGCGTTGCTGAGCCAGCGAACGACCCAGTTGCAATTGCCAGTAAGCGCTCAGGCCGGCGCTGTCGAGCTCGTCGATGCGTTGGTAGTAAGCGGGGTCCATGTACAACCCCAGGACCAGTTGCAGGCCTTGGTCATGGGCTGCGCGCAGGCTGTTGGCAAGCCAGCCTTCGGCGCCGCCAAAGGTGCTGTCGCCATACGCCGTCCACTGTACGATCAGCGTCTTGCCACCCTGCGCCGCCGTCGCTTTCCACAGCGCTTGCCACTGTGCCTGACTGAGCTGCGCGTCACGGTTGAGCGGTTGATAGAAGAGCTGTTCGTCGGCATTGGCTGACAGGCATAGCGCAAGCATTAGCCCGGTTACGAATTTGCGCATCAAAAGTTCATCTCCACGCCGAGCAGCATGCCGTCGGCCCGCTCATACAGATTGCCGCCCAGCGATTGCTGATATTCGGCGCGTACCTGGAGCGAGCCGCGATAGGCGTTGTAGCGGTCGTCGTCGAACCACCACTGCCAACGCAGGCCGACACCGGTGCGCAGGTCCTGGCGCCAGTCGTTGTTCGGGTCTTGGCTGGAGAACTCGAGAAAGCCGTAGGGCATCAAGGTCTGTGGCGCGTCGCTAGCCAGCTTCCAGGTATGGCCTTGCTGGTAGCGTGACAGCCATTGGTGGTCACCGGCACGGGTCCACCAGGCGGCGTCGAGGTACAGAAAACGCTCGTCCCATTGGTCTTCGTCAATACGCCAGTCATTGCGCCACTTGTCCTGGTCGAGGAACGAGGAGGTGGCGCGCAACAGCAGGTCGTTGCTCGACTCGGCATTGCCACGCAGGTCGCCCCAGTTGTCGCTGACCTTGCTCGGGCTCAGCAGCTCGCCCAGGCTCAGGCCACTGTAGTGGTCATCGTCGATCTGGCGTTGATGATAGAGCTCGGCATACAGGTTGAGGTTGGCCTGGCCCAAGGGTTTGTAACGCAGGCCAACCCCGGTGCCCATGCTCTGGGCATAGTCGGTGCGGCTTTGGCCGCCGAACAGGACCCGGCCATACACCGACAAGGTGCTGCCATTACGGCTGGGTTCTTCACCCAGGGCGTGGTCCCACATCGCCAATTGCACGTTTTGCGAAGCAGCCCGTCGCTCTTCTCGGCTATCGCGAAAGGTGTCGTTGGTTGAGATACCGGCGGGCGACCACGTGCTGGCCAAGGTGATGCTGTCACGTCGTGACAAGCTTTCGTGAGCGCGGCGCTGGCGGTACTTGCGCGCCTCGAGGCTGCCGAACTCGTCGTCTTCGTCAACCCGGTCCTGTTCGACATCGATGACCCGGCGCAGCTCCTTACGGGCTGAAGCGCTGTCCTCAACCTCGATATAACGCAGTGCCAGGGTTTCGCCCAGGCGGTAGTCCTCGGGGAAGTCGCGGGTCGATTGCTGCAGAGGCGGGATCGACTGGCGACGCACTGCCGGATCCTTGTCGCCGGCCAGGCGCATGCCGTAATCGGCACGGTAGCGCGGGTTGTGCGGATCGAGGCGCACGGCGTCGGCCAGCCAGGCATTGCTCTGCTCAAGTTCGCCGGCCTGTTGTGCAGTGACCGAGGCCGCGTAGTAATGCTCAGCCTTCGGCTGATGCGCCAGCGCTTGGCGCTGATAGTCCATGGCCGCTGCGGTGTCGCCCTGGCGCTGGGCAATCGCGGCGCCCAAGGCAAAGTCATCGGCGCTGCGGTGGGCGATCTTGCTCCAATGCAGCCTGGCACGATCTGGGTCGTTGGCATTAAGGGCACTGCGGGCAGCGGTGAGGCGAGCGTTATCCGTCCACTGGCTGTCGTTGAGGCTGTTCCAGATCGGTTGCGCTGCATGTGAGTCGCCCGCCGCTTCCAGGGCGTAGGCCAGAGGCAGGCGGCTGCCACTGTCGCCCAGGCGTTCAGCCGCCTGGTAATAGACCACGGCTTCGCCCGGGCGCTCTGGCATGGCGCAACGGCCCAATGCACGTAGCTGACCAACTTCGTTGGGGCTGGCGGGAATGATCTGGCGCACGGCCGCGCACTCGCCGCTCTCAGCCAGGCGCGCGAGCAGCACTGCACGCGTCGCCGGGTCGACCCGAGGGACCAGGCCGCTCATGCGGCGAACGTCCAGTGGCGCGTCAGCGTGGCTGTAAAGACTCGCCAGGCGCTGCAGCAAAGACGCTGGCAAGCGGCCCTGGTGGCGGTCGTAAGCGTGTTCGAGTAGTTGCCGAACGTGGGTGTGGCGGCCTTCTTTGAGTTGCAGGAAGGTGGCTTGCTCCAGTGCGGCCAGGTCACCGTTCTGGCGATACAGCTGCTCCCACAACTGCGCCGAGTGGGTACCACCACCTGCTCCGTGCAAGCGTTGGTTAAGCACCAGCCAGGTCTTCGGATCCTCCTCGGCTCGGCACTGGCCCACCTGTTGGCGGGCAAGGTCAGGGTCATGCCGGGATAGCCATTCGGCGGTCTCCAGGCAGGGCCGCTTGAGTTCATTGCTCAAGCGCTGCACCAGGCCGCTGTCATTGCCTTGGCGGGCCAGTTCCCACAACTGTTGGCGTTGCTCTGGATGTTGCAGATCGGCGTCGGGCAACGACTGTAGCCAGCGTTGGGCGAGCTGATCGTGGTCCATGGCGATGGCTCGATTGGCCATGGCCAGGCGGGTCTGGCGGGCGATATCGGCCGACGGCGCGGTTTTCAGCAGTTGCTGCAGTGGCGCTTCGTCCAGTCGCTGTACATAAGCATTGGCCAGGCGTTGCCAGTCCTTGGCCGGTAGTTGACCGCGGGTCGCCAGGGGGGCCAAGGCATCGATGGTCTGGCTCCAGTCGTGCAACTGCTCGGCCCAGTTTGCCCGTGCCAGACGCAGAATGTTGTCATCGCCTTTGGGCTGCAGGTGGTTGAGCCAGTCCAGGGCCCGGGCTGCACCGCCGAACTTGGCTAGGCTCAGGCTGTAGGCCTGCCACAGGCGGATGCGTTGGTTCAGGGGGCTGTTGGCAATCCAGCTTTCGACCTGGCTCGTGCCGGGTGGGTCCTGTTCGATCCAGGCCAGGCGCAGCTCCAACAGGGCGTCGGCATCGGTCGCGCTGGCCTGTTCGGCCATTGTCTCGGCATCGCGGTAGCGGCGTTGGTGGAGCAGCGCCTGAATCAGCAACGCGCGGGCTTCGTCGTTGTTGGGGACGCGTTGCAACAAATGGCGAGTCAGGCGTTCCACTTCTGCCCAATTGTTCTGCTTGGCCTCGCGGTAGCTGCGCTCCATATAGGGGTAACTGCGGAAACGTTCGAAATCACTGAGCGGTGCAGCCAGGCTGCTGAGGGCATAGAACGACAACAGCAGGCTGGCGAATTTCAACGGTGGACGCAGACTCATGCCACCTCCCGGGTCAGGTCATAGGCTGCTTGCTGTTCTTGAACCTGCTCGGCCAGGGCGGCCTGTAGCACCTCTTCGGTGATGATGCCGCGGGCAATCAAGTGCTCACCCAGGGACATGTGTTCGGGGTTGAAATCAATCAGCGCTTGGTTGAACAGGGTGGCAGGGACCATGCCGCGTACTTGCAGCAAGGTGCCGAGCATGATCTGGTGGCAGCTGACTCGTTCAAGCAGGGTGGCATCATCCTGATGTCGTTCTAACACCGCAAGCATCTGCCGGGTTTCCTCTTTTTGCCAAGGGCTGGGGTAGTGGTAGCGCAGCCCGAGGGTTACCCGTCCCTGAGGTGCCAGGCGGTAGCTCACCGGGCGCTTGAGTTGGCGGCTGATGACGCCCAGAGACACCTGGCTCACAGGTGTTTCACTGGCCAGTACCAGCGTCTCGCCTTCTTCGGCGACGGGCAACACACCGTAATGCACGGCCAGTCGGCGCGGTACTCTCGCGATCAATTGTGGGTCGAGCTTGAACGGGTTAAGCGGGGCCCATGGTAGATCCAGCTGTTCGCTCAGGGCCTGGACCAGTTGCTCGCTGGTGAGCCAGCCTTGTAGCAGCAGTTCGCGGCCAAGGCGTCGGCGCAACGGGTTAGTGATCGCCTGGTGTAACTGCGCTTCGCTGATCAGGCCTTTGTCGACTAGGCGTTGGCCCAACGGGGTACGCATGGGCGCGGTCAGGGCAGGGAACTCGTGGGTAGTCTTGTCCCAGGCCACGCGACGCGAGTCGCCCATTTCCATGACCTGGCGCAGGGCTCGCACGTTGGCGAAGAAATTGACGAAGTTGCTCCACATCATCCGCGGTGCCGACAGCAGCCCCTCGACAATGCCGTAGTAGCGGGTGACGAAAAAGCCGCGCTGGAACAGACGGTTGATCAGCATCAGGCCATTGAGCCAAAGCAGTGTGGTAAGCATCTGGCTGTCGGCCAGGATCGATTGGAATTTCCAGGTATTGGGCGCCAGCAGGCCTACCAGCCACATGGCCAGCAACACCAGCAGCAAAAAATTGACCAGAAAGCTCAGCAGGTAAGCGAACAAGCCACGGCGGTCGCGCCAGAGGAAATAGTTGAGTGCACCTTTGCGGCTCCAACCGAGGTTTTTCGTACCCTGGAAGACGATGCCGACAATCCAGCGCGATTTCTGCCGAATCGCATGCTGCCAGTCCCGCGGGAAGTGCTCACGCACGCAGATGACCTGGGCGAATTCGCGACTCATGCCCAGGCGCCAGTCGCGCTTGAGTGCCAGATGCGGGTCGGTGATGGAATAGCGGGCGAAGATGCACTTCATACCCTTTTGCTTGAGGCGAAAGCCGATGTCGTAGTCTTCGGTCAGGCTCTGCACGTCAAAGGCGATGCCGTCACCGTCCTCGAGCAAGGCGCTGATCGCCCGACGGCTGAAGCAGGTGCCAACCCCGGCGCTGGGTACCTGGCCGGTCAGCGCTTCACGCACGATGACATCCTTGCCATGGTTTTCAGCGAACTCGTCGACGTAGTGACCGGCAGTGAACCCTTTCCACTCCGGCGCGAAGGGGTATACCGGGATCTGGATCATGTCCTTGTTGGGCAGCAGGTAGTTGTACAGGCGCAGCTCCATCGGCGAGATGACATCCTCGGCGTCATGCAGGATGAAACCGGCGAACTCGATCTTCGCCTCGCTCTGAAAACGCAGAAGGGCGTCGATGATATTGTTCAGGCAGTCGGCTTTGCTGGTTGGGCCGGGGCGGGCGCAGACCACCTTATGCACATTGGGGTAGTGCAGGCACACCGCATCGACATCGGCCTGGGTTTGCGGGTCGTTGGGGTAGGTGCCGACGAAGATCTGGTAATTTTCATAATCGATGGTCGAGGCGGCCAGGCGTGCCATCTCGCCTACCACGCCGACTTCGTTCCAGGCCGGGACCATGATTGCCAGTGGTTTTTCCGGCGCTTCGAACAAGCGCTTTTCATCGGCCTTTTCGAACTTGTCGTAAATGCGCAAACGACGGATCAGCCTGCGCCCCCAATACACCAGGTCGATGAACAGGTCGTCCAGCCCCAGCAGGAACATGAGCAGCGCCAGGGTGATCGCCAGGAGCTTGAGGCCGAACAATACATAGGTGAGGACGTCGACAACGGCCAGGCTCATGAGGCATCGCGCTCGCTGGCAGTTTCCTCGAGCCAGCGGCTCAAACGTTCAGCGATGCGCTCGCTGGCATGACCATCACCATAGGGGGTGAACACCCGGCTCATCTGTTTGTACGCGGCGGGGTCGTCCAGCAGTAGGCTGGTTTCCTTGACGATCCGTTCAGTCAGGGTGCCGACCAGCTTCACCGTGCCGCCTTCGAGCACCGAAGGGCGCTCGGTGACCTTACGCAGCACCAGCAAGGGTTTACCCAGTGCTGGGGCTTCTTCCTGTACCCCGCCGGAGTCGGTGAGGATCAGGTACGCACGGTCCATCAGCCAGACAAAATGTTGATAGTCCTGCGGCGCCACCAGGAGAATGTTTGACTGGTGCGAGAGTACCCCGTACACCGCTTTTTGCACTTGCGGGTTGAGGTGTACCGGGTAAACGAACTGTACGTCGGGGTAACGTAGGGCCAATTCAGCCAGAGCCAGGCAGATCCGTTCAAAGCCCTGGCCGAAGTTTTCCCTTCGGTGACCGGTGATGAGCACCATGCGCTGGTCTTCGCGCAGTTGCGCCAAGGGCGAATCGGGCGCTGGTTTCCATTGGCTTTTGTTCAGGTGCTCACGCATCCATAACAAGGCATCGATGACGGTGTTGCCGGTGACCTCAATATGCTCCAGCACTACTCCTTCGCGCAGCAGGTTGTCGCGGGACTTGGTGGTCGGGGCAAAGTGCAGGTCGGCAATCACACCGGTCAGGCGCCGATTGGCCTCCTCTGGCCAAGGCGCCTTGAGGTTGCCGGTGCGCAGACCGGCCTCGACATGGCCGATTGGGATCTGCCGGTAGAAGGCGGCGAGGGCGGCGATGAAGCTGGTGGTGGTGTCGCCGTGGACCAGGACAATATCGGGCTTGATGCGCTCATAGGTGGCATCCAGTTGCCCGAGCAGCTGTTGCGACAGGCCGTTGAGGGTTTGGTTCTGGGTCATGACCTGCAGGTCTTCATCGACACTCAGGCCAAAATCCTTGAGCACTTGCTGAAGCATTTCCCGATGCTGGCCGGTGGAGCAGATGTTCAGATCCAGGTCCGGCCACTCGCGCAGCACGCGGGCCAGTGGCGCCATTTTGATTGCTTCGGGGCGCGTGCCAAACACCATCATGACTGTGTACGCCATTGCCCTGCTCCTGGTTTCGTCCTGATCCACGAAGTTGTACGGTCTATTGCTCTTGTAGGAGTTAGATACAAGCAGCAGAAATAAGGCTTGTCCAATGTCAGTACGGTTTTATGACGTCAAGGGAATGGGGCTAGAGCGGTTTGTGTCGGAGTGGGAACCTGTCTTGCTGGCGATGCCAGTTCTCACAAATCAGTCGATCTGCTTGCGCAACCAATCCAAAAACATCCGTACCACCGGCCGCCGTTCCTGCCCCGGTACGCACACTGCGTTGTACTGGGCAGCCGGCAAGCGAATGTCTTCGCGCCAGGGCTGCAGCAACCCGAGACGCAAACTGTCGGCCACTAGCACATTGCTCGCCAATACCAAGCCATGCCCGGCGATGGCCGCCTGCAAGGCATGGTGTTCGTCGTCGTAGTGATGAGTACGTGCCCGTTGCAACCACTGCGGTTTGTCCGCCAGCTTGCACCAACGGCCCCAGTTGATGGCGGCGCCGCTGGCTGAAACCCAAGGGGCTTCGATCAATACCAGCGGTTGGTCGGCAGGTGGCTCTTGCCAACCAGGCGGGGTGTAGACGGCGAAGTACTCCGTCAGCAGCGGTAGCCGATACAGCGTCGGGTCGGTATTGAATTCAGCCCGCAGCGCCAGGTCCAGGCTGTGGTCGCGGTGCAGGTCGAGCACCTCGTTGCCAGTTTGCACCCGTACCTGAATGTCGCTGTGGCGACGATGGAAATCACCCAGTCGCGGAATCAGCCAGAGGCTGGCGAACGCGGCGGTGGTCGTCAGGGTTATTTGTTGCTGGTCGCAGGCGGGGCGCAGCGCAGCCAGTGCCTGGTGCAAACCGGCCAGGCCATGATGGACCTGCCGGTACAGCTGCTCGCCCGCTGGCGTCAGCGTTACGCGCTGGGCACTGCGCTGGAACAACAGCAGGCCCAGGTCACTTTCCAGGCGCTTGATCTGGTAAGAGATGGCTGCTGCGGTCACGACCATCTCATCGGCCGCAGCCTTGAAACTGCCCAGACGGGCGGCGGACTCAAAGGCGCGCAAGGCGGTCAGCGGCAGCTTGGCGAACATGACCTTCAACCAGATTGAGGGAGGCTCAATCTAGCTCAATTGAAGCGCTCTCTCAATGACGCTAGGGTGAGGGCTCATTCTACAACCGGAGCCGGTCATGCAAGGCAAGGCGCGCAAAGTGGTCCAGGCCATTCTCTATGAAATTATTGCGGTGCTCTGTGTCGCACCGGCGCTGTCGTGGGCCTTCGACGCTGGCATGGCTCACTCCACCGTTCTGTCGTTGATCCTCTCGGCGGTGGCGCTGTCCTGGAACATGTTTTACAACTGGGCCTTCGAGTCCTGGGAAGCACGTCAGCAACAACGTCGGCGAACCCTGTGGCGGCGATTTCTGCATGCCTTGGGCTTTGAAGGCGGGCTGGTGGTGATTCTTTTGCCCGTGGTGGCCGTGTGGATGCAGGTCAGCCTGTGGGCAGCGTTGTTGACTAACCTGGCGTTGTTCCTGTTCTTCTTTGTCTATGCCTTTGTTTTCCAGTGGGCCTTCGATCGGGTATTCGATGTGCCTGAGTCAGCACGCGAGCCTGCTTGACTTCGCCTATACGCCTGCGCTAGTTTCGCTGGCATGAACACATTCCTGCAGTTGTCTCAGCCAAGCATTATTACCGCCATTATCGTTTTGGCGGGCTAGCTGACACTTGCACCGAACCCGCCCTGGAGGCGGGTTCTTTCTCTCTCTCCTGGGCACTTTAAAAAACCAGGAGTCACTGATGACCAGCCTTGCCGTTAGCCCTCGCACACCGTCCGCGTCGCTGAATCTGCTGTCCGATTACGTGCGGCGCATTCTTGCTGCTCCGGTGTACGACTTGGCCATCGAGACGCCCCTGCAACGAGCCCCAGCGTTGTCCGCAACGTTGGGCAATCAGGTGCTGCTCAAGCGTGAAGACCTGCAACCGACGTTCTCGTTCAAGATTCGCGGCGCGTATAACCGGCTCAGCCGCCTGAGCCCGGCGCAGCGCGCGCGTGGGGTGATCACCGCATCGGCCGGCAACCATGCCCAAGGCGTGGCACTGGCCGCTCGGGAGCTGGGCATGCGCGCAACGATCGTCATGCCGACCACAACCCCAGAATTGAAAGTGAACGGGGTGCGTTCGCGCGGTGGTGAAGTGGTGCTGCACGGTGACAGTTTTCCGCATGCCTTAGCCCATGCGCTGAAATTGGCCGACAGCGAAGGCGCAACCTTTGTCCCGCCCTTTGACGACCCGGATGTGATCGCCGGTCAGGGCACCGTGGCCATGGAAATCCTGCGCCAACAACCCGGTGCACTGGACGCGATCTTCGTTCCGGTTGGCGGCGGTGGCTTGATCGCGGGCATCGCGGCCTACGTCAAGTACCTGCGCCCGGAGGTGAAAGTGATTGGTGTCGAACCCCAGGATTCCAATTGCCTGCAGGTCGCGATGCAGGCCGCAGAGCGGGTGGTCCTGCCACAGGTCGGCAGCTTTGCCGAGGGCGTGGCGGTGGCGCAAATCGGCGCCCATTGCTTCGAGGTGTGCCGACACTTTGTCGACGAGGTCATCACGGTCAGCAATGACGAGCTGTGCGCGGCAATCAAGGATATTTACGACGATACTCGCTCGATCACTGAGCCGTCCGGGGCCTTGGCGGTAGCTGGGATCAAGAAGTACGTTGCCCGTGAGAACGCCCGTGGCCAGACCCTGGTGGCGATCGACTCGGGGGCCAACGTCAACTTCGATCGCCTGCGCCATGTCGCCGAACGTGCCGAGTTGGGTGAGCAGCGCGAAGCGATCATCGCCGTGACCATCCCCGAGCAACCCGGCAGTTTCCGTGCTTTTTGCCAGGCCCTGGGCAAGCGCCAGATCACCGAGTTCAATTACCGCTATTACCCTGACAAGGAAGCCCGTCTGTTCGTTGGCGTGCAGACCCACCCGCAACACGACCCGCGCGACCAATTGTTGGCCAGCCTGCGTGCACAGGGCTACAACGTGCTCGACCTGACCGACAATGAACTGGCCAAGTTGCACGTGCGTCACACGGTGGGTGGGCATGCCGGGCCGGGTGCCGATGAGCGCGTACTGCGCTTCGAGTTTCCTGAGCGACCGGGCGCCTTGCTGGGGTTCCTTGAGCGTCTGGGCAAGCGCTGGAACATTAGTTTGTTCCACTACCGCAACCATGGCGCAGCTGAAGCGCGGGTGTTCGCTGCGCTGGAGGTACCGCCTGAGGAACAAGACGGTTTACCTGCTGCGCTCGATGCCATGGGGTACCGCTACTGGGATGAAACCGATAATCCAGCCTATCGGCTGTTCCTTGGCTGAGTAAGCATTGCCCCAGATCAACACGCGGCAGGGCCTATAGGCGGATCCTCAAGGCAATGGAATATTGCATGAGGATTTCGCCATGAGCAGCACGTTCTTCATCCCTGCCGTCAACATCATGGGCATTGATTGCCTTGACGAGGCGATGGCCGCCATTGCCGGCTATGGATTGCGCAAGGCACTGATCGTTACTGACACCGGACTAGTCAAGGCCGGTGTCGCCGAGCGTATTGCCGAACAGCTGGCCATGCGCGACATTGATTCGTCGATATTTGACGGGGCTAAAGCCAACCCCAGTATCGCCAACGTTGAACAAGGCCTGGCGCAGTTGCAGCGCGAGCGCTGCGATTGCGTGATTTCCCTGGGCGGTGGCTCGCCGCATGATTGCGCCAAGGGCATTGCCCTGTGCGCCACCAATGGCGGCAAAATCAGTGATTATGAAGGCGTTGACCGTTCGGCCAAGCCGCAACTGCCGTTGATTGCCATCAACACCACCGCTGGCACTGCCAGTGAAATGACCCGTTTCTGCATCATCACCGACGAGGCGCGCCATGTGAAAATGGCCATTGTCGACCGCAACGTCACGCCGCTGCTGTCGGTCAACGACCCGGCGTTGATGGCCGGGATGCCTAAAGGGTTGACCGCCGCCACCGGCATGGATGCCCTGACCCACGCCATTGAAGCCTACGTGTCGACGGCTGCCACACCGATCACCGATGCCTGCGCCATCAAGGCGATGGAGCTGATCAGCGAAAACCTGCGTCAGGCGGTGGCCCAAGGCAGTGATTTGCAGGCACGAGAGAACATGGCCTACGCACAGTTCCTTGCGGGTATGGCGTTCAACAACGCTTCGCTGGGGTATGTGCATGCCATGGCTCACCAGTTAGGCGGTTTTTACGACTTGCCGCATGGTGTGTGTAACGCGGTACTGCTGCCGCATGTGCAGCGCTTCAATGCCAAAGTCAGTGCGGCACGCCTGCGTGATGTGGCCAGGGCCATGGGCGTGGATGTGTCGGGCATGACGGCGCAGCAGGGCAGCGATGCGGCGATTGCAGCGATTGAGACGCTGTCGCGGGACATTGATATTCCGGCAGGGTTGGCTGAACTGGGGGCAAAAGCGGTGGATGTGCCGGTGCTGGCCAGCAATGCGCTTAAGGACGCGTGTGGTTTGACCAATCCGCGGCCAGCCAATCAGGAAGAGATTGAGGCGATTTTCAAGGCTGCTTTCTGACTGAATGAGCGTCGACAAGGCCGGCTCCCACAAGGTTGAGTGTGGGAGTCGAGCCTGGCGGTGACGCTTTTCTTCAGACTACCAACGACAGCAGCATGATAAAGATGATGCCGACCACCGAAAGAATGGTTTCCATCATGCTCCAGGTCTTGAAGGTCTCGGCCACGGTCATATTGAAGTACTGTTTTACCAGCCAGAAACCGGCATCGTTGACGTGAGACAGGATCAACGAGCCTGCACCTGTAGCCAATACCAGCAACTCACGGTTGACCCCCGGCATCATGCCGATCACCGGTGCCACAATCCCGGCCCCGGTAATCGTCGCCACCGTCGCTGAGCCTGTGGCAATACGAATTACCGCCGCTACCAGCCAAGCCAGCATGATCGGCGAGATTTGCGCTTGTACCGCCATTTGACCGATGACGTTGCCGACGCCAGTATCCACCAGCATCTGCTTGAAACCACCACCGGCACCGACGATCAAAATGATAGCGGCGGTGGGTGCCAGGCTCTGGTCGAGCAGTTTCATGATCTGCTGACGGGAGAAACCGCGTGCGGCACCGAAGGTATAGAACGCCAGTAACAGGGCGGCGAGCAGGGCGGTAATCGGGTGGCCGATCAGGTCCATCCATTGACGCACGATATGTTCAGCTGGCAGCACCACATCGGCGAAGGTTTTCAGCAGCATCAGAAACACCGGCAGCAGCACGGTGATCAGCGTCACGCTGAAGCTTGGCAGGTTCTTCTGTTCGGATTCACGGGCGATCTGGTCCATCAACTCTTGCGACGGCGAGCCTGGAATGTAGCGGGAGATGAAGTTGCCATACAGTGGGCCGGCAATGATCGCTGTGGGCAGGGCGACGATCAGGCCATAGAAGATGGTCTTGCCGATGTCGGCATTGAAGATACCAATGGCCAGCAGCGGTCCGGGATGCGGCGGCACCAGACCATGGACCACCGAAAGCCCGGCCAGCAGCGGAATACCGATTTTGATCAGTGATACCCCGGACCGCCGGGCGACAATGAATACCAGCGGGATCAGCAGGACGAAGCCGATCTCGAAGAACAGCGGAATCCCCACCAGAAAAGCGGCGAACATCATCGCCCAGTGCACTTTTTCTTTGCCAAAGGCGCGGATCAAGGTCTGGGCGATCTGGTCGGCACCGCCGGAGTCGGCCATCAGCTTGCCGAGCATGGTGCCCAGGGCCAGGACAATACCAACAAAGCCCAGCACGCCACCAAAGCCGTCCTGGAAAGATTTCATTACTTTGGCCACCGGCATGCCCGAGGTCAGGCCGAGAAAGCCGGCGGCCAGGGTCAACGCGACGAAGGGATGGACTTTAAAGTGGGTGATCAGTAGCACCAGACCGATGATGGTGACTACGGCATCAAGCAGCAGGTAGGTATCAGTTGCCAAACCGAACATGGTTCAGTGCCTCATATTGTCTTTGTTGTGGGCGGAGCTGTGACTGCATTTACGGGTAAAGACAGCGCTATCTTTGGTGAGCCGGAAAACCGCCAGGTCAGGCCGTTCGCGCCAGCACCGGTTCACCGCAGGGCTTTAGCCACAGGTCCACCTGCACGGCGAGGGTATCCACGGGCAGCGTGGCATCCAGGGGCAGGGTCAGGGCTTCGCCATTGGGGCGTTCGAGGGCGGCGAACTGACTGGCGATCAGGCTGGCGGGCATGAAGTGCCCAGGGCGGGCAAGCACCCGGCGGCTGGCTTCTTCAGGGGTCAGGTCGAGAAAGACGAAACCCAGGTCCGGCACGGCATGACGCAAGGCGTCGCGGTAGCGCTTTTTCAACGCCGAACAGGTGAGGATGGGGCGCTCACCGTGCTTGAGGGTGGCCTGCAACTCTTCACCCAGACGGATCAGCCAACCGGCGCGGTCGTCATCGTCCAGGGGAATGCCGGCGCTCATTTTTTGAATATTGGCAGCGGGGTGGAAGTCATCGCCTTCGATCAGGCGGCCGCCGCTCAAACCTGCAATGGCAGCACCGACATAGCTTTTGCCGCAGCCAGCTACGCCCATTACCACGATTGCCGATAGGGGTGGGTTCATATCGGTACCTCCTGCAAGGCAAGATAGCGCTATCTTGAGCCAAGTCAATGTTAGGCTCGCGCGCTTCCTACCCCAATGTTATTGATCTTGTATTCAGCAGTGTGGATGCTCATTTCAGGTCACCTGCAGTTTTGCATTGCCTGTGTTCTGAGACAGCGCTACCTTAGTGCCCGTTCCCTATTCTTTGCAAGTCGAAAATAAATTCCCCCATGACCCGCATCGGCTCTCGTACTACTGGTCGTCCCACTCTGGCTGAAGTTGCCAGGCTTTCCGGGGTTTCCCCAATTACTGCGTCGCGGGCCTTGCGCGGGGTCAGCACGGTTGCCCCGGAACTGGTCGAGAAGGTCAAGCTGGCCGCCACTACGCTCGGTTATGTTGCCAACCCGGCCGCTCGGGCGCTGGCATCGGCGCAGAGCGAGTCGATCGTGGTGCTGATTCCGTCGCTGTCCAACCAGTTGTTCATCGAGACCTTGGAAGCTGTCCATGAAGTGATGCGGCCGCGCGGTCTTGAAGTACTGATTGGTAACTATCACTACGATATCGCCGAAGAAGAGAACCTGATTCGCAATTATTTGGCCTATCAGCCTCGCGGCATATTGCTGACCGGTTTTGACCGCAGCGAGGCAGCCAAGCAGATGCTCAGCGCCAGTGGTGTGCCGTGCGTGCATATGATGGAGTTGGGTAACCCGGAGCAGGGCATGTCGGTGGGCTTTTCCCAGCAGCAGGCCGGTGCGGCGGCGGCACGCCATCTGCTTGATCGCGGTTGCCAGCGCCTGGCCTTTATCGCCGCGCAACTTGACCCGCGGGTGATGCAGCGGGCTGATGGCTTTCGTCAGGCACTGGTCGAAGCAGGCCGTTTTGCCCCTGAATTGCAAGTGTTGTCACCACAACCGTCGTCCATCGGTTTGGGCGGAGAGTTGTTCGCGCAGTTGCTGGCTCAGCATGGGGATGTCGATGGCATCTTCTTCTGTAACGACGACTTGGCTCAGGGCGCTGTTCTCGAAGCGCTGCGATTAGGGATCCAGGTACCGCAGCAGGTCGCTATCGTCGGTTTCAACGATCTACCGGCGTCGGCGCACATGGTCCCGCGCCTGACCTCGATACGCACGCCACGGGCCGCCATTGGTCGTTGCGCCGCGCAGGCATTGCTCGGCCTTCTCGATGGCAAGCGCAGCACCCCGCACAACCAGGACCTGGGCTTTGAGCTGGTGGTGCGCGAAAGCAGTTGAACAGTGGCCTCCCACTCGCGTTGGGTGGAGTGATGTCAGTGTGCTTGCACGGCGCCATTGTTTATCTATGCTCAGCAAATCCTGAGCATGGAGGGTGGTTCGATGTTTGATTTTCATCGTAAGTCCGATCTGGCCGAAATCGAGCAGTGCACCCGAGTTTTAGCCGGGATCAATGCCAAACTGGCCGCCATCAGCCGATCCATGGCGATGATCGAGTTCAGCCCGGACGGGATCATTCTTGAAGCCAACGACAACTTCTGCAAGGCCATGGGCTACAGCCTTGAGCAGATTCGCGGCAAGCACCACCGGATTTTCTGTGAACAAGGGTACGCCAACAGCGACGATTATCGGCGCTTGTGGCGAGATCTGGCCCGCGGTGAGCCACAGAGTGGTACGTTTGCCCGAATTGATAACCAAGGTCGTGAGCTCTGGCTTGAAGCCAGCTACATGCCGGTGTTCGGGCCCCAGCAGCAAGTCACCAGCGTGATCAAAGTGGCGTCTGACATCACCCGGCGGGTCAAGGACGAACATGAGAGCGAAAGCCTGATCAATGCCATCAGCCGCTCCATGGCGATGATCGAGTTCACCCCTGAGGGCAAGGTGATCAAGGCCAACCAGAACTTTCTCGACACCATGCGCTACCGCCATGAAGAGATTGTCGGCCAGCACCACAGCCTGTTCTGCCATAGGAGCGAAAGCGAATCAGCGGCCTACAAGGCGTTTTGGGCCTCGCTCAATCGCGGCGAGTACCATTGCCATCGCTTCGAGCGGGTCAACAAACTGGGGCAGATGGTTTACCTCGAGGCGTCCTACAACCCAATATTCGACACCCGCGGGCGCCTGTACAAGGTGGTCAAGTTCGCCAGTGACATCACCTCTCAGGTCAGCACTCAGCAAACGGCCGCTGAGGCGGCTCATGCCACTTCGGTGCAGAATGATGCCTGCGCACGTAAAGGCTCTCAGGTGGTGCAACAGACGGTGCAGGTGATCGAGGAAATTTCCCTGAACCTCAATGCTGCCGCGCGCAGTATCGACGCAGTGAGTAAACAGTCGGAACTGATCGGACAGATTGTGCAGACGATTCGTGGAATTGCCGACCAGACCAACCTGCTGGCGCTGAACGCCGCCATTGAAGCGGCGCGTGCCGGTGAACACGGACGCGGTTTTGCCGTGGTGGCCGATGAGGTACGGAACCTGGCCGCGCGTACCAGCAAGGCAACCCTGGAAATCGTCGAGGTGGTGCGCCAGAACCACGACCTGTCGTTGACGGCAGTGGCCAGCATGCAGTCAAGCCTGAGCCGCACCGGCATTGGTGTGGAACTGGCCAACGAAGCGGGGGAGGTGATCCTGGAAATTCAGCAGGGCTCCCAGCATGTGGTCGATGCCATCAGCCAGATCAACTCGACCTTGCAATTGCATTGAATGCATCGACTTCTCACGTAGCCGCAGCCTGGCGGCAGCGGCTACAGCAAGTGCTGTTGGGTTAACTGTGTTTTGAGGGTCAGCAAGCTCTGTTCCAGAGTGTCTAACAATGCCTTGAGCTGATCGTTCGAGGCATCGCCTAGGCAGGCTTGCTCGAGGGCTTGGCAATGACCTACCACTGCGCGCGCCTTGAGCATCTTGGCCCCGCCCTTGATACGGTGGGCCAGGGCGCGCACGCTAGTGCGCGAAGGGTGCGGACCGAGGTCACGCAGGGCCTTGAGGTCTTCTGCGTTGCTGCGCGCCAGTTCGGTGAGTAAACGGCGGACCAGGTCGGGGTCGCCCAAGGTTAAATACCTGAGGTTGTCGATGTCGAAGCCACTGGCGTGGCTCTGGTCCATGGCTGCCTGCAATTCAGGGGGCGGGGTGCCCTTGGCCTGCAAATGATGACGCAATTCAGCAAGGCCAATGGGCTTGAACAGGCACTCGTTCATGCCACTGGCCAGGCAACGCTCGCGCTCCTGAGCCTGGGCATTGGCGGTCAGCCCGAGAATCAGGCAGGCCGGTCGCTGCAGCTGACGCTCCTGGGCACGGATCTGACGCGCCAACTGATGGCCGTCCATACCGGGCATATGGCAATCGGTGATGACCGCGTCAAAATGGCTTTCCTGCCACACGGCAAGGGCCTGTTGCCCATCGCTGGCCTGGCTGACCCGATGGCCAAGCATCGTCAATTGGCGTTCGAGCAGCATCAGGTTAGCGGGGTAGTCATCCACCACCAGAATGGACTGCGTTGGCATGCGGCTGCCTGGCGGCTCTGGCGTGATGTCGAGCTCGGTTGAGGGTTCGGCCATGGGTAAGGTCAGCGCGATATGGGCCTGTGTACCTTGATTTGGAGCGCTCTGCAGGTGCAACTGCCCCCCCATGAGTTCACACAGGGTTCGGCTGATTACCAGACCCAGGCCAGTGCCCTGGCGGGAAGCGTGGGGGCCGACCTGGGCAAAGGGTTGGAACAGACGTTGCTGGTCTTCGACGCTGATGCCGACGCCGCTGTCTTCGACGCTGAGTAAAATCTGCAGTTGGCTTGGCTGACTGTCGTCGACGCGCAGGCTGACGTTGACACGGCCTTGCTCGGTGAATTTGATCGCATTGCTCAACAGATTCGAGAGAATCTGTTTCAGACGCAGTGCATCGACCACCACCCAACGTTCAGTGGCGGGTAGCGCCACGTCCAGCCTCAGCCCCTTGAGCCGGGCACTGCCTTCAAACACGCGCACGATGGCAGTGATCAGGGCATTAAGGTTCGTCGGTTGTGGCGCAAGGGTCATGTGCCCGGATTCGATGCGGGCGATGTCCAGAATGTCGCCGATCAGCTCCAGCAGGCCATTGGCCGATTCAAACGCTACCTGCAGGGAGGTGCGGTCAACACGGCCTTGCTGGGCATCGTCAATGGCTAGTTCGAGCAAGCCGATGACGGCGTTCATGGGGGTACGGATTTCGTGGCTCATGGTTGCCAGAAAGGTGCTTTTTGCACGACTGGCGTCTTCGGCCTGCTCTTTGGCCAGACGCAGCTCTTCAAGCAAGCGCTTGCTAAAATTCAGTTCTGTTTGTAGGGCCTGCTCGGCTTCACTGCGTTGGCGAATCAGCTCACGCAGGTAGCGGTTCCAGATAATCACGGCGACAATCAACGCCCCAGCACCAAGCAGAATTTGCATGATCAGCCCGCGGTAGTTGTACCAGAGACTGTCACTGATCAAGGCGTTGGTTCGCCAGCGGCCCGTCACTTCGGTCATATCATCGGGCGGGATACTGAGTAAGGCTTTGTCCAGGATTGATTGCAGCAACGTGGCGTTGCGGGCTACGGCGAAGGAGGCAATACCGGGTTGGTCGCCATAGATCGAGGCGATCTGCAATTTGTCCTTGAACAGGTGGCTGATAAAATAGGCGGCATTGATCTGCGAGCTCAACGCGGCATCAACCTTGCCTTGCGCTACATACTCCATCAGCGACAGAGGATCATCGACTTCTACCAGCGTAGTGTCGGGGTAGCGCAAACGCAGGTCGGCCTCAGATGGAAAAAAATCACGGATCAAGGCCAGGCGCTTGCCCTTGAGTTGCTCGGTACTGCGCAGGGTGTGGTTATCGGTACGAGTCACCAATACTCGCGGGGTGATCAGGTAGGGGCGACTGAAGTGCAAGGTTGGTTCGCGCCTAGGGGTAGGCGGTAGCACCGCGGCGATATCGACGTTGCCATGCTCAAGTTGCTCGATTATTTGCGCCACCGAATCGACGACATGAATGTCGAACTTCAGGCCGGTACGCAAACTGATCTGATCAAGAATATCGGCCGTGATGCCACGAAACTGATGGTCTTCATCAAAGAAGGTCAGCGGTGCGAAGTATTTGTTTATTGCCACACGCAGCCGTGGGTGTTGTTCGATCCAGGCCTGCTCAGCAGCGCTCAGATTGACACTGTTGCGATTGAGCAGCACGCGGGTGCTGCCGCTGGTCCAGCGACGTAGAATATTCAGGCGGTCATTGTCACCGATGCGATCCAGCGCCTGATCGACCAGGCGCAGCAGGGTTGGGTTGTTGCGTGACACAGCAAAGGCGAAGGCGCCGCGTAGATTCTTGATGAAGTGATCGACCTGCACACTGCCCAGGTAGATGCGTGTGATCAGGTAGTCGCTGCTGACGGCATCGCCGAGAAAGGCATCAGCCTGGCCCAGCGCCACCGCCGAGAGACCGGCCAAATTGGAGCTGTACAATTGCAGCTTTGCCTGTGGGTAGAGGGTCGTTACCAAGGTCTGCGGCAGATAATGGTCGACCATGGCCAAACGCAGCCCTTCGAGCCTTTCGCTATGCCCCAGGGATGTTCCTGAAGCGATCGCAATGACCGGTTGATCGTCGGTGTAAGGGTGGCTGAGCACCAGTTGCGCGTCAGCGGCTTCGAAGGCATTGGAACTGCCTAGCAAATCGATCTTGCCGGCATGCAATGCAGCAATGGCTTGAGCCCGGTCAGTAAAACGGCGGACCTTGACCGGGATGCCCAACAGCTCACTGATCAGCCCGGCATAGTCGGCGGTCAGGCCCTCGTAGTCACTATTACTGACGTTGATATCAAACGGTGGATAGTCCGGCGCGGTCGTGCCGAGTAGCAAGTGATGCTTGTTCTTGAGCCACAGCTTGTCCTCGGCCGGTAGCGCCAGCGCTGTACTGCTACTGATGGAGCGGGCCAGGAGCTGGCGAGGTTCGCCCACGTCTATCGCCCCGACGTGAAACGTCTGAAGGCTCAGCAGGCAACCAAGCAATATACACTTGAGCAGCTTCATGACCGGATCAGATCGAATGACGACGGCACAAATCGAGCAGTGCCGCAAACGAACCGAGCTCCAGCTTCTCCAGAATCCGGGTCTTATAGGTACTGACTGTTTTGGGGCTCAAGTGCAGGTGTTCGGCAATGTCGTTGTTCGATTGCCCCTCTGCCAGCAGCCGCAGCACCGCCAGCTCCTGATCGGAGAGTTTATCCAGTCGCTGTTGCTCGCTGAGCAGTGGCCCATGCTGTGTCGTTAGCTCAGGAAAAATCGAATAGCCCTTTATCATGGCTTTCAGCGCGGAGACCAAGGTTCTCAGGTCTTCGTCTTTTCGCACAAACGCCGAGGCGCCGCCATCCAGGCAACGACGGGCAAACAGTTCGGGAGGTTGGCCGGTGAGCACCAGAATGCGTGGTGGCACAGGTTCGAGCCCTTGCAGGCGTCTCAACACACTCAGGCCATCAATGCCTGGCAGGCCGATGTCGAGAATCACCACGTCCGGGCGCAGCTCCCGAGCCAGTTGCCAGGCGATCTCTCCGTCGTGCGCTTCCCCGACAACGGTGAAGTCTGCGCGCTCAAGCAACAGGCGCACGGCAAAGCGCACGGTGGAATGGTCGTCAACGATCAACACAGTGGTCAATGTTCTGCTCCTTGTCGAGTATGTAAGCAAATTCCCGAATCATTCAGGAGGGCGACTCTGGCTAAGGCCGGAAGGTCGCCAACGATACGTCGAATCAGGGAACGATAGTACGAGGAGGAGAAGCGTGTTGAGTTTATCGGCTACGTTTGAGGGAAATTCCTACGGCTGATCGGTTTTTGTCTTGCTGAGATTGGGCGGATCGCCTTAATAGAGCGCGACCCGCTGTAGGTTTTTAGAACGAAGTAGTGAAGGAAGCGTAGTAGGCGCGTCCGGCTTCGTTGTAGGTTAACGCCCCGGCTTCGTCAGAGTTGCCTTCACGGTAAAGGCGCTTATCGAACAGGTTATTGACCCCGACGCGTACACTCAGGTGCTTGTTGAATTCATACCCGCTGCTGATGCCCATCAGCCCGTAGGGGTCTACGTCCTTGCGTACGTTGGGGGCCAGCGCTTCGTTGGCGCGGGCGTTGTAGCTGGGGGACTCCTGCTTGCCGTAGTAGGTGCCGTTGAGCTGGAACGACAGTTTTTCGGTAGCGTTCCAATCCAGGGTGGAGTTGACCGTGTACTCGGGAATGATGCTAAGCGGCTCGCCGGTTTGCTTGTCCTCTGACTCGATCATGTAAGTGAAGTTGGTATTCCAGTCCAGGCGTGGTGTGAGGGCGATGAACAGGTTGCCCTCGACGCCTTGTACCACCGCCTTTCCGGTGTTCTCCCAGCGCAGGATGCGCCGACCATTGGGGAGGCGGAAAACCGTCTGGTTACCCGCCTCGATCTTGTTTTTGTAGTCGTTGCGAAAATAGGTGGCACTGGTGCGCCAGGTGCCCTTGTCATACGCCAGGCCCAGTTCCTTGTTGATGCTGGTTTCCGGGTCCAGATCGGCGTTGCCTAACAGGTAGCAGCCGCCGTTGTTAACCTCGCTGGAATTGCAACCACCGCCGCGGCTGTAGAGCAGGTAATTGGGGTTGGCCTGATACAGGTTTGGCGTCTTGTAGGCGCGGGCGATACCGCCTTTGACGCTGAGCGCCTCGGTGATCTGGTGCGAAGCGTTAAGACTCGGGCTCCAATTGCTGCCGAAATCCTGGTGATCATCGAAACGCAGGCCTGGGGTGATGATGGTGTTGGGGCCGACCTCGATGTTGTCTTCGGCATACAGCGCATAACTGTGGGCAGTGCTTTTTGTCTGAGTACGGTCGAAGCCTGGCAGTTCGGCGCCCGGGTCGTAGCTTTGTGGGCGCAGAGAGCCCGGATCGTTGAGCGATTCATAAAGGTATTCAGTGCCCAGGGTCAGCACCTGTTCGAGACCGATGCTGAGCGGCAAGTTGACTTCGCCGGTGGCGCGGGTATTGCGCAGGCGTGACTCGAAGCGCCCGGCCCCGTCGGAAGGCGCGCCTTCACCCCAGCCTGCCAGCCCTTCATTGAGACGGTTATTGCGGGTCAAATCATAGGACAGCGAGGCCATGCTGCTGCCCCAGCTATAGTCGCCGCGGTGGGTGGCGGCGAAGCTGGAGCGCTGCATGACGTTGGTTTCCTTGCCCACCTGACTTTCGACAAACTCGCCGCCGGCATTGAGCATGGTGTCGCCAGCAAAGATATTGCCCTGGCGGCTGTAGCTGGACTCCAGGTCCAGGGTGTTGGCCGGGTTGATCTTCCAGCTCAGTAAACCGCTGATGTCTTTGTTGCGCACGCCCTCACGGCCGGCCATCAACGATTCTTCATAGGCTTGATGGCCGCTGTTGATTTTCATGTCATCGGCATCGGTCTTGTTCAGGCTGCCATAGACGCGAAAAATCAGATCGTCGGTGATTGGGCCACTGAGGCTGAAATTGGCGCGCTTGCCCATGCCTTCGGCATCGTCTTCGGGGAACACGCTGTACAGGGTCATGGAGCCTTTGAGTTGCTGGGTGGGGCGTTTGGTGATGATGTTCACCACTCCGCCCATGGCACCGGAGCCGTATCGCGCAGCAGCGGGGCCGCGAAGGATTTCGATGCGTTCGACTTCTTCGGCCGGTACCCAGTTGGTTTCGCCGCGGGTGTCACGGTCACCACTCCAGCCATAGCGCACGGCGTTGCGTGAGGTGGTGGGTTTACCGTCGATGAGGACCAGGGTGTTTTCCGGGCCCATGCCGCGCAGGTCGATCTGGCGGTTGTTGCCGCGAGCACCGCTGCTGCTGTTGCCGGTGAGGTTGACGCCGGGTTCTCGGCGGATGATGTCGGACAGGTCGTTGACGGGGGGGCGTCTTTTGATGTCTTCGGCGGTGATGATGGAGACGCCGGGGGCTTGTTTGAGTTCTTCCTCGGCGGTGCCCAGTACTCGGGTGTCTTCCAGTTCGATCGCCTGGCGAGTGCCATCGACAGGCAGGTCGGTGGGCTGGATCTGGATTTCATCGGGTTGCAGTTGCAGGGGAGCAGCGGTGAGGCTGGCGGAGCCCAGTGTTGCCAGCAAGGCAATACTCAGGGGGCTGAGGTTGAAGCACGACGCCATGTCAAATTTCTCCTGGGACTAGGGGTGGGCAAGGGGCTACATCGGCAGGTCTTGCTCACGGCGTCGAGAATGATAAGGATTAGCATTTGCATGTAAAGGGGGTAGGGGAGAAATAAAATATTAGGCAGGGAAAAAAGACCGCAACTACCCCCATCGGTAGTCACGGCCAAAACGGAGAGAGAAACGCCAAGCACAAATTACTGCTGCAACACCGTAGCCTGGTTACCTGCCCCAAACTGTTGAACCGTTGCGGTCATGCTTGCGCCGCTCTGATCAACCATTGCCTGGTTATAGGAACCCCCTTGGGTCACGTAGGCCACATTGACCCCGTCGGTCTGCTTGATCGTGGCGCTGTTATTGTCGCCATACAGCTGCCAGGTAGAGCTCTGGTTGCCACTGCCGGATTGCTCCAGCTTGATGCTGTTGGTCTCACCGGTACTGGTACCGGTGGCGTAGTTGTTGGTCCCACGCTGATCCGCGATCAACAGGTTGTCACTGCCGTTCTGTTCGAAGTACAGCTCGTTGTTGCTGTCGACTTGAGCCATTTCAGCGGTGTTGCCGTCACCGTTCTGATTCAGCCGCGTCAGTTGAGCCACACCGTCCTGGGTGAAGTTGGCGCTGTTGTTACTGCCGTTCTGATTGATCTCGGCGCGTTGGCTGTTGCCGAACTGGCCACCGGTCTTGTCGCCCTTCCAATTACTGGCCAGGACCTTGTTACCGATACCGTTGGAATTGACCTCCAGCACATGATTCTCGCCACTCTGGTAGGTAAAGCTGACGTTACCGGAGCCTGACTGCGTCAACGTCGAGAGCGAACCCACCGACTCGTATTGATCGGCATAGGCCGCGTTGAGGTCGCCAGCCTGGTAGAGGATGGCCAGGTTGCTCTCGCCAAAGCTCTGGTCGATGACACCCTCGTTGGTCGAACCAAATTGGGTCACTGTCGCTTGGCTGCCCGCCTGGGTGTCCTGCCAGACCTCGGTAGAGTTACCGGTGCCGCTCTGGGTAATGGTGACGACGCCACCTTGGCCCTCGCGCTGGTCGCCATAGGCCCAGTTGCTTTCACCGGTCTGATAGATGCCGATCTGGCCGTCGTTGTGACTGATGTGTTCGGCGGCGCTGTAGTTGTCGGTACCGGTCTGGATGCTCAGGGCATTGTTGGCCGCGCCGCTGTTGAGCTGCTCAACGTAAGCGCGGTTTTCGTTGCCAAATTGCAGGGTGGTGCCCTGGCTGCCGGTCTGGCTGTCCTGATAAACGAACGAGAAGTTCCCCGAGCCTTCCTGGGTTTGCTGGGACTGGTTCTCGGTGCCCAGCGACTGGCTGGCGTGGGTGTTGTTCAGGGCACCGGCGGTTTGCTGGTTTATCTTGCTGCCCATTTCGAACAATTGCTCGGCGTAACCGGCGTTGTAGTCACCCACCGCATCCTGTTGGATCTGGCTGTTGCCACCTTGCTGGAAGGCAGCGTGGTTGTTGCCCGTGCCGGTCTGGTTCTGGTTGGTGGTGCTGAAGGCAGCAGCGGTTTGCTTGACCTCGGCGATGTTCTCGGTACCGGACTGGTTCTGGGTTGACTGGCTGTCATCGGCCATCACCTGACCGGCAAGGGCCAGCACAATGGCGGCGCTTATGGGAGCGAGCTTGAACATGGTGGTGCCTCCAGGTTTTAACGGTATTGGTTGACCTGCACACGCTGACCGTTACCGGCCTGGACCACGGAACTCTGCAGTCCCGAGCCGGCCTGGACGATGCTGGCGCTGTTGCTGTTGCCGTATTGCTCGATGTTCGCGCGGTTATTGCTGCCGCTCTGAGCGATCGAGGCGCTGTTGCCATAGCCTTGTTGGTGGATGGTGGCCATCAGGTCATTGCCTTGCTGCAGGATGTACGCCTCCTGCGCGCCGCCCGCTTGAACGATGCGGCCCAACAGGGCCTGACCGTCCTGGCCGATGGCGGCGCGGTTGGCTTGGCCGTTCTGTTCGACCTGCGCCTGTTGCCCGGCGCTGACCGGCAGCGGTTGCATCGACAGCGGTTCGCCCAAGTCCCGATCGGGGCCCAGATCGGCGTTATCCATCAGGTCGTCGGCCAGGGCGGCCTGACCGATCAAGGTCAGGCAAAGCAGCAAGGTGGTCAGGCGCGCCATGGTCATCTCTCCCGGGTTCTACTGCACGGTCACTGGCACGGTACGGACGGTGCCCTGGCTACTGCGGATGGTCGCCGACGGTGCTGCTGTCGGGATTACCGTGGTGCTGTTGCTCACCGTCAGCCGCCAGCGTCCGGTCAGCGGTACAGCGGTGCTGCCCAGGGTGACCAGCCCGCTCGGGGTAGTGACCTGCACGGTGATGGTGTTGCCGGTGGTCACCGACGAGGTGCCGGAGAGGTCCCAGTTGTAGCGGTTGTTGGAGCGCGCGGTGACCGTTGCGGCAGTGACGGTAAAGGTTTCTGCCGCCGGCCGTGGCGAGACCTGCACGGTGACCGTGGCCGGTGCTGACAAGGCGCCGAGGCTGTCGCGGGCGATGTAGGTGAAGGTGGTGGTGAAGGCCGCTGTAATGGTGGCCGGTGGGGTGTAGGTGACTTGATTGCCGTCGGTGCTCACTGTGCCACGGCCGTCGACGGGCTGGGTCACACTGGCGACTGCCAGAGGAACGTTGCCTTCCGGATCGGAGTCGTTGAGCAGGACGTTGATCGGCAGGGCGACACCCAGGGTTGTCGCAGTGTCGTTGACGGCCGTCGGTACCTGGTTCGGGGCGACGTTGATGGTCACTGTGGTCACCGCCGACTTCAGTCCTTTGTTGTCCTGAGCACGGTAGGTGAAGGTGGCGGCCATGGGGGCATTGACCACCGCAGGTGGGGTGTAGATCACCGCAGTGCTACCACTGAGGGCGACCGTGCCTTGGTCTGGGGCGGGTTGGGTGAGGTCAACGATGCTCAGCGGCACGTTGTTGTCCGGGTCACTGTCGTTAGCCAGCAGGTTCAGGCTCAGGGGGACACCAAAGCTGGTGCTACCCAGGTCCGATTGGGTCAGTGGCGCTTGGTTTTCGGCTTCGACCGGCGCATTGCCGACCACCACAACGGCTTCGGTATCACTGCCTCCGGCGGCGGACTTGATGGTGACCGTAGCCGGAGGCTGGGCCACATCATTGACCGTCAGGCTTTGCAGGGTGCCGGCCTTGGACAGGCGGCCATAGCCCTGGGCGACCAGGTCGGGCACCTGTACCTCATCACTGGAGCTGGCTTCGATCCGCAGGCGTTTGTTGACCCAGTCATAGCGCGCGGTGGTGACCTTGACCACATCGCTGAGCTTGCGTGACAGCGCGGTGGGGCGGGTGGCACCGGTCGGATCGGTCGCTGTTACGACAATTACCGGTGGTGGTGCGGCATTGCTTAGGTGCTCGGCGAAAAACAGGCCGTTGTTGTCTGCCAGCAAGTTGAACTGGCATGGCGAAGGCGGGGTGCCGGGCACCAGTGCCAGGGTTTCACGAAAACACAGGGTGGCGCTGTTCGGGGCCTTGGCGAATACCTCCACGCGAGTGCCGTCAGCGTTACGGCGGTAGCTGGCACGCTCAAGCTCCGCAGCGACTTGCTCGCGTGGGTCCAGGACCTTGCCGGAAACAGTGAAGAGGTTGGTCTCAATGGTTCCGGCCGGGCCTTGGATACGGATGAAGTTGGTGTCGAAAGGGCTGCCAATGACCTGTTCGGTCAGGTTCGGGTCGCCGATATAGGTTTCGCTGGCACCGGTATCCGGGTTGATTTCGGTATAGGGGCCTCCAACACCGCGCAGGAAGGGGCCGATTGCGCCGTTAAGGGCGCCGCTGAAGTTGCCGGGGGCGCCGATGCCGATGTCGCGAGTGATGTTGATCGCCCGCCGCCCTGGCGTGGTGACGTTGACCGTCTCGACGCCATACGGGTGGGTGATGACGTAGGTGCCGGCTTGCGGCACCGAGACGCGGATACGGATGCGGGCAAAGCTCTGTTGGTCGCCATCAACCGGGTTTTCACTGGCAAACGCCGCTTCGATACCAGCGACATACACGTCCAGTTCATAGCCGCTGTTGCCCACGGCCGGTATTGAGGTTTCTGCCAGGTACCAGAACATTTCTGGAGGCCAGTTGTCAGGGAACACCAAGGGCAGGGCGTCATCGTAAATGCCAGGCTCGGGCAGCAAGGTGCACATGTAGGCCGGTGGCACTGAAACCGGTACCCGTGAGCTTGCCGCTCTTGATTGGCACAGCTCCATCGACAGGTCGTTGTGGTCCTGGTACCACATCGGGTAACGCCCGGTGGCCAGGGTGTAGGGGCCCGGATCGACCGCTTTGAGGCCGGCCCAGGCAGTGCCGGTCAGCGTCAGGGAAAGCCCAGCTGCGCAGAGCGCCAGGCGTGGCCAATTGTTCATGCTGCCTCCTGCTACGGGACGTGGCGAGATGATATTCATGGCACGAGCACCACTTCTTCGCTGTCGCTACCGCCGTTGGCACTGGTCACCGTGACCGTGGCTGGCGGGATAGGCGAAAGCCCGGTGGTGAGCGTCTTGACCGCGCCGTTGCCGCTGAGGGTGCCGATCGGGGCGCCATTGCCGGTGTGGGCGGTGAGTACCGGCGGGCTGGTTTCGTCACTGGTCGAGGCAACCAGGGTCAGTTGCCCGCCGGCCAGGCTGAACTCGGCACGCTGGATCACGACCAGGTCAGTCAGTGGCAGGGTGACGGTGGTTGGCGTGCTGCTGGGGATGGCCAGGCTATTGTCAGCGCTCACCTGCAGGTTCAGCGGCAGCGCCGGGTTGAGTGCCGACTGCGCGTACCAGGCACCGGTGCTGTTGGCTTCGGTGAGGCTGAGGTTTGGCGTCTGGCTGATCAAGGTGGCGCTGCCGGGTGGCGGTGGGGCCTGGACGAAGACATCCTGCTGGGCGCGCAGGTCGCCATTTTCGCTGTGGCGTGAGTAGGTACTGCGCTGAGCGATCACAGGGGTCGGCCGTACCACTTCGGAGAGTTTGCCGGACACCGAGAACAGTGTGGTGCGCAGGTCGAGGCCATTGGGGCCTTCGATGCGCACGAAGTTGGTGTTGAACGGGCTGCCAGTGACGGCTTCATTGAGGTTCGGGTCGCCGATGTAGCGTTCGCTAGCGCCGGTTTGAGGGTTGGTCTCGGTGTAGGGGCCACCGACGCCGCGCAGGAACGGGCCGACATCACCTTTAAGCGCGCCGGTGTAGGTTTTCTGTCCGCCGATGCCGATGTCGCGGGTCATGTTGATCGCCCGCCGTCCGGCCACCGGTACATCGAACACTTCCACGCCATAGGGGTGGGTGACGATGTAGGTGCCGGCCGTTGGCACATCGACACGGATACGCACCCGGGCGAAACTGACTTGGTCGCCTTCGACCACCTCTTCGGCGGCAAAGGCCGCCTCGATGGCGGTGCCGTAGCTCAGGTCGATACCGCGGGCGGCGTCGACAATTGCAGCATCGGCCGTGAACCAGAAGGTTTCGTCGGGGTAGTTGGTGGGAAAGCTGACCGGCTTGGTGTCATCGAACACGCCAGGTGCCGGCAACAGCGTACACATGTACGAGGGGGCTCCCGGCGCACCCGCCACCCGTGAACTGACCGCTTTCGAAAGGCACAGGTCAAGGACCCGACCATGAGTATCCTGATACCAGGCGGCGAACCCGCCGGTTTCCGGTGTGTAGGGGCCAGGGTCTACATCGTAAAGCGCGGCCTGGGCCGTTGCCTGGGTCAAGCTGGCCAGGACCAGCAAAGCCAGTGGGTGTGGCGTTGGACGGTGCATGAGTCTTCCCTCTTGCAATCGGGCCCATGGGCTTGGGTCGTCTGCACAAGGTTTGGCAACTTCCATACCAATTTGGCAAAAGCCTTGTGGGGCAAGGTTTGCAGGGGGATTTCGGTGCATAACGAGGCAAGCCCTGGCGGGGCCGATGACCCAGGGTTGGGGGCAATTGGGGCAAGCCTGCGGGGCAATCGAAGGTAACTGGGCTATAACCTAAGAAGCCATCTTCGGGAGTTTGCCATGGGCCTGCAGTCACGCCTGGATTTGCCCGTTAGTGAAGAATCCGAACGCGGTGAAACGCCGGCCAAGCGGCCGTTCAACCTGCTGCGCTGGTACGCCTTTGTCAGCCTGGCAATCATCCTTTCGGTAGCTGTCGGACTCGGACTGATTTCCAGCCGTTTCGTGATCAATGAAAGTGTCGAGCGTGACGCGCTGCTCACCGCGCAGTTCATCCAGTCGATTGCCCTGGCGGAAGTGCGGCATGTGTCGATTCCCAATGTCCGCACCATGGGGGAGTTACTTGATCCGCGCCTGGATCAGAGCTACCCCGAGATCAATCCGCAGGCGCGACGCGATGCCCGTGGCGAGTTCCTCGATCATATCGCCCATTTGCCAGACATGCTGTTGGCCAATATCTATGCCCCGGACCGTATGGTGATCTGGTCGAGCAACCCGGCGCTGGTTGGGCGCATGATTGAGTCGGATGATGACCTTGACCGCGCCTTCGATAACAAGGTGCGAGTCTCGGCCAGTTACCACAATGTCGATCAGGCGCGCAGTGAACAGAAGTTCATCAGCCCACCTGAGCATTTGTTTATCGAGAACTACATTCCGTTGTTCGATGCCGAGGGGGTCAACGTCACGGCGATGGTTGAGATCTACAAGGAACCGCGTGACCTGATTGTGCGCATCGAACAAGGCTTGTTGATGATCTGGATGGCCGTGGCCTTGGGCGCGACCCTGGTATATGGCGGGCTGTACTGGTTGATGTACCGCGCCAACCGCCACCTGCAGCAGCAGCAGAAACGGCTGATCAGTAACGAAACCTTTGTCGCCTTGGGGGAGATGTCTTCGGCAGTGGCGCACAGTTTGCGAAACCCCCTGGCCAGCATTCGCTCCAGTGCCGAGCTGGCTCAGGAGATCGAGGAGGGGCCGGCGCAGAAGAACATCGGCGACATTATCAGCCAGGTCGATCGTATGTCGCACTGGGTGCGGGAGCTATTGCAATCATTGCGTCCGCTCAATGATGAGGTCCAAGCGGTGGAGCTGGAGCGGGTGTTACAGGACAGCCTGCAGGCCTTCACCCTGCAGCTCAAACGCCAGGGCATCGAGGTTCAACTCGATGCCCTGAGCAATGTTCGGGTGCTCAGCCAACCGAGCTTGCTCGGGCAAATTTTCCACAGCCTGATTGCCAATGCCGTAGAAGCCATGAGTGAAGGCGGGACCTTGCGCATTGAACAGGTTCAGCAGAACCGTAAAACCCTGACCTTGCGCCTGTGTGACAGTGGCAAAGGCATGACCGAGGAGCAACAGCGCATGGCCTTTCGGCCGTTCTACACCACCAAG
>Ga0247821_10000251_pt1 | contig 30530 bp, 20 predicted proteins | sample 13C_Glycerol_Day_FD_192481 | JGI IMG/M metagenome (GOLD analysis project Ga0247821, IMG submission 192481) | Soil microbial communities from agricultural site in Penn Yan, New York, United States - 13C_Glycerol_Day14 | ecosystem: Environmental > Terrestrial > Soil > Agricultural land | place... | reverse complement strand
AGATCTACGTGTACTACGGTTGGTCGGAGCACGAAAAGGGTGAAACCTGTCATGTACGTTTCGAGCGCGAAGGCGGGATCTCCAACACCTTCAAGCTCAACAAGAAACTGACCAACATCCTGGTCAAATCGCCAATCGTCTGTATGGATCTCAAGATCCGTTTCGAGCTGCAAGCGCTCGAATTGGCGAAGCACGAATTCCCCAAAGAATGGCTGCTCTCAGCGGAGAAGCACCCACTGGATGGTTTCCTGCAAGAAGACCTGTGGAGCATCGATCGTAACTCGTTTGAACTGAGTGAAAAGGTGGCCAAGGTTGTCAAAGACATCCTCCACACCAGTCACCGTCTGCTGGCCTTGACCACTGATCGTGTTTATGACCTGTACATGTCGCTGAACGTCGACGCGTTGGACCTCACCAAGTTCAAGCTGCGTTTCGACCGTATCTATCCGAAGCTCCCTGACTTGAAGAACGAGAACGACGAACTGTCGCCTATCATCATCGGTATCAAGGAAGAGTTCGGTCTGGAGACTGGTGACAACGCTACGTACAACCAGGTGGTGACACAGCTCAAGAAGTACGAGCAGATCATCAACAACTCGGTCGAGAAGCACATCCGGAAGTCGAACCTTAAAGGTGACCCTCTCGAGATGTTCAAGAAAGAGATCACCTCGATCCTGATGGCCACCAGTCACTACACCGGCAAGGTCTTCAGCTACGACGGCGTTCACGGCGCGGACCTGCTGAACGAAGTGGCCAACGACATCCTCGAGAAACTGCACTACTACCGCGCCGGTGCCGGTACTCCAGTTCGCCGTGACCTGGCCCTGGACATCAGCAGCTGGTACGTCTGGGAATATCCTGAAGATGGCAGTGCACCTATTCGTGCGCCAGAACCAGAACTGGACTTCCGGACCATCATCCTGGAAGGTTACACCGATAGCTTTACCGACCTGCTGGGACCGATTCTGATCGAGTCCGGTCACGTTGACGCGATCCGTCCTTATAAGCACCACGTGAAGGCGGATCTGTCTGACGGTCGTGCGATTGGTTCGATGACTCGTGTAACGCGTTAATAGCGGTAATTCCCTACCCTAGGAGCCTGGCTCCTAGGGTAGGGGTTATGCATGCAACTAAGGAGTTACGCCCAGACGACTTTCAAGCTCCTTGATATAAGCTTGCTGGTCAGTAATGGTTTTCTCCATCGACAGCTGTTTAGCCAAATCACTGTTGTTATCAACAATGCGGTTCTTACGAGCAGTCTCCATGGTTTCGTGTTCGAACTGCGACACGTAACCAATAACAGGAACCGTCCCGATCTTCACCGTACTGTTAATCCCGTAGTGTTCGAGGATCCATGTCTGGAAGTGAGTAAGTGCTTCCTCCAGAGCAGGCTTCATCTCGACAGACAACGCCCCCAAGTCACTCACCAGAACCATGCGTTCATAAAGGAACCCGTCAACCAACGGGAAGCTCTTCAGGTACGTACTGGCAACGTAAACCGGTGCAGTGCCTTTACGAGGGATCAGGGTAATGATCGCGCCACCAGCCTGAACGATATCTTCAAGCATGGTGAGATAAGTAGCTTCATCAACACCCAGTGGTGCAAAGACCCGCTGATAGATGTTGATGTTCAAACCTTGCATTTCACCCACGGTACGAATCGCTTCAACCGTATAGCTACTGGCGGGATTAACCACACGATCGAATGGCGCCAGTACCTCGAACCGTCCCGTTACCCGGAGGGCGGGGAGGATGGTGTTCTCAGCCATAAGGTTACTCCGTTACGATTCCGTCTTGAATCATCTGGTATTTGGTGAATGCCACGTACTTGACCCGGTTGATACGTTTGGTCACACACAGTTTACCCAAACGTTCTACTCGCTGGACGCCTGGTGGGAGCAGCGAAATAGGAGTGACGATTTCCGCAGCAGCCATCAGTTCTTCCATACCGTAGGCAAAGTCCATGGACTCCTGTGACATGGTCTCGAATTCGGGTTCTTTGGAAGCGATCAGTTGATAGTCTGGAACAATCGACGTGATCTTGGTCATTCCCGCACGGTTGTTGACCTTCGCAACGAACAGTGCCTGCAAAGATTTGTACATCAACGGTACAGACTGGGCGGATTTTATGAGATGGGTCGACGGCATGGTAGGACCCAGGTACTTGGTTGCAATGCTCATCACGGTTTCGCGATCAACAATTGGCGAGTATGTACTTGCGCCATTGGTGCGGTTAACAACACCAATGCGACCAAACTCTGGGATGACGTAGAACTCCAATGGGTTGAAGAGATCAGGAATCTTCTCTTCCCACTGGGCACGAGTGAACTGGGTATTCGCCATGATCTCGTTTTGGATTTGCTCGAAGAGCTGATCCTCTGCGTCAGCGCCGTTACCCCAGGACCAAATGATCCATGTTCCCACGTTGTACTTGCCCGTGTTGATCAGATCGATGATCTGGAATTCAATCGGGTTACGTTCGGTACCTGGCCATTCGTAATTATTCGTTGCTTGCGATTCCCGTTTAGCAACTACAACTGGCGTTTCCGAGGCCAACCGCGCAGCAATTTCCTGGTAGTTAGCATTCATCAACCAGTCCATTTCGCCAATAGGCAATGGATGAATGACGGTAAACTTAACGTGTGGGTATTGCAGACGGAAATAGGCGTCAGCCATCCACATGTAGAACGGTTGTTGTTCCGATCCAACAATATGGTACCCTTTAACATAGCTCGGCAAGAAGATGGCATTGTTAGTCGCCATCTCACCAATGTCTTCAATGATGACGTTGGTAGTAAACTGGGTTTTCAGGATCTGCAAGCAGTTGGTACGGCTGGAAGTTACATTACCAGCCAGAGCTTGTGCATAAAGCCAGTTGGAGATTCCGATTTGCGCCTCAGCAATAGCCTGAGGCATTGGGATTTCTACGCCGTCTTTAGTCGACAAGAAGTTGACAAGGGTAGTTGCACTTGCTACGTTAACAGCCAAGGAGAACTTCCCTGGATCTTTTGCGTAGCTCAATGCTTTGCCGCTCAGCTCACCAATAGCCGAGACGACACCAATATTGTTGCTATACAGTTTGGTAATAGTAGCAAACGACAGATAGGACGTGCTCATATTAAAGAACTCTCACCGTGAAGTAAGGAAAAAGAACCATGACGCTCGGTATAGCGAAGGAGATGGCCGACAGACTCATAGAATTCATAATAAAAATGTTTCAGGGAGAGTCTGTCGAGGATCAGTTGACGAAGGCAATCAAAGCTATCGGGCTCGTATTGGCGGTGTCTTTGTTCGTTAACTTTTCGATGTTCCTGGCTAACCTAAACCTCCGGATGGAACTGGACGCGACGCAGGAAAGCCTTGCGAAGGTCAGCGTTTTATTCGATGGAGGGGAAAGCTCGGCACTTAGCTCATTCGTCCGGGTTAACAACCAGACGGGGAGTCAAATAGGGCTCATACAAGCACAGAACAATTGGCTAGGGCGTTACGCTATTTCGCTGACGGTAGAGAACCTGTACCTTAAAAGGTCGATCGTGGTTTTGGCTGCCACAAACCGTCGCATTATAGCTAACAACAATGTTCTGCTACAGAAGTGTGTTCCTTAAACTTTTATCTACTGGGCGGTGCATTATAGGAATGCACCAACCATAGAAGAGACCTTCAAATGGAAGAGATTGTACCGACCATAAACCTGGTCATGTATTTCATGTTGGACTCGATCAAACAGAAGTCCATCCACCATTTCTTCGGTGCTCATGGTTACACGTACGATGTAACTGAAGAGGGTAAGAAGAAGCTGGTTAAAGATGTCCCGACGTCTTCGGGGTATTACACCAACAACGTGCAGAAAGCCAATACGGTGGTGGTGGTCAAGGATATCGTCTCTCTGGAGGTCACGGATAAACGAACCAAGACCGAAGCGTTGTTGCAAGGCTTTTTGACCACGTTGGATCTGTTCAAGACAGAACCGACCATGAAGAACCTGTGTGTCATCACGGTTCAGAAAGAATTGGGGACGATCACCCGTTATAAAGAAGGTGATCTGAAAAACAAGGAAGACTTGAAGTTCGCCGGTGAAGTTGTCACCGCCAAAGAACGCGAGTTGTTGACTGACATCTACCACACGCTGGAATGGTTCAAAGAAACCGGTCGTTCGGTGGTCTTTGACTTTACTGGCATGGCGGAAGGTGGTGCTGGTGTTCGTGAATGTCAGAAACGTCTCGATCTAGCTCAGGTTATCACTCAGTGGGGTTTCGACTCTGAAGACAAACTGAGCATCATGCCTCGTAAGCAATACGAGGACCCTGAGGTGCACTTTAACAAGTTGATCGACGCTACCCGCTGGTTCTGCGACAGCGGTGAAGGTAGCACGTTCTACGACCTCCACGAGGGGTATCGCGTGTATGGCTTCGGCAAGGTAGAACCTGACAAGAACTATTACGGCAAGCTGACTCCAGACGTAACGTTCTCGAAGCTGTACACCAAGAAGCCGATGGAGCTGTTGGATAAACTCTACGACTTCTGTAACAAGCGGATCGACAACAGTAACGGTTACCTCTTGGCTGGCGATTTGAACAACATCGTCAGCAAGGACTTGGCGCGTTTGATTGACCAAGTTCCAGGAGTTCCCAACAAGAAAGGTAAAGTCTTCAGTCCGTTCACCAAGCAGAAGAGCAAACCTCTCCTGATGGAGTTGATCAGTCCGGTCCTTATGTCGTATCGCATCAAGGACTACCTCGGTTCGCTGAACGTCATCTTCGAAGCTTTCATGAAGAAGGACGAGAACAACAAATCGGGTTACTCCACGTTCTACGACATTACCGATCTGATCTACGTAAAGGAAGTCAACGGTAAAGGGGTGACGAAACTCAAACTGAACCCAGACTTCTCTCAAGACCGTAAAACGTTTGTGGTGAAGGTAGATCATCCTTCATCTAAGAAACCTGTCCCTGTCACGTTGTCGATTGGCTACGATCTTCCAGACCGTAACTCGTTTAACAGCGTGGAGGATCCAGACGTTAAGGTGTGGCTGGTAACAGACACGCGGAATGAGAATGGCCTCCGTTACTCGACTGTGGTTCAAACGGAAGAGTTCATTTACATTCACACCTCAGCGGTGGCGAACTTACGGGTACTGACGTTGGCGGAATTGGGTAAAGACGCTTAAATACACTATAGCCCCTACCGGCCCTACAAGGCCGGTAGGGTGCTTAACGCTATTAGCCTTTCAGTGCTACTACTTCTTTGATCTGCTCGCGGAAAACGGCACTCAGTTCGTTCAGGAGGGTCATCATGGCACCACTGATGTCTACCAGGCGAACAAAGTTGTTGATGGTCAATTCCAGGTCGGTCAATACGCTGCGTTCGAAGGTCAACTCGTTTGACTTGATCTTCTCGATGAGCAACTCACCCAGGTGATAGGTATTGGTCAGCTCACGGGCCACGATCTCGATGTCACGCGCGCTGAGGGTCTTCAGCGAGGTGTTGTAGACATCCATCACTTCCAGCATCTCGTTGAAGTTCACGTAGACTTCAGACAGAGGTACTTTCAGACGACGTTCTTCATCCGGCAGTTGCTTGATGAAGCTGTCGCCGTTGAGGATGGATTCATCGAGGTTGTTGATGGTCCACTTGAAACGCTTGTCACTACGACCGGTCTTGATCATCTGCTTCAAAAAGTCGTAAAGACGCGAGGTTTCGGTGCGCAACGAACCCAGCAGGAAGACACCTTCAACCGCGCCCTTGACATGAGCCATCATATTGGCAATGCCCGGAGTATAGTTGGTAGGAACGGTGATGGGTACTGCGCTGTGGCGCACGAAATTGATTTCTTTCCGTGCGACCATATTACGCAATTTATTGTTGTCCACCGTATGGACAGGCCGGGAGAAGAGAGCGACCTTCTTGTCCACCATGGTGCCGAACTCAGAGAAGAACAGACCCATGCTCTCGCCCAAGCTCAGGGATTCGACCCCTGCAATCTCCAGCGGTTCGTAGTTCTTAACCGCGTCGATGAATTTCAGTTCCTCCAGTTCTTTCTGGAAGACCGTGTATTGACTCTCGAAACTGGTGTCGTCAATATTTTCCATAACTGTGGCTCTTATCAGTATAGTTGGGAAGTGCGATTTAGGTTATCACACCTCATTAATTTCATAAAATGACCAGGATTTTTTAGGACATGGCCAATAGCCCCTTTGATTTTGTAGAGACCTTGGAATCGTCCAGTACCATTGCAATCGACCTACCAACGTCCCCTATTTTCGACCTACTAAACACCGAGGTGGTGTATGGTAAGCACGGGGAAGCTTACAACAACGGTGGAGTTAGCAAGAACGTAGCTATCTGTGGTGGTAACAATACACAGAAGACGGGTAAGCTCGTTCTTGATATTGCTCGTGTTCTGATTCGTTTTGATAAAAGTGTTGCGTTTGTTGCTGACATTGAAGATAACTTTAAGGTCAGTCGTTTGGCCGATCTGGTTGACCGTGAGATCGGCATTCCAGGTTACTTCAACGACAAGATTAAAGGAAAGCGTTTCTTCTACTTCTCGAAGTCAGACATCAAGAATCCTTGCGACGGTAACTTCGTCAAAGCGATGTTCCGAGATATCAGTGCCAAGGTTCGTGGGCAGCTCGAGAAGGGCGATGATATCTTCATGAACACTCCGATCGTAGATGAGAAGGGCGAGTTCGTTAAGATTATCGTTCCTATTCTGTTCGCGGTTGACTCGATCTCGGAAATGCACTTCGGGAAGATCTCCCAGCACTTCCAGGAAGGTGATGTGGACGACGGTGGCGAGAAGCGTACTCGAGACCTGTCCATCGGTAACGCCCGTCGCATCGTGCATGAAGACGCAGACGTCTTGGGGGCAGTTGCAGGCATTTACCAGATCTGGGTAGCCCAGACAGTTTCCACCATCAACCTGTCGGGACGTCCAGAAGAGAAAGAGTCGGTCTTCATCCGTCCTGGTAAGAAGCTGAAGGGTCCTAAGAGCCTGCTGCGCATCCCTCAGATCGGTCATGAGATCATCAAGGGTAGCTTGCTCAAAGAAGGTAACGATTGGCTCTACCCGAATCCGTTCGGTCGTGACGTTGAAATCAACGCAGATGCGAAGGAAGTGCCTGACCTGATGTACTACTCCTGCCAGCCTTATCGTAACAAGGCGGGGATGTCGGGCATCAACTCTTTCTTCATCGGTAGCCAGTCGATGGGGATCCAGGAAGGCCTGACCATGTATCACGTCCTCAAGACCAGTAAGTACTTCGGTCTGGACGGTAGCAAGATCAGTCACTGGTTGCCGATTTACCCTGAGTGTAAATTGAGTCGGACCACCATTTGGGGTAAAACGCTCGAAGACAAGAAATTGGTCCGGGCACTTACCATTATTTACCATTTGTGGTTCATGCGGACCTTCTGGTTCAAGCAGCCGTTGGAACATCGCATTAGCCCGCAGGAATTATACGAAAAGATCAAAGCTCGCGGCTTGGATTGGGACGACATTCTCGAGAACACTGTAGACTACTGGTTTACCAACCCGGATATCAAGAAATTTACCGTGACCACTCATGAGTTGGTCCGTATTGCTCTGGGTGAACGTGATCCTTACTGGATCAAAGATTACAAAGATCCGTCCAAGAAGGCAGACAAATAACTTTATTTAAGGGAGGGCAGCTAAGGTTGCCCTTCTCTTTGTTTTATAAGGAATTGCGGTCATGATGGAACCCACTGAACAGCGCATCAACATTCTGGTCGTTGTTGAAAGCAACTTTATCAACCTGTGCCGTGATCCTCAGGATTACGTTAGCAACTTCAAAGATAAAGTTGTCGCCATGAGTGATAACAAGGCGTCGCTGTTTACCGTTACCGGTCGCTACGGTCTGACCAACGTTGATAACACCATTCCTGCTATTGATGTCATGGACAAGAACAAGACCATGTTCCGTCAGATGTTGGAGAACTCGTCGACCCTGTTTGACGAGGTTGTCGTTATTACCTCTGTTCCTGATGATCCTTATATCGAATCGGCGCGTGAAGTTGCCACCAACACCAGCAAGACCTTCACCCGCTACGGCTACCCGAGGAAGTAATCATGGCTAACCGTAAAGCGTTTGAAAAACTGGTGCTCGACCGTATGGCTCGAGTTACCGACGGTGGTGGTAACAAAGTCATCTATGAACGCATCTTCAAAGAAGCGACAGATGAACAAATTGAAGGGATGATCCAATGGCTGGAGCAAGGTAACTCGCTCCCCATCTGGTCTCCTGGTGGGATCAAGAAAGAAGAACTGCGTTACGAAAACCTGATGAAGCTGTGCGAACTCGACAAGGTCAAGATCATGCAGCGAGTGATCTCGTACGACGAAGACACCAACATCATGTCGATGTCGCCTAACGAGGCCATCGTCGGCCGTTCCGAACTCCGGGCTCAGCGTCAGTTCTGGGCCAAGAAGTTCAACGCAGCGAAGAACGACTACAAGATCGACGACCTTACTGGCCAGGTCTCGATGGAATCACGGGCTACCGGTATCAGTATGCCGGAAATCACCGTACTGCGCGGTCTCGGCCTTACCACCATGGCGAATGAGCTGTACAACGTCAAGGGCGGTGACCAGGACGCACTGAAGGCTTACAAGAACGACCTGCTGACCACCGGTAAAACCACTACGGACGGCAGTCTCCGTAAAGGTTCCGGCACTAAGGTATTGAGCACTGTTCACTACCTGCTGCGCGGTCGCTTGATCGACAACAACATTCACAGTAAGGCTGCCTGATATGAAGATGGAAAACTTACGAGACCTGAAGGACGTTATCGTCGTCGTCTATGCGAAGATGGTGTCAGAAGTTCCCATGCGCAGTGATCTGGCTTTCCGTCTGGTGGATTTGACCAAGAAGTCGTACCTCAAGTTCATGGCGAGCTATGTCGACTTCGAGAAGATCATCGGTGCTGACGAAGACCTCTACGCTCACTGGCTGAACGTTCAGTTCCAAGTCATGACACTGCTGGACGGTGACGACACCTTGCTGGTTAACCATACCAACATGGTCTACCAGACACTGCTGGGAACCCCTGCTGGTTCCACCTCGGATCTGTTGCCTAAAGAACCGCTCAAGAAAACTGAGTCTCTGACCCTGCCTCCGCGTAGTACACAGATCGCTCTGGCTTTCCGAGTGTTCCTGGACAACATTGAAGTGGTAGAAGAAACGGTCAACCCAGGAGCCCCACCAGCACCACGGGTGATCCCAGCGCAACCAGGTCAAGCCGCGCAGCCTAGGAGTTGAGCATGAATCGGGTTATTCAATGTTACACCGAGGTCGACTCCATCTATGACGCTCGTCGGGGGATTACCCAGAAGTGGATGGTGCGCGATCTGATCAATCCTAATGCCGATCAGATGTCCGATGCGGAATACGCAGAGTACATGAAACTGTTGCGGTACGAAGGGGATGCACGTTGGGAGAAGTTCGCGGAGAAGAACTACAAGGAACGGCGCATGGACCGTTTCGAGTATCCGGGCTTGACCTTTAACCGGGAACAGTTCAACGAGTTGTACAAAGCACGTTCGTTGAGCGATTTCGGGTTTGGGTACTACAAGACCAAGTTCACGCAGAACTTCTTGAAGACGGTTCTCGACATGGAGCTGCTGTCGGAGACCCCGATCTCTTTCAGCAAGATCGTGCTTCATGTGAACATCTATCCGTACGCGATGGATGAAGAAATGCGTAAGGACCTGGTTGACCACCTCCAGTTGCGTTTCGGGGGCAAGGTCGAGGTCAAGACCATCAACAGCCGTAGCTCCACCCATGACGTGTCGTTCTACAAGCAATTTAACTACGTCATGAAGTACGACCTGTTGATCGGTGAGGATAGCAAGATCTTGAGCGAGAGCGTTGGCAGTATTCCGATACCAGAGACCACATTTATTATCCCTGATATTTTGGTCAAAGAGTCCGACGAGTTTACGGGAGAGATTGCGGATCGCATCTTCTCATCGACGCTGCAACTGGCGCCGGTGTTCAGAATCATGCCGATTCACCATTCTTTCTACGATTATGCGTAATGGACGCTTACTAACCAGGCAGGGGCTACCCTGCCTGGTTATGTATGCAATTGTCAAATTTTGTTACCGTCGAAGTCCAGCTGCTGGATACCTTGATCGAGCTCGTTTTCGTTAATAGGGTTGAAGAACTTCTTATCCCCCATTACCGGTTTGCTCGGGTCAAGGACGAACTCACCGAAATCGAACGTCGGGAGCTTGATACTACCGTTGTTCATGTTCTGGAGAGCTTCCATCATCTGGTTGAACGAGATTTGGTTATCCTCGTTCTCTTTCTTCTTCATTCGTTCTTTACGGTCGTCCCGGATACTCTTTTCCAGGGCGTCAACGATGGACTTCACGCTGCCAAGCAACTCACCGTTCTTTGGGTTGTCGAGGTAAGCGCCCATCGCGTATTCCAACAGGAAGGCACGGTTCTTCTGAATCATCTTGACCATTTCGGTTTGGTCAATGTCTTCTTCGTTACCGACCATCGCTTGGCGCAATTCTTCAATAACCGCCCGCATCTTGTCAGAATCGTGGGGGTCTGCCTTTTTCTTTTCTTTGGGTTGTTCGTTAGCAGGTGTGTCCATGATATTTAAAACCTATATTACTTGGGTAGAGAAGATAAGGAGAGCTTTATCGATGGGTCTGACACGTAGACAAAAATATGGTGTAATGGGTAGCGTCCCGATTATCGGGAAGTATATCCGAACACGCGTGGACAAGGCGACCCTCAGTGAACTGTTAATGATCGAAGCGCGGTTTGGGTCATCAACAGTGAGGTTCGATACCCTGGTTCACGATCTATACGATTGCCTCAAGGACCTAGAAAGGCCCTTAGGGATCGTTCCGGCAAAGTTTCATGGCTACCAGTTAGCTATTCATACACGTAGCTCTAAAACGATTTCTGAGTACTTAGAGCGGGTGTATGAAAATGATTCTTTAAATCTTGATAACTATTTCTCGTTGTACTCCACTTCCAGGCTAACAGGATTCCTGGATTGGTTCAGCAGTGAGGAAAGTGTAGAGAAGTACTTCGACCAGATGTTGGGGTTGTTGGCGTTTGCATGTGTACAGTTAAAGTGTGACGGTTATGAAACTTTGAAAGTTCCTGAGAGTAACGTAGCGCTGGTGCGATTGGCGTCCAGTCGTTGGTTGAAACTGTTGATGATGGATCTCATTCAGGTTTTGACTACGGTACTCGAAGAACGTACTGGAGGCTAGATGGAAAAAGGAGAACGCAAGCTACGGTCAAGAGAGCTGAGCAGCATTTCTCACAAGTTCGTACCAGACGATTTACTTAGGGATACTCCAGCGATACTTTTCCGGAAGATACTCCGCAAGCTAGACATGGACCCGCAGAAGTGGGTTCGTTATCTCAGAGACTACCTCGATAGGGTGATTGACGAATCAGATCCCGTGGAAGCCAAGAAAGACCGCTTGACCAAAACGGGGAATATCAAAGAAACCTACTTTCAAAAACCGGGACTGACGTTCAGTAAATTGTTGGAAGGCCTGACAATTGTACGGATGCGTTCAGTGAAGATTACTATTGAAGCAACAGACGAAGATGGCAATGTCTATGTAGTGGACGATACCGTTCGGCTCTTGAGCAAAGAGCAAATGAAGGTTACCCTACAAAAAGACCCATCCCCACCCACTGATGGTTCGGATTGATTGAACCTATAACCCAGAATAGTAATACGGAGTAGCTGGGTATCCCCCGGCTACTCTCGACTGTTTTTTTTTTCGGAGATTTTGGACATGGCAGGTTTACTGGATGGATTCGACCTAGGCAAAGAAGTACAGGCATTCAAGAGCAGCACCAGCTCTTCCATGCGTTCGGTTCGGAGCGATACCCTGACTCCAATTAATACCACCACTGAACGGCTAGATGAAGGTGTAGCGCTGGTTAACCCGCAGGACACCACGCTTAAGGACCGCATCTCCAATTACCGCGGTCAATACATCGAACAGCTGGACGGTGTTGTAGGTGCTATCTCCGGTGGATACCTCAACACCAAGGACATTACCAAAGCGATCAAAGTGGGTCGTGACGGGGTAGTGTTTGACACGGACAATATCCTTTACGCTGTCAGTAGCAAACTGGGGTTCCCGGTTAGTAGCGAGAAGGGCGCAATGCGTAAGTTGGCGAGCGGACTCAATAAAGAGTTCAATCGACTGACAGGTTTGAACATCGACCAGATCCTCACGGTCGACGGTGAAAAGTTCCGAGTAGACGGTAACTGGCGTGGTCAGATCGGTGAGGGACTGCTGGACACCTTGGTGGACTATGCGGGTATCGATGAGTTTGTTGACGTCTCATTGAAGACTTCCCTGTACAACAGTGTGATCTACAACAGCTCTATCTTCGGAATGAGCGACATCTACAAGAACCTCTGGGACAATTACCCGTACGAGGCTTTGCGTCAGGATGCGTTCATCGAAGCCATCAACATCATGATCAAGAACGGTGACATCATCAGCGTCGATAAGGTCATAAGTTTCTTGGACGAGCAAGGCAAGAACTCACTGTTAAACAAGTACCCGGATTTCATCGAGAAGCTGTTCACTAACTTCACGTTCGACGATGACATGTTGCCGGAAGATTACCCTGCTTTGAAACAAAAGCTTTTGGCTATTCTGGTACGAGTAGCGGGTGAGCGGTGGATGTATCGTCAGACTCAGTTCGGTGAGGCATACAACCTCGGACTAGTCACCACAATCAGCCCGGACATGATCACCTTGCTGAGCCCTATTACTGTTGCAGAAGCCAGTAACGAATACATTCCTCTCTTGGCAACCAGCGGGATGTTCAAAGAAGAGAGTGCGTTGTCGGTACTGGATAAGTCTTTTGAGAATCCTCCGATTGTTTTGATGTCTTAATAAACCTTGTAAGCTCCCTACCTCCGGATAACCGGAGGTAGGGAGTATTAACGCTTTTTATTTCTTATCGAGCCAGAGGACGGATTGCCAAGCGAGACAGGTCACCAATGATCGAGTCGTTCAACTTAGCCGCGATGTTGTCAGCCCGGAAGCTTTGTTCAACCCCCAATACCGCTTGGGAGATCTGGCGGTTCAAACGAGCGTACTTCAGAACGGTATCCAGGTAATCCAGACCACCGATACGCGACGCCATGTTAGTCCATGGACTGTCATCGTTCAGGATAGTGTTGGCTACCGCCGCTGGGTTGGTCAAATCGAAGATACCGATGGAGCGATCGATTGGGATGGTGACCAATGGCTCCAAGTCTACCCAGTTAGCAGTAACCGACAGGTTCAACGGCTTACGGTCACGACTCCACCCACAAGGACCTTCACCAAAGGTAAATTGCATGCTCTCACACATGGAGGTCCGCATGATCTGACGACCTTTGCAGAACACCTTGTGATAGAACGGGGTGGTGTACGTTGAACCACCTGTGGTAAACCCTGCAACCATCGTTACCAAAATGGAGAAGGGGACAAAGATCTTGGTAATGATTTCAAATGGGTGAGCGTAGTTACAACGGAAGTTGAACTGATAGCTTTCCCGGTGCAGGCTAGAAGAGGACTCCGCCCAGTGGTTAGGGATCTTGACGTAAGCGTTACCCGCCAATGCCAAGGGGATGTTACCAATCACCGAGCCAGACAATGCGCCAATGGCACCTTCTTTAATGGTGTTGATGATCCCGTCAATCAAAACGTTACCGATGTTGCCGCCTGCGACGTCAAAGCGGAAGTCGTTAGCCGAGCGTACCAAGCTGTTGAACTTATCCGCCAACGGAGAAGGCGCAGAGCTACTACTGAAACTGTCACTGACCGGACCATTACCACCTTCACAGCGAATGGTAATGGCGTCCATACCACCATGAATGGCGGTGTTGACCAAGTCAAAGATGTCCCCCATCCAAGTACGATTGTTTGGGTTGTCTTCGTAGTAGATCTGTTGACCGCCCGCAACGTTAGGGTTAGCACCGGTGGTGATCCCGGGACGACCTTGCGTTTCATTCGGGTTAATGCTCGGGGTAGGCTGCGCAAACTGATTAGCGGTGTCCATGCTGTTGTTAGGAGCTTGAGTTCCGCCACCTGCACCTGTACCGAAGCTATTCCCCAAACCACCCAGACCAGTTTCCGCGTTGTTGACGTTCAGGTAGGCTTTCTCGTCGAGGTAAGCACTGTCCTGTTCAACGTACAGTCCTTCTTGGTCACCCCGGAACTTACCAACGGTGTTCATTTCCTTCTCGATGAAGTCTTGAGAAGGAGCGCCCGAGATGACACTTTGATCGAACGTAACTTCTTCCAGGATCTGTCTCGCCCGGTCAAGCTTCTGATCCACCGTTTGAATGCTTGGGTCGTTATCCATTTCAGCCAAACGGTTCAACAGTACCCGGTGTTTACGCGCCCCTTTACCCAAGAAGCGCATCAGGTCAAACGTACCGTCACTGTTGATAATGTCCGGAGCAAGCTTGTTCAGGCTCGCTACACTGTTAGCCGTGTTGTAATCAGGCTTAAGTCCATGCAACGGGTCGGTTTGTTCCTGAGTCCGTTTAGGGAGTACAGGGTCCAGGTAACCGGCTTTAACCATCAAGTCGTTCAGTACGCCGGTAGCGGCCATGGTGAATGCACCTACCGCAGGCTTGGCTGTCCAGAACTGGTGGCGAGGCGACTCCGCCAAGAACGCAAGGAACTGGGTGCTGATACTTACTAACTGCATTGGCCAGAACGCAATGGAACCCAATGCTTGTCCCATGTAGAACGCTGGACCTGGAGCCCGACCTTTGTTCGCAATGATCGCAGCAGTCGGGGAGAACATGTTCGTGATGAAGCTAAGTACCCCTGCAAACTGAGCGGTACATGGAGTAATGGTTACCGTGGTAACGTTGTTCTCGAAGATCTCTTTGTACATGCCACCGAACGAACCTTCTTCACTTACCATTAACCGCCCATAACGAGGGTCGGTTGCAGGGTCCCATTGAGGAATGGGGTTGAAGTAGCGGTTGTCGCCCATGGCAGAACTGAATACGTTGAAGTACTTATCCCAATCCAAAATTTCCAGAATCTGGGTAGGTTGAACACCTCCCGTTAAAAGTCTGAAAGACTTCGTAACAATATCACGGTCTCTCGTCGATACCTTCGCCATAAAAGAAACCCTTCAGAATGAAAAGAAAAGGGGGATGTTACTCCCCCTTAACACTTACCGCATGGACACGTAACCATCGTCCTTACCACCGCCAGAGTTCTTAGCGATGTTGTTCCCTTCTTGAGCCGTCTTGACCAGTACAGCGAGCAACTGTTTAATCTCCTCGTCGTTACTGGACTTCTGACCCACCAGTTCCTTAATCCCGTTAAGGATGTCATTAACGGCAGAACCGTCATGACCAGCAAGGGCGTTGCGCTCCTTGTTCGCCTCGTACCCTTCCGGCAACGCTTGCGGTTGCGGACCACGCGAGTCTTTCGGCAGTGGGAGACTGGTAAAGGTAGGTTTGCCTTTGAACTCGTCATCAGGCTCACCAACACCCTCAGGCGGCTTAGGTTCACCAACTGGAGGAGGTGGAGGAGTAGGCATGGTTCTAGGTACTTGCGGTGCCTGTGGAGCAGGAGCAGGGGCTTCTGCCGCAGGTTCAGTCGCAGGAGGAGGACTTCCTGGCTGTTGAGTAGGCTGTACCATCCCGCCAGACCCAGCAGTTGTATCTTCTCCATTAGCTTGAGCACCGCCACTGGCTTGCAGGAACTTCTCAGCAGCCCCAGGTGTTTTAAACCCAGCGTGGATGTGACCACCCGTACCAATTGCCGTCTTCACCATGTACTCGTTAATTACCGAATACTCCGACGGCGACAGTCCAGCACCGCGCATGATCTCAATGACCATAGCGGTTGCACGCTGACTACCCTGTGCACCCATTGTCAACGTAAAATCAGCCGCCAGACCTTTAGGGTGCAAGCCCTTAGAGCCTTTGTTGACATGGTAACGATCGTTCAGAGCGGTCCACTGTTTGAAGCCAGGGATACGAGCCTGAATGATTTTGCACAGTGCTTCCAACCCAGGGTGATGACCGCCACCCCCGGTAGTTTCCTCACTCTTCAGAATGAGACCACTACCTGCACCTGTATTGGTGTAGTTACCTGGGGTACTGTAGTTAGCGAAGTCACCTCCACCATCTCCACCACCCGAGTAAGCACCCGCACCAACACCACCGCCATACGCCGGCGCTCCGGTTACCGCACCCGAACCGTAGCTAGCCGGTGTCTTCATTTCTGAAGGACCGGTGTTACCATACATCTCGGTCGGGGTTTGGCTACCAGAGTTCTCGGCCAAGAACTTATCGTCAGCACCCAAGGTTTTATCCTGGATCTGTTTCAGATAGTCCATGTACAAGGCGTAGCGCTTCTGCATATCCGGGAGAGCATTGCCTCCGTTCAAGCCAGCAGCAGCCTTACCGAAATCACCGTCTTCAGTGATACCCCGCAACAGCTTGGAGTTCTTGAAGAAGGCTACAGCTACTTGCGCCATGACGTTAGGGTCATTACTCAACAACTCCGGTTTGTTAACCAGATCAATGCCCAGCTCTTTACCGTATTTCTCATAGTTCGCCCGGCCAGTCAGTTGCACCATCCCTCGGCCCCGGTACAGATAACCATCACCCGGAGCTTTGTTACCAATGGATGCACCTTTACCACCACCGTAAACCGTGTTGGCAATGGCCACTTCACCCGCAGCGATCAGTTGCTTGGCTTGGTCAATGGAACGTACTTCCTTAAACGTCTTCATCAGTTGTTCAGGTGTGGAGTACTTCATATTCTCCACAGTACGTTTGTAACCACCCGTTTCATAGTTGGTCAAGGCCAGCATCTCTGCGATTGCTCGCGGATCAGTAAAGCCCTGTTTCAACATTTCCCGGATGATCAACTGTTCCGCCAGTTTCTTCGGAACCGATACCCCACTGTCCTTACCTTGCTGTGCCGTGACACCCGACATATCCAAGTGATCCGTACTGCTATCACCAGACATGGGTTGGAAACCGAACTGGTTCTCAGGCGTCTTGAACGCACCATTAGGGTTAAACACGTTCCCTGCTGGCGCGCCGTTGGTACTGAACTGACCACCCCGCATTGCATCGCCCGGTGTTTTAAACTGGGATGCGTCTTGGGTGTTAGCGTAACGCTCGGTAAACCCGCCGCCGGTCTTGTGCGGAGAGATGGTATTAGCCCAGGTTTGTGCGTTCGTTTTCCCTGCTTCCATTTCAGGGTCTTTCAAACGAGCTGTAACCGAAGCTTCGCTCAGGATCTGCAACATCTTGTCGACTTTATCCGAGCGGTCAGGAGACTTGCTACCGGCGAACGGCGAAGCCCTGACGTACCACACGCTGGTAATCAACCCAGCCCCCACTTCAACCTTGGAATCCACCAACGCCTTAGCGATCTCATACCGTGCAGTAACCGAGAGGGTTTTCCAAACCACCCCTGGACGACCTTTACGGTACTTGTTCATCTGGATCATGTAGTTAGTCAGTACCGGCAAGAACCGGTCTTTGAACCACAGACACCAATCAGGCGCGTAGTTATCCTTACCACGGAAGGCATCTTTGAACTGAGCGAACAACTCACCAATCTGCCCAGTGAACTCAGCGGTATCGCCAGTGACTTTGAAGAACTGTTCGCAATGACGTTCGAGCTTAAGCACCGCCTCTACCCGCCAAGGGATGTTCTCATCGTTACCGTAAGCCGCCAACCTGATGGCAGTGAGCATGTCAATCGGCTTGCCGTCAGGGAGCATGTCCTTGACGAAGATGTCACCGATCACAGTGCCCGCTTTATAGACATCATTAAGCTTGGTGATTTCTCCTTGGATCTCTTTCAATCTGGATTCAGCTTTGCCTTTACCGAACCAGCCGTCGAACTTAGCGTTAGGGTCACGCAGTTTAGCTTCGAGTTCCACCTTCTCATGTTGCAAGGCTTCCACACTCGCACCCTTAGCCGTCTCGACGGGCTTCAGAGGTTCAACCCCTTTCAGCTTATCTGCGGTGTCGGTATTGGTCTTCAACTCAGCCAGGTAATCGTTAACTCGAACGATGGTGGCTTCACGTTCCAGGATCGGGTTTTCAGGATCGAACTTGGCGGTAATGGTGTATGGGAAAGGAGCCAGCAGACTGATTGCCTCGTGAGTCTGTTTAGCCACCTTGTAGACGTTGCCACCCCTCAACTTGTCGTAGTCTTTCAGCGACTTAACACCGATGACATCCAGGCAGGCCATATACGTCATGAACACTGGCTTGAAACGACCGTTGAACCAAGACAGGGTATCACTCACCCCTTTCTTGTCTGGGATGTTCCCAACGAGAATCTGAATCACTTTCTCAAGAGGAGCTTCCCGGGACAGACTAGCCTTACCGTTACCAATCACCACATAGTCAGTCAGCATCTCTTCGATTTGCAGGAGCTTATCGGAAAGAGCGCCTTCTGGGTCAGACAGACCGTATTGTGTCATCCGGATCAGGAACTGGCGAGGGACCATCGCTTTGACCGTACGGTAAGCCCCATAAGCAAGCCCACCGACAACAGCCCCACCAATAAGGACAGGTGCTGACAACAGCCCACCAATGGCAGTACCTGCTACACCCAGACCGGTCATGATGCTAGCACCCCAACCGGTACCAATCCCCAACGCACCGAGTGCGCTCATCCCCATCTGGCCAACACCCCAGATAGTTGCCGCGGTCCCTGCTGCATCGAGGACCTGGCCCATCCCGGTGTCTTTGTCGATGATCCCACTGTCCATTGCAGCAGCAGCGCCTGCACTGACAGCCATCCCCAGACCCACCTTACCTGCACCGCCAGCAAAACGACGGCCCGCAGTAGGCTTCTCACGACGCTTCTTACGGCGCTCGTTACGACCTGGGTTCTTCCCTTCGCCACCTCGTATTCCGTCCATCAGGTCGCCTGCAGCGTTACCCAAGCTCCTGGTTTGAATCAGGGTCATGAGCGCACTGCCGATAGCGCCGATACCGGTGACCATTTTCGGCAACAGACGGATACCGAACGCACTGAACTTGAACAGGTTGGTCAAGCCACTCCAGAGGATCTTGCTACCAAAGAACGCCGTCAGTTTACCGATACCCGTGGCAATACCGCCCAGCATACTCCCGAGTAGACCGAACAGACCCACCGACTTCTTCTTGGCGAGTTCTTCGTTACTCTTCTGACCGAAACCAAAGTTCTCAGCAATCGAAATGATCGCATCTTGGGTTTTGCTCTCTTTATCTTTAGCAGCTTTCTCCTTCTTGTCCGCCAAAGAGTTCAAGCGATTCGGATCATTGGTATCTGCTGGCTTGTCCGCTTCTTCGCCATTCAGTTCCTTCTGATGGTCTTCGTAGCGTTTACGGTATTCCTCTACCTTGTCAGCCATGTGCGGGAAGCGTTTCTTCATGTCGTCATAATCACGACGGAAGATCCAAGTGCGAGGAGGTGCATCAGGATCATCCACCACTGGGGTGAAGATTGGCTTAGGCTTAGCAGGTGGAACAGTCCCGTCTGCATTAGGCGTGGCAAACGGCATTGGACCTACGAAGTCAGGTGCTGGTGTCTGACGGCGCAGCTTGAGCAACTTACGACGCGCTACCAGTTCCTCTTCAGTTTCTTTTGGAGTACCGTCCATCGCCTCAGGATTAACGGGTTTAGTTACCTCACTGGCCGGAGTCGCGAACGGACCTGGAGTAGGAGGACCCATTGGAGGAGTCGGAGAACCAGCAGGCATCGCTGGAACGTAGCCTTCCGCATAACCCCAGTGTTCCCGCAGCAAGTGATAGATGCGATCCACTGCACTGACGATAGGAGTGTAATCAGCTTTGAACTGACTCTTCCCTTTCTCGAAAGCACCTTTAGCGTAAGGAACCGCATGATCCTTCGCCTTGTTGAACAGATCAAGGCCCCACTTCTTGGCAGTCTGAACCCCTTTACCCAACTTGTTAATGTTCAAGCCCATGGAGGTCTTCAAGCCACGGTCGTACTCTTCTTCCGTGATGAGTACATTGCCATTCTTGTCATAGACCGCGCCAGTGATCTCGTTCCAACCATTGATCGGAACAAACTTACCTTCACTGTCCCTGACGTAGTAATGACCTTTACCGAAACGGTTACCGTAGAGCGCAGGTTCATTCTCGCCTTCCACGTAAACGTCCATCTGGTAGAACCGTGTGGCCACTTTTCCTGCCATGCCTTTGATACGACCTACGGGGTCAAACCATTTGAAGGCTTGAACCATCATCGAGCGGACTTTACTCAGACCGTTCAAGAAGACTTCCTTGTTGTCTTCTGTGAACAGTTTGTTCGCCAAACGCTTAGCGCCGATTACGGTGTTGTTGGTGATGTCACGAACCCCGCCGGTGATCGCATCCCACGTATCGATCGCTTTACCAGTCAGCAGGTCGTAGTAATCACCACGGCGCAGTTTCCAAGCTTCCAGGATAGGAACATCAGACCCTTCCTCGTAGAGGTCTTGGTCGTCAGCTGCTTTACGAGCCAGTGCCATGGAACGGAACTTACCATAAGCCATAGCCGCTAGAACCCCGCCGCCTGCGATAGCTGCAGCTTTAGGGTTATAAACAGCCATACCCGCCAAACCACCCAGCAAGCCACCCAGTACCAGCGGTTCGTGCTTGAGGATAGTGTCCATGCCTTTATTGAAGAGGTCTTTGAAGTTGGTTTGTTTCAACCGCTCCAAGATAGACTGTTTCTCTACCTTGACCTCATTAGCCTCTTCCTTGGACATCTTGGATTCAGCCGCCACAGGACGGGTTTCCAAGATCTTGGTCAGCAAACCGTTACGGTCATTCGCCAAGGTTACCAAGGTTTCCAATTGAGCGTTGGTGCGATCAACACGTTCACCCAGTTTGTCAATAAAGGAACCGACGTTAGTGGAACGACCATCCAGCAAACTGGACTTGGTATTCTCAGCTACTTGATCGATGGATTCCTTCAGTGCTTTCAGTGTGTCTTTGAACTCATCTTTCTCATCGGGACCAGAGCCGTCGCCAGGAGTGACCTTAGGGCCAAAAGGAGCATTATCAGGATCAGGGGTGGGGAACGGGTTACCGAACGACCGTGTACGACGGTAGGGTTCAGCTTGGGGGTCCTCGCGGGTAATACGCTTGCTGGGGTCCTTGATGAACTCCTTCAGCAATTCCTTAACCTTGTCCTCATCGATCCGGTCACGGCCGTATTCAGACTTGGTCATCCCCCATTCTTTCATGATGTCGTAGTAACCACTGTTACGAGCAACATCAATGTCTTCCGCCAAGTTAGGTGCGAACTGACCCAGACGAATAGCTTCATCGATGATCTTCGCTGCCATCTCCCGACCGGCCTCAGTTGGCAGGTACGTCAGTTTAGCTTGCCGCTGTACGTGATCCCCTTCCTTGAACTCGTTGAAAATCTCATCAGTAATCCCAAAGTTACGTTGCATGAGCCCGCGGATTTCAGCAGCATCGTTCGGGTTAAGGTGGGGCAGTTCCATGTAGTTGTACGGACTGAAACCTTTCTTACGGTCAGCCTGATTCGCCATCTCCAGAGCCAACGCTTGACGAGCCGACTCGGTCAGTTCCTTATTAGGGTCCAACTGGTTAGCTGTTCGGTTAGCCATGTCCGCGTAGTTGCGGAAGTTCTGCTGACTGAAAGTCCGATTGAACGCATCGGTAACTTTCTGACGATGGTCGATCAGCTTACCCCGTACAAAGTCATACGACCGTGCTTTAAGGGTGTCGTCGCCGGTACGGATCTTCTCCAAGCTCAGCTCAATTGCACTCAGCAGAGCAGGGATGGCTTCGTTCAGAGTGCGGGAGTCTTGACGACGCCACACTTCTGCTTCGAAGTTATCCTTGAGGGTACGACGTTGCAGGTTGTACTGAGTAGGTGTACTGGTATACATGTCATCCAGTATAGCACCAGTCCCTTTGTTCACCGCATTGCGGGCAAAGTTCTTCATGGTCCATTCGTACTTACCCATCGGCTTACCTTCGCCAGTAAACTGGTCGAGGTAGTCCTCATAGGTCATGTCGTCGTCTTGATAGAACGAGTTCTTACCAAACTCCTGCAAGGTGTTCATCATGCCTTCAGCGTTAGCCACGGCATAGTTGGTTACGTTACCCAAATCCTCCAGACGAATGTAAGCGTCTTCTGCTTTCTTCGCTGCTTCAGGAAACCGCTTCTTCAACTTGTTCAGTGCTTCTTGAGCTTTACCCGAACGAATGAGCCTAGGAAGACTACTGATGAACATACCAGCGGCAGCGTTACCCAGCATATTCCCGAGGTTGAAATCCATCCCCTCGGTCATCTCCAGAGCCATACGCAGGCTACTGGCGATCTCACCAACGTTACCTACCGCGTCACTACGAGCCGACTTACCGAAACGCTCACTGAAGTAATCAGCGATACCGCCGAACTGACCCTTGACCGTAGTGAACACCGAATCACGGATGCTCTTACGCGCAGCCTGACTGTGAGTGGTTTTCTCATAGTCGGACTTGGCAGAGTTAGCAGCGATCTTCTTCAGTTCACGAATGATGCGGTGGTTGGAGGCTTCCTGGAACTTGTAATACTTGCTGTCGGTCAGGTACGAACGAGCCGCCAAGGTCAAGCGCATGGCGTCGTTACGAGCCTGGACTTTACGTTGATAGTCGAGGATGCCTTCCAGCAGCATGTTGCTACGACCGAGCTGCTGGTTAATGACATTCAAGCCACCTATGGTACGACCACCGATCTCGGTCATCATCCCGATCTGAGCATTACCGACTTCTACGGCAGTCTCACGCTCTTTCAGTGAGTTGACACCGGCTTGGTCAAGTACTTCATTAACCTCGCCGTCTTCTACACTCTCAAGGTTTGGATCACTGTCACCAGAACCGCCGCTGATGTTCTCCCAGCTGCTGAAATCGTTCTTACTGAACTCAATCAGACCCTCACCGATTTTATTAGGAAAGGATTTCTGAAGCCTTTCACCCGCACGTTTGGCCAGATACTGAAGGTCGTCCATCGACCCATGGATCTCACCCTGGAGTTCGCGGACCAGTTCACGACGTTTACGGTTCAGTTGGTCCAGGGTATTGAAGGCGCGGGTCCAGGTTTTCGGAAGCACCATCTTCAGGGTATCGATACGAGCATCGGTATCCCCAACGGTCTTCTCTACTACACCTGACAGGAACCCAGTAGCGAACGATCGAATGAAACCATGTTTCTCAGCTTTATCAAAGTCAGAATCGAAGTCGATGTCCCCCTGGAAGGGATCATCACCCCAATCGTAGCTGTCGTATTCTTCAGCCATTTCTAATTCTCTCTAAAGGGTAAAGTAATGAAACCCACTAACTTAACACTCTTAGACCCCCGGACGATTGTCCCGGGCGTCTTTAAACCTATTACGTCCACTGACGCGTTCGAGGGGATGACCCAGAACCTCAACGACGATGGTCTGTATTCCATTGAAATCTTTGGTAAGGTGGGTAGTAAAGAGCGGGATAAGACTGAAGCGTACATCGATGTCAAGCTCCCAATCTTCAACCCTACTTACCTCAAAGCCCTCATTTTGGTGAAGGCACTTTACCAAGGAATTTTGAGGGGAGCGGAATACGCCGTCTTCGACGAAGAGAAGGGTGATTTCATAAAATCGAACCTCCTCGAAGGCCAGTCTGGTTTTTCCTTCTTTGTTAGTAAACTGAAAGAGATCGTTTTCAGTACGACCCCTTCGTATAAGCGTGGTCAGCGGGTAAAACTGTTGGTGGATTTCCGCAACATTGCCATGACAGATAAGGTCATCGTAATTCCTGCGGGTCTTCGTGACATTCAGTTCGGGGCTAATGGTGCTCCTACAGAACCAGAGATCACTGAACTCTACCGTGCACTGATCTTCCGGACGCGGGTTATCCTGGGTGGTAAAGGTGACGCCGAGAACCCCCTCTACGACAGCGTACGGTGGGGCGTACAGACCGCGTTCAACGATATCGACCAATACCTCTTCGACCTGCTCCAAGGCAAGGGCGGTATCCTCCAGCGCCGTATGTCGACACGTGGTGTGGTGGGCGGTACCCGTAACGTCATTACTGCACGTAAGGTCAGTCGTAAGAACCTCAAGACCAAAATGCTGGTCAGTCCCAACTCGGTCGATATGGGTTTGTTCCAAGGCTTGCTGAACTACCAGTACGTCTGTGCTCACGGTGTAATGACCGAATACCTGACCAACGTCTTCACCATTGGTAACCAAACTGCCAAGTTGGTGAACAAGAAGACCTTGGAGTTCGAGTACGTTGAAGTGTCTCCAGCTATCGTGGACAAGTGGACTACGTTTACTGGTATCAACAAACTCTTCAATGGGTTTGCCGACCCTTCGATCCGTAACAAAGAGATTGTCATCGAGAACCGTTACCTTATGCTGGTTTACGATGACGGTGAAAACGTTTGCGTAATTCACGACATCAACGACCTCCCTGAAGATAAGGACCGTAAGCTTGCGCGTCCAATTACCTACATGGAGTTCTTCTACCTCAGCTGTTACAAAGCGATCGGTGATCAGGTCAGTCAACAGACCCGTTACCCGATCATTGGTATTGGTTCGATTTTCCCTGCTGCGGTTAACCTCATCACTACCGAAGGCGCTGGTCCAAGGACTATCCGAGATCCGTACGACTGGAGTGAACGCGATACCTGTTACTCCTACCCAACGCGGCGTGAGAAGCAAGACTTCTTCGATGCCATGTCGGTAGATCCGTCTCGTGAAGCCGGTCTCGACTCCGACCACGACGGTGACCAGTTGAACAGTAACTCGGTCTGTGCTGAGGACAGTAAAGAACAAGTCAAGGAGTTGTTCGGTAAACGTTCATACTACATCAGCGGTACTGGACGATTCTTGTACGACCCGATTAACGAACCGATTCAATTCATGTTTAAATCTGCTACCAGTGGATTAGAAGGACTTGAGCAATGACGCCTATTCTCTACAACGACTTCTTCCGAAATTTGGTATTGCGGAAGAAGCAGGACCTGGTGAACCCAGTGTTCCACAGTATCGGTGAAATCAATTTACCGAAAAACAGTCTGCTGCAATACGTCCCTAAGAATCCAGCGGAATACGGCCCAAGCAACAGCGAGGCGTTTGTTAGCAACTATCCGTCTGAAGTGTACATTGACTTCGTAACGGATCTGCTACACCCGGTGATGGGTAATGGCCGAATGGCCACGTTTGATTTGAAGAAAGCGATCAGTGCGTATCGTGCCGGCCACTACAACTATAACTGGACCCGCGACATCAGCACGGTCTACGCCAAGGACCGGGTGCTGGTTGTTCGTAACTACGGCCTGATACCGCATCGTTTCATCTATCGTCCTAGTTTGTATGTCAACTACGAGAAGTATTACAACCAGATGCTGATGGTTGTGGAAGGGATCAACACAGAAGCGGTTCGCGGTGATCGTCACCAGTTCCTGCGCATTGAGTTGCCGTTGAACCTGCCAAGCTTTACCGAGTTGTTGGATGATTACCGTCTGTTCATCAAGAACTTTAAAGACGGACTCCCAGTACTGAGTCCACAAGTACTGGGTAGCACCAAGGCTGAGAACACGTACTGGTTGCTGGATCTGTTGGGCTGGTTGTTGGGTCAGTCGGAGTACAGTCTCTTCGGGAAACTGAGCGAGAAGGCGTTGGGGAGTCTCCACTTCATCTTCACTTACCAGAGCAAAGCCTTGGTGCTTAAAGCTAGCCTGGTAAAGGAGTGGCTGGACGAAGTAGGGTTGAAGCCAGGTCAGGAGTTCAAGACTCCGGTACTGGAGCTGGAAGGTCTTAAGAGCACCAAGCGCATGAACGTCGTGAAACGTTTCTACTTGGTCTTCTTGAGCCTGACGCGGGATTTGGTTCCTGAGAAGGATATTGCTAAAGAGGTACAAGGAAATGACGGAACTGAAGGAGGTGCCGACGAAACCACTTCGCCGAATTCCAAAGTGGATTCAGGAGCGAAGGGAGAAGCGTCGGGAGGGAAGGGGCAAAACGACGGAAAAGACGGGCAGTCTGCTGGCGCGGGTAAGTCCTCTAACCCTAGTAATGATTCTGGTAATATCCTTGACATTTTCGCTAGTGATGCGAAGGACGCTGGAGGACATGTTGAAACCGAAGGAAGTCAGGGAGCGGGAAGCCCTGATGAAAGCGTTTCGGAATGGTCCTCCGAAGTAGACGACTCTCTGCTCGAGGTTGAGAAAGGAGGCGGGGAGATCAACACCAACAAGGTGGCTTTCCCAACTCCTGAGAGCGGTGTAAAGCTGGCGCTGGATGAGCGGGCACGTGATGGTGTCCTGACAGTAGCCGAGCAAGAGTTCTTCATGCGCAAGGCGATGCGTTGGCAGCACATTGAAATGCCCAACGGTCAAACCTTTGGTGAGTTCATTCAGATCTCCGACGAGGAACTGAAATCGCTCACCACTGAATCGAAGATTGAAGGTAACTTCGCTACGGTTCTGGATGACTCGATGTTGAACAGTCGAGCCACTGCGCTGAAGAATGGTTACGCCAAGAAGTTCTTGCAGAAAGACATTGCTGCCATGGCACTGGGGATGCAGAACGCTGGTTACGCCATGAACGATTACCGGGTTGAGAACCACAGCAGTGTGGAAGGCAGCTACGACGTTCACAGCATTCAGTTCCACCATGTCAACGGTGACCAGGTAACTATCCACCCACGCTTCCCAGTGGTTAAGGATGACGGTACCTTTACCATCGACAGTGTTAAGCAACACTTCCAGTTGCAACGTAAAGAGAAGGTCTTCCGCAAGATCTCTCCATGGGAAGTAGCCCTGACCAGCTACTACGATCGTAAGCTGATGATCACTCGAAGCCGGAAAGTCGTAGACGATCTGGAAAAGTTCATGGTCAAACAGATTGCGTTGCAGAGCAAGGTTAAGAAGTACACCTTTAGCAAAGGTGGTACGTTTGATCGCAGTTACAAAGCCCCGCGTATCTACTCGATGCTGGCTAAGCAGTACAAGAGTATCACTGTAGGCGATACGGTTCTGGACTTCAACTTGGCTGGCCTGTTGGAGAAACATCCCGAGTACAAGAAATATACCAAGCAGGATCGTTTCCTGATTGGCGTGCAAGGGAATGAACCACTGACCATCGACGACTACGGTAACCTCTACCAAGGTGACATCGGTAAAGGCACCGTGGAAGACCTACTGGGCATTGATCTGACCAAGGCACCGTTGGAACATGCACTCATCAACATCAGCGGGTATCAATTCCCACTGGGTGTGGTACTGTGCTATTACTTCGGCATTGACGAGCTGTTGAAGGTTATTAAAGCCACGACGCGTTCGGTTCCGATTGGTGAACGTCCTAAACTGGATAGCGATGAATACGCGATCAAGTTCAACGACCAGTACCTGATCTTCAACCGTCGTGAAAAGCTGACCACCATGATCTTCGGTGGGTTGCCTAAACTGACCAACATCAGCAACTTCAGTAAGTCGGACTTGAACAACAACTCCATCTGGACTGCATTGATGGGGGACCCTCGGGTGCGTCCGGCGCAGTTCCAGGAGATGAAGAACCTTTACGATCTGTTCATCGATCCGATTGCTCGCGAAGAGCTGAGAAAGATGAAGTTGTCGGAATCGTTCCACTACTTGCTGATTGACGCTGCCAAGGCACTGGAGACGGATTACAGTCGCCATGAGGTAGAGATCGAGGAACAACGTCTTGTGGGCTATGAACGCTTCGCAGGGCTGTTCTATCGTGAGATGTGTAAGGCTAACCGTCAGTTCAAGAACAAAGGCATTTCCCGTCGTCACAAGCTGGACTTTAACCCGGATGCAGTGATCATCGCCATTGGTGAAGATAACTCGGGTCAACAAGTGGAAGAGGTTAACCCTATTCACCAGCTGAAAGACCAGGAAGAAGTTACCTTTGGTGGTACCGGTGGTCGCAACGAGATCACGGTAGTTAAGCGGGCTCGTACTCAGCTGCTCAGTTACCAAGGGATTATCTCGGAAGCGAACAAGGACAGCGGTAAGGTAGGCTTCGTGACCTACACCAGTTCTGATCCAGCGATTGCAGACTTCCGCGGCAACATCGACCTCACCAAGGAACGGACCCCTTGCGGTGATGGTTCGGTCACCATGAACCTGATGTACGGTGGTCGACACGATGACGCTAAGCGGGCGGTGTTTACTTCGACACAATGGAGCCAAGCGATCAGTGCCAAGAACTACGGCATTGTTTCTCTGCGCACCGGTTATGAGAACGTTGTCCCTCACCGGACTTCTGAACTGTACAGTAAGGTTGCGAAAGCTAACGGTACGGTAACTGAGGTCAAAGACGATGAGCTGGTAATTACCTACGACGACAAGTCCGTGGATCGTTACCCGCTGGGACTATACATCGGCGAAGCAAGCGGTGAGTACCACCGGCATACCCGCGTTACCGATATGAAAGTCGGCGACAAGTTCAAGAAGGGTGATGTGGTCGGTTGGGACGATAACTGGTTCATGCGGGATATCTTCTGTCCGGGTCAGGTGGGTCTGAAAGGTGGCTTCATGGTTCGTGTTGGTCTGTTCGAAGACCAGGACACCTATGAGGACTCCATCGCAATCAGTCAGCGGATTGCGAACGAAACCCTGATTCCTTATATCAAGCCTACTCCCTTCACGATGAAGATAACGGATAATCTGATTCTGAAAGTTAAGGTGGGGGACGAGATCGAGCAAGACTCGATTTTATGCGATATTGAAGAACCGCATTTGGTGGAGGGGAATCATGATGCCTCGTTTGTTGCTGAAGTGAACAAGCTGGGTATCAAGCAAGTTAAGTCGACCCACCACGGGAAGATTGTAGACATCAGGGTCCAGTACAACGGTACTCTGGAAAACATGTCGGAATCGGTGCGTCAGTTCGTGACCAAAGCGAATAAGCTGACCAAACGTAAGAACCAGATTGTCGGTGATCCGGTGGAAACCAATGCCGTCTCTGGTATCTTCAACGTTAACCGTCCCAGCATCCAGCCAGATACCCTCTTGGTGATTTTCTTTGTAGAGTCTCAAGACGGTCGGACCCGTGCTGACAAGTTCGTGTTCGGTAACCAGCTTAAAGCCACGGCAGGTCGAATCATGACCAAGAAGATGTACACCGAGGACAAGCAGGAAATCGACGCTAAGACGAGCTTTAAAGCACCCTTCAACCGAATGGTGATCTCCTTCCGTAACCGGCTCATTGTGAACGAGTGGTCTTTCCAATTCACGAAGCAAGCGATTGCTGTTTATCGGGGTAATTAAGTTATGGACTTCCGTACCAAGAACGGTTTCAAGGACATTCAAGTTGTCCTCAAGGAACTGAACCTGTACGGCGGTGATATTGACGGCGTCTGGGGGCCAGGTTCGGCCTCCGGCGTTGTTGAACTCATGCGCACGTACGCTGCATTCATCGGTCGTGGTATTTTCACTGCGGCCAGCATGCCATCCAAAGCCACGGCTGATGGTAAGAACATCGTGGAGCAACTCCAGCTCTACATGAAAGACATGGGTGTCTACCTCGGTAACATCGACCGTGTCTGGGGTAAGAACTCGCTGGGCGGTATCCAGTTGATGGCGGGTCATTATCGTGGGGTTAAGAACCTCCCGACTTACGACATGGCCTGGAGCAAGAAGGTTTCCCGTGAGTTCCGTCGGAAGATCACCGACTGGTGCAAGAAGCATGGTTTCGATCCAATCGTTGCCAGCTGGTTGATGGCCTGCATGCACTTCGAGTCGGCAGGTACCTTCAGCCCAAGCATCCAGAACAAAGCGGGTGCTCAGGCATTCGGCCTCATCCAGTTCATGAAAGGCGCTGCGTCGGACCTGGGCTATACCCTTGATCAGATCAAGGCCATGGATCAGCTCACGCAGCTGGATCTGGTCTTCAAGTATTTCGAGTTCTGGATGCGTGCTGGCAAGCGCTATACCCAGCTGGAAGACTTCTACCTCACCATCTTCTACCCGGCTGCGGTCGGCAAACAAGCTGATCAGGTGCTGTTCGACAAGAACGATCCGAAATACCTCAAGTCGTACACCCAGAACAAAGGGTTTGATGTGGATAAGGACGACAAGATCACCATTGGTGAAATCTCGTCCACGATCTACAACTCGTACTACGCCGGTATGGACCCAGCCAACCGCCTTCCCCTTCTCTAATAAGGACGCGTCGTCATGACCCCTACCCAGATCAACAACATCATCACGTTGGCAAACGTCGTACGGTTCATCCGTAAGACTGTTGACAAAGTCGGCCTCGAATACATCGCCCCGCTGGATCCTGCTGAACAAGCAGAGAAAATCAGCAAAGCAGTGAACCACAAGGCTCAATCCTCTCTCATCAAGGATCCTCAATAATGCTCAGTAAAGACGATCTGATTCTCGCCCAGCTGATCGCCAGCGGTCTGCCCGAGAACTACGAGGTGAAAGCCTCCGGCATCATTGCAGGGTTGAACGAAGTCAGTTATGCGGTCAGTCCGTA
>Ga0247821_10000249_pt1 | contig 30756 bp, 17 predicted proteins | sample 13C_Glycerol_Day_FD_192481 | JGI IMG/M metagenome (GOLD analysis project Ga0247821, IMG submission 192481) | Soil microbial communities from agricultural site in Penn Yan, New York, United States - 13C_Glycerol_Day14 | ecosystem: Environmental > Terrestrial > Soil > Agricultural land | place... | reverse complement strand
GTGCTGTACATCGCCTCGATGTGGGTCAACGGCATCGCCCAGGGCGCCGGCGTGTACGTGGCCGACGGTCCAGTCGGTGTAGTGCGACAGGGCGTTGACGGTCTTGATCGCCATCATCGGGCCTTCGAAGGTCGACATGCCGTAGAACGCCAGGGAGACCACCAGAAAGCGCAGGATCGGGTCGCTGCGCAGCTTATGCCAGGCGCCCGAGAGGGTCATCATGCCGTTGATCATGCCGCCCCAGCTTGGCGCCAGGAGGATCAGCGACATGATCATGCCCAGCGATTGCGCCCAGTCGGGCAGGGCGGTGTAGTGCAGGTGGTGGGGACCGGCCCAGATGTACAGGGTGATCAGCGCCCAGAAGTGCACGATCGACAGGCGATAGGAATACACCGGACGCTCGGCCTGCTTGGGCACGAAGTAGTACATCATGCCCAGAAAGCCTGCGGTCAGGAAAAAGCCCACGGCGTTGTGGCCGTACCACCACTGCACCATGGCGTCGGTGGCGCCGCTGTACAGCGAGTAGGACTTGGTCAGGCTGACCGGCAGTTCCAGGTTGTTGACGATGTGCAGGATCGCCACGGTGATGATGAACGCACCGAAGAACCAGTTGCCCACATAGATGTGCTTGGTGGTGCGCTTCATCAGGGTGCCGAAGAACACCACGGCATAGGCGACCCAGACGATGGTGATCAGGATATCGATCGGCCATTCCAGCTCGGCGTATTCCTTGGAACTGGTGTACCCCAGCGGCAGGCTGACGGCGGCCAGCACGATCACCAGTTGCCAGGCCCAGAAGGTGAAGGCGGCAAGGCGCGGCGAGAACAGGGTGGTCTGGCAGGTGCGCTGCACCGAGTAGTACGACGCCGCGAACAGCGCGCAACCACCGAAGGCGAAAATCACCGCGTTGGTGTGCAACGGTCGCAGACGGCCGAAGCTGGTCCAGGGGAGGTCGAAGTTGAGCGCAGGCCAGACGAGTTGCGCGGCGAGAAAAACGCCGAGCCCCATCCCGACTATTCCCCACACCACCGTCATAATGGCGAATTGGCGGACCACCTTGTAGTTGTAGGCGGTACTGCTGGTTGTGTTCATGTATGGGTTCCCATCCACGGTTATAGGCAGACTAATTAGCGAGGCAAGCATGAGTAATGGGCAACTGGCCGGTATTGACGGGGATCAATGGGCACGGCTGGTCGAAAGTCGCGGCTGGCGCTGGAATGCCCCGCAAAATCAGGGGGATGGCGCACATGTTGGATGCTTGATCCTGGCCCATGGCGCGGGTGCGCCGATGGACAGCGGATTCATGGACGAGATGGCGCAAAGGCTGGCGGCGCAAGGGCTGGGAGTGTTGCGCTTCGAGTTTCCCTACATGGCTCAGCGGCGTGTCGATGGTGGCAAAAGGCCTCCAAATCCCCAGGCCAAATTGCTGGAGTGCTGGCGTGAGGTCCATGCCCAGGTGCGACCTTGGGTCACGGGGCCGCTGGCCATTGGCGGCAAGTCCATGGGAGGGCGCATGGCAAGCCTTGTGGCCGATGAAGTAGGAGCCGATGCCCTGGTGTGCCTGGGCTATCCCTTCTATGCGGCGGGCAAGCCGGAAAAGCCCCGGGTCGCGCATTTGGCCGGATTGAAGACACGCACCTTGATCATCCAGGGTGAACGGGATGCGCTGGGCAACCGCCAGGCGGTGGAGGGGTATGAACTATCGCCGGCGATCGAGCTGTGCTGGCTGGAAGCGGGGGATCATGACCTCAAGCCTTTGAAGGCGTCGGGGTTCAGTCATGGGGATCATCTGCAGACGGCTGCAGAGCGAATTATTGCGTTCGTTCGCTGCCTGTAGGAGCGGGCTTGCCCCGCGATTGCGTATTGGCAGGCGCACCACATCGCGGGGCAAGCCCGCTCCTACAGGCCGTCGATTGCGGTGTGGGGTACATCACCGCAATCGACGGGGGATATCAGCCGCGGTACTCGCAGAGGTAGGCGGTATCCACGGCCACTTTCAGCTGGAACTTGCTGTTGGCCGGTACATTGAACTGGCTGCCGGCGCTGAAGGTTTCCCAGTTGTCGCTATCTGGCAGCTTGACGGTCAGGGCGCCGGAAACAACGTGCATGATTTCACGCTGGGCAGTGCCGAATTCGTACTCGCCGGGGGCCATCACGCCGACGGTGGCCGGGCCTTCGGCGGTGCCGAACGCGATCGACTTGACGGTGCCATCAAAGTACTCGTTGACCTTAAACATGGGCGACTCCTGAAAAGGGGCTGAAAAGGTTGGCCAGTATGCCCAAGGCTCCCGGCGCCGTCATCCGCTTTCAGGTGCCAACCGCCGGCAGGCTCAGGGGCAGCAGGCGTGCGGTATTGCGGGCATCTTCCAGGGCCCGGTGCTGCTGGCCGCTGAACTGCAACCCGGCCAGTTGCAGGGCGCCGTTCAGGCCCAGCGGGCGCTGGAGCTGACGTGCCTTGGCGAAGCGCTGCTTGAGGTTGATGTGCGGTACCGCTTCCAGCAGGCTGTGGATCTGGTGCTGCTGCCATTCCTGGAGCAATTGCTGGCGATCGTAGTCGCCCCAGCTGACCCAGGCTTGCAGGTGCGCCTTATGGTGCCCGATCCAGCGTTCGAACTGACTCCAGACGTCACTGAAGGCGGCAGCCGAGTCGACACTGGCCTGGCTGATATGGGTCAATTCACGGCAGAAGGGGGTCAGTTGCGGGCGTCGCCGCGGTTTGATGAAACGCTGGAAATGGTCGATCTCACGCCCCTGGCGATTGACCAGTGTCGCGCCGATTTCGATGACTTCCATATCCGTGACCGGCCAACCCCCATCGTCGGTGGTTGCTTCCAGGTCGATCACCAGCCAATGGCCCATAGTAGGCTCCCCTCCAAGACTCGCTAGAGCGTAGCCAAACTCGGGCGCTCACGATACACCCTGGCATTTTGCCTGTATCCGTCAACTGGCACATCTGCCAGTTGTGCGGTGCCCGGAAAACGCCTAGCTTAAGGGGATTCCGACTCAAATCCACAATGAGTGTGTTGCTTTGATTCCAACGCCCAAGCCGCAGGTGATGTCCGTCCTGATCATGTTCGCCGCCTTGTGGGTGGTGTCGCCGGCCCGGGCGCTGGAAGAAGTCGAAGTCAAGGTGGGGGCGGCGCATTTCCCTCCTTATACGGTGCGCCCGGAAAAAGGCGCCGATACAGGACTGTTGCCGCAGTTGGTCCAGGCCCTGAACAACATCCAGCAGCGCTACCGTTTCGTCCTGGTCCCCACCTCGATTCCCCGTCGCTTCGGTGATCTGCAGCAGGGGCGCACCGACATGGCGATTTTCGAGAATCCTCGCTGGGGCTGGGAGAGCATTGCCCATGAGGCGGTCGACATGGGGCTGGAAGATGCTGAACTGTACGTCACCCACCGCCAACCCGATCGCGACGAGCAGTATTTTGCCGACCTGCGGGGCAAGCGCCTGGCGCTGTACAGCGGTTACCACTATGCATTCGCCGACTTCAATTCCGATCCCGGGTACCTGGCCGGTCATTACAACGCGACCCTGACCTACTCCCATGACAGCAACCTGCTGATGGTCCAGCGTGGGCGGACGGACATCGCCCTGGTGACGCGCTCCTACCTCAGTGACTTTCTCGCGCGCAACCCCAAGAGCGCCGGACAACTGCTGGCTTCCGAGCGGGTCGATCAGGTCTATCACCACTACGCCTTGCTGCGCCCCGGCGCGCCGATCAGTGGCCAGGACTTTGCCAGGCTGTTGCAGCAGTTGCGCGAGCAGGGTGAATTGCTGCGGATATTCCAGCCTTATCGCATCAACGTCACTTCGCCCACCACCGACTAAATTTGCCCACGGCGGCCACGTTCACAAGGGTGAGCACTCTTTCCTTCGTGAGCCCAGATCATGCCGTTCGACACTGCTTCGCACACCTTGCCCCGTTGGCGCGACCTGGCCGCCGATGAACGTGATTGCCATCTGAGCCTGGTGCTCGAAGGCAGCCCGCTGATTCGCGTGCGCCTGGAGCGCGGCGAAACCTTGCAGGTTCACCTTGAGGATTTCGCCCGGGACCGCCCGCAGCAGGCCTTGTGGGCCGCGTGTTACTGGCTCTTTGCCCGCGATCCCGATTGCCAGCGCCTGACCTGGCACCTGGACCCGGCGCCCAGCGAAGCCCTGCGCAGCGGCTTGCTGCTTGCCCAGGGCCCAGCCGGCCTCTACAACTGCGAGCGCACGCTGTTCTGGCAGTTGCCGCAGCCCTGGCTGGGCCAGGCCTATGGCGGTGCCTACCCGCAGCAGATGCAGATCACCGAGGGCAAGCGCCATCCACGTCGCGCGCCGAAACCCCGGGGCGAAGTGTATCGCCGGTTCGACGCCAGGCTGGGGGCCTGGGTGTCGCTGCGCACCCTGGAAATCGACCAGGACCTGGAGCGTTTCAATCGCTGGCAGAACAATCCCAGGGTCCTGAACTTCTGGCAGGAAGGCGGCAGCCTGGAGCAGCATCGCGACTACCTGGGCAAGCTCGCGGCCGACCCGCACAGCCTGACCCTGATCGGCTGTTTCGACGACGAACCCTTTGCCTACTTCGAGGCCTACTGGGCCAAGGAGGACCGCATCGCGCCCTTCTATGCGGTCGATGACTACGACCGCGGCATCCATATGCTGGTGGGTGAAGAACAGCACCGCGGGCCGCACAAGGTGGCCAGTTGGTTGTCGGCCCTGGTCCACTACCTGTTCCTCGATGATCCACGTACCCAGCGGGTGGTAGCCGAACCGCGCGCCGACAACGGCAAGATGATCGGCTACATGCACGACCAGTGCTTTCACTGCGAGAAGGAGTTCGATTTCCCGCACAAGCGTGCGGCGTTGATGATTCTGGGCAGGGAGCGCTTCTTCGAGCGGTGCAGGTTGGGGTGACTGCAAGCTGCATGCTTCAAGCGGATAGGGTTCGACTTGCCGTTTGAAGCTTGCAGCTTGTGGTGTTCAAGCCTTCTGGCTTGAGACCTTCCGACAATGCACCAGGGCGTCGCGGATCATGAAGTTGACCAGGGTGGGCGAAACCCCCAGTTCCTTGGCGATGTCTTTCTGCGGTACGCCATGCAGGCGGTACATCTCGAAAGCGTAGCGGGTGCGCTGGGGCAGGTCGTTCAGCGCCTCGGCAATGTGTTCCAGGGTGGCGTAGTTGATATGCGTGGCTTCCGGCGAAGCGCCCTGGACCACCACGTTCAGGCCTTCCTCTTCGCTGCCGGAGTATTTGAGCTCCATGGCCTGCTTGCGATAGTGGTCGATGGCCAGGTTGCGCACGATCTGGAACAGGTAACTGAGCTGGGCCTTGAATGAGGAGGTGATCTGAGGTGCCGAGCTGAGCCGGAAGAAGGCGTCCTGCACCACGTCTTCGGCGCGGGAGCGGCAGCCGGTGATGCGTGCGGCAATCTTGACCAGGATGCTGCGGTTGTCGACGAACGCCTGGAGTAACGGTGAATCGCACTTACTTGTGGATAGTTGTTCCGCCATGGAAATCACCTTGCTCTATGAGGGAGGGGGAGCACTCCAAACTAGGAGGCTTCCTACGACGTGCGACAAACTATTCGTAATGATAATTATTGTCAAATGCGAAAAGTAATGTTTATTCATATCTTTTTGTTCTAAGCCCGGGATTGTGAACCGCTTCAAAAATCCTTCGTTCCGGGCCTCCTGCTCCCGGCAGGCATCCACCTAATTATTTGCCCTGGCCATCCGTTCCTCTGTGTACATCCCCGGCGCCCGACGCGCACCCGCTAGCCGTACCCATGGCAGGCGCGACGGTCGGGCCCTGATTTCACGTACAGACTCTGGCAGGAACCTTCCCATGACGGACGCCTTCGAACTCCCGGTCACGCTGGTCCAGGCACTGGCACAACGTGCTGCGCAAACCCCGCAGCGGGTTGCCTTGCGCTTTCTGGCCGACGACCCGCGGGAGGAAGCCGTGCTGACCTACCAGGACCTGGACCTGCGTGCGCGAACCATCGCCGCAGCGCTGCAGGCACGTACCGGCTTCGGCGATCGAGCGATCCTGTTGTTCCCCAGCGGCCCGGACTACGTCGCGGCGTTCTTCGGTTGCCTGTATGCCGGAGTCATTGCCGTGCCGGCCTATCCCCCCGAGTCGTCGCGCCGTCATCACCAGGAGCGGCTGCTGTCGATCATCGACGATGCCGAGCCGCGCCTGCTGCTCACCACCAGCGCCCTGCACGACAGCCTCCAGGCCCTGGAGGTACTGAGCGGGGAGGCGGCGCCGCAGTTGCTGGCGGTCGATCAACTGGGCGCCGACCTGGCCGGCCGCTGGCAGGCGCCCGGGTTGCAGGCCGATGACATCGCCTTTCTGCAATACACCTCCGGTTCCACGGCCTTGCCCAAGGGCGTGCAGGTCAGCCACGGCAACCTGGTGGCCAACGAGGTGTTGATCCGTCATGGCTTCGGCATCGACCTGAACCCGGACGACGTGATCGTCAGCTGGTTGCCGCTGTACCACGACATGGGCCTGATCGGCGGCCTGCTGCAACCGATCTTCAGTGGCGTGCCTTGTGTGCTGATGGCGCCGGCCTATTTCCTCGCCCGGCCGCAGCGCTGGCTACAGGCGATCAGCGACCATGGCGGCACCATCAGCGGTGGCCCGGACTTCGCCTATCGGCTGTGCAGCGAGCGGGTCAGCGGTGCCGCCCTGGCCAGCCTCGACCTGAGCCGCTGGCGCGTGGCCTATTCCGGCTCCGAGCCGATCCGTCAGGACAGCCTGCAGGCCTTTGCGGAAAAGTTTGCCGTCTGCGGCTTTGCCGAACAAAGCTTCTTCGCCAGCTACGGCCTGGCCGAGGCGACCCTGTTCGTCAGTGGTGGCTCGCGGGGCCAGGGTATCGGCGCCTTGACGCTCGATGCACAGGCCCTGGCGCGCAACAGTGCGCAGCCGGGCACTGATTCGGTACAGATGAGCTGCGGTCGCAGCCAGCCCGAGCATGGCGTTCAGATTGTCGATCCGCAGCGCCTGGATGTGCTGGCCGACAACCGGGTCGGTGAGATCTGGGCACGTGGGCCGAGCATTGCCAAAGGCTACTGGCGCAATCCCGAAGCCACGGCGCGTACCTTCGTCGAGCAGGGCGGCCACACCTGGCTGCGTACCGGCGACCTGGGCTTCCTGCGCGAGGGTGAACTGTTCGTCACCGGCCGCCTCAAGGACCTGCTGATCGTGCGCGGTCACAACCTCTACCCGCAGGATCTGGAAAAGACCCTGGAGCGTGAAGTCGAGGTGCTGCGCAAGGGCCGGGTCGCGGTGTTCGCCGTCGACGACCAGGGCGAGGAGGGGATCGGCGTTGCCGTGGAAATCAGCCGCAACGTACAAAAGGCCGTGCCCCCTGCAAGCCTGATCAAGACCCTGCGCCAGGTCGTCGCCGATGCCTGCCAGCAGGCCCCGGCAGTGGTGCTGCTGCTCAATCCGGGCGCATTGCCCAAGACCTCCAGCGGCAAGCTGCAACGCTCGGCCTGCCGCCAGCGCATGAACGATGGCAGCCTGGATTGCTACGCGCGCTTCCCGGATGCACAAGCAGCCGGGGCGACGAGCGCAGCCGTACAGGGCGATGCCCTGCACAGCCTGGTTGCCCGCCTTTGGTGTGAACAGTTGGGGGTGGAGCAGGTCGCCCGCGACGATCACTTCTTCCTGCTCGGCGGCAACTCCATCGCCGCCACTGCGCTCACTGCCCGGCTCAACGATGAACTGGGCCTGCAGCTGGAACTGCGCCTGCTGTTCGAGTCGCCCACCCTGGGCGACTTCTGCGCCGTGGTGGCTGCCATGCAGCAACGCGGTGGTGGCGGTCACACCGCGATCGGCCGGCTTGACCGTGCCCAGGCCTTGCCCCAGTCGCTGGCGCAAAACCGGTTGTGGCTGACCTGGCAACTGGAGCCGCACAGCGCCGCCTACAACATTCCCGGTGCGCTGCGCCTGCGCGGCGAGCTGGACCCGCTCGCCTTGCAAGATAGTTTCCAGGCCCTGGTCGAGCGGCACGAATCCTTGCGTACGGTGTTCGCCGAAGTGGACGGCCAGGCGCTGCAGCGCATCCTGCCGGCAGCGCCATTGCAACTCCGGCACCTGGACCTGAGCAGCGTCGACAGCGACGAAGTGCGGGCCCGACGCGATGAAGAAGCCCGGCAGCCGTTCGACCTGCAGGCCGGCCCCCTGCTGCGGGTGACCCTGGTGCGCCTCGATGATGAAGATCATCAACTGTGGGTGACCCTGCACCACATCATCGCCGACGGCTGGTCGATGAACATCCTGATCGACGAGTTCTCACGCCTGTACGCAGCACGCTGCCAGGGGCAGCAGGCGCAGCTGCCGGCATTGGGCCTGGACTATGCCGACTATGGTGCCTGGCAGCGGCAATGGCTGGCCGAGGGTGAAGCGGCGCGACAACTGGCTTACTGGAAAGCGCAACTGGGCGACGAGCATCCCGTGCTCGACCTGTCCACCGATCATCCGCGTTCAGGCCAGCACAGCCAGGCTGCCGCACGGTTAAGCTTGCGCGTACCGGCGGGCTTGAGCGAAATGCTGCGCAACACGGCCCGCCAGCATGACAGCACGCTGTTCATGGTCCTGCTGGCCGGCTTCCAGAGCCTGTTGCACCGTTACACCGGCCAGTCCGACATTCGTGTCGGGGTGCCCAACGCCAACCGTCCCCGCCGGGAAACCCAAGGGCTGGTGGGCTTCTTCATCAATACCCAGGTACTGCGCGCCCAGCTGGATTCGCGCCTGCCGTTCAGCCACCTGCTGGCCCGGGTCCGGCAGACGACCCTGGATGCCCAGGCCCACCAGGACCTGCCGTTCGAACAGCTGCTCGCTGCCTTCCCCGACGCCCGCGAGCAGGGCCTGTTCCAGGTCATGTTCAACCACCAGCAACGCGACCTCGGGGCGCTGCGGCGCTTGCCCGGGCTGCTCGCCGAAGAACTGCCCTGGCACAGCCGCGAGGCCAAGTTCGACCTGCAGTTGCACAGCGAGGAAGATCACCAGGGTCGCCTGACCCTGTCTTTCGACTACGCCAGTGCGTTGTTCGATGCCGCCAGCGTGCAGCGCCTGGGCACGCAACTGCTTGGCTTGCTGGAACAGGTTTGTGCGGCGCCGGCCCTGGCCATTGGCGATGTCCGGTTGCTCGATGCACAAGGACATGCGCAGCTGCAGCAATGGGGCCAGGCACCCGCGCCGCAACCTCGGCAGTGGCTGGTCGAACAACTCAACGAACAGGCCCGCCTGACGCCGATGCGCACCGCGCTGGTGTGGGACGGTGGCAGCCTCGACTATGCCTGCCTGCACCAGCAGGCCAACCGCCTGGCCCATTACCTGCGCGACAAGGGGGTTGGCCCGGATGTCTGCGTGGCCATCGCCGCCGAACGTTCGCCGCAGTTGCTCATTGGCGTGCTGGCGATCCTCAAGGCCGGCGGCGCCTATGTGCCGCTGGACGTCGACTACCCGGCCGAGCGCCTGGCCTACATGCTCGCCGACTGTGGCGCGAGCCTGCTGCTCAGCCACAGCGAGGTGCTGGAGCGCCTGCCGCAGGTGGCGGGCGTCAGTGCCATCGCCATGGACCGGCTCAAGCTCGACAGCTGGCCGTGCCAGCCACCGGGCCTGCACTTGCACGGCGACAACCTGGCCTACGTGATCTACACCTCCGGTTCCACCGGCCAGCCCAAGGGCGTGGGCAACACCCACGCGGCACTGGCCGAGCGCCTGCAATGGATGCAGGCGCAGTACGCGCTGGACGAGCACGATGTGCTGATGCAGAAGGCGCCGATCAGTTTCGACGTATCGGTGTGGGAGTGCTTCTGGCCGCTGGTTACCGGCTGCCGCCTGGTGCTGGCCGGCCCCGGCGAGCACCGCGACCCGCAACGCATCGCCGCGCTGGTGCGCGAGCATGGCGTGACCACCTTGCACTTCGTACCGGCACTGTTGCAGGTGTTTATCCAGGAGCCGCTGGCAGCCGGTTGCACCAGCCTGCGTCGTTTGTTCTCCGGTGGCGAGGCGCTGTCGGCCGCGCTGCGTGACCGGGTGCTGCAGGTGCTGCCAGAGGTCGCGCTGCACAACCGCTACGGGCCGACCGAAACGGCGATCAACGTCACCCACTGGCACTGCGCCGGGACCGACGGTACGCGTTCGCCGATCGGCCGGCCGCTGGCCAACGTGCTGTGCCGGGTGCTGGACGAGGAACTGCAACCGAGCGCGCCGGGCGTTCCCGGTGAGCTGTACCTGGGCGGAGCAGGGCTGGCGCGGGGTTACCTGGGCCGGGCCGGGCTGACGGCCGAGCGGTTCGTGCCGCAGCCCGACGGCGCAGGCCAGCGCCTCTACCGTAGTGGCGACCGGGCCCGCTGGGTCGCCTCGCTGGAGGCACTGGAGTACCTGGGACGCCTGGATCAGCAAGTGAAGCTGCGCGGCTTTCGTGTCGAGCCGGAAGAAGTCGAGGCCTGCCTGCTGGCACAAGCCGGTGTCGATCAGGCGCTGGTGCTGATCCGCCAGACCGTTGCCGGCGCCCAGCTGGTCGGCTACTACAGTGGCGTGGAAAACACCGCCAGCCTGTTGGCTGCACTGGGCGAGCAGCTTCCTGCCTACATGGTGCCGGCGCTGTTGATGCATGTAGCGCAGATGCCCCTGGGCCCGAGCGGCAAGATCGACCGCAAGGCACTGCCGGAGCCGGTGTGGACCACCCGTGAACACATCGAGCCGGGCACTGCGCTGCAGCAGCGGATCGCCGCCATCTGGCGCGACGTGCTGGGCCTGCAGCAGGTTGGCTTGCAGGATGACTTCTTCGCCCTGGGCGGGCACTCGCTGCTGGCCACCCAGATCATTTCCCGCACCCGTCAGGCCTGCGATGTCGAGCTGCCGCTGCGGGTGTTGTTCGAAGCCAGTGAGCTGGGCGCTTTCTGCGCCGAAGTCGAGCGTATCCAGGTCAGCGGGGCGCACAACCTGCAGGGCGAGATCGCCCGCATCGACCGGCGCCAGGCGGTGCCGTTGTCGTACTCGCAACAGCGCATGTGGTTCCTCTGGCAGATGGAGCCGGACAGCCCGGCCTACAACGTCGGCGGCATGGCGCGACTACGCGGCGTGCTGGATGTCAGCCGCTTCGAACAAGCCCTGCAGGCGCTCATCGTTCGCCATGAAACCTTGCGCACCACCTTCCCGAGTATCGATGGCGTGCCGTACCAGTGCGTCAACAGCGACAGTCCGGTGCAGATGGACTGGCAGGACTTTTCCGCCGCCAGTACCGAGCTGCGCGCACAGCGCCTGCAGGCCTTCGCCGATGCGCAGGCGCACCAGCCGTTCGACCTGGAGCGCGGTCCGTTGCTGCGGGCCTGCCTGGTCAAGGCCGCCGAGCGCGAGCACTACGTTGTCCTGACCCTGCACCATATCGTCACCGAAGGCTGGGCCATGGACATCTTCGCCCGCGAGCTGGGCGAGCTGTACGAGGCCTTTGTCGACGAACGCGAGTCACCGTTGCCGCCGTTGCCGGTGCAGTACCTGGACTACAGCGTCTGGCAGCGCCAGTGGCTGGATGACGGGGAAGGGGCGCGGCAGCTGGATTACTGGAAGGCCAAACTGGGTGATGAGCATCCGGTGCTGGAACTGCCCGCCGATCGCCCGCGTCCTGCTGTGCAGAGCCATCGCGGCGAGCTCTATCGCTTCGACCTGAGCCCGCAACTGGCGGCGCGCGTGCAGGCCTTCAATGCCGAGCGCGGCCTGACCCTGTTCATGACCATGACCGCTACCTTGGCCGTCTTGCTCTACCGCTACAGCGGTCAGCAGGACCTGCGCATCGGTGCGCCGGTGGCCAACCGTATCCGTCCGGAAAGCGAAGGGCTGATCGGTGCCTTCCTCAACACCCAGGTGCTGCGTTGCCAGCTCGACGGGCAAATGCGCGTGGGTGAGCTGATCGACCAGGTGCGTCAGACCGTGATCGAGGGCCAGTCGCACCAGGACCTGCCGTTCGATCAACTGGTGGAGGCCCTTGCGCCTGCGCGCAGCACCGCCTACAACCCGCTGTTCCAGGTGATGTGCAACGTCCAGCGTTGGGAGTTCCAGCAGAGCCGGCAACTGGCCGGGATGCAGGTGGATTACCTGGTCAACGACGCCCGGGCGACCAAGTTCGATCTCAATCTGGAAGTCACCGACCTGGACCGTCGCCTCGGCTGCTGCCTGACCTACAGCCGCGACCTGTTCGACGAGCCGCGTATCGCGATGATGGCTGCGCACTGGAAGAACCTGCTGGCGGCCATGCTCGACAATCCCCGGCAGCGCCTCTGCGAGTTGCCCATGTTGTCCGCGCAGGAGCAGCAACATGCGACCCTCGAAGGCGATGGCGGGGCGGATCTCGGGCAAACCGTCGAAGGCCTGTTCAGTGCCCAGGCGGCGCGCCACCCCGAGGCCCTGGCCCTGACCTTCGCCGGTCAGCACCTGAGCTACGCCGAGCTGGATGCCCGCGCCAACCGGTTGGCCCGAGTACTGAGAGCACGCGGTGTCGGCCCGCAGGTGCGTGTCGGCCTGGCGCTGGAACGCTCGCTGGAAATGGTGATCGGCCTGCTGGCGATCCTCAAGGCCGGGGGCGCCTATGTGCCGCTGGACCCGGAGTACCCGTTGGAGCGCCTGCACTACATGATCGAGGACAGTGGCATCAGCCTGTTGCTCGGCCAGCGTAGCCTGTTCGATGCGCTGGGAGAGCTGCCAGGCACCGTCGAGCGCTGGAGCCTGGAAGACGACGGTCCGGCGCTGGCCCAGGTCGATGATGAGCCGCTGCCGTCGCTGAGTCTGCCGGGCCACCAGGCCTACCTGATCTACACCTCAGGCTCCACCGGCAAGCCCAAGGGCGTGGTGGTCAGCCGTGGCGAAATCGCCATGCATTGCCAGGCGGTGATCGAACGCTTCGGCATGCGCAGCGACGACTGCGAACTGCATTTTTATTCAATCAACTTCGATGCCGCCACCGAGCGCCTGCTGGTGCCGCTGCTGTGCGGCGCACGGGTGGTGTTGCGGGCGCAGGGGCAGTGGGGCGCCGAAGAGATCTGCACCTTGATTCGCGAGCAGCAGGTCTCGATTCTCGGCTTTACCCCAAGCTACGGCAGCCAGTTGGCGCAATGGCTGGCCAGCCGCGACGAGACGCTGCCGGTGCGCCTGTGCATCACCGGTGGCGAGGCATTGACCGGCGAGCACCTGCAACGGATTCGCCAGGCGTTCGCGCCGCAACAGTTCTTCAACGCCTACGGCCCGACCGAAACCGTGGTGATGCCATTGGCCTGCCTTGCGCCCGAACAACTGGACGCCGGCGCCGGCAGTGTGCCGATCGGCAGTGTGGTCGGTGCCCGGGTGGCCTATGTCCTCGATGCTGAGCTCGCGTTGTTGCCCCAGGGAGGCATTGGCGAGTTGTATGTTGGCGGCGCCGGTCTGGCCCAGGGTTACCATGAGCGACCCGGCCTGAGTGCCGAACGTTTCGTCGCCGACCCGTTCAGCACGACGGGCGGGCGCCTGTACCGTACTGGCGACCTGGTACGCCAGCGCGCCGATGGACTGGTCGAATACGTCGGCCGGATCGACCATCAGGTGAAGATTCGCGGTTTCCGTATCGAGCTGGGCGAGATCGAGGCACGCCTGCTGGAACACCCGGCAGTTCGCGAAGCGGTGGTACTGGCCCTGGATATGCCGGGGGGCAAGCAACTGGCGGCTTACCTGGTGTGTGAACAGGCCGGTGAGCAATCGACGCTGCGCGAAGCGCTCAAGGCGCAGCTACGCCTGCACTTGCCGGACTACATGGTGCCGGCTCATCTGCTGCTGCTCGAACAGATGCCCTTGACCGGCAATGGCAAGCTCGACCGTCGGGCACTGCCGATGCCGGACCTTGAACAGGGCCGCGAGCGCTTCGAGGCACCACGCAGCGAGCTTGAACAGCAACTGGCGGACCTCTGGGGCGATGTGCTGAATGTGCAGCGGGTCGGCCTGCAGGACAACTTCTTCGAGCTGGGCGGCGACTCGATCCTGTCGATCCAGGTGGTCAGCCGTGCCCGCCAGGCGGGCCTGCATTTCACCCCGCGCGACCTGTTCCAGCACCAGACCATCCAGACCCTGGCCGGGGTGGTGCGCTGCAGTGACGAGCGCCCTGTCGACCAGGGGCCGATGACCGGCCGGGCGGCGCTGACACCGATCCAGCATTGGTTCTTCGACAGCGACGTGCCACAGCCCCAGCACTGGAACCAGGCAGTGCTGCTGGCGCCCGTGCAGCCGCTGGTGCCCAAGGTGCTGGAGCAGGCTCTGCGGCAACTGATCGAGCACCATGATGCCTTGCGCCTGCGCTTTACCGCGCCGCAAGGGCAGTGGCAGGGCGACTACGTCCAGGCGGAGCAACGCGAACTGCTCTGGCTGGCCTCGGTCAGCAGCCTTGCCGATTGCCAGGCGCTGTACAGCGATGTCCAGCGAAGCCTCGACCTGCAGGAAGGACCGTTGCTGCGGGCCTTGCTGGTCGAGGACAGTCAGGGGCAGCAACGCCTGTTGCTGGCGATCCATCACCTGGTGGTCGACGGGGTGTCCTGGCGGGTACTGCTCGAAGACCTGCAGGCGCTCTACCGTGGCCAGGCCCTGGGCGCCAGGACCCGTGCCATGAGCGACTGGGCTGCGCGCCTGGCCGTCTATGCTGGCAGCGATTCGCTGCGTGATGAACAGCACTGGTGGCAGCGTCAGTTGAGCACTGCGCACCGCGAGTTGCCCTGCGACCATCCGCAAGGGGCGAACCTGCACAGGCAGGCTCATACCCTGAGCATGAGCCTGGATGCCGGGCACACCCGGCAACTGCTCAAGGAGGCGCCAGCGGCCTACCACACCCAGGTCAACGACCTGTTGCTGACCGCTTTGGCGCGCGTGCTGTGCCGCTGGAGTGGCGACAGCTCGGTGCTGGTGCAACTGGAAGGCCATGGCCGGGAAAACCTGTTCGACGACATGGACCTGACCCGCAGCGTCGGCTGGTTCACCAGCGCCTATCCGCTGAGCTTGAGCCCGGCGGCCGAGCTGGGTGACTCGATCAAGGCGATCAAGGAACAACTGCGCCAGGTGCCGCACAAGGGCCTGGGCTACGGCGTGCTGCGCTACCTGGCCGACACTCCGGTGCGCGAAGCCATGGCCGCCTTGCCCCAGGCGCGGATCACCTTCAACTACCTGGGCCAGTTCGACCAGCAGTTCCAGGCCGACGCCCTGTACCAGCCAGTGGATGAGCCGGCCGGCAGCGCCCATGACCTCGACGCGCCGCTGCCCAACTGGCTGAGTGTCGATGGCCAGGTCTACGCTGGCGAGTTGCAGCTGCGCTGGACCTTCAGCCGTGAACGCTACGACCAGCGCACTATCGAGCATCTGGCCCAGGCGTACAAGGCCGAGTTGCTCGGTCTGGTCGAGCATTGCCTGGCCCCGGGCAATGGCAGCTTCACACCCTCGGACTTCCCCCTGGCGCACTTGAGCCAGGAGCAGATCGACGCCTTGCCGGTGCCCATGGCGCAGATCGAGGACGTCTACCCGCTGACGCCGATGCAGGAAGGCCTGTTGCTGCACACCCTGCTCGAACCCGGCACCGGCATCTACTACATGCAGGATCGCTACCGGATCAACAGCGCCCTGGACCCGCAACGCTTCGCCCAGGCCTGGCAGGCCGTGGTGGCGCGCCATGAAGCACTGCGCGCCTCGTTCAGCTGGAGTGCCGGCGAAGCCATGCTGCAGATCATCCACAAGCCGGGTAATACGCCGCTCGACTACCAGGACTGGGCCGACATGGCCGAGGACGAACAGGAAGCACGCCTGCAGGCCCTGCACAAGACCGAACGCGAGGCCGGCTTCGACCTGCTGCAGCAGGCGCCCTTCCACCTGCGCCTGATCCGCGTCGGCACCGACCGCTACTGGTTCATGATGAGCAACCACCACATCCTCATCGATGCCTGGTGCCGTTCGTTGCTGATGAACGACTTCTTCGAGCTGTACATGGCCATGGGCGAGGGGCGCGAGGCGCAGTTGCCGGTGCCGCCGCGCTATCGCGACTACATCGGCTGGCTGCAGCACCAGGACCTGGACGAAGCGCGCCGCTGGTGGCGCGACAACCTGCAGGGCTTCGAACGCAGCACGGCGGTACCCAGCGACCGGCCGTTGCTGCGCGACCATGGCGGCGAAAACGCCGGGATGATCGTCGGCGACTGCTACACCCGCCTCGATGCAACCGACGGTGCCCGCCTGCGAGAACTGGCCCAGGCCCATCAGTTGACCGTCAATACCTTTGCCCAGGCGGCCTGGGCCCTGGTGTTGAGCCGCTTCAGCGGGGAGCGCGACGTGTTGTTCGGGGTCACCGTGGCCGGTCGCCCGGTGAGCATGCCGCAGATGCAGCGCACTGTCGGTTTGTTCATCAACAGCATCGCCTTGCGGGTGAAACTGCCGGCCGCCGGTGAGCGCTGCAGCGTGCGGCAATGGCTCAAGGGCCTGCTCGAACGCAACATGGAGTTGCGCGAGTACGAGTACCTGCCGCTGGTGAGCATCCAGGCGTGCAGCGAGCTGCCCAAGGGCCAGCCGTTGTTCGACAGCCTGTTCGTGTTCGAGAACGCGCCGGTGGAAGTGGCGGTGCTCGACCGTGCCCAGCACCTCAATGCCAGCTCCGACTCCGGGCGCACCCACACCAACTTCCCGTTGACCGCGGTCTGCTACCCGGGCGATGACCTGGGCCTGCACCTGTCGTTCGACCAGCGCTACTTCGATACCCCGACCGTGGAACGCCTGCTGGCCGAGTTCAAGCGCCTGCTGCTGGCCCTGGCCGATGGCTTCCAGGGCGACATGAGCGAGTTGCCGTTGCTGGGTGAGCAGGAGCGTCGCTTCCTGCTCGATGCATGCAACCACAGCGAGCGGGCCTACAACCTGGAACAGAGCTATGTGGCGCAGTTCGAAGCGCGAGTCGCCGCTCATCCGCAACGCACCGTGGCGCGTTGCCTGGACCGGTCGGTCAGTTACGTCGAACTCAACCGCCAGGCCAACCGCCTGGGGCATGCCCTGATAGCCGCCGGGGTGACGATCGACCAGCCGGTGGCACTGCTGGCCGAGCGCGACTTGCCCTTGCTGGGCATGATCATCGGCAGCTTCAAGGCTGGCGCCGGCTACCTGCCGCTGGACCCGGGTCTGCCGGCTGCACGCCTGCAGCGTATTGTCGAACTCAGCCGTACGCCGGTGCTGGTCTGCAGTGCGGCCTGTGCCGAGCAGGGGCGTGCCTTGCTGGACGAATTGTCCTGCGCCGCAAGGCCGAAGCTGCTGGTCTGGGAGCAGGTGCAGGAAGCCGGGCTGCCGGATAGCAACCCGGGTATCCACAGCGCGCCGGACAACCTGGCCTACGTGATCTACACCTCCGGCTCCACCGGCCTGCCCAAGGGCGTGATGGTCGAGCAGCGCGGCATGCTCAACAACCAGTTGAGCAAGGTGCCGTACCTGCGGCTCGATGAACAGGATGTGATTGCCCAGACCGCCTCGCAGAGCTTCGATATCTCGGTCTGGCAGTTCCTCGCCGCGCCGCTGTTCGGTGCCCAGGTGGCCATCGTGCCCAACACCGTGGCCCATGACCCGCAAGGCTTGCTCGAACATGTCCAGGCCTGTGGCATCACCGTGCTGGAAAGCGTGCCTTCGCTGATCCAGGGCATGCTTGCCAACGAACACCAGCAACTCGACGGTCTGCGCTGGATGCTGCCGACCGGTGAAGCGATGCCACCGGAACTGGCCTCGCAGTGGCTCAAGCGGTATCCGCACATTGGCCTGGTCAATGCCTACGGTCCGGCCGAATGCTCCGATGACGTGGCGTTCTTCCGCGTCGATGAGGCCTCGACCCGCGGCAGCTACCTGCCAATCGGCACGCCGACCGACAACAACCGCCTGTACCTGCTGGGCGACGATCAGGAACTGGTGCCGCTGGGCGCCGTGGGTGAGCTCTGTGTGGCGGGCACCGGCGTGGGGCGCGGGTATGTGGCTGACCCGGTACGCACGGCCCAGGCATTCATCCCGCACCCGTTCGGGGCACCGGGGGAGCGTCTGTACCGCACCGGCGACCTGGCCCGGCGCCGTGCCGATGGCGTGCTCGAATACGTCGGGCGCATCGACCACCAGGTGAAGATCCGCGGCTACCGCATCGAGCTGGGTGAAATCGAGGCACGCCTGCATGAGCAGGCCGAGGTCCGCGACGGTGCCGTGGGCGTTCAGGAGGGCGCCAACGGCAAGCACCTGGTCGGCTACCTGGTGGCGGCGCAGGCAACGGCAGACACGGCGGCGCTGCTCGAGACGATCAAGCAACGCCTGCGCGCCGAGCTGCCCGAGTACATGGTGCCGCTGCACTGGGCCTGGCTCCAGCAACTGCCGCTCAATGCCAACGGCAAGCTCGATCGCAAGGCCTTGCCGGCCATCGACATCGGTGCGCTGCACACCCAGGACTACCTGGCGCCGCGCAACGAGCTGGAGCAGACCCTGGCGGCGATCTGGGCCGAAGTGCTCAAGGCCGGGCGGGTCGGGGTGCGCGACAACTTCTTCGAACTGGGCGGACACTCCCTGCTGGCGACCCAGATCGCCTCACGGGTGCAGAAGGCGCTGCAGCTGAACGTGCCGCTGCGGGCGATGTTCGAGTGCAGCACCGTGGAGGAACTGGCGAACTACGTGGAGGGGCTCAAGGCCGTGGCGCTGAGCGACGACAAGGTCGATCGTCTCAGCGACCTGATGGCCGAGCTCGAAGGGCTATAAGGTGTTGGGGGCGATACGCTGCAGGTCGTGCTTGAGCAAGGCGACCGAGGCGGCCAGCAAGGTGGCATCCTTGAACAGGAAGGAGGTCGCCCCGCCCATGGCCGGAAAGCCTCCGGCGCTGTTTTCCCAACCTCCGGGGGTGGTCAGGATAAGGCTCAGGGTGGTCAGGTAGGTGACCACCGAGCCAAGCGCCCCGGCCACTGCCCAGCGTGGCCAGCGGATGCCGGCCAGCAGCGCGGCGGCAATGGTCCATTCGGCCACCCCCAGGGCATAGCTTGCGCCCTGTGCGCCGAAGGCCGGGTGCAGCCAGGACAACAGCGGGCTGTGCTCGATCAGGGGAATCAGCGCCAGGGCTTCGTAGGTGAACCACTTGGCGTAGCCGAAGCCGAGGAAGATCAGGATCAGGCTGATGCGCAGCAGGTGGATGTCCAGGGAGGAGCGGACGAACGCATCGAGGTAGGCGGGCCGGGTCATGGAGAGTGCCTCTGCGGTTAGGGGTACTCTCCAGACGCCGTGGGGGTGCTGGCGTTACAGCAGCGGATCAACGTTTGCCGAGGATCTTGCCGAGCAACTCCGGACGCGGAGCGCCTTGCTGGGATTGCAGCTGTTGCTGTTCATCCAGGTAGAAGATCGCCGGGGTGGCTGCCAGGCCCATTTCTTCCATCAGTGCCAGGTTGGTGTCGAGCTTGGCCTGCACGGCAGCGGGGATGTTGTCCAGGGCCTTGAGCTTGCTGGCCTTGCCGGCTTTTTCGTGTTGCAGCAGGGCCTGCGCCGGGTCATTGCTGGCCAGCAGCGCCGCCGACTTGCCTGGACTGTCTTCACGGATGATGCCGACCATGATGTGGCGCAACTGGACCTTGCCCGAATCGACCCAGGGGCGTGCCTGTTGCCAGAACATACTGCAATACGGGCAGTTGGGATCGCTGAACAGGTAGACGATGCGTGGCGCATCGGCCTTGCCGTCGGCGATCCAGGCGGTCTTTTCCATCTTCGCCCAGACTTCCTTGGACATGGGGGCGTAGACCAGTTTCTGCAGGGGCGCCTCGCTCAGGTCCTGGCCCTGTTCATCGAACAGGCTGCCGACCAGCACATGCTTGCCGTCGGGCGTCAGGTACAGGGCCATGCCACGGTTCTGATACTCGGCCGCGTAGCCACGCAGGCCGTTGGGCGCATCGAAGCTGCCCTTGATCTTCACGCCCCTGGCTTCCATTTGTTGCACAGCCTTGGGCAACGCTTCGGCCATCACGGCCTGGCTGGCCAGCAGACCGAAGGTCAGGGTCAGGGGGAGTTTCAGCAAAGCGTGCATGTGTCGTTCCTTGAAGTGTCAGTGACAGCGGGCGCGGGGGGGCGCTCGAAAGATTCCAGGGCGTGGCTGAGGCTCGCCCGCGACAGCTCGCCCAGGTGGCTGCCGATCAGGCGGCCCTCGGCGTTGTAGAACAGGGTAGTGGGCAGGGCCATGGAGCCGACTTTCTGCGCCAGTTGTCCGCCGCTGTCGAACAGCACATGGGACAGGTTGAGGCCGGTGGTGGCGAGGAAAGTGCTGACCGTCTGCGGGGATTCGCCCTGGTTGACGAACAGGAAGGTGATGTCCGGATGTTCGTGCTGGGCCTGTTGCAGCACCGGCATTTCGCGCCGGCACGGTGGGCACCAGGTCGCCCAGAGGTTGATGACCAGCGGCCGGCCACGGTATTCGGTCAGTTGCACGGCCTGGCCGTTGCCCTTGCGCAGGCTCACCTCGGGCAGTTGCGTGCCGGTTTCATACAGGTGGCTGGCCAGGCTGCCGAGCAGCCAGAGCAGGGCGCCGCTGAACAGGCCCCAGCCCAGCGGGCGGCGCAGGGTGGGGCGTCGCCAGCCTTGCCAGAGCGCGCCGAGCGCCACCACTGCCAGCCCCGGCCAGAGCAAAAAGCCGCCGTCGCGCAGGTCGACGATTTGCAGCGGGTCGGCGCGGTACAGGGGCCAGTAGCTGAACACGAAACCCAGTCGGGCGCCGAGCAGGCCCAGCAGGAACAGGTAGAACAGCACCGACTCGGGGTTGTCGCCTCCGCGCCGGGCCACCCGCCAGCCCACCAGGCTGGCCAGGGCCAGGGCGCAGAGCAACAGCAAATGGTTGAAGGCCATGGTCAGCGGCCCGAGGTTCACCGTCAGCATCAGCCTTGACTCCGGGTCCGGGCCCAATGTTCGAGGAAGTTGGCGGCATCGATTTCACCGGTGATCCGCTGGGCACGGCGCTCGTTGCCTTCGGGCCCGATCCAGATCAGGCTCGGTGGTCCCGGTACCTGGTAGCGTTGCAGCAGCTCGCGGCTGGACGGGGCATCGGCGGTGACGTCCAGGCGCAGCAAGCGTACCCCGTCGAGCGCTGCCAGCACATCGGCGCGGGCAAACACCTGTTTCTCCATGACCTTGCACGACACACACCAGTCGGCATAGTAGTCCAGCATCACCCATTGGCCCTGGGCTTTGGCGGTATCCAGTTCACGTTGCAGGTCGGCCGGCTGGCTGACGGTGATGAACGCGTCGCTGTGAGCACTGCTGGCTACGGCTACGCCGCCAGCGCGAAAGGGTTGCAACGGCTGCCAGAGGTCACTGCCACCGGCGGCGGCGCCAATGACCAGCAGGCTGCCCCAGAACCCCAGCAGCAACGGCAAGGCGCGGATCGGGCGCAGGCCATGCAGTACCGGCCAGGCCGCCCAGGCCAGGGCGATCAGCAAGGCACCGGCCAGCCCCAGCCACAGCGAAGGTTCCAGCACCGTGCGCAGGGTGTACAGGGCCATGGCGAGGAACACGAAGCCGAACAGGCCCTTGACCAGGTTCATCCAGGCGCCGGGGCGCGGCAGGTAGCGATTGCCCAGGGTGACCAGCAACAGCAGCGGCAGGCCCATGCCCAGGCCCAGGGAGAACAGCACCAGGGCGCCATGCACCGCGTTGCCGCTCTGGGCGATGTACAGCAGGGCGCCTGCCAGCGGGGCGGTCATGCATGGGCCCATCAGCAACCCCGACAGGGCGCCGAGCAGGGCGGCGCCATACAGGTTGCCGCCACGGGTGCCGTGCCCTGCGCGCTCCAGGCGGTCACGCAGCCAGGCCGGCAGCTGCAGCTCGAAGACGCCGAACATCGGCAAGGCCAGCAGCACGAACAAGGCCGCCAGGGTGCCGAGCAGCCATGGCTGTTGCAGCCAGGCCTGCAGGCTGGCGCCCAGCAGGGCGGCGACCACTCCAAGCGCGGCGTACACCAGGGCCATGCTCAGCACATAGACACAGGCCAGGGCCCAGCCGCGACGGGCGCTGGCGCCATTGCCCAGGACCAGCCCGGCCAGAATCGGCAGCATCGGCAACGAGCAAGGGGTGAAGGCCAGCAACAGGCCCAGGCCGAGGAATGCCAGCAGGCTCCAGGCCAGGCCCGATTGCTGCAGGCCGCCGGCCAGGGCCTGGTCGCTGGCCTGTCCGGCGACAGGCGTGCCGCCCAGGTCGACCAGGCTGGTTTGCGGTGGGTAGCACAGACCGGCATCGGCACAACCTTGCCAGCCCATGCGCAGCTGGCCCGTGGCGCTGGCAGGCAGTATCAGTTGCAGCTCGCCGCGATAGACCAGGGTTTCACCGAAGAACTCGTCCTGGTGGGGCAGGGCCGGCGGCAGGGCGGGCTGCTGCTCGGTGGGCAGGCCGTCGAACTTCAGGCGCTTCTGGTACAGGTAGTGGCCTTCGGTGATTTTCCAGTGCAGGCGCATTTCACCGGAAGCCAGTCGCTCGCTGGTGAACACGAACGCCTTGTCCACCGGCAGGAAGTCGCTCTGGGCAAAGGGGTTGGCCTGGCTCAGGCCGCTGAACAGGAACAGGAGGGCAATCAGTAGAACGCGCATCTTCAAGCCTTGGCAGTGCGATGAACGGTCGATGCTGGCCGAACACGATTAACCGAGTGTTAACCCGGATGGCTCGATTGTCGCCCCAACCGCGACGATCCGCTGGCGGCACGGCATAATCCTGGCTTAATCCGCCTGCGCTTCACTGCCACTTTCAGTAGCGAGACCCACCATGCACGTACTGCTCTGCGAGGATGACGACCTGATTGCCAGCGGCATTGCCGCCGGGCTCACCGCCCAGGGCATGACCGTCGACCGGGTCGCCACTGCCGGCGCGGCCCAGGCGATGCTCCAGGCAGCGACCTTCGACGTCATGGTGCTGGACCTGGGCCTGCCCGACGAAGACGGGCTCAAACTGCTGCAGCGCCTGCGCCAGCAGGGCGAGAGCCTGCCCGTGCTGGTGCTCACCGCGCGCGATGCCGTCACCGACCGGGTCGACGGCCTGCAGGCCGGTGCCGACGACTACCTGCTCAAGCCCTTCGACCTGCGCGAACTGGCGGCGCGCCTGCATACCTTGTTGCGGCGCGCCGCCGGGCGGGCGGTCAATGTCATCGAACATGGCCCGCTCAGCTATGACCCCAGCAGCCGCGAAACCTGCCTGGGCGGGGTGCCGGTCGACCTGTCGCGGCGCGAGCAGGCGCTGTTGCAGGCCCTGCTGCACAACCGCGGCCGGGTACTGTCCAGCGAACAACTCAAGGACAGCGTCTACGGCTTTGGCGACGAGGTCGAGAGCAACGCCCTGAACGTGCATATCCATCACCTGCGCCGCAAGCTCGGCAACGGCATTGTCGAAACCGTGCGCGGCCTGGGTTATCGCCTGGGGCCTGCGCAGTTGCCCGAAGTGGAGCAACCATGAGCCTGCGCGTACGCCTGACCCTGATCCTGGGCGCCGCTTTCGTAGTGATCTGGGCGCTGGCGGCGGCCTGGATGCTGCGCGACCTGCGCCACCAGATGATGTTTTCCCTCGACCAGCGCCTGGTGGCCTCGGCACGGATGGTGGCCGGCCTGATCGACCAGATGCCGCAGCCGCTGGTGGCCAGGGGCGAGGGCGCGAAATTGAGCGCCGACCAGCTCAGCGTGCCGGACGGCATGGCTTGCCAGGTCAGTTCGCTGCGCGGCGAGATCATCGCCCGCAACCACACCAAGGATCACGCGCTGGATGACGATCGCAGCGGCTTTCGCGACCAGACCATCGATGGCGCACGCTGGCGCACTTTCACTTATTACCGCGGCGACTTTCGCATCACCACCGCCGACCGGCACCAGGAGCGCGAGGCGCTGAACCGCTCGATCCTGCTGGCGGCCTCGGCCCCGGTGCTGGTGGCCTTGCTCGGCAGCCTGGGGTTGCTGTGGCTGGGGATCGGCAAGGGGCTGGCACCGCTCAACCGCATGCGCGACGCCTTGCGCAGGCGCAGCCCCGACGCCCTGGAACCCTTGCAGGTGCGTGGCCTGCCGAGCGAGTTGCAACCCTTGCAGGACACCCAGAACCAGCTGTTCCAGCGCATCGCCCAGACCATCGAGCGCGAGCGTCGCCTGACCGACGACGCCGCCCATGAACTGCGCACGCCGCTGACCGCGATCAAGACCCACCTGCAGGTGGCGCGAATGACCGAGGGCGCCGCGCGCGAGCAGGCCCTGGAGCACGCCGAGCAGGGCGCCGATCGCATGCACCGGACCCTGGAGCAGTTGCTGCTGCTGGCGCGGGTCGAAGGCAGCCTGTCGTTCGAGGATGGCGTGCAGTGCAGCGCCGAACAGGTGGCGCGCCAGGCGATCCAGGACACCGGTGTCGGGCAGCGCATCGACCTGCAACTGGCACCCGGCACCGCCCAGGTCTACCTGGGCATGCCGGCCCCGTTGGCGGTCACGGCGTTGCGCAACCTGCTGGACAATGCCCTGCGCCATACCCGGGGCAGCGAGCCGGTGGAGCTGGCCGTGCGCATGGACGAAGGGCGGGTGGCCTTTACCGTGCGCGACCATGGCCCGGGCATCGCCGAACAGGACCTGGAGCACCTGACCGAGCGCTTCTGGCGCAGTGGCCAGAGTGGCAGTTGCGGCCTGGGGCTGGCCATTGTCCAGGCCATCGTCCAGCGTTGCGCCGGGTCGTTGCGGTTCGACAGTCGCAGCGATGGCCTGCGGGTGCTGTTGCAGGTGCCGTTGCGTACGCAATCGGTTTAAGCAAGACCTGAGGTATATCTCGGAAAAATCCCACGCAAGACAGCGAATACGGCTAAATCCGCAACGCGCTGAAGCGTTTTTCAAGCGATAACCACCCGACACACATCTGGTAACAGGGCGTGACGGGCACATACGCTTGCTTGCGAGGGTTTCTCCAGATGTCAGTCGCTATCAGCCTTGCCCAGCCGTTGCCGGTGTCTTCGGACGCGGCGGCTGCCGAAATGCTCTACCACTTCGATGAATCGCCGCTGCTGGCCCGGCAAAAGCAGCAGGAATCCAATGCGCGCAGTTACCCGAGGCGCATTCCCCTGGCGCTGAAGAAGGCCCGCGGTCTCTATGTCGAGGACGTCGAGGGACGTCAGTTCATCGATTGCCTGGCCGGTGCCGGCACCCTGGCGCTGGGCCACAACCACCCGGTGGTAATTGCCGCGATCCAGCAGGTGCTGGCTGACGAGTTGCCCCTGCATACCCTCGACCTGACCACACCGGTCAAGGACCGCTTCGTCCAGGACCTGTTCGGCCTGCTACCACCAGCACTGCGCGATGAGGCGAAAATCCAGTTCTGCGGGCCGACCGGAACCGACGCGGTGGAGGCTGCCTTGAAGCTGGTCCGCACGGCCACCGGGCGCACCACGGTGTTGTCGTTCCAGGGCGGCTATCACGGCATGTCCCAGGGCGCATTGAGCCTGATGGGTAGCCTGGGGCCGAAAAAGCCGCTGGCCGGACTGTTGAACAATGGCGTGCAGTTCTTGCCGTACCCTTACGATTACCGCTGCCCGTTCGGCCTGGGCGGCGAAGCCGGGGTCAAGGTCAACCTGCATTATCTGGAAAACCTGCTGAGCGATCCGGAAGCGGGCGTGCAACTTCCGGCGGCGGTGATCGTCGAGGCCGTACAAGGTGAAGGCGGGGTGATTCCGGCCGATCTGGAGTGGTTGCGAGGTGTGCGGCGGATCACCGAAAAGGCCGGTGTGGCCCTGATTGTCGACGAAATCCAGAGTGGTTTTGCCCGCACTGGCAAGATGTTCGCCTTCGAGCATGCCGGCATCACGCCTGATGTGGTGGTGATGTCCAAGGCCATCGGCGGCAGCCTGCCGCTGGCGGTGGTGGTCTACCGCGAGTGGCTCGACACCTGGCAGCCTGGCGCCCATGCCGGGACCTTCCGTGGCAATCAGATGGCCATGGCGGCAGGGTCGGCGGTGATGAAATACATTTTGGACCATGACCTGTGCGCACATGCGCAGCGCATGGGAGAACGCCTGGTCGGGCACTTGCGCCAGCTGCAGGCGGATTTCCCGCAACTGGGGGATATTCGTGGCCGCGGCCTGATGCTCGGGGTCGAGCTGGTCGATCCGCTCGGTGCCCGCGATGCCCAGGGACACCCGGCCGCGTGTGCGCGCCTGGCGCCGCTGGTGCAGCGGGAATGTCTCAAGCGCGGCCTGATTCTGGAACTGGGTGGTCGGCACGGTGCGGTGGTGCGTTTCCTGCCGCCGCTGGTGATCACTGCCGAGCAGGTCGATGAGGTGGCGGCGCGCTTTGGTCGTGCGTTGGCTGCGGCGGTGGCCGGTCTCTGACTCATGGGGGCCGCAGAGCGGCCCTCATGCCTCAATCGAACGAGCGGCCGGCGCGCCAGTAGCCCATCAGGGTCAAGGTCTTGCGGTCCAGGCCGCGTTCCTGGATCAGGTGGCGGCGGATGTGCATGACCGCCGCCGATTCGCCGGCGATCCAGGCGTGGAACCCGCCCGAGTCGGATGCGCCGCGTTCCCACAGGATCTGCCGCTCGATGTCGATATCTTCAAGAGTGTTGCACTTGCGCGTGTGGTTATCTGGCCGGGGAAGCCGTGCCAGCTCCCGTGCGGCATGCACCATCGCCTCGCCATGGCCTGCGTCGAGCAGGTCCCTGGGCAGCCAGTTCAGTTCGGTCGCCCTGCTTTGGGTCAGTTCCAGGCAGTCCGCTTCGCCCGGTACTTCGATAAAGACCTGTGCCGGCACTTCGGGGAAGGCGTGCGCCATGTGTTCGAGAATACCGGCAAGGGCAGGCAGGGCGGTTTCATCACCGATCAACAGGAGCGAGCGCAGGTCACAGGGCGGCCGCCATTCGTAGCCGCCAGGGTCGCCGGCAAACGCCCGGTCGGGTGCGAAGATCTGCAGGCGATCGCCGATGCTGGCCCGGGTTGCCCAGGCCGAGGCGGGGCCGTTGATGCCATGCAGGACAAAATCGACATCCAGCTCCAGGGCTTCGCGGCGCAAGGCACGAATCGTATAGGTGCGCATCGGCGGGCAGCTCTGCGCGTCGAGGTTACGCCGGGCCGCTTGCCAGGAGCCCTGCCTGGGCAACTGCGGCGGTTGGCCGTTGGCGCTGGGGAAGAAGATCTTGATGCGCTGGTCGGCGGCCAGGGTGCACATCTGCGCGACCTCTTCACCAGTGAACACGAAGCGGGCGAGGGAGGGGCTCAGGGCGATGATCCGCTTGAGCTGCACATCGAACATTCGATAGGCGCTGGCCTTGGCCGGCTTGCCCACCAGCTTGCGCAGACCGTTGCCCAGGGCGCTGGCCAGGGAGGTGGAAGAGGACATGGGCGATACCTTTTTGGCAAAGAGTTCTCCCTGGAAACGAACGTCCGCCGAGCCGAATTAACCGTGGTGCGATCCGTTAAATTTCCCCGCCGACCATACGTTCTAGCAGGGATAAAGCCTGCTTCATGGCGAACACGGGTAGGACGATGACGATATCGCGGCGAGGATTCATTGCAGGGCTGGCAGTGGCGGGTGCAGCGGCGCCCGCGGCCTATTACGCGCACAAGCGACTGACCCATGATCCCGAGGACGACATCGTCACCCCGGGCGAGGCCAGCGTTGAACTGGCCGATGCCGCAGGCCAGCAATTGGCGGATCAACTGCGTGGCATCTGGGATCTGCGCTTTCACGGTAGCCAGGCCGGCCTGGCCGGGTTGCCGCAGCAGGGGCTGCAGATGTACCTGGATGTGGCGACCAAGGGGCAAGGGTTGCGGGGTTTCGTCGATGAACCCGGGCGCCTGGAGGGACAGGGACCGGTCGCCTACCGGGTGCTGGGCGACCTGGTGGGCGCATCGAGCGCCCAGGTGCGCTGGCGGCTGCTGGGCAATCAGGGGGCAACGGACTACGAATGCATCGCCAGCCTGGACGAGGTCTGGGGCGCTTTCGGCAATGCCGGCAGCGCTACCTTGAGCGGTCGCCTGCAGCCTCTGGATCGATCCATGGCCTTGCCACAGCTGGACAGTCATTTCGTTGCGGTGAAGCGGCTGTTTCCCGAAGCTCGCGAGCGGCTGCCCTACACACCGCAGCTGCAGGCCTGGCTGATCAGTGCCGAGCATCGTCTGTTCCACCAGCTCTGGCATGCCTCGCGCGACAAGTGGCACAAGCTGCCCGAAGAGAAGCGTGGCGCCTTGCGCGGGCTGGGGTGGCAGCCCGGTCCCCGGGAGCTGGAGCGCGATGCCCGTGGCCCGCGCAAGCACCGCAATGGCTCGGGCGAGGATTTCCTGTTCATGCACCGGCACATGCTTGGCACGGCCCGCTCGATGCAGGACCTGCCTTCCTGGCGTCATTTTCCGCTGCCCCAGCCGAGCGTTGAACAGGACCGCCAGGGCTTTGCCCGCTACTTCAACAACCACGACGGCAACTGCGTGCCCCCCACCTGGCAGGCGCCGGGTGATGCCGCTTATGGTCAGTGGGTGTCGGCGATCAAGGCGGGCGAGACGTTTTGCAGCAACTTCCAGGTCTGGGAATCCCGGTACCGCGACCCGTTGTACCTGTCGAAGCTGACCCTGGGCGCCTTCGGTTCGGAACTGGAGATGAACCTGCACGACTGGCTGCACATGTGCTGGGCGTCGGTGCCACGGGATCCGGTCAATGGCGCGCCAGTGCCCTTTGCCCGGGACCCGGCCGACTTCGCCTCGCGCTGGTTCGGTGCAGACAACGACTTTCTCGGCGACCCGTTTTCATCCCATGTGCACCCGGTGTTCTGGGGCTTTCATGGCTGGATCGACGACCGCATCGAAGACTGGTATCGCGCCCATGAGCGGCATAACCCCGGCCAGGTGCGCCGGCGCGAAGTCAATGGTGTGCAGTGGTTCGTGCCGGGACGCTGGGTCGAGGTCGAGGATCCCTGGCTGGGGCCGGACACCCATGGTTGCAGCACGGTGCCGGGGACTTCCCCGGGCAAGTCGGTGGAAATGGACGTGGAAACCATGAAGCTGGCGCTACGCATCACCTTTGGCGAGGACGACAAGATCGGCGACCTGGTTCGCCGGGTGCCGCGACGGCCGTGGTACGCGCGGCACCTGTCGCTGCGCGGGATCGTTACCTGATCGCCCCGTAGTCGTTGCCCGTAGGAGCGGGCTTGTCCCGCGATGCGATGCAACTGTCCGATCGCAATCACGGGGCAAGCCCGCTCCTACAGGGTGGTCGCCGTTTGCCAGCCTCCGCCCAGCGCCTTGTACAACGCCACGCTGCCTTGCAGCCGGGCCAGGCGCAACTGCACCTGCTGGTCCTGGGCCTGGTACAGGGTGCGCTGGGTTTCGAGCACGGTCAGCAAGGTTTCGGCTCCCGCCCGGTAGCGGCTTTGCGACAGTTCGAATGCCCGGCGCGCCTGCTCCACTTCCTGGTCCTGCCATTGCCGCTGGCTGTCTACCCCGCTGATGCCGTTGAGGGCTTTCTCGACATCGGCAAAGCCGGCCATGATGCTGGCGCGATAGTCTTGCAGCAGTTCTTCCTGCACGGCCCGGGCCTTGTCCCGTTCGGCACGCAGGCGACCGTTGTTGAATACCGGTGCGGCCAGCCCGGCGGTGAGGGTGTAGTAGGGGCTGCGCAGGATCTGTGCAAAGGTGTCGGCGCCGGAGCCCAGGTCAGCGCCCAGGGTCAGGCTCGGCAGCATGGCGGCGCGGGCGACCTGGACATCGGCCTGGGCGGCCGCCAGGCGTGCCTCGGCGGCGGCGATGTCGGGCCGGCGACTGAGCAGATCGCTCGGTACGCCACTGCCAATGCCGGGCCAGCGCAGCCCGTCAAGGGACTCCTGGATCGGTGCCAGCGCCTGCACCGGTTCGCCGAGCAGGGTCGCCAGGGTGATCCGGGCTTCCTGCAGTTGCTGTTCGAACAGCGGCACCTGGCGCGCCTGGCCGGCGACCAGGCTGCGCTGCTGGGCCAGTTCCAGTGCTGTTGCCGAGCCCGCGTCGTGGCGGGTCTGTACCAGGCGCAGCACATCCTCGGCATTGGCCAGGTTGAGCCGGGCTATGCGCACCTGCTCGGCCAGCGCCAGGCTCTGCAAATAACTGTTGGCAACGCCGCTCTGCAGGGTCAGCTCGACGGTCTGGCGGTCGAAGCGGCTGGCTTGCAGGCCATGGAGCGCACTGTCGTGGGCGGCGGCCTTGCCGCCCCAGAAATCGACTTCGTAGCTGGCGCTCAGGCGCGTGTTGAACGAGGTACTGGTGCGTTCGCGGTCACTGGCGTCGAGCTGATCGAAGCCATCGCCACGCAACAGGCGCTGGCGGCTGGCGTCCAGGCCGAACTTGACCTCCGGTAGCAGCGGCGCGCCGGCGATGATCGCCGAGGCCTGGGCCTGGCGCACCCGGGCGGCAGCGGCCGCGAGGTCGAAGCTGCCCTGGCGGGCCTGTTCGATCAGTGCATTCAACGGGGCGCTGGCAAACTGTTGCCACCAGTCGTGCTGCGGCAACGGCTGGTTGAGGTTACGGTCGCTGCCTTGCCAGCGCCCGGGTGCCTGCAAGCCGCTTTGCGGCGGGGCAGGCGTGGCGCTGCAGGCAGCGATGAGCAGGCTGATGGACAACACACTGAGTCGGCTGGGCAGGTTCATGGATTATTCGCTGGTAAGGGCTTTGACCGGGTCGAGACGGGCGGCTTTGCGCGCCGGCATGAAGCCGAACACCACCCCGGTGACCACTGCGCAGGCAAAGGCGCCGAGCACGGCCGCCAGGGAAAAG
>Ga0247821_10000246_pt1 | contig 30850 bp, 21 predicted proteins | sample 13C_Glycerol_Day_FD_192481 | JGI IMG/M metagenome (GOLD analysis project Ga0247821, IMG submission 192481) | Soil microbial communities from agricultural site in Penn Yan, New York, United States - 13C_Glycerol_Day14 | ecosystem: Environmental > Terrestrial > Soil > Agricultural land | place... | reverse complement strand
GGCTGGCAGAGCATGGCGAATGCGCAGCGGTGCGCCAGGCGATCCCGGCCAGCCCTACCGAAGTCGGGCAGTTCCGCGCGTTGGGCCGCTGCGCCATGCCCGAACGCCCCGGTGAAGCCGTGGTGTATTACCAGGCCGCCGAACGCCTGGGCGACACCGGTAGCCGCCTGCCCCTGGCCTACGCACTGGAAGCGGCGGGCGACTCGCAAGCCGCGCAACCGATCTGGAACAGCCTCAGTGACAGCCAGTGGACCGACAATGCCCGCCTCACCGCTGCCCGCAGCGCCCTCAATGCCAACGACCCGGACCGCGCCAAGGCGCACTGGGAAAAAGCTGCGCACCGCAGCGCCGATGACTTTGCCCTGGGCGCCGCCATCGCCCAGCGCCAAGGCGATAGCGCCGCAGCCCTGGACTACCAGCGCCAGGCCCTGCAGCATCAACCGCGCGCCGAGCACTACTACAGCGCCTCGGTGACCGCCCAGCAGGCCGGAGCACTTGCGCAGAGCAACGCCTGGCTGGCCGACGCCGTGCGCCTTGACCCCGACAACCCCCGCTACCGCGCCGACTACGGCATGCGCCTGGCGGGCAGCGACGATCCGGCACTGCGTCGCCAGTCGATCCCGCACCTGGAACGCTCGACCCGCGACCTGCCCGAGGATTACCGCCTGGGCGAAACCCTGGCGCTGCGCTACATCGAGGCAGAGGACAGCGCTGCCGCCCGCAAGGAGCTGCGGCGGGTGCTCGATGTAGAGCAGGACCTGGTCGACGAAGGCGACGAGTACGGCAGCCTGGAGGCACGCAAGTACCGCCAGCGCCGTGCTCACGAAGCCTTGTCGCGGCGTGACAGCATCACCCTGGCCAGCACCTGGTCGCCTGCCGGTATCTCGACCAACGACAACTTCCGTGACAACCGCCAGGAGCGCCGCGCCGCCTCGCAGAACGTGCAGCTGGCCATGTGGGACCACGCCTTGGGTGAGGAGCCCAGCCGCAACGGCAGCACCCTGTCGGTGTACGGCCGCGTGCTGTTCGGTGGCCAGAGCCGCACCGACTATGCCCAGAGCATGGGCACCGGGATCGGCTTGCGCTACAAGCCGTTGGGCCAGGCCAACCTGAACCTGTATGCCGAGCTCTACCACCAGCGCCAGATTGATGATGAGCACTACAACGGCCTGAGCCTGGGCCAGCTGCTCAGCCCGAGCAAGGTCGGCGACAACTGGGGTGACCTGCGCGGTAATGCCGAGTCGAGCAACGACCTGCTGCTGCGGGCCACCTCCTCGTTCCTGGACCAGGGTGACTGGCGCAACGACTGGCGCATCGATGAGGACGAGTGGAACGAGCGCTTCCTGTACCTGGATGCCGCCTGGTGGACCCGCGCCGGTGATCACCAGTGGCTGTCGCGCTACCAGCAAGGCCACGCCTGGAAGCTGCGTACGGACTCACCGCAATCCGTCATGCCCTATGGCTTTGTGGAATTCTCAAGCCAGGACCCCAGCAACGACTGGCGCCAGGACCTGCGCACCGGCGTCGGCCTGCGCTGGCAATGGTGGTTCGACGACGACCGCTACAACGCCTATCGCGGCTCACTCAAAGTGCGCGCCGAATACCAGCAATCGCTGGGCGGCAATCTGTATGAGCGGGCCAACGGCATGTTGCTTGGCGTGGAGATGACGTTCTGATGCGCGGATTGATCGCCTTGCTGCTGCTCACCCTGTGCCTGCATGCCAACGCCGATGAACAGCTGTTCTATCAGCCGCTCAACCGGGATGCCCAACTGACCCAGGCCCAATGGCGCACGTTGTGGAGTGCCACCCGGGCCCAGGGCGGCAAAACCCTGATCGTGCAGTGGAGCGCCTATGGCGACAGCGACTTTGGCGGCGCCGACGGCTGGCTCGCCAACAGCTTGCGCAGCGCCCACGAGCAAGGCCTGCAACTGGTGCTCGGGCTGTACATGGACGCCGCCTACTACCAGCGCATCCAGGGGGCCGACAGCGCCGGGCTGAGCGCCTACTGGAAAGCCCAGCTGGGGCGTTCCCTGGCCCAGCAACGCACCGTGCGCCAGCACTGGAAGTTGCCGGTGGCCGGCTGGTACCTGCCCATGGAACTGGACGATCTGCACTTTCAGGACCCGCTGCGGCGCCAGGCCCTGTTCGCCCAGTTGCAGGCGTTCAACCGCCGCCTTGATGCGCCCCTGCACATCAGTGCCTTCAGCGCCGGGCACCTGAGCCCGGCAGCCAACGCCCGGTGGCTTGAGGAGCTGGCCGGGTTGAACCTGCAAGTGTGGTGGCAGGACGGTACCGGTACCGGCCGCCTGGCGCCGCTGGTACGCCAGCAGTACCAGGCGGCGCTGCCCTGCACCATCGGCATCGTGCACGAGGCCTTTCGCCAGGTCAGCAAGGACGGCCAGCCTTTCAGGGCTGTGTCCGCCGCGCCGCAGGCCCAGGCCGGTTGCCACCCCAGCGCCGTGTTCTCGCTGCGCTACCGCCCCTGGGCCAAAGGCCTGCTAACCTTGAGCGGCAATTGAGGCGCATTCAGAACTCACAGCATTCGCAAGGCCACCATGTACAAAACCATCGAACAGCAGGTGCGCGCCAACATCGCACCACCCGAACTGCGCCGGGAGTTTCGCCAGCATGATTTTGAAAGCCTGCATTCCTTCTGCCTGCTGATCTTCTGCGTCAGCCTCGGGATCTGGTTGCTGTTCGACCTGATCGTCGGCTACCTGGACGTGCAAGCCTTCACCTACCGGTCGATGGTGTTCATCGCCGTAATGGTCATCCTCACCATCATGCTCGGGTTTACCCGCAAGGCGACGCACTTCGATGTGCTCAACCTGGTGTTCGTTGCCGTCATCACCCTGGCCATGCGCCTGGTGATCGAGGGCTTGCCTGCGGAGCTGCACACGGCCTGGCTGGTGCTGGGGGCTTCCAGTTCGCTGTTCAGTGTCTCGGTGCTGCCCGTACGGCGCTGGTCGTTCTTCGCGGCCATGCTGGTGATCTGGTTCAACCTCAACCCCTACCGCGAAGGGCTGATACATCCCCTGGAACTGCGGGGCGGCCTGGTGCTGTGCTATGCCCTGTTCCTCAGCGGCCTGATCACCTACACCTACCTCAAGCTGCGCAGCGTCAAGCTGTACAACTTCTACATGTCCAAGGTGCTGCTCGAACAAGCCTACGTCGACGCCCTTACCGAAATCCCCAACCGCCGCTCGTTCATGACCAAGACCCAGACCCGCCTGGAAGGCGAAGAGCCGCATCGCTACCTGGCGATGATCGACATCGACAACTTCAAGAAGGTCAACGACCAGTTCGGCCACGACATCGGCGACGTGGTGCTCAAGCGCACCGCGGCCAACATCAAGGCAACGATGAACGAGTTCGAGTACGCCCGCTTGGGCGGCGAGGAGTTTGCCGTCTATCTGTGGGGGTTGAACCAGGCCGATACCGAACGGCGGGTCGAGGCCTTGTGCCAACGGGTGCGTGACGATGCGGCCGAGTACCCGGTGACCATCAGCATCGGCCTGACCCTGGTCGGGCGTGACGACAGCCTGAGCAATGCCCTGATCAAGGCCGATGAGGCGTTGTACCTGGCCAAGCATGAGGGCAAGGACCGCTATGTGGTGTGGCGCAAGGCTTGATCCGCGAGATGTGAATCACCCCCGCGGCAAACGAATCCTGAACTGCGCCCCACCCAGCGCCGACTGGCTCACGGTCAAGGTCCCGCCCTGCCCCTCGATTGCCCGCCGGCTGATCGCCAGCCCCAGGCCAAAACCGCCGGTGGTGCGATCCCGGCTGCGGTCCAGGCGATAGAACGGCTGGAAGATCAGCTCACGCTGATCCGCTGGGATGCCGATGCCGTCATCCTCGACCGTCAGCAGGCAGTGCCCCTCGGCATCCAGGCTCAAGCGCAGCAGCAATTGCCGGTCGCAATAGCGCATGGCATTGCGCACCAGGTTCTGTAGCGCCCGCGCGGTCAGGCGTGGGTCGAGAATAAAGCGCGGCAGGTTATCGTCGGCGCGCACCTGCCATTCGATGCCGCGGCTATCGAGTTCCTCGGCAAAGCTGCCGAGGATACTGTCGACCAGCTCCAGCAACGACACCTCGACCCGTTCCCGGGCCTGGTCGGCGTTCTGCAGGCGGCTGTACGACAGCAGCTCGAGCACCAGCTCATCCAGCTCGCGCACATGCCCCACCAGTTCGAGCAAGCGCTTGCGACAGCCGGGCGGCACTTCGTCGAACAGCAGCACCAGGCCAAAGTCCAGGCGCGTCAGCGGTGTGCGAAGTTCGTGGGAGACGGCGTTGAGCAGCTCACGTTGCTGGGTCAGCAGGCGCTCGACGTCCTGCGCCATGGTGTCGAACACCTGGGCCAGTTCGCCGATGTTCGAGCGCGCCGGGATCTGCGTGCGCTCCGACAACTGCCCCTGGCCCAGGCGCCGCGCGGTCTCCTTGAGGCGCTCAAGATCACGCCAGTGCGGCCACACCCACAGCAGCAGGCAGCCCAGCAAGGCCGCACCGATCAGCACGGTGACGCCCCACGACAGCAAGTTGATGTCGACCGGGTCCGGCGGATTGCGCAGCTCCACCGCCCAGGTCGAATCCAGCGGCGCCAGGGCCGAGTTGTAGTAGCCCCAGTCGCCCAGGCGCACCACATTCTCCCCTGCACTCAGGCGGGTCCGGTCGTCATGGGACAGGCCGATCTGGTCCTGGCGGCGCAGCTCGATCTGCAGCGGAGCAAAATCAGCGGCCAGTTGCCGCTCGACCTCAGGCCATTGCGCTGCCGGGACCTGGCGAAAGCGCTCGACAATGAGTTTCTGTACACCCTTGGCCTGATCCAGGTTGTAGGCGATGAAGCGCTCGTGAAAGGCGCCGACAATGGCGTCGGGAATCAGCAACAGTGCCCCGGCATAGGCGGCAATGGTCACCAGGTACAGGCGTACAAGGATTTTCAGCATGGGTCAGGCACCCTGATCAGAACTCCCACTCGACACGGCTGAACAGATAGCCCTTGCCCCACACGGTCTTGATCTTGCGGGCTTCGCCAGCACTGTCATCGAACTTGCGGCGCAACTTGGAAATCGCCACGTCCACCGAGCGGTCAGTGCCGTTGAATTCAATACCGCGCAGCTGCTGCAGGATGCGGTCACGGCTGAGCACCTCGCCGGCGTGGCGCGCCAGTACCACCAGCAAGTTGTACTCGCCGCTGGACAGCTCCACCAACTGCTCACGCCAGAACACATTGCGCTCGGCCAGGTCGATGCGCAGCCCGCCGATCACGATCAGGTCGGTTTCCAGGCGCGGTTCGTTGATGCTGCTGCGGCGCAGCAAGGTGCGCACCCGGGCCAGCAGCACCCGTGGTTCGCAGGGTTTGGTGACGTAGTCGTCAGCGCCCATTTCCAGGCCCAGGACCTGGTCGTGGCTGTCGTCGCGGGCGGTGAGCATGAGGATCGGCAAGGCCTGGGACTCGGCGCGCAACAGGCGACAGACCTGCAGGCCATCGAGCCCCGGCAGCATCAGGTCGAGGATCACCAGGTCCGGTTTGCTGCGCCGGGCCTCGGCCAGTACGTGGTCGCCCCGGGCGATCACACTGACGCAAAAGTCGTTGCGTTGCAGGTAGCTGGCGATCAGTTCGGACAAGGCGCAGTCGTCTTCGACCAGGAGGATGTTGGGCATGGGCAATTTGACAGGCTGGAAAAGTCAGGCAAGGATATAGGACCTTCTGCGCAGCCAGCGTAACCCTTCACACTTTTTCACACTCGGCCTACACAGCTTAACAGTTGGACGTTGGCCTCCTGCCTTAGCATTGCCGGGTCATTTATGGAAGATCCGCATGTTCAGTTCAAGCCCCGTCCGTCTGCGTGCCTTGCTGCCGCTGCTTGCCATCACCTTGTCCCTTGGCGCGTGCTCTGACAGCACCCCGGATGAGGAAAAGACCCCACCCAGCGCCGTCAGCATCGAAACCGTCCGCGTCCAGCCACTGGCCATCAGCACCGAGCTCAACGGCCGCATCCTGGCGCCCCGTACCGCCGAAGTGCGCGCCCGGGTCGCCGGTGTGGTGCTCAAGCGGGTGTACCGCGAAGGCAGCGACGTCAAGCAGGGCGATGTGCTGTTCAAGATCGACCCGGCCCCGTTCAAGGCCGACTACGACAGTGCCCGCGCCGTCCTGGCCAAGGCCGAGGCCAACCGCTACCAGGCGCGCCTGCAGGATGAGCGCTACCGCGAACTGATCACCATCAACGCCGTCAGCCGCCAGGACCACGACAACGCCCGGGCTGCAGTGATGCAGGCCGACGCAGCGGTCGCCGAAGCCAAGGCCGCGGTGGAACGGGCCAAGTTGAACCTGGGGTATGCCACCGTAACCGCGCCGATATCCGGCCGCATCGGCCGCGCCCTGGTCACCGAAGGGGCGCTGGTGGGCCAGAACGAGACCACGCCACTGGCGACCATTCAGCAGCTGGACCCGATCCACGCCGACGTGACCCAGTCGACCCGCGAGCTCAACACCCTGCGCCGCGCCCTGCGTGCGGGTGAGCTGCAGCAAGTGGGTCAGGATCAGGCCAAGGTGACCCTGGTCCAGGACGATGGCACGCCTTACCCATTGCCGGGCAAGTTGCTGTTCTCCGACATCAGCGTTGACCCCAGCACCGGCCAGATCACCTTGCGCAGCGAGTTCCCCAACCCCGACCTGGACCTGCTCCCAGGCAGTTTCATTCGGGTACGCCTGGACCAGGCGGTGAAGCAGCAAGGCATCAGCGTGCCGCAGCGCGCCATCCTGCGCGACAGCGCCGGCCAGCCGCGGGTGTTGCTGGTCGATGAGCAGGCGCGCGTCAGCGAGCGCCCGGTGGTGCTGGGTAGCGTGCAGAACGATCGCTGGATCGTCAGCGAAGGCCTGGCCCCCGGTGACCGGGTGGTGGTCGAGGGCTTGCAGCACGTTCGCCCAGGCGACCAGGTAAAAGTCGACAACCCGGCCAACGACGCTCCATCCATCGCCAAGTCCACCGGCCAGTGAGGGCCTGATTCATGCCGCAGTTTTTCATTGACCGCCCGGTGTTCGCCTGGGTGGTCGCGCTGTTCATCCTGCTGGCTGGCGCCCTGGCGATTCCACAGTTGCCGGTGGCCCAGTACCCGGACGTGGCCCCGCCCCAGGTGGAGATCTATGCGATCTACCCTGGCGCTTCGGCGCAGACCGTCGACGAGAGCGTGGTAAGCCTGATCGAGGAAGAGCTCAACGGCGCAGACAATCTGCTCTACTTCAGCTCGCAGAGCAGCCTGGGCAGCGCCACCATCACCGCCACCTTCGAGCCTGGCACCAATCCGGACCTGGCCCAGGTCGATGTGCAGAACCGCCTCAAGGTGGTCGAGTCACGCCTGCCGCGCCCCGTCATCCAGCAAGGCCTGCAAGTGGAGAAGGTGTCTACCGGCTTCCTGCTGATGGTGACCCTGACGGCCGAGAACGGCAGCCTCGATGAAGTGACGTTGAGCGACTTCCTGGCCCGGAACGTGATGAACGAGATCCGCCGCCTCAAGGGCGTCGGCAAGGCCCAGCTGTATGGCTCCGAGCGGGCCATGCGGATCTGGCTGGACTCGCAGAAGCTGATCGGTTTCAACCTGACCCCCGACGACGTCAACGAGGCCATTGCCGCTCAAAACGCCCAGGTCGCCCCGGGAAGTATCGGCAACCTGCCCGGCACCGGCACCCAGGAGATCACTGCCAACGTGGTGATCCATGGGCAATTGAGCACCGTGCAAGAGTTCTCCGATATTGTCCTGCGCGCCAATCCGGACGGCTCGCGGGTGACCATCGGCGATGTCGCCCGGGTCGAGATCGGCAGCCAGGAGTACCAGTACGGCACCCGCCTCAACGGCAAGCCGACCAGCGCCTTCAGCGTCAAGCTGTCGCCGGGCGCCAATGCCATGGAGACCGCCACGCTGGTGCGCAGCAAGCTCGATGAGCTGTCGCGCTACCTGCCGCCGGGGGCGAAATTCGACATCCCCTACGACACCTCGCCCTTCGTCAAGGTCTCGATCCAGCAAGTGATCACCACCCTGCTCGAAGCCATGGCCCTGGTGTTTGCGGTGATGTTCCTGTTCCTGCAGAACATCCGCTACACCCTGATCCCGACCCTGGTGGTACCGGTGGCCCTGGCCGGCACCTTCGCCGCGATGCTGGCGCTGGGCTTCTCGGTCAACGTCCTGACCCTGTTCGGCATGGTGCTGGCCATCGGCATCCTGGTGGACGACGCCATCGTGGTGGTGGAGAACGTCGAGCGGATCATGAGCGAGGAAGGCCTCTCGCCCCGGGATGCCACCAAAAAAGCCATGGGCCAGATCACCGGTGCCATCGTCGGTATCACCCTGGTGCTGGTCGCCGTGTTCCTGCCAATGGCCTTCATGCAGGGCTCGGTGGGTGTGATCTACCAGCAATTCTCGGTGTCGATGGCGGTGTCGATCCTGTTCTCGGCGTTCCTGGCCCTGAGCCTGACCCCTGCCCTGTGCGCCACCCTGCTCAAGCCGATCGCCAAGGGCGAACACCACGAAAAAGGCGGCTTCTTCGGCTGGTTCAACCGCCGTTTCGAGAGCCTGACCAACGGCTATCAGCGTTGGGTGATCCTGGCCCTCAAACGCAGCGGCCGTTACCTGGTGGTGTATGGCGTGCTGGTGGCGGGCCTGGTCTATGGCTTCAGCCAACTGCCCTCCTCGTTCCTGCCCACCGAAGACCAGGGCTATACCATCACCGACATCCAGCTGCCGCCGGGGGCCAGTCGAGCCCGTACCGAGTTGGTGGCGGCACAGATCGAGGCACATAACGCCACCGAACCTGGCGTGGGCAACACCACCCTGATTCTGGGTTTCAGCTTCTCCGGCGAAGGCCAGAACGCAGCGCTGGGTTTCACCACCCTCAAGGATTGGTCCGAGCGCGGTGCCGACGACAGCGCCCAGGCCATTGCCGACCGCGCCAATGCCGCCTTCAGCCAGTTCAAGGATGCCATCGCCTACTCGGTGCTGCCGCCTCCGGTGGACGGCCTGGGGACCTCCAGTGGTTTCGAGTTCCGCCTGCAGGACCGCAGTGGCCTGGGCCATGCGGCGCTGATGGCGGCCCGCGACCAACTGCTGGCCAGTGCCGAGAAAAGCCCGATGCTGATCAACGTACGCGAAAGCGCCCTGGCCGAAAGCCCGCAGGTGCAGCTGGAAGTCGATCGCAAGCAGGCCAACGCCCTGGGCGTGTCGTTTGCCGACATCGGCAATGTGCTCAACACCGCAGTGGGCTCCAACTACGTCAACGACTTCCCCAATCAGGGGCGTATGCAGCGAGTAGTGGTGCAGGCCGAAGGTGACCAGCGCAGCCAGGTCGAAGACCTGCTCAAGATGCATGTGCGCAACAGCAGCGGCAAGATGGTCCCGTTGGCCGCCTTCGTTCAGGCCAAGTGGATCACCGGCCCCGTGCAACTGACCCGCTACAACGGCTATCCCGCCGTTGCCGTGTCGGGCGAGCCGGCACCGGGCTACAGCTCGGGTCAGGCCATGGAAGAAGTCCAGCGTCTGGTCGACCAGCTACCACCGGGCATGGGCCTGGAGTGGACCGGCCTGTCGCTGCAGGAGCGCTTGTCCGGCGCCCAGGCACCGATGCTCATGGCCTTGTCGTTGCTGGTGGTGTTCCTGTGCCTGGCGGCGCTGTACGAGAGCTGGTCGATCCCCACCTCGGTATTGCTGGTGGTTCCGCTGGGTGTACTGGGTGCGGTGATTGCCGTGAGCCTGCGCGGGATGCCTAACGATGTGTTCTTCAAGGTCGGCCTGATCACCCTGATCGGCCTCTCGGCGAAGAACGCGATCCTGATCATCGAGTTCGCCAAGAGCCTTGTCGATGAAGGCCATGACCTGGTCGACGCCACGGTCCAGGCTGCGCGCCTGCGCCTGCGGCCCATCGTCATGACTTCGCTGGCCTTCATCCTCGGTGTGGTGCCGCTGGCCATCGCCACCGGCGCCAGTTCCGCCAGCCAGCAAGCCATCGGCACCGGGGTAATCGGCGGCATGCTCAGCGCAACGCTGGCCGTGGTGTTCGTACCGGTGTTCTTTGTGGTGGTGATGCGCCTGACCGGCAAACGCCGGGCCCGGCTGCAACAGCCGCAATCGGCGCCTGAGCCGCACTGATCTGGACAGGCGGCGGTGTGCGTGGGAAGGTAAACGGCTGATCTTGCCAGGAACCCTCCCATGACACTCGCCGCCGCCCCCTTCTCCATTCTGTTGCTGGCTGGTGGCCGCGGGCTACGCATGGGCGGCCAGGACAAAGGCCTGGTGGCCTGGCACGGCACACCCCTGATCGCCCATGTCCAGGCGGTGGTTCGGCCATTGACCGACGACCTGATCATTTCCTGCAACCGCAACCTTGAACAGTACCGGCCCTATGCCGATCAACTGGTCTGCGACCCTGAGGCGGATTTCCCCGGCCCCATGGCCGGGGTACTGGCCGGCCTGGCCGTAGCCCGTCACCCCTGGGTGTTGGTGCTGGCGTGCGATGCGCCGCAGATCGATACGGCCCTGGTCCTTGCGTTGCGGGCCAAGGCCGTCGAGCACCAGCAAACGTGCATGGTGCGCCAGGGTGGCTACTGGCAACCGATGTTCAGTGTGATACCCAAAGCCCTTGCCGGTGATCTTCAACAGCGCTGGCAGCAAGGTGAGCGCAGCCTGCAACGGGCACTTCTGGCGCATCCGGTGCAGGCGCTGGAGTGTGCCGAGGACGATACGCGGCTGTGCAACTTCAACTCGCCGGAATTCCTGCAGCGTTGAGCAGCGTTTCATCACCCCCGCAGGTGCGGGTGTGCCCCGCGATCACCTCAACGCAACCGTGAGCGAATCCGGTGACACACGTTGAGCACCTGCTGTACCTCGCTCTCGCCAAGGTCGATCTTGCACGCCATGTTGCTGAACACCTTGGCGGCTTCGGCCTTGAGTTCGCGGCCCTTGTCGGTGAGCAGCAAGTTGCGCCGACGGCGGTCGGTGGGGTCGAGGTAGACGGTGATAAAGCCGTTATCGGCCAGGCGCTTGACGATAGGCGTCAAGGTCCCGAGGTCGAACAGGGTCAACTCGCTCAGGGCACTGATCGAGACATCATCCTTGCCCCATAACCCGGCCATCACCAGCAGTTGCGGGTAGGTAACGCCACGCTTCTTCAGCGGCTCGGCGTAGTCGCGAACCATGGCATTTGCTGTGGAATACAGCGAAAAGCACAGCATCTTGTCGAAGTCGAACGTTGGGTCAAGCATGCACACCTCCTTTGACCTGGCTGTACGCACGCACCGCATCCACCACAATTGCCAGGGCCTGCAGTGGGGTCGAAGGCAATATGCCCTGCCCCAGGTTGAACACGTGCCCGGTCCCTGCAGAGGTGGGACCGAAGGCTTGCAACGTGCGCTGCACGCCCCGGCGGATACACGCCTCATCGCCCAGTAGCACGGCTGGGTCAAGGTTACCCTGAAGGGCCACCGAGTTACCCACCAACTGCCGCGCCATGCCCAGGTCGTAGCTGGCATCGAGCCCCAGGCAATCGGCACCGCTCTGGGTCATCTCCACCAACCATGGGCTGGCACCGCGACTGTAGAGAATGGAGGGAACGCGCTGCCCGTGCTGGCTCTTGTGTACCCGCGCAAGCACTTCGCGGGCATAGAACAGCGAAAAGCGTTGGTACATGCCATTGGCCAGCGTCCCGGCAAACGGATCAAGCAACATCACCGCCTGGGCTCCGCTTTCGATCTGTGCGTTCAGCGAGGCCGCCACGGCCTGGCTGGTGGTCATCAACAGCCGATGCAGCAGTTCCGGGCGTCGATAGAGCATCCGCTTGACCAGCTGGAAATCCCCCGGTGGCCCGCCTTCGACCATGTAGCACGCCAGGCTCCAGGGGCTGCCGGCAACGCCGATCAATGGCACCTTGCCCTCCAGCGCCCGACGCGACTGCGCCACCGACTTGTAGAGGTATTCCTGGGCCCGGGGCTCCGGCACACGCAAGCGGTGGATGGCTTTTTCATCGCGCAACGGATGACGCAACCGAGGCGTCTCGCCATTGACGAAGTACAGCCCCAGGCCCATGGCATCGGCCAGGGTGAGGATATCGGTGGTCACCACTGCCGCATCCAGGCTCAGGTGCCGAAACGGCTGCAGTGTAGCCTCGGTGGTGTAGTCGGGGTGCTTGAGCAGCGACAGGTAACAACCGGACGTTGCCCGCAGCAGGCGGTACTCGGGCAAATGATGACCGGCCTGCCCCATCAGCCACACCGGCGTGTGTAGCGTCGGCTGACGCAGCAAGGCCTTGATGAAGGAATTATTGTGCAAGGACGGGTAACTCATGCTGGATTCGCGAGAATCGTTGGAAAGACCGCCTGTCAGAGGCGGTTGGGTACAGCATTGGCCATTTCGCGGCGCAAGGCCGAGATCGTGGCACAGTAGTCGGCCTGGGCAAAAATCGCCGTGCCGGCAACGAACATGTCGGCACCGGCCGCTGCGACCTGGCCGATGGTCTCCAGGTTGACTCCACCATCAACTTCCAGGCGAATGTCACGGCCGCTGTCGTCGATCAGCTTGCGCGCCGCGGCTATCTTGGGCAACACCTGGGGGATGAAACGCTGGCCACCAAAGCCGGGGTTGACCGACATCAGCAAGATCAGGTCGATGCGGTCCATCAGGTAATGAGCGGCGTCCAGGGTGGTGGCCGGGTTGAACACCAGGCCTGCCTTGCATCCCAGGTCCTTTATCAACTGCACCGAGCGGTCCAGGTGCACCGTTGCCTCAGGGTGGATGGAAATGTAATCGGCACCGGCCTCGGCAAAGGCCTGGATCATGCTGTCCACCGGCGACACCATCAGGTGTACATCGATGGGCGCGGTAATGCCGTAGCTGCGCAAGGCCTTGCAGAACTGCGGCCCCATGGTCAGGTTGGGTACATAGTGGTTATCCATGACATCGATATGGATGACATCGGCACCTGCGGCCAGCACTTGCTCGACTTCTTCACCCAAACGGGCGAAGTCGGCCGCCAGAATCGAAGGTGCAATCCAGAACTCTTTCACACGCGTACTCCATTACTCATTGACTAATCGTTGCAACAACCCGGACGCCCCCTGCCCCAGCGCGGCGCCGATCTGGGCGATCAGCGCAGGTTGGGGTGGATCGAGGTGGAAGTGATGGCCGCCGTCATGCCAGTGCACCCGGGTATTGAGGGGCAAGGCGTTCTTGCGTTGATCGAATTGGCTGCCGGCAAACAGGCCCTGGCGGCCGAGCAGCAGGTGTAGCGGGCAAGTGATCTGCTGCAGGAACTCACAGGCCTGGCGCTCCGTCAGCGGCAGAAGCTCGGGCAGTACCAGCCGCGGGTCGTGGCGCCAGCGGTAGCCGTGACCCAGGTTGATCAGGTCGCGCATCGCCAGCAAGCGCGCGCCTTCTGCACTGAGGCTGCCGTCGATGCTATTGCGCCGTTCGCTGATAGCCGCTTCCAGGCTGCTGAACCGGGCTTCTTCCGGACCGCTGAAACCGTGCAGACGCGTACGCAATGCCAGGCGCAACAAGCGTTGGGCCTTGCGCATGTGCTCGACCGTGCTGCCTTCGGGTACCGTGAACGGAGCCCCCATTCCGTCGATAAACACCATGCTGTCGATGTTGCGATTCATGGCGGCCAGAATCGACGCCACGCCCGTCCCCATGGAGTGGCCAAGCACTGAAAAGCGCTTCCAGCCCAGGCTCTCGACCAGGGCGTTCATATCGTCGGCGTGCTCCCACAGGTAATAACCGCTGTCGGCACGCCGGTGCTCGGAGCGACCGTGGCCGGCAAGGTCCGGGGCCACCACAAAATGATCAGGCAACAGGGGCGCGATACGCTCGAAGGATGCGGCGTTGTCCAGCCAGCCATGCAGGGCGAGCACCGGATGGCCAGCTTCATTGCCCCAGGTACGCAAGGCGAAGTGGTTGCCATTGACGTCCAGTGTTTGATCGCGGCCTCGGTTGCCCAGACTCATGGATTTCCCTTCCTCAGTGATCGCCCGTTGCAACTGCTCATCCCGCCACCGCCAGCTGTGTGTTGCAGGCCATGCGATGCAACTGCTGGAGGTCGAACTTGCCATTGGCGGTTCGCGGCAGGCTGCTTTCAATGGTGATCGACAGGGGCACCTTGTGAGCGTCCAGGCCCTGCCGGCATCGTTCGAGCACCTGCGCGACCGTCAACTGTGCACCCTGGGCCAGGGTGACGAAGGCCCAAAGCCCTTCGCCGACCGCTGCATGCTCGACACCGACCACCGCTGCGGCCTCGATACCTTCGATGGCGTAGAGATAGTCCTCCACCTCGCTGGGGCTGACTTTCATGCCACGGGACTTGATCATCTGGTCCATGCGACCCTGGAAGTACAAGTAACCATCCTCATCCAGGCTGCAGTAGTCACCGGTGTACAACACGCTTTCGCCCGGATAGCGCCCAGGTTTGAGTTTGAGCGCCGTGGCCGCGGGGTTGCGCCAGTAGCCCGCCATCACCGTGGCCCCGCGAATCACCAGCTGACCGACCTGATGGGGCTCGTCGATGAGTTGATCATCTTCGTCCACCAGCCACAGCTCGGTGTTGGGAATGGCAATGCCGACACTCCCGGGCTTGCTGTCGATGTCTTCCGGCGGCAGGTAGGTGCAACGCTTGCATTCGGTCAGGCCGTACATGGAGTAGATCTGTGCCTGGGGAAACAGCGCTTTCATCTGCGCAATATGCGGCGCCTTGAGGGCGGCACCGGTATTGGTGACCATGCGCACGTCGGGGAAGATCGCCTCGCGCTTGCGCGCATACTCATGCAGCAGCACCAGCATGGTCGGCACGAACGGGATCACCGTGACCTGGTACTGGCGGATCTTCTTGATCAGGAAAATCGGCCAGGTAAATTCCTTTTCCAGCACCAGCGTGGCACCGGCGCTCATGGCCATGATCATCTGGTACAGACCGTAGTCGAACGACAGCGGCAACGAGCACAACACATTATCGGTCTCGTTGTAGCCCAGGTAGGTGTGCAGGGAACTGAGTGCCGCGAGCATGTTGCGGTGGGTCAGCATCACGCCCTTGGGCATGCCGGTCGACCCCGAGGTATAGATGATGGCCGCCAGGTCCAGGTCCAGGTTGCCGCTCGGCAGAGGCACGCCTGCACCCTGGCCCAGCAGGCCTTCAAAGGTTTGAACCTGCGTCGACCCCGCCTCGCCGTCGAGCAGCACGATGAGCTTGAGGTGACTGAGTTGCGCCGTGTCGGCTCGCAGGCTGGTCATTTTCTCGGACGTGGTGATCAGCACCGAGGCCTCGGCATCGCGCACGATGTAGTCAAGGCTGTCGGCATGGGTTTCGAGCCCCACATTGACGACTACGCCCCCCGCCTTGAGCACGCCCCAGAACGCACAGACCGTTTCGACCCGGTTGCCCAGGCACAGCACCACCCGCTCCTGGCGCTGCAGGCCGTTGACCTGCAAGCCCGCCGCGAGCCTGGCACTGGCCTCGTCAAGCTGGGCGTAGGTGTAGGTTTCATCGGCATAGATGATCGCGGCCTTGTCCGGATGCAGGCCGTTGCGTGTTTCCAGCACATCCTGCAGCAGCACTTCAGACGCCTTCATGGTGCACCTCGATTGCCTCCACTGCTCGACGGCCGGTGGGAAGCTGGCGATGAGCGTCGATATAGCCGGCCAGGGTCGCCACGGTCTTGAAGTGCCCTGGGGTGATGGTGTCGGGGTTGACGAAGAACCCTTCGATGTCGTCCTCCAGGCTCACCAGCAGCTCCATGGACGTCAGCGAGTCCAGCCCCAGTTCGTCGCGCAGGTGCGAGTCGGCACTGATGGCCACGTGTTCCGGCAGGTTCAACACCACCCGCAGGATGTCGGCCAATTGGCGTTGGGTCGCGGCCTGGGCAATGGGCGTGGGCACTGCCTTGCCAGCGGTGCCGAGCAGTTCATCAAGGGCCACGTCGGCATGACTGTCGCGGATTTCCACGGCGCTTTGCCGGGCCCGGGCGAGGAACAAGCGATTGTGGCTGACCACCACTTCGGCCGGATGGCCATGGCTGTGGAACAGTGTCGGCGAGGCCGTGGGCCCATAGGCACCCGAGGCCGTCACCGCAAGCAGGTCACCTTCATGCAGGGCCTCCAGTTGCACATCCCGCCCAAGCAGGTCGTCCGGGCTGCAGAGCGGTCCGGAGATATGGTACTCACGCAGCGGCCCGCCGTTGTCGCCGGTGGCCTTGACGATCCGGAAGTTGCGCTTGAGCACCTGGCCACTGCCGGCAGCCGCACCGTGGCAGTTGGTGCCACCGTCGGTCACAGCGAAGGTCTTGCCGTGGTTTTCCTTGATGTTGTCGACGGTCACCAGCAACGAGCCACACTTGCCGGCCACAAAGCGCCCGGACTCCAGAATGATCCGCGTGCGAGGAAACTCGTGATGGAAGGCGTTGAACAATGGCGCCAGCAATTGCTTGAGCTGAGCCGTGTCGAGTTCCTTTTCGTTTTCGTAGTACTTGATACCCAGGCCGCCGCCAACGTCGACCATGCGCAGGTCCAGGTTGTAGCGGCGGCTCAGGCTGCGAAACAGCCCCAGAATGTAGTCGGCGTTGTCGTACACCGATTGCGCATCGAGGATCTTGGTGCCGTTATAGACATGGATGCCCTTGATCCTGATGTTGGGCAACGCCAGGTAGTCGGCGAAGTTGGCCACCGCAGTGTCTTCTTCGATCCCGAAGTGCGTGGGCCGCCCACCCATCTTCCAGGGCGAGCCTGCGGCGGAAAAATTGGGGTTGATGCGAATGGCGACCGGTGCGTCACAGCCCAGCTCACCTGCCAGGGCAGATAACTTGCGCAGTTCGCTCTCAGACTCGACCACGATGGCGAACACCCCCACTTCCAGCGCCCGGCGATGCTCTTCAGGCTTTTTGTAGGGGCCGAGCAGGATGATGTCCTGGGGGGCAACACCGGCTTTGAGGGCTATTTCCAGCTCTGCCAGCGAACAGACTTCGGCGTTGCCACCGTATGAGCGGATCAGTTTGACCAACGACAGGTTCGGGTTGACCTTCAACGCATAGAAGATGTCCACGCACTCGGGCAACGCATCGCGCAATTCATTGAAACTGCTGCGCAACACGGCTTCATCGTAGAGGTAGGTGGGTGTCCCGAACGTCGCTTTGGCCTGGAGTACCAGGTCCTTGGAAAGCTTCATCTTATGCTCCCTTCTGTTCTTATAGTCTGCCGCCGCAGCGGCGTCGCCCCGTTGTGTAAGCGCCTTCGCACAAACGCCGTAGCAGTTTGGCTCCATGGCAAATTGCGCATCTCTGACACGAACCATCGCTTCGCGCCTAAAACTTTGCGCGCAAAGTTTGTCGAAATTTTGCGTCCGGGGTTACGGTGATGTCAAGGTAATTCCAAGTTCCCCAGGCTGCGGCGTAAAGCCACACTTTGCCTCCGGGCGAACACAGCACAGCGTAATTTCGCCGCAGCCTGCCCATATCAGTAGGCCTTGAGCCCAATGAATACGGGGTCCTTATCTGATCCGTAGTTCTGCCAGGTTTCTGAGTCTGTTTTGCCTCGCCCCAGCTTCCTACAGTGCGCCTGGGCTCTGCCCCCACGGCAGAGCGAGCCATACAGGAACTGTGGAAAAAAGCCATGAGCACACATCAACAGGCGCAGGCCTACAACTACAAAGTGGTCAGACAATTCGTGGTCATGACGGTGTTCTGGGGCATCGTCGGCATGGCCATGGGGGTGTGGATCGCCTCGCAACTGGTCTGGCCGGAGCTGAACCTGGAACTGCCGTGGACCAGCTTCGGCCGCCTGCGCCCCCTGCACACCAGCCTTGTGATCTTCGGCTTTGCCGGTAGCGCACAATTTGCCGCCAGCTACTACGCAGTGCAGCGTACCTGCCAGGTGCGCCTGTTCAGCGACAAGCTGGCCGCCTTCACCTTCTGGGGCTGGCAAGCGACCATCGTGATCATGCTGGTCAGCCTGCCGCTGGGCCTGACCACCACCAAGGAATACGCCGAGATCGAATTCACCGGTGCGGTCTGGATGGCCATTGTCTGGGTGGCCTACGGCGTGGTGTTCTTCGCCACCCTGCTGCGCCGCAAGGCCAAGCATATCTACGTCGGCAACTGGTTTTTCGGCGCCTTCATCGTGGTGATCGCCATGCTGCACGTGGTCAATCACCTGTCGATCCCGGTGAGCTGGTTCAAGTCCTACCCGGTCTACTCAGGCGCCACCGACGCCATGGTGCAGTGGTGGTACGGCCACAACGCCGTGGGCTTCTTCCTGACCACGGGCTTTCTGGGGATGATGTATTACTTCGTACCCAAGCAGGTCGGTCGCCCGGTGTACTCCTATCGCCTGTCGATCGTGCACTTCTGGGCGCTGATCACCCTGTACATCTGGGCTGGCCCGCATCACCTGCACTACACCGCCCTGCCCGACTGGGCGCAATCGCTGGGCATGGCCATGTCGCTGATCCTCCTGGCCCCGAGCTGGGGCGGCATGATCAACGGCATGATGACCCTCTCCGGGGCCTGGCATAAGCTGCGCGACGACCCGATCCTGCGCTTTCTGGTGCTGTCGCTGGCGTTCTACGGCATGTCGACCTTTGAAGGCCCGATGATGGCGATCAAGACCGTCAACGCCCTGTCCCACTACACCGACTGGACCATCGGCCACGTTCACGCCGGGGCCCTGGGCTGGGTGGCGATGATCACCTTCGGCTCGCTGTACCACATGATCCCGAAAGTGTTCGGCCGCGAGCGCATGTACAGCACCGGCCTGATCAACGCGCACTTCTGGCTGGCGACCATCGGCACCGTGCTCTACATCGCCTCGATGTGGGTCAACGGCATCACCCAGGGCCTGATGTGGCGCGCCACCAACGACGACGGCACCCTGACCTACTCGTTCGTCGAGGCATTGGTGGCCAGCCACCCGGGCTTCCTGGTGCGCTTTGTCGGTGGCGTGTGCTTCCTCGCCGGCATGCTGCTGATGGCCTACAACACCTGGCGCACCGTGCGGGTGGCCGATGAACGCCTGGCCTTCAGCAACGCACGTATCGCTTGAGGAGCATCGACATGAACGAGTGGCTGTATGCGCTGTACTGCCTGACCGGCGTGTTGTTCTTCTACCTGGTGACCAGCGCCTGTTTGCGTGGCCACAGCCGTGAGGTAGACGATCAGGTCAGCTTGATACCCTTTGCCGATGATCCGCTGGTGGCGCAGCGGGTGGCGCAGGCGATCGGCAAGCCGGTGCCGGCAGAGAAGCCGGATGCCGCGATGAAGGCCTGATCAGGCCTGAACAGAAACGCGGCGAAAGGCACGCTTTCGCCGCGTTCATCGTTGCTGTTCAAGGCGTCTCGGCAAACGCCGCCGGCGCCTCCCAGCCGCCGCCCAATGCGGCAATCAACTGCACACTCGCCACCAGGCGCCCCTGCAGCAGGTTCAGCACGCTGCGCTCGTTGCTCAGGGCAGTGGTCTGTACGTTGACCACGTCCAGGTAGGCAATCAGACCTGCCTTGTACTGGTTGTTGGTCAGGCGCAAGGACTCGCGGGCAGAGTCCAGGGCTTCGCTGCGAATCCGCGCTTCGTCTTCGTAGACCTTGAGCTGCACCAGGTAGTTTTCCACTTCCTTGAAGCCATCCAGCACGGCCTGGCGGTACTGGGCCACGGTCTGGTCGTAGACGGCTTCGGTGCGATCGACCTCGGCCGACCGCTGGCCGCCATCGAACAGGGTCATGGCCAGTTGCGGGCCCACCGACCAGAAACGGTTCGGCAGGCTGATCCAGTCGTTGAAGCTGCTACTGCTGTAGCCACCGTTGAGGCTCAGGGTCAGGTCCGGGAAATAGGCGGCCTTGGCCACCCCGATACTGGCATTGGCCGACATGACCTTGCGCTCGGCCGAGGCGATGTCAGGGCGGCGCTCCAGCAACTGCGACGGCAGCGCCAGCGGCACCTGCGGCAGTGCCGGGATGTCCTGGCTGTCGGCCAGGGCAAAGTCCGCCGGCGCCTTGCCCAGCAATACCGCGATGGCATTTTCCAGCTGGGCGCGCTGCCAGACCAGGTCGACCAGGTCGGCCTGGGTGGTCTTGAGCTGGGTTTTCGCCTGGGCCACCGCGTCCTTGCCGGAGACGCCGGCACGGTACTGGTTTTCGGTCATGGTCAGCGAGCGCTGGTAGGCCACGACCGTGGCTTCGAGCAGGCGTTTCTGTTCGTCCATGACCCGCAATTGCAGGTAGTTCTGCACCAGCTCCGACTGCAGGCTCAGGCGGATCGCCGCCATGTCGGCAAGGCTCGCCTGGGCGCTGGCTTCATTGGCCGCCAGGCTGTCGCGCAGCTTGCCCCAGAGGTCGGCCTCCCAGCTCACACCGAGGGTGGTGCTGTAGGTGTTGCGAATCCCGCTGCTGTTGTTGCTCAGGCTGGAGCTGGAGCTGCCGGTGCCCTGGCTGGAGCGGGTCTTGCCGGCGTTCAGGTCAAGGCTTGGAAACAGTGCGCCACGGGCACTGCGTACCAGGGCCTGGGCCTGGCGGTACTGGGCTTCGTACTGGGCGACGGTCTGGTTGCTGGCATTGAGCTCGTCAACCAGGCCATTGAGCCGGGCATCGCCATACAGCTCCCACCAGGCCCCACGCGCCAGGGCATCCGACGGATTGGCCTGGGACCAGCCGGCAGCGTGCTTGAACTGCGCCGGCGTGGGGCTTTGCGGTCGGTGGTAGTCCGGGCTCAGGGTGCAGGCGCTGAGCATGGCCAGGCACAGGCTGGAGGCCAGCAAGCGTGAACCACGGGCGCCGAGCAGCTGCAGCGTGCGGTTGGAAAGGATCGGACGTCGGGTCATAGCGGGGTTTCCAAAGCAGCGTCGGTGCGCACGCCGCGCCAGTGGTTGAAACGATGGCGCAGGCGGTCCAGATAGAGGTAGACCACAGGGGTGGTGTAAAGCGTAAGGACCTGGCTGAACACCAGCCCGCCGATAATGGTCAGGCCCAGCGGCTGGCGCATCTCGGAACCCTCGGCATGGCTGAGCAACAGCGGCAAGGCGCCAAGGATCGCGGCCAGGGTGGTCATCAGGATCGGCCGCAGGCGCAGCAGGCACGCCCGGCGGATCGACTCCTCCGGGGTCAGGTGTTCGTGACGCTCCAGCTGCAAGGCCAGGTCGATCATCATGATCGCGTTTTTCTTCACCACGCCGATGAGCAGGAACAGCCCGAGCAGCGAAATCAGGCTGAACTCGCTGCCCACCACGTACAGGGTGAGCAAGGCCCCGACGCCGGCCGAAGGCAGGGTCGAGAGAATGGTCAGGGGGTGGATGTAGCTCTCGTAGAGAATGCCGAGCACCAGGTACACCGCCAGCAAGGCACCGAGAATCATCCACGGTTGCCCTTCCTGGCTCTTGGCGAAGGCATCGCCGGTACCGCCCACCTTGGCAATCACATCCTCGGGCAGGCCGACCTTGGCCACTGCCCGCTCCACCGCGGCCAAGGCCTGGTCCTGGCTGTAGCCTTCGGCAACGTCGAAGTTGATGTTCTCGGAGGCGAACTGGCCTTCATGGCTGACCCGGTCATCGGCCAGGCTGTTCTCGTAGTGGGCAAAGGTCGACAGCGGCACCCGGGCACCCTCTGCGGTGATGACCTGGACCTGCTCCAGGGTACGCGGGTCCTGGGCGTACTTGGGGTTGACCTCCATCACCACCTGGTACTGGTTCAGGCTGTCATAGATGGTCGAGATCTGCCGCTGGCTGTAGGCGTTGTTGAGCACCGAGGTCACCATGCTCATGTCGATGCCCAGGCGCTTGGCCTGTTCGCGGTCGACCACCAGGGTGATCTGTTCGGTGCCGCCACCTTCGCGGGCATCGATGGCGGTCAGCTCAGGCAGCGCCTTGAAGGCTGCGACCACCTTCGGGTACCACTCGCGCAAGGCCGACAGCTCGCTGCTTTGCAGGGTATAGAGGAACTGCGAAGTGCTCTGGTCGCGACCGCCACCAAACTGCAGGTCCTGGTCGGCCATGAGGAACAATCGCCCGCCCGGCACCTTGGGCATTTCCTTGCGCAGCCGCTCGATGATCTTCTGCGCCGAGTCCTTGCGCTCGCTGATCGGCTTGAGGCGCACCAGGATCATGGCGTTATTGGTGCCGCTGTTGCCGCCGATAAAGCCGGCCACACTCTGCACGGCCGGGTCCTTGAGCAAGGCGCGGCGGTAGATTTCCATCTTCGGCTGCATCACCTGGAACGACAGGCCATCGTCGCCGCGCACAAAGCCCATCAACTGCCCGGTGTCCTGCTGCGGCAGGAAGGTCTTGGGCACCACCACATACAGTGCGATGTTGACGGCGATGGTCACCAGCAGGCTGAGCAACGTCAGGCGCCGGTGGCGCAAGACCCAGTCCAGCGTGCGTGCGTAGCCTGCCATCATGCGCTGATTGAGCTGCTCGCTCCAACGCTGCAGACGGGTCTGCTCGCCTTCGGGATGAGCCTTCAGCCAGCGGGCGCAGAGCATCGGCGTCAAGGTCAGGGAGACCACCAGCGAGACAATGATCGCCGCCGCCAGCGTGATGGAGAACTCGCGAAACAGCGAACCGACAATGCCGCCCATGAACAGGATCGAGACGAACACCACCACCAGCGAGAGGTTCATCGACAGCAAGGTGAAGCCGACTTCCTTGGCCCCCAGGAAGGCGGCGCGCATCGGCGGCACGCCTTCGTCGATGTGCCGGGAGATGTTCTCCAGCACCACGATGGCGTCATCGACCACCAGGCCGGTGGCGAGGATCAGCGCCATCAGCGACAAGTTGTTCAAGGAGAAACCGCACAGGTACATGACCGCAAAGGTCCCCACCAGCGACACCGGCACCGCCAGGGTCGGGATCAGCGAGGCGCGCAGGTTGCCCAGGAACAGGAACACCACCAGCACCACCAGGACCACGGCAATGATCAGGGTGTGCTCAGCTTCCTTGAGGGTCGCGGTGATCACCGGTGAGCGATCCATGGCCACGTCCAGCTTGACGCTGGCCGGCATCAGCGATTCAAGGGCCGGCAGTTGCTCCTTGATCTTGTTCACGGTCTCGATGATGTTGGCGCCGGTCTGGCGGTTGATCACCAGCAGCACCGCTTGCTGGTCATTGAAGAAGCCGCTGTTGTAGCGGTTCTCCACCGCATCGCTGACCTTGGCCACATGGCTCAGGCGCAGCACCGCGCCGTCCTGGTAGCGAATCACCAGGGGCTCGTAGTCCTTGGCTTTTTCCAGCTGGTCGTTGGCCTGTACCTGCCAATTGCGCTGGCCGTCCTCGATAAAGCCTTTGGGCCGGCGCTGGTTGGCGTTGGCGATGGTCTGGCGCACATCGTCCAGGGCCACGCCGTATTGGTTGAGCAACTGCGGCTCGAGCTCGATGCGCACCGCAGGCAGGGAACTGCCGCCGATCTGCACTTCGCCGACCCCGGGCACCTGGGACAGACTCTGGGACAGGATGGTCGAGGCCAGGTCATAGAGCTGGCCCTTCTGCAGCACGCTGGAAGTCAGCGCCAGCACCATGATGGGTGCCTGGGAAGGGTTGAATTTCTTGTAGGTGGGCATGCTGCGCATACCGCTGGGCAGCAGGTTTCGCGAGGCGTTGATCGCCGCCTGCACCTCGCGGGCTGCGGCATCGACATCCCGGCCCTGGTCAAAGCCCAGGATCACCCGGGTCGAACCCTGGCTGGAGCTGCTGGTCAGCGTCGTGACCCCGGAAATCGCGCCCATGGAGCGCTCCAGCGGGGTCGCCACCGTCGAGGCCATGACCTCGGGGCTGGCGCCGGGAAGGTTGGCCTGGACCACGATCACCGGGAACTCGATCTGCGGCAGCGGCGCCACGGGCAACAGGCCGAAGCTGACGCCGCCCAGCAGCATGATCGCCAGGCTCAGCAGCATGGTCGCTACCGGCCGGCGGATGAACGGTGCGGAGAGGTTCATGGCTGGGCCTGCACCGCGGTGTCAGGCTGACGGCGCCAGCGGCGAGCCAGGCGGTCGAAGTACAGGTAAATGACCGGGGTGGTAAAGAGCGTCAGCACCTGGCTCACCAGCAGCCCGCCCACCATCACCAACCCCAGCGGTTGACGCAGCTCGGCGCCGGAGCCGGTGGCGAGCATCAACGGGATGGCGCCGAACAGTGCCGCCAGGGTGGTCATCAGGATGGGCCGGAAGCGCAACAGCGCCGCCTGGTAGATCGCCGTCTGCGGGTCCACGCCCTGGTTGCGCTCGGCCTCGAGGGCGAAGTCGATCATCATGATCGCGTTCTTCTTGACGATACCGATCAACAGAATGATGCCGATGATGGCGATCATGCCCAGGTCGTTGCCGGACAGGATCAACGCCAGCAAGGCGCCCACCGCCGCCGACGGCAGGGTCGAGAGGATGGTCACCGGGTGGATGTAGCTCTCGTAGAGCACGCCAAGCACGATGTACATGGTCACCACCGCCGCCAGGATCAGCAGCAAGGTGCTCGACAGCGAGGCCTGGAAGGCTTCGGCGGCGCCCTGGAAGCGGGTCTGCACCCCGACTGGCATGCCGATCTCCTGCTGCACCTGCTCGATCACCTTGACCGCCTCACCCAGGGCCACACCCTGGCCGAGGTTGAACGACATCATCACCGCCGGGAACTGGCCGATATGGGCAATCGCCAGCTGTGCCTGGCGCTGCTCGATGCGCGCCAGGCTCGACAGCCGTACCTGGCCGCCATCCGTGGCCTTGACGTGGATCTGCTCGAGCACTTGCGGCCCCAGCGTGGACGCCGCTTCGGCCTGCAAGACCACACGGTACTGGCTGGCCTGGGTGTAGATCGTCGAGATCTGCCGCTGGCCGAAGGCGTCGTACAGCGCGTTGGTGATGTCGGCGACATTGATGCCCAGCCGGCTGGCGGCATCGCGGTCGATCACCAGGAACACCTGCAGGCCCTTGTCCTGCAGGTCGCTGGCCACGTCGGTGAGCTCCGGGCGCTGCTGCAGGGCATCGACCAGCTTGCCGCTCCACTGCGCCAGCAGCTCGGCATCGGGGGACGACAGGCTGAACTGGTACTGGGTGCGGCTGACCCGGTCTTCGATGCTCAGGTCCTGCACCGGCTGCATGAACAGGCGGATGCCGATCAGCTTGTCGACTTCCGGCTGCAGGCGGGCAATCACCTGGGTCGCGGTGAGGTCACGCTCGCCATGGGGCTTGAGGTTGATCAGCAAGCGGCCGCTGTTGAGGGTGGCGTTGTCGCCATCGACACCGATGTAGGACGACAGGCTCTGCACTGCCGGGTCCTGCAGGATGATCGCGCTCAGTGCCTGCTGGCGCTGGCTCATGGCAGCGAACGACACCGACTGCGGCGCCTCGGAAATGCCCTGGATGACGCCGGTGTCCTGCACCGGGAAGAAGCCCTTGGGCACCACCAGGTACAGCAGCACGGTCAGGCCCAGGGTGGCAACCGCCACCAGCAGGGTCAACGGTTGATGCTTGAGCACCCACTGCAGGCCGCGACCGTAATGGTGAATCATCCAGTCGATCCAGGCGCCGCTGGCGCGGTAGAACCGGCTTTGCTCTTCAGGCTTGGGCTCGCGCTTGAGCAAGCGCGCGCACATCATCGGCGTCAGGGTCAGCGACACCACCAGGGAAATCAGGATGGCTACCGCCAGGGTGATGGCGAACTCGCGGAACAGCCGGCCGACCACATCGGCCATGAACAGCAGCGGGATCAGCACCGCGATCAGCGAGAAGGTCAACGAGATCAGGGTGAAGCCGATCTGCCGGGCGCCCTTGAGCGCCGCTTGCATCGGTGTCTCGCCCTCCTCGATATGCCGCGAGATGTTCTCCAGCATGACGATGGCGTCGTCCACCACAAAGCCCGTGGCAATGGTCAGGGCCATCAGCGTGAGGTTGTTGATCGAGAACCCGGCCAGGTGCATGACGGCGAAGGTGCCGATCAGCGACAGCGGTACCGCCACCGACGGAATGATGGTGGCGCTGAAGCGGCGCAGGAACACGAACGTCACCATCACCACCAGGGCGATGGCAATCAGCAGCTCATGCTGGACGTCCTTGACCGAGGCGCGGATGGTCTGGGTACGGTCGGTGAGCACGGTGACGTCCAGGCCCGCCGGCAGGTTGTCGGTGATCGACGGCAGCATGGCCTTGATCCGGTCGACCACCTCGATAACGTTTGCGCCCGGCTGGCGCTGGATGTTCAGCAACACCGCCTGGTTCTGGTTGGCCCAGGCCGCCAGGCGCTCGTTCTCGGCGCCGTCGACGATCTCGGCAACGTCCTTCAGGCGCAGGGGCGCGCCGTTGTTGTAGGCCAGGATCAGGTTGGCGTATTCCTCGGGGGACCGCAGCTGGTCATTGGCGTCGAGCATCGACACCCGGGTCGGGCCGTCGAAGTTGCCCTTGGGCTGGTTGACGTTGGAGGCACCGATCAGGGTGCGTACATCGGCGAGGTTCAGGCCCGCCGACGCCAGGGCATCGGGGTTGACCTTGATCCGCACTGCCTGGCGCTGGCCGCCGGCGATGCTGACCATGCCGACGCCGCCAATCTGCGCGATCTTCTGCGCCACCCGGGTGTCGACCAGGTCATTGAGCTTGGGCAGCGGCATGGTTTGGGAGGAGATGGCCAGGGTCAGCACCGGCGTATCGGCCGGGTTGACCTTGTTGTACACCGGCGGTGCCGGCAGGTCGGTGGGCAGCAGATTGGTGGCGGCGTTGATGGCCGCCTGCACTTGCTGCTCGGCCACGTCCATGTTCATGTCCAGGCTGAAGCGCAGGGTCAGCACCGAGGCGCCGCCGGAGCTGGTGGAAGCCATCTGGGTGAGCCCGGGCATCTGCCCGAACTGGCGCTCCAGGGGCGCGGTGACCGCACTGGTCATCACTTGGGGGCTGGCGCCCGGGTAAAGGGTCATGACCCGGATGGTGGGGTAATCGACCTGGGGCAATGCCGCCACCGGCAGCATCTTGTAGGCGATCAGGCCGGCCAGAACGATGGCCAGCATGCTCAGGGTGGTCGCCACCGGGCGCAGGATGAACAGCCGCGAGAGGTTCATGCGCCGGCCTTGCCCTGGGTGCCCGGGGTAACGGAGGCATCTTTCTTGTCCTGGCCTTGCAGGTGCTGGCCGGGTGTCACCGGTACTTCGGAGCTGTCATTGACCACTTCGACGTCACTGCCGTCACGCAGACGGTCGGTGCCTTCGAGCACTACCCGCTCGCCCTTGGCCAGGCCTTCGACGATCACGGTGTGCTCGCCATCGCTGGCACCCAGCTTGAGTGGACGAATGCGCACCTTGTTCTCCCCTTCCAGCACATACACGAACGAGCCGTCGGTGCCGAACTGGATCGCCGCCGAAGGGGCCAGCACCACGTCTTTGAGGGTGTCGGCCAGCAGGCGCACATTGACGAACTGGTTGGGGAACAGGGCTTCGTCCTGGTTCTCGAAATAGGCCTTGAACTTCAGGGTGCCGGTGGTGGTGTCAATCTGGTTGTCGAGGCTGCGCAGCACGCCGACCGCCTGCTGCTGTGTATCGCCCCGGTCCCAGGCTTCCACCGGCAGCTTGGCGCCGCTGCGGTAGCGCGCCAGGACCGTGTTGAGTTCGGATTCGGGCAAGGTGAACGCCACGGTGATCGGCTGGGTCTGGGTAATCACCACCAGGGCGGTGGTGTCGTTGGCCGCCACCAGGTTGCCGACATCGAGCTGACGCAGGCCCAGACGGCCGGTGATCGGCGCGCGGATGCGGGTGAAATCCAGGTTCAGCTTGGCATCGCCGACCGCTGCCTGGTTGGTCTTGATCGTGCCCTGGAACTGGCCGACCAGCGCCACCTGGGTGTCGAGCGTCTGCTTGGCGATGCTGTCTTCGGCATACAGGCCCTTGTAGCGTTCCAGGTCGATCTGGGCGTTTTTCAGTTGCGCCTGGTTCTGCGCCAGGGTGCCTTCGGCCTGTTGCAGGGCGATCTGGTAGCTGCGCGGGTCGATCTCGGCGAGCAGGTCGCCGCTCTTGACCTTCTGCCCTTCCTGGAAGTTGACCTTGACCAGCTCACCGCCCACCCGGCTGCGGACATTGACGGTGTTGGTTGCCGTCACCGTGCCCAGGGCCTTGAGGTACACCGGGAAGTCGCCCACAGTCGCCGGCTCCACACGCACCGGCACCGGCCCGCCAAAGGCGCCAAAACCGGGCCGACCGCCCTTGCCCCCCGGCGCGCCGGCCGCCTTGTGGGCGGCTGGCGACGGCCACAGCCACCAGCAAAGGCCGGCGACCAGCAGCAGGATCAGCAGGCCGACAAGCCAGCGACGAGAGGAGCGGGAACGAGAAAGCATCGGTTGATCGACCATTGTGCGAAGAGGAATTCTTTTGAGGAGGCTGAACGATAAGCACTGCAGCGAGATAAGCAAAGCGCCTTTACCGGCAATTTACTTTGGCTTACGTAGGTAAACCGATGAAGTTTAAATAAAAACGGCCTGGACAAGTCCAGGCCGTAACAACTCTTTACAGCTTCGCGGGGCACGCCCGCTCCTACCGTAGGAGCGGGCTTGCCCCGCGATAAGCCTTACTTCAGAACAGCCAGCGCTGCATCGTAGTTCGGCTCGTCAGCAATTTCGCCCACCAGCTCGGCGTGCAGCACCTTGTCGTTCTCGTCCAGCACCACCACGGCACGGGCGGTCAGGCCGGCCAGCGGGCCGTCGGCGATGGCAACGCCGTAGTTCTCGATGAACTCGCGGCCACGCAGGGTGGACAGGTTCTGGACGTTTTCCAGGCCTTCAGCGCCGCAGAAGCGCGCCTGGGCGAATGGCAGGTCGGCCGAGATGCACAGCACCACGGTGTTGTTCAGTTCACCAGCCTTCTTGTTGAAGGTGCGGACCGAGGTCGCGCAGGTCGGGGTATCGACGCTTGGGAAGATGTTCAGCACTTTGCGCTTGCCGGCAAGGCTTGCCAGGGTCACGTCAGCCAGGCCAGCACCAACCAGGGAAAACGCTGGAGCCTGGGCGCCGACTTTCGGCAGTTCGCCTTTGACCTGAACCGGGTTGCCTTTGAGAGTCACTTGAGCCATGAGCTGAGTCCTTATGCGGGGGTGAGTAAAGGACCAGAGTTAATCACGAAAGTGCCCAGGCACCTATGGGGGAAGGATAAATTGTTGCATTGCCAGACAATTTTTGTGGACAAACCAGCCATCCGAAAGCAGACAATCCTGCTTCCGGACAGCCGTTTGGTCATCAGCTGAGCAGCGAATACACCAGCGCGGAGATCGCCACCAGGCCGACGGCAACCACGAAGACGTTGGACATCTGCCCGCTGTATTTGCGCATGGCCGGCACTTTGCGGATGGCATACATCGGCATCAGGAACAGGATCGCCGCGATCACCGGGCCACCCAGGGTCTCGATCATGCCCAGGATGCTCGGGTTGAGGGTAGCGACGATCCAGCAGATCACCAGCATGAACGCTGCGGTCATGCGGTCCAGGGCCTTGGCGCCGGGGCGCTTGCCGGTCTTGACGATCAGGCCCTTGAGGCCTTCGCTGGCGCCGATGTAGTGGCCCAGGAACGACTTGGCAATGGCGATGAAGGCAATCAGCGGCGCGGCAAAGGCAATGGTCGGGTTGCTGAAGTGGTTGGCCAGGTACGACAGGATCGACAGGTTCTGCGCCTTGGCTTCGGCCAGTTGGGCGGGCGTCAGGGTCAGGACGCAGCTGAATACGAAGAACATCACCATCGCCACCATCAGCAGGTGGGCGCGGCACAGGATCTGGCCGCTGCGCTCATCGGCGTGCACGCCATAGCGGCGCTTCTGGTCAACGGCAAAGGCCGAGATGATGGGCGAGTGGTTGAACGAGAACACCATCACCGGAATGGCCAGCCACAGCGTGTGCAGGAATGCCGAACCCGACGGCAGCTCGGTGGCGGTGGTGAGGATACCGCCGCTCCAGTGCGGAATCAGGAACACCGCCAGAAACGCCAGGGCGACGATAAACGGATAGACCAGCAGGCTCATGACCTTGACGGTGGCCTGCTCGCCGCAGCGAACGATGGCCAGCAGCCCCAGGATCAGCACGAACGACAGCACCGCGCGCGGTGGCGGCTCGATGTGCAACTGGTGCTCCATGAAGCTGCCGACGGTGTTGGTCAGCGCCACGCTGTAGATCAGCAGGATCGGGAAGATGGCGAAGAAGTACAGCAAGGTGATCAGGGCGCCCGCCTTGATGCCGAAGTGCTCTTCGACCACCTCGGTGATGTCGGCACCCTCGCGCCCGGAGAGCACGAAGCGGGTCAGGCCGCGGTGCGCGTAGTAGGTCATGGGGAAGGCTAACAGCGCCAGGATCAGCAGGGGCCAGAAGCCTCCGAGCCCGGCGTTGATCGGCAGGAACAAGGTCCCGGCGCCGATGGCTGTGCCAAACAGGCCCAGCATCCAGGTGGTGTCCTGGCGGGCCCAGCTGCCGAGGGCAACTGGGGTCGATTCGTAGCGTTGTTCAACGCTTTGGGCCTGCTCGTTCATCCGGGTGCAACTCCACTCGCAAACTGCAACAGGGCTGAGAACAGCGAGACAGAGGCCTCACCGCTGCTCAACCATACAAAGAGGGGCGCGATTGTGCGCCCATTGGTTGCACTTGCAAAGTCTTGACCGAGGAGCGGTTGCACCTTTTACAGCCTGTAGGAGCGGGCTTGCCCCGCGACGGGGCCAATCCAGCCAATACACCTTTATCGCCTGGATTGGCCTCGTCGCGGGGCAAGCCCGCTCCTACAGGGGTCATTGAACGGCGGCGATGGCCTCGGCCACTTGTTGCAGGTTGTCCGGGCGCAGGCCCGACATGCACACCCGGCCGCTGTCGATCAGGTACACACCGAACTCGTCACGCAGGCGACGGACCTGCTCGA
>Ga0247821_10000245_pt1 | contig 30937 bp, 20 predicted proteins | sample 13C_Glycerol_Day_FD_192481 | JGI IMG/M metagenome (GOLD analysis project Ga0247821, IMG submission 192481) | Soil microbial communities from agricultural site in Penn Yan, New York, United States - 13C_Glycerol_Day14 | ecosystem: Environmental > Terrestrial > Soil > Agricultural land | place... | reverse complement strand
GTAGTAGTTATCGTCGTCAGGGCGGGTTGCTTTAGCGGATTTTCAAAAAAATTTACTGGCATCCTGCCACCCCAATGAAATCAGGGGCTTCTGCCCCCAAACCATTATTGCAGGAGCGTCCTGCTGATGAGCCACAAATAAAAACGCCGCCCGGGAAACGGCGGCGTTATTTATTGCATACGACTGTCAGTCGCTTCGCTCGATGATCGCAGAGCCCCACGACAGCCCCACGCCAAAGCCACTCAAGGCGACGCGCTTGTGCTGCGAGCCGAGCACATGCTTTTCCAGCAGCAACGGGATGCTGGACGACACGGTGTTACCGGTCTCACTCATGTCCTTGACGAACTTATCCCTGTACTCACCATCTTTGAAACGCGCAGACACAGCATCGACAATTGCAGCGCTACCCTGATGCAGGCAATACAGGTCGATATCCTCAGCTTGAAGCTGGCTGGCTTCGAGCAACTGCTGCAGATGAGCCGGGACCTTGACCAAGGCGAAGTTATAAACCTGGCGGCCATTCATGAAGAACTTGCCATCGGTTGTGCGCAGGTGCTCGGCGCCGCCGCCATCGCTACCAAATAGCGACTTGCCGAGCTGCCAAGTGGCGTCCTCACCCATCCACGTCGCCGTTGCGGCATCGCCAAACAGCATGGTGGTGTTGCGATCTTCAGGGTCGACGATCTTCGAATACGGGTCAGCCGTGATCAACAGGCCGTTTTTCAGACCTGCGGCCTCCATGAAGCCCTTCATGGCATAAATGCCATAGACATAGCCGGAGCAACCCAGGGAAATGTCAAAGGCGGCCACCTGGGTTGGCAGACCAAGCTTGTGCTGGACGATGGCAGCGGTGTGCGGCAGGCCTTCGGCATCACCATTCTGGGTAACGACGATGACGACATCCACGGAGGCCGGGTCCAGTGTTGGATTCCCAGCGAACAACGCCTGGACCGCTCCGACGCAAAGGTCGGAGGTTTCCTGGGCGGCGTCCTTGCGAGGCAAAAAGGTAGAACCGATCTTGCCGAAAATAAAATCCTGGTCTTTACCGAATTTCGCACCTTGGGCGTAATTATCCAGCCCTTCAGCAGGCACGTAACTGGCGATGCTTTTTATGCCAATCATATGGCTTCCCAATTCAGTAACAGCAAAATGCCACTGCGCGGCACAAACACAAGCCAAGCAAGACAGAAGCTTCCTGGCAACCCTGGTCGATCGCCCAGCCGTTTCCGTTTGTGGCAATGATAACAGTGAAGATGCTTGCCGTGACTCTCAGGTCACGCGATTTTGTCGAATCGCCTGCCCGACGGCCTGAGAGGTGCTGGACCTAGGGTAAATTGAGTGATGCAGAAGCACTGCTTCCCTGCAGGCTGGAGCGTTTGGCCGACAACGATCGTCGGTCGGCCACGCTTGTGACTCTCCACGGCCCCTCTAAAGCCCTCTGCTCAATTCGCCATCCAGGCCCAGCGCCAGGCGTTCAAGTTGTCGCCCTCAAGCATCCACTCGTTCAACACCTTCGCTTGCAGTTGGTCACCCATGCGGGCGCTGGCATCCAGGTCGTTGATGTGCATGCGAATTGCCTCCACCCAGTCATCAAAGCGATTTTTCACCCTCGTCACCGGCAGATCACCCTGGTACGGGCGCAAATCGCTGCACACCACCGGGAAACCACAGGCGCCGTATTCCAGCAGGCGCAAGTTGCTCCTGCAGTCGTTGAACACGCTTTGCTCAAGCGGCTCCAGAGCGAGATCAAGATCCAGCGCCGCCAACGCTTGCGGGTAGCGAGCGATATCGACGCCCTCATACACTTCGTGGACATAGGGACGAATCGTGTCCGGGCACCCGCCGAGGAATACCCACTCCACCTCCTGGGCCAGCGCCTTGACCACATCAGCGATCAGTTCCAGATTACCCGCGTGATGGATGCTACCCGCCCAGCCGACGCGCGGTTTGCGTCCACGCTGGCGCTGGCTGCTCAGTTCCTTCCAGCCCTCCAGCGGCAGTCGAGTCTCGATCACCCGGATGTCCCCATGCAGACCCGAAAACGCATCGGCCAGCGCCTCAGTGGAAACAACGAAACGATCAACGAAAGACAGCCCCGTGCGCAGAGCCGTGAGCATGTCCTTGGGCGTATGCGCATGCCGGGCGTTGTCCGCCGACGGCAGGTATTCGTCCAGCTCGAAGACCTTGAATGCCCGCGAGAACTGCTTGATACGCTGCATCGTCTCCAGTTGCTCATCGCTAATCTGGCGCTGCAGCACAATCACGTCCGGGTCGTATCGCTCCAGCTCAACTGCCTGCAACAGGTTGGCAGACATCATGCCGTCGATATACCCCTCTTGCTTCAAAGCATCGAAGGGTAGTGCAACCCGATAATCGCCACTTCCTCCAGAAACGACAGGATGTGCCAGCACCACCGGCACCGGATGCCTGGCCAGCGGGCGCCAGGTCAAATTCAAGTCCGCCTCCAGATCGAAGCCTTTGCCACTGAGCGACAGATTGCGGTGATAGCCAGGGTCGCGAGCCAACAGGGCCAACCACCGTGCATACAGGGCATCTATCTCCAGCGTGCTGGCCGATGACTCGGCATCCTCGCTGATTAGCAGTTGCACGCGTGGCGTCCAGACATTCAGATAACCGGCACGGTACAGACGCAGACAGAGATCGACATCCGCCCAACGCTGGAGCTCGGGCGTCTCGTCGAAGCCACCTGCCTCCATGAACAGTCCCTTGCGCAACAACAAGCACTTGCCACTCAATGCAGCGTAGTTCTGGTCAACCTGCAGACGATGCAGATAGCCTGCGGCCTCCAGTGACTGGCCAACGAACGCCTTACCTACCGAGCCGTTGAGCCCCAGAATGAAGCCGGCATGGCTTATGGTTCGGTCCGCAGCCACCAGTTTGGCCCCGACGGTAGCGACCTCCTGGCGCGAAGCGTGGTTGAGCATCTGCTGTAACCAGTCCGGCTCAAGCACTGCAACGCCTTCATCCAGCCACAGCAGGAAATCGCCACGAGCGTGTTCCGCTGCAATGTTGCGTATCTGCACAGGCGCCAGATCGGAGGGGAAGCGCAACACTCGGATGGCCTCAGTGCCGAGTTGCTCCATCCCGTTGAGCCAGTTTTGCAGCGCAGGATCGGCGTTGTCCTGTGCCAGCAGGAGCACCTCGTAGAACGGGTAGGTGGTTTTCTCCAGAATGGTTTCCATGCAACGCAGAACCCGCTCCAGGCTGCCCCCCTCTAGCAGAATCAGGATGCTGACCTGCGCACCGGCTGGCGCACCATAGTCGAGGTCGTAATACCCCGGTAAACGAGTTTCTACACGCCCCTGCAGGAAACCTCGCGCGCGCAGGTGACGCTCAATGACCTCACGCTCATCGGGGCAATCGCGCAGCGGCCGAACATCACTGATCAAAATGGGTTCATTGACATGCCCCAGCCCCTCGAAACCGGAAGACTCGATCAGACGCAGGATGTAATCCAGCTCGAAGGCCGTACCGGCCTCCTCGCGAAAGCCCCCCATGTCCAGCCAGATCTGACGATTGAACAGCCAATGCCGTGCCATTGTCGCGGGCAGACTGAGCAGCAGATCGAAATTCAGATCAGGGCGCAGCACCAGACTCATGTCGCCGCCCTCTTCGCGGACACACTCATCGCCATAGATCGCCCGGTAGTCCGTTTGCAGCACTTCCAGGGCGGAGATCAACAGGCCGCCGGCGGTGAACTTGGAGCCGGCATCGACCAGCATGAACCAATCGACGTCGACCTCCCGCAAAGCGCGGTCGATGCTCTGCAATGGCTGTTCAGGGTCCAGACTCAGAAAGCGCAACTTGGCATCGGCGGATGATTGCGGCGCCTCTGCGGCGGTCAGTGCAAGAATTCGCACATTGGTATAAAGGTTTGGCGCCAGCCCCACGCTCTTGATGGTCTGCATCAGGCGCTGTTCATCGCCCTGACGATCCACGATCAGTACACCAATGGTGGGCTTAGCGTTTGCCGCCAGATGTTCCGAAATTAGACGCTTCTGGGTTTCGGAAAGCACCCGACCCGCAAGCCAGGCACGCAACTGCCGCTTGTTTTCCTGCCCCTTACGCTCACGAGCGGCCTGCTGGGTGACCTCGATGAAATGGTCCAGCGCCGGCCAAAAATCAACCTGGGCCTTCAACAAACGCTTGCGCAGCAGGTGGTTGGTCGAGCGGGCACGCTCGATCTCCACGGGGTCGATGCCCCAGGCAACGCCATAGGCCGTGGGCTCGAGCTTCAGCGGCGCCCAACTGTTGGGCATGACCACGCCCAGGCAGCCGCACAACGCGGCCTCACCCGCCAAGGCAGAGGCTTCGGTACAGTAGAAGTACTCGCACTGCTGGAACAGATCGGCCAGTTCCTCCCAGGTCGCCGGCCAGCGCGAGGTGACCTCGATAGCATCCGGCGGTAGCAGGGAACGGTCGAGGGGGGCCTGACCACGACGCCCCTCATAGAAGGCGACCTTGCCAGGTACCCGCTTGCCAGGGTCGCTGGGTGGGCAAAAGATGGTCAAGTCTGGCGCGGGCAGATAAAGCACCCGGTCCTCTCCCATGCCTGGTAACAATAAAGGCTTGGTATAGGAGAAGAACACATCGTCCTCCTCGTAGACGCCCTTGCCCTCGATGAAGCCAGGCTGGTTGAGGATGTAGCGCACCACCGTGTTGCAATGGAGCGGGTTGCCATCGGTGATTTCCGGGTACACCGCGATGGGCTCCAACCCCTGGCTGTGGTGCTGGGCGACTACCTGCTCAGTGAGGCGCGGGGTCATCAGATCAGGGTTGAGCACCGTAGCCGTTACATAAGCTTCCTGCCCTGAGCGGTTGAGCGCATCGCACAGCATATGCATCACCCGGATGCCGGACGAACTTCTCCTGTAGTTCGGTGCATGAATGTAATACGGCTGCGGCCGCTTGGAAAACAGCTCACGATGCATCGTTTGTACCTCTATTCTTTAATTTGCCAAAATCAGGACGCGACCTTCCCCGCCCGTCCAAGCACCGAGCACTGCATGACACTAGTGATGTCCCAGCGCACCGCGCTCAGGACAGCGCATGGAAGGTGAGCAGATCATCGAAGAGGCAACCATGCTCTACTTCTTTTTCCCGCAGATGGTTCTGCGCGTAGTCACGCCCCGCGAAAGTGGAAATGAACACGTAGACACCTTCTCGACGCAGCTCGTCGAGCGCTGACGAACGCACCACCGGCACGCCACAGAAACGCTCTGCCTCCAGGAACTCATCAACCACCACCACCAGTTCGCTACTTGGACGCAGCTCACGCAGTACACGACTCAGGCGCACGCCGTGGGTATTGGCGCCCCAGAAAGCGAAGCGCAGCGGCGTCGACTCATCGGGCAGCAGACGCTCCAGAGCCTGGGTCATGAGGTGGTTGTACCGGCTACGCTCGCGGCTCTCGTAGAAGCGGCTGATCTCTGCCAGCGGTGCCCAACGTGCTCGCGCCGCCTCGATCTGAGAGACGGCCGCGCTGCGGATCATCTGCTTGGCCTCCTCGATGTCTGGTGCACTCGGATTCCAGTCGATCTCGGCGAAACTTTCCGGAGTGTGGATCGTCACGTAGCGATCCAGCCAGGCGAAGCGATCGCTGACGCTAAGGGCCACCACTATGGTGGGGATGCCCATGGCGATACAGGGCGCGGCGCAATGCAGTCGACTGGTCACCACCAGCGCCCCCTCTTCGGCGTAGCGTCGGCATAGCTCGCGGGCCAGGGCGTCGAGCCGATCGGCCTCCTTCTGGTCAGAAGGAATCCGCTCGTAGGGGTGGATGTGAGAGATGTGCTCCACCTTGCCCAACAACTCCGCAGGCACGTACTTGAGCAACTCGTCGGGCACGTCCACCAAGAACACCTTGCCATCTGTCGGGGCACGCTCACGCCTGGGGAAGGTGATGGTCAGGCAGCCCGAGGTGAAGGCAGAGATGCCCCGTTCCCGAAACATTCGCATGACCCGCTCATCTCGTGTGCCAATGGGTTCATGCCGGCGAAAATGCTCCAGGTCCGCTGGATCGTCCACATCGCTGGACAGGCCAAAGCTGAAATACACCGGAATGATGTATGGCGACAAAGGCAGTGGGCTCTGCGCGTTGCCCAGGGTGAAATAGCCGCACATCGGCATCACGATGTAACCATAACGACCATCGTAATCATGGAACTCGTAGCGGTTCAGACGCACGATCTGCTCGGGGCCGATACCCATGCAGGCGTACAAGTGCTCCACCGCGTGGGTCTGGATATCGTCACCGAGATTACTACGACTTCCGGCAGTCAGATGGCCGAAAGTCATGACGTTAGTAATCAGGCCGTATTTAATGGTCGTTGGCGCCAGCATTGCTCGAACCTCTATCGGACGGACGATTCCCACTGGGAAATCACCTCGGCATGCATCTGCGGATGCATGAAAATGTAATTGGTCTGGATCGTTTCTTCGGTAACCAGAGGGCAGGCCTGCAGCCTCCCATCCTCCGCAAAGACCCAGGCGCGGTAGCCGTATTTTTCCAGCAGGGTGAATACATCGTTAGGGTGATAGCCAAACTCCCGAGACCATTTGCGCAACAGTTCCATCAAGATGATCGGAGTGCTCTCGAGAATCTTCTCGCCTCCCTGGATCACCATCAGTTCCGCACCTTCGACATCGATCTTCAGTAGCGACGGCACGATGTTGCGGCTGGCGCAAAAAGCATCGAGAGTCGTTGTCTTACACACAACGCTCTGGATCGCGGTGCGTCCTCGGGACTGGCCGGCCATCTTCAACGATGTGGCGCCGGACACATCAGGGGCGAAGAGGAAGTTCAACTCGTCCTCCTTGTTGAACATCCCCATACAGATGGTTTCGATGTTCTCCAGGCGGTTGAGACGAATGTTCTTTTCCAGTACTGCGACGGTAGACGGAATCGGCTCGAAGGCGTAGATCCGTGACCCAGGGCAGTTACGACCCAGTACCAGGGAGTACCAGCCAAGATTGGCACCGATGTCGAGGAATACCTCACCATCGCGAAAAACCGATTTGAGAAAGTTGGTTTCTTCCGTTTCATAGCTGCCGAAATCCAGCAGCGTGTAAGGCGTCGCATGCAGGTCAACAGCGTCCACCAGCATGGAAATGCCGTAGGCGGAAGAGCTGACCGAGACCCCCTCGGCGGTAATGCGAATCTCCCCCACATCGGTGTCAGCCAGAAATTGCGGATAGTCAAATATCCCCGCGTGCTGGTCGTTGAGGTACTCGGCGTATTGAAATTTATCGATCTCCCCGGCCTTGAACTTCTCCCGGGCCAGGACGAGGCGATTGTGTACAGTCTTTTCCATGTGGGGGTTTCCGCTCAGGACAAGGTGAAATAGCGCAGGGTTCGCGCGAACCCAAGGTCAGGCAAGATGCTCGGCCGCCAGCCTAGGCCGTCCATCTTCGAGAGGTCAAAATGGCCGCTGGAGCGAAAAAGCGCCTGCCGCGCAGGGCTCTGCGGCGGATGCCTGACCTGCAGGCCGGGCGTAGACGAAAGCCCCGCAATCAGCTTGGCCAGCTCGAGGATAGTGGTCTCCTGGTCCAGGCCAACGTTGTAGGCATTGCCACCCTCCCCACGCAGCAGCAAGATCAGGAAGGCAGCGGTGGCATCGGACACATAGCAAAAGGGGCGGCTGCCGGAACCATCGCTGTTAAGCACGATGTCGCGCCCGGCCAGGGCGTCGCGGACAAAATCGGCGAAGGAACGCCCATCATCCAGCGCGATACCGGGGCCATAGGTGTGGGAGATGCGTGCCATGATCGTGACCACCCCATGCTGGCGGTGGTAGTCGGCACACAACGTCTCGGCCACCCGCTTGCCTTCTCCGTAGCAGGCGGAAACATCCAGCGGATCCAGCCCCCCGAAATCGCTTTCGCTGATCGGCTTGTCGCTCTGGGCATGGCCGTACACCGCACCGCTACTCATGAACAGTAGCCGTGCCTGGTGCTGCCGGGCGAGCTCCAGCAAGTTGAGCATACCCACCACGTTGGAGCGGGTGGTGCCAATGGGATCACTTAGGTACTGCTTGGGGCTACCAGCGCCAGCCGCGTGCACAATGAAGTCCACCTGCTCCAGCGCCGGGAGAGGGTTACAGACATCCTGGATGATCGGCCGGAACCAGCTCTGGCCACAAAGGTGCGGAAAGCGTCGACGCAGTTTGTCCGGGTTGCGCGCCAGAGCGTGGATGACCACCGGCCGGTCCGGCCAGCGTTCACTCAACAAGGCGAAAAACTCCACCAGGTAAGCTGCCAGAAAACTGGTGGCGCCAGCGATAAGCACATGTTTGCCGGCAAAATGTTGCCAGTTCTCGGGCCGGGAGAGGATCTGCTCCAGGTCCTCGGTGATCACCGGGTGGCGGGTCGGAGTGTTCATTAATGACTCCATCTCAGGGCAATCTCGCCAGCACACCCATCACCTCGCCGCGGGTCCAGCCCACGTCCACCGGCAGGCGCAGGACATCCACCACGATCAGGCCAAGGCGCTCGAACAGCCGGCGCATAGCGGTCTCGGTGAAGAAGTTGACGTGCTCGTGCCAGTGCCGTTTGAGCGGCGCCAGCTCCAGGCTTCCCGGGTGCTCGCGCATCAGTGCCTCGTGGGGTACCTCCAGATACATCAGCGTATTAGCGCTCAAGGCCGGGAGCATCCGCTCCACCAGTTCCCCGGGGTAAGACACATGCTCCAGCACCTGCGAGCAGGTCACCAGGTCGTAGTTGTTCTGGCCAATCCGCGCAAAATCGACGCGCTCGGCACCGGGCACCAGCTCCACGCCGGAGATATCGTGAATATGCAGCAGGCGGTTACGCTCACGGAACAAGCTGTTGATGCCAGTATCGCCACCCCAGTCCAGCACCGCCGGGGCTTCGGGCAGGCGCGAAGCGAGCCAGGCCTCTACTTCTTCCAGATAGGCGGCGCGCTGATGGTAGTGCGGCACCACATTGACGTAACCCGGTTCGAAGCGGATGCGCTGAGCGTTGTATTGCTCGTCACGATAGTTGTGATAAAGCGACGCCATCTGGTCGTCGGTAAAACGGTAGTCGAGAAACAGGGCGCCGCAATCCTGACACTGCAGCGAGTTGCACAGGGTGTAGGCCATACCCTGGCGCAGATCTCGCAACCCCCAGTCGGCGGTTATTTCCACCGGCTCATGGCCGAACACCCGTTGAGCGACAAATGGCATCAACACGGCAGAAGACTTGTCCAACCGGTCACTGGCGCAACAGATGCAATGCTTGGCAATCAATTCGCGATTCACCATGTGCTGCGGCCTCCATCGACCACCAGGTTGGCGCCATTCATGTACGACGAGGCGTCCGAGCACAGGAAAGCGATAGCTCCACGATATTCGTCAGCCTCAGCCATGCGAGCAAGAGGAATCAGTTGCGTCAACTTGCTGACAAACACGTCGTTCTGCCCGGCATAGACACCGCCGGGGGACAGCGCATTACAACGCACGCCCTGCTCGCACCAGTAGGTGGCCAGGTACTTGGTCAGGCCGATCAGGCCATGCTTGACCACCGAGTAAGTCACCGGCTTGACCGGCTGCTGCTCGGCCTCGCGCCCGGCCACCCGGTACAGGCGCTGATCCGGGGCGATGACGCCAAGGTCAGAGGCAATGTTGATGATCACCCCGCGTCCCTGGCGGGCCATCTGGGTGCCGAACACTTTGGCGCAGTTAAAGGCGCCGCCGAGGCCCACGTTCAGATCCAGTTGCCACTGTTCCCAGGGGAAATGCTCAAGGCGGGAAAAATCCTTGTCGCCGGAGCTCTCCACCTTTGGATTGCGTGCGGCATTGTTAATCAGAATGTCCACCCGGCCATGACGGTCGAGCAGTTGCTCACCAGCCGCCTGCAGGGCATCCAGATCAGTGATGTCCACCACCTGGGTCATTGCCTGACAACCGGTCTCCTCGGCGAGCCGGTCGGCGTTGGCCGCCAGCGCCTCGGCATTGATGTCCAGGAGTACCGGCAGCCCGCCAAGGCCGGCGACAGTGGCCGCGTGCTGGTAGCCGAGTAGGCCGCCTCCGCCCGTAATAACGGCGACCCGACCGTCGAGCCGGAACAGGGTTTCCATGCTAGACATTGACGTTCACCTCGCTCAGTGCCACTTCCCTGCCCTCTGCCAGCGAGCGCCGCGCCGCCAGAGCCAGACGCAGGCTCTGCAGGCCGTCGTACAGGCTCACGACCGGCTGGGTGCCGCCGCCCACACAATCGAGGAAATGCCTGGCCTGGGCCAGAAACATATCGTTGCGAACGAAACCGGCGAAGTCGTCCTGCTCGCACAACGTGCCCTGGACGTCATGCACCTGCAGGCGATTGGCCAATAGATCGAGATGGGCATAGCCAGCATCGCCGACGATCTTGAAACTGCGCACCGGCGGGCGCTGCAGATAGTCTTGATGCAGCAGGATGGGGAAACTGCCGTGTGCAGTATCGCAGCGCATCAGCGACGAAGCGGTGTCCTCCACGTCGATCTCCAGGCCGCTGAGATGGCCGCCATGGGTGACGATGCTACGCGGCAGGCCAAAGAACCAGTAAATCAGATCCATCTCATGGATTTGCGAGAGGATCACGCCACCGCCCTGGTCAGCCCTGGCCGCGTACATCTGCCGGTAGTCCTCGTAGCGGTGCCAGTTGGGCAGGTACTCGCCGATCTCCGAACGCACGCTCAGCAGGCGCCCGAAGAAGCCCGTATCAATCAGCGTCTTGAGCCGTTGCAGACCGGGATGGAAGCGGAAGTTATAGCCGACGTGGAACGGCAGTTGGCGCTTCTCCACCTCAGCCAGTAGTTGCTCGATGCCTGCCAGGTCACTGGCCAGGGGCTTTTCCATGAAAACCGGCACACCAGCGCGCACGCACTCCAGCGCTACTGGCACATGCAGCGAGTTGGGGTTGCAGATGAAAACCGCCGCTGGGCGCTGTGCCAAGGCCTCAGCCAGGTCATGGTGAACTTGCACCTGGTAGTCCTGTTCAAGGTCGGCACCTTCGTCGACGGTGAGGTTGTCGCGCAGTTTGATGCGCTGACCACGCACCCGGTAGGCATGCACCTGCAACTCATTACCCAGTAGTTGACGCAGGTTACGCAGGTGGCGCTGGCCGATTCCACCCAGACCGCAGAACAGTATCTTCACGATGTTTTTCTCTCGTTCAGGGCTTCGCCGCGAAGCCAGTTGGCTGCCAAGGTTGCCATGCCAGCAAGCCAGCTGGTTTCGTCGCCGTCCTCGCCACGGGCGACCTGGAGGACGAAATCTCCACGGTAGTCATATTTGATCAGTTGCTCACGCAGGCTGCGGAAATCCGTATCCCCCTGCCCCAAGCGCACGGTAGTAGCACCCAGACGGCGATCCTTGATGTGGATGCTGCCGATGCGCGGGCCATAAGCAGCGAACTCTTCTTCAGGCCGATAACCGAGGGAGGCACTGTTGCCAGCGTCATAGTTGACCTTGACCAATGGGTGGTCGAGGCGCTCCAGCAACTCGCGAAATGCTTGCGGGCTCAGGTCGGTCTCCAGGTGCAGCTCCACGCCCTGGCGCTCAGCCTGTGGTAGCACCTGGCTCAGGTTGGCTACCACCTGATCCATCTCGGCATCGTTACGTATCCGCGAGGCATCAACGAAGGGCAGCACCACACGCCCCACGCCCATCTCCGGGCAAATGCCCAGCAGCCACTCCAGGCGCTCCAACAGTTCGGTGTTCTCCACCGCAGAGCAGCGCAGCAGCGGACGGTCCATGAAGTAATCGGCGCAGATCGACACCACGCTGACACCGTGATGCACAAGCATGCCGCGCAGTTCCTCACGACCGGCGACGGTTTCAAGGGGGTTGGCGCCCTCACCGAACAGGTCGTAGATCCATTCAATGCCGCGTAGACCTATCTCGGCCGCGCGTTCGATCTCCAGGCGCCAGCCCTGCCGCGGGAAGGACTGGAAGCGGCCCTCCTCCGGCGCGCCCAGACGCCCCTGCATGGTGTAGAGGCCGGTGTCGGCGTATTGGTTCAGGTAATCGCTCATCGTCAATCGTCCACCAGCGGAATCATCATGTTGGCCCGCAGTTCATCTCGGTCCAGGAAAGGGAACAGGTCTTCCAGCGGGCTGGAAACCATGGCGCCGTTCTGACCGATCTTCGAGGTTATGCGTGGACCGATAGCCTGGTCGGATTCAACCATCACTTCGCAGAGCACTGGCCCTTCCAGTGCCAGAGCCTCATCGATGGCCTGGCGCAGGTCGGTCTTGCCGTCGATACGACGCACTGGCAGGCCGAAGGCCGCCGCCAGGGTGGAGATATCCGGCAGGGTCAGGCCTGACTCCGGATCGCAGCCGATGGTCTGCTTGAAGTAACCGCCCTGGGAGGCACGGATCGAGGCGTAGCCGTTGTTATTCAGTACGAAGTACTTGATCGGCAGGCGCAGACGACGCACCACCTCTAGCTCCTGGATGTTCATCACGAAGCCACCGTCACCGTCCACCGAAACGGTACGCCGACCACCGCTGCCCAAACAGCCGCCGATAGAAGCCGGCAGGCCATAACCCATCGAGCCCAGGCCGCCGGTGGCCACCGCCCGCTGACCGCGCTTGAGACGCACCGACAGCCAGAAGGTGTCCAGAGCAGCACCGGAACTGCCAGGGATGATCTGGTCGCCCTCAGCCAAAGCCTCAGAGAGGATCTCGCTGAACACGTAGGTGTTCACATAGTCGCTGGGTTGGCGATATTCGGGCAGCACCACCGGATAGGCTTCCTTCCAGGCACCACAGCGCTCCCGCCAGTTCTGGCAGTCAAGGGCCTCATCGCCACTGGCAGCCAGCAATTGCTCCAGGAACACCCGGGCGTCACAGACAAAGCGCTGGTCGGGCATGTCACCCAGCTTGGCGATTTCCGCCGGGTCAATGTCCACCACCACGATCTCCGCTTCGCGGGCGAAGTGGCTGCGGTTGAAGCCGGTGATGGAGAAGTCCATGCGGCAACCGACCGCCAGCACCACATCGGCGTTCTGCACACTGAAATTGGCCCCGCGTTGGGCTACGGTGCCGCAGCGCCCGACATACAGGGGATGCTGGTGCTCCAGCAAGTCGGCACCAATCCAAGTCGTCAAGGTGGGAATGCCCAAGGTCTCGATCAGCGCCCGCATGGCCGCCTCGCCGCCAGCGGCGTGCACGCCGTTGCCCACTAGCAGCACCGGCCGCTGCGCCTGGCGCAGACGCAACACCAAACGCTCCAGCGTCTTTGTGTCGGGGGCAAGCGGCTGCTCGTCGCCTTCCGGTACATAGCCTTCCAGTTCAGCGGGGTCTATCTCGGTGGCCTGCACATCCAGCGGCACATCGATCCACACCGGCCCCTTACGCCCGCTGAGCATCAGATGGCGGGCCTTTTCCAACTCGTAGCGAACCCGCTGAGGGTCCAACAGGCACACCGCGTACTTGCTCAAAGGCCCGACCACGCTGACGATGTCCAGCTCTTGGGTGCCCAACTGACGCAGGCCACTGTCCCCCTTGAGATCGGCGCGCTTGACCTGACCAGAGACGTACATCACCGGAGTCGATTCAAACCAGGCTCCAGCCAGCCCGGTGATGGCATTGGTGGCACCGGGGCCGGAGGTCACCAGGCAGGCGCCAAACTTGCCGGAGGTACGTGCGTAGCCTTCTGCAGCAATGGCGGCGCCCTGTTCGTGAAGCATGCTGACTGCGGTCAGCCGCGGCTGGCGTAGCAACGCATTGTTCAGGTGCATGGCCCCACCACCGGGCAGGAAGAACACATGCCCAACATCCTGGTTGGCGATGAACTCGAAGATATAGTCGGCGACACGCATGGAATCGTTACTCACAACGGGAATGAGGGGGCACGCGCCCGGCGGGCACGGCATAGAGAACCAGGTCCCAGCCATCACTGACGTGAGGACACAGGCTGTAGTGGTAGCTGTCGTGGTAGCCGTGCAGTTGCAGGAGAATACGCCACAGGTGGTTCTGTTCGTGGTAGACGCTCACCGCGATCACCGGCTGCTGCTCAGTGATCAACTGGCGACCGCCGGCCAGGCACTGCGGCTCGAAGCCTTCGATATCGATCTTGATAAAACTCGGGGACCTACCCTGCGCAACCTGCTCGTCCAAGGTAGTCATCGACACCCACTCGTCACCCAGGCCTACCCGAGACGAAGGGCCATTGGCGGCCTCTACCAGCACCTCGGCGTTGCTGTCCCCCACCGCCAAACGATGGGCATGAAGGCCAGGTCGCGCCTGGCGCTCCAGGCAGTCCTGCAGGGCGGTGAAGTTGCGCGCTACTGGCTCGAAGCAGTGGTATTCGCGGTAGCCGCGACCAGTGGCCAGGTAGCCCTCCAGCGTATCGCCGTTGAAGGCACCCAGATCGAAGACCACCTCGTCAGCAAAGTCGGTGCTGAAGCGGGCGTCGAAATAAATCTGCAGCGGCGAAGACACTGGCAGCAGGTCATGATCCAGATGCAGGCGCCACTCGACGTGGTCGACGAACAACTGGCGCGACGCCTCGTCGCCCAACAGGTCAAAGGCCTGGCGAATTGCGTTAGCCTCCGGCACCACATGTTCTGGCAGGTCCATGCAGTAGTGAGGCAAAAAGTGCTGCGGATAGCGCCAGGCCAAGTGACCGAACAAGGCGATGCGCTCGAAGCCCAGCTTGCGCAGGGGCTCCAGTCGGCTCGCCATACCGTCGTGGATGTGCCCGCTCCAGATAGTGCAGATCACCGCCGGGAGTTCGCCACTCCATTGCTCGGCAAACTGCGCGGGGCTGTACACCGGAACCGAGTCGATATAGGTCCCCCATAGTGCCGGGTTGTTGTCCATGAAGGCGCAGGGTTCCAGGCCCATTTCCTTGAGCACGGACTGGGCCTTGCGCCCCAGGTGGCTGGCGCCGAACAGCGCAAAGGGCCGATCGAGGCCGCCGATCAGCCGCTCCAAGGTATTGGCCTGGCGCTCACGGATGGACGCCAGAGGTTCGCTCAGTAAGGCTTCCAGTCGTTCACTCAGACGCGGATGGGTCATGACCGGATCCTCATAGTGATTGCAAGTAAGTCAGTGCCGACCAAAACCCGGCACCATGATCCTTGTGGCCCTGCCACACTTCAGGGATGAAGCTCACCTGCGGATAGGCCTTGAGCTGGTTCCAGGTCGCCGGCCAGTCAACGTCGCCAGTCCCCATCAGCACACCCTCGCCATTGCTACCCTTGGCATCGGCCACGTGCAGGTGTGCCGAGTGCGGCAGCAACAAAGCCAACGCTGCCTGGAAATCCAGGCCGAAGTGGAAACAGGTCATTTGCAGATGGGAAAGGTCCAGGCACAAACGCATGCCCAATGCCTTGGCCTGTTCAGCCAGCTCCTCGGGCATCATGAAAATGTTCTGATGGCGCTGGCCACCGAAATGCCAAGGGAACGGCGCCATGTTCTGCGGGATCAGTTCAGTACGTCCGAAGTCGACCTGCGCGCAGGACGCCTGAAAGCGCCGGTACAGTTCGGCACGATGACCGACGGGGAACGGCTCGTCCGCCGAGAATCCGCCAATGTTCGCCACGATCAGCAGCGAGTCGGCCTGTGGGAAGAATTCGGCTATCTGCAAGGTTGCATCGACGACCCGCTGCAGGTTAGCCACCGAACGCTGGCGATACTCCAGATCGTCCGCGACCAGGTCCAGGAGCTCGCTGTTCTCGAACAGCTCCGGGGCATGCACAACCAGACGTGAACACTGGACCTGGCGCAGGTACGCCTGCGGCGCCACGCTCAGGTCGCGGTAGGACAGGTGGAACTCGAACAGGTCCGGTTTGATCCACTGCTCATACTGCAGGAAATCGTGGTAGCGCACCGGCACACCCCAGCGGATTGGCAGCGCAAACTCGCGTCGCACTTCGGCCTGCTCGCTCAGGTCACTGTCGAACAGGAAGTCGCCCTGAGCCATCGCGCGCCCGGCTTTACGTCCCAGAAGGTCACTGAGTCGATACGGTGCCAGCCCCTGGCCGGGGCTGGCAACTCGCAGCATGTCCTGACTAAAGGTCTCCCCTGCTGCAATGGCGCGCGCGGCAATCACACTCTTGCCCAGGTTCTCCCGATTGAGTAGTTCACCCTGGCTCGCGTGCCGGCCAGGGCCGGTCCATGGCAGTGCTTTCTCCAGTTGGCGAATGCCATCGACCAACTGGCGGAACTCCTGCGGCTCGAGGCTGGCCAGGTGATCTGGCCCTTCCATGGCACGATCGAGGGTGATATGCCGCTCAATCAATTTCGCCCCAAGCGCCACTGCTCCGAGACTGATGGCAGTGCCACGCTCATGCCCGGAGTAGCCGATCAGGCCATGCAGCTCACGCAGCCGTGCCAGGTAACCCAGCTGGATATCACTTTCCGGCGCCGGATAGGTGCTGTTGCAATGCAGCAAAGCGAACGGTACACCCAGTTCATTGAGCTGCTCGATGGCACGGATGATCTCATGCTCATGCGACATACCCGTCGACAGGATCAAGGGCTTGCCCAACGACGCGGCTTTGGCGATCAGATAAGGGTTGCACAGGTCGGCAGAGGCGATTTTCAGCGCGGGCACATCGAAGCCGGCCAGCACGTCGACGCTCGGTTCGTCCCACGGCGTGCAGATGTAGCTGATGCCTTTTTGCGCGCAGTAGGCGCGAATCTCGGCATGCGCCTCGACATCAAGCTCGACCTTGTCCAGCAGATCCTGAATGTACTCGACACCGAGGTCTTCGGCCCGCGAGCCATCCGCCTTGCTGCGGTACAAGGCTTGGCGGTTGCGCAACTGAAACTTGACGCAGTCGGCACCGGCATCAAAGGCTGCATCAACCAGGCGCTTGGCAAGCGCAAGCGAACCGTTGTGATTGTTGCCCACCTCCGCGATCACGAAAACACGGGGCCCGCCCACCAGAAAATTGTCGATATGGATGCAAGTCATTGGATTTTCGTTCGCCATGAGGTAACGCCACTGGATTCGAAGCGGAAGTTCTGCGTCTGGCAACCGAGTTCGGACAGCGCATTTACCACGCGCTGACGGAACTGAGGCTGCACATAGAACAGGAAAAAGCCGCCGCCACCGGCACCCAGCAGCTTGCCGCCAAGAGCACCGGCCGCGAGTGCGGCCTCGTAGATGTTGTCAAGCCGACCATGACTGATCGCCGAAGAGAAGCGCTTCTTCAAACGCCAGGCCTCATCCAGGCACAAGCCTACCGCACGCAGTTCGCCACGAATGAGATGACGGTGCATCCGCCTGCACAGGGCCACGCTGGCATGCAGCAACGGCGTCTGCGAATCCTGGGCGACGATCTCTTCGCGCTGCAGTTCATGCAGGCGGCCTGAGTCGTGCGAGATGCCGGTGTCACACAGCAGCAGGCAGGATTCGAGCTCGTTGCGGATCGAGTCCTCCAGCCGAATCGGGTGCACCAGATTGCGCTGGTTTTCGAACTCGATCAGGTTAAAGCCCCCGAACGCCGAGGCGTACTGGTCCTGCCAGCCACCGGCGATACCGAAGCACAGGCGTTCGGCCTGAAACGCCAGTTCGGCGATCTCGTAGGTGTTCCAGCGATCCTGGCGCAGCTCGTTGAAGACTGCGATGGTTGCAGTAGTGGCGGCCGAAGAACCGCCCAGGCCCGAGCCGACAGGGAAATCCGATCGCAGGAACAAATCGAATCCGTAACCAGGCTTGATCACTGCGATGATAGTCGCCAGCAGGCTTTTATCGCTGGCCGTCAACAAGGCCGCCAGCGAATCAAAATGCTCCTCGCGCCCCATGTCTTCGGCATAGATGTGGATTTGCTTGTCGCTACGCGGCACCAGGGTGGCGTGAGCGTATAAACCCACCGTACAACTGAGCACGGCTGCTGGATGATCGATGAAAAAATAGGTCAGGTCGGTACCGCCCCCGCAAAAGCTCATGCGCACAGGCGCACGCGCCCTGGCCAGCACCGGCACTTCTGGACTGGCCGCGAGTTGACGGGTGTAGATCTCGACCAGGCGCTGCTCAGCGTCGACACTGGGTATGGCGTTATAGCCAAGGTCAAACAGCTTCAGCAGGTCCTCACGCGGCGTATCGACAGGGACCGCGCGAAATTGCCGGTTCATGCAGTGCGTCACGGATAAGTCGGTGGGCCCGCCCTGCAACAGGTAACGACGCACATCGCCATTGGTCACGACGCCCTGCAGGCAGCCCAGGTCATCGACGACAAAAACGATCTGCAACGCGCCGGCCTCGATGCACTTGACCGCATCGAGGATGCTGTGCCGCTCGCTGATACTCAAGGTCTGGACAAGGGAGCTCATTGCGTAGGATCCGTTTGAAATTCAGTGGAGTAGCGGGCAAACGATTCCGGGGTGCCAATATCAATGAAGCGCCCGGCGTACTCGCAGACCTCAATACGCTCGCGCTGCAATAATGCGGGCAGCAGGTCGCGCTCCAATGAACGTGCAGATACGAAACTATCGGCAAACGAATCGGGGCCAAAGGCGTATACCCCGGCATTGATCAGCCCAGGACCTTGTAGTCCCTTCTCTTCGATTGACAGCAGGCAGCCCGTGGTGTCGACACGCAGGCTGCCATAACGGCTGCGCTCGGCGACCTGAACCGCCAGGATGGCGTTTCCAGGCGCCTTGGCCGCCAGGCTATAGGCCTCGGCTTGCAGATAGGTATCCGCGTTGAGCACCAGATACCGGCCCTCAGGGGGATGCTCTCGGAGGGCGTTGAGCAAGGCGCCGCCGGTGCCTAGCAGCTCAGCCTCGACCACCAACTGCAGGTGCAGGCCACTGGACTGGCTCAGGGCGTCCAACTGCTCAGCCACCTGGTCGGCGCGGTAATGGGCACACAGCACAACATCGGCGATACCCGCCTGCGCCAACTGACGCAGGACCGTCGACAGGAATGGCTCGCCGTGCACCGCGACGAGTGCCTTCTGGGTATCTCCAGTGACACTGCGCAGGCGCGTACCGAGCCCACCGCACAAGACATAGGCGCGCATCAGCGCTCCCCTCTGAGGAACTTCTCGATGCTCCCTGCGGCATGCTCCAGATGGGCCTCGCCCAGCCCCGGCCACAGACCGATCCAGAAGGTGTCCTTCATGACCTTGTCGGTCACCTCCAGTGAGCCGGAAACACGATACTCCTGCCCCTTGAGATAGGGCTGGCGCGTCAGGTTACCGGCAAAAAGCAGCCGCGTGCCGACCTTCTGCTCATCCAGGTAGCGCAACAGATCGAGACGCTCCACCCCGCAGCCGTCGCGCAGGGTCAGGGGGAAACCGAACCACGAAGGATCGCTGTTGGGCGTGGCGTGGGGCAGGATCAACTGGTCGGCACAACCGGCCAGGCGCTGGCTGAGCCAGTTGAAATTGTGCTTGCGCGCAGCAATGAAGTCGTCGACCCGATCCATCTGCGCTAATGCGCAAGCGGCCTGCATGTCGGTGATTTTCAGGTTGTAGCCCAAGTGCGAGTAGGTGTACTTGTGATCGTAGCCTTGCGGCAGGTCACCCAGTTGCCAGCAAAAACGCTTGCTGCAGGTGTTGTCCTCGCCCGGACCGCAATAGCAGTCGCGCCCCCAGTCACGGAATGACTCGACAAGGCGCTTGAGCAGCGGCGAATCGGTGAACACCGCGCCGCCCTCGCCCATGGTGATATGGTGAGCCGGGTAGAAGCTCAAAGTGCCCAGATCACCAAAGCCGCCGACCTGTCGTCCGTCGTAGGTGGCACCCAGGGCGTCGCAGCAGTCCTCGATCAGCCACAAGCCGTAGCGGTCGCACAGTTCGCGCACCACCTTGAGATTGAACGGATTGCCTAAGGTATGGGCCAACATGATCGCCTTGGTTCTTGGGCCAATGGCCGCTTCGATCAAGGTCGGATCGATGTTGTAGGTACCCAGCTCGATATCGACGAACACAGGTACCGCACCGAACTGCAGAATCGGGTTGACCGTGGTGGGGAAACCGGCGGCAACGCCGATGACCTCGTCACCTTTGCAGATCGCCCGATCACCCAGGCGCGGTGACGTCAGGGCGGAGAATGCCAGCAGGTTGGCCGACGAACCCGAGTTGGCAGTGAGCACGCCTCGGCGCCCCAGGTAACGCGCCAGCCGGCGTTCGAAAGCCTGGTTGAAGCGCCCAGTGGTCAGCCAGCCATCCAGCACAGCCTCGGTCATAGCCTGTAGCTCTGGCGCACCGATCACCTTACCGGAGGGCGGCACGGTATGGTGGCCAGGCAAGAATTCAGGTGCGGTCAGTTCCAGCTCTGCGTAGCGACCTACGAGCTCGGCAATTTGCTGACGCAACTGCTGCGCCGTCTGATCAGTCATTGGTTTCCGCCTTCATGGGCCGCGATCTGGGCGCGGCTGTAGTGCTGCATGTCTTGGCCATCGCGCCAGGCGCGATGCCATTCGAGAGTCCGCTGCAAGGCTTGCTGCAGATCCCAGTTCGGGCGCCAGCCCAAGCGCTGGCGAGCCTTGGAAGAATCAAGGGTCAGCAGCCCTGCCTCATGCGGCTGCGCGATCGGCTCGATCGCCCACCGGGCTTCGCCAGGCCACAGCCCGGCCATGGTCTGCACCACCTCACCCACAGTCGCCGTCCCTTCACTGTCAGGTCCGAAATTCCAGGACTGAGCCACCGCCTGGCCTTGTTCAACCAGCGCCTGGGCCAACAACAGGTAGCCTTGCAGCGGGTCAAGTACGTGCTGCCAGGGCCGCACTGCGCCCGGGTAGCGCAGGGTCAGGGACTCGTCTGCATCCCAGGCACGCAGGATGTCTGGTAACAGACGGTCGACGGACCAGTCACCACCGCCGATGACATTACCGGCCCGCGCGGTCGCGAGCGCTACACCCCTCTCGCGTAGGAAAGACTCGCGCCAGGAAGCACAAAGGATCTCGACGCACGCTTTGCTGCTGCTGTAAGGATCATGCCCACCCAACGCATCCTGCTCACGGTAGGGCCACAACCATTCGCGGTTCTCATAGCACTTGTCGCTGGTCACCACCAGGACGGCACGAACCGAGTCGCACTGACGCACTGCTTCGAGCAAGTTGAGCGTGCCGGTGACGTTGGTCGCATAGGTCTGCGCGGGTGTGCGATAGGACTCACGCACCAGCGGCTGTGCCGCCAGATGCAGTACGACTTCCGGGCGAAAATCAGCCAGGCTGCGCGCCAGCTGCTCTGCGTCGCGGATATCAGCAAACTCACCGGGGACCCGCTCAGCCAACCTGGCAGCGTCATGAAACGCCGGCGAGGTACAAGGAGGCAGCGAATAGCCGCGCACCTCGGCCCCCAACTCACTGAGCCACAAGGCCAGCCAGCCACCCTTGAAACCGCTATGCCCGGTCAGAAATACCCGTCGCCCAGACCAGAAACCAAGGCTTACGGCCATACGCGCCATTGCGCCTCTCCCGACTTCCAGCGCTCCTCGAGATAATTACGATCGCGCAGGGTGTCCATGGCTTGCCAGAAGCCTCTATGGGCATGACTCATCAACTCGCCGCGCTGCGCCAGCGCACGCATCGGCTCGTATTCCCAGGTCGTGTCGTCGCCCTCGATGAAGTCGAAGATGCCTGGCTCCAGGACGAAGAAGCCGCCGTTGATCCAGCCACCATCACCGAGGGGCTTTTCCTTAAAGCCGCAGACCTGCTCGCCGCGCACATCCAGCGCGCCATAACGTCCCGGCGGCTGTACAGCCGTGACTGTCGAGAGCTTGCCATGCCCCTTGTGGAAATCGATCAACGCGCGAATGTCGACATCGGCCACACCGTCACCGTATGTCAGGCAGAAGGTATCGTCGCCAACATAGTCACGAACGCGCTTGATACGCCCGCCAGTGCCAGTATTCTCGCCCGTATCAACCAGGGTCACACGCCAGGGTTCGGCGTTGCGATTGTGGATGTGCATACGGTTTTCCGACATGTCGAACGTCACATCAGACATGTGCAGGAAATAGTTCGCGAAGTATTCCTTGATTATGTAGCCCTTGTAACCAAGGCAGATCACGAAATCGTTGATCCCATAGTGGGAATACGTTTTCATGATGTGCCAGATGATCGGCTTGCCGCCGATCTCGATCATCGGCTTGGGGCGAAGATGTGACTCCTCGCTGATGCGCGTACCCAGGCCGCCGGCCAGGATGACTGTTTTCATTGTCGACTTACCTTGAGAGGCCAACGCCCCGTACCGGGCTGACAAAATACTGACCAATTCAGTAACTTGGCTTATCAAAGCAAAAAGATTGCCAACTCCGCACAGCGGTTCGCTGACGGCGCCCGAGGCTGTCGGTGGTAATTGAGGGGGAATGGTAAACGTCGGGCGTTCAACTCACCCGCAAGGGAAATGCGAACGGTTTTTGAGCAGCCGCGCGTCCGTACGCCAGACAGCTGCATCAGAAACAGCGAAAGTATCGACCTCGCGCCGGGTCGATATGATCACTCCAGCGCGAGGCATCGGTAGGCCTCGTAACCTAAGGCGAAAGCAAGTTACGAGAAGTTCGGGCTGCGACAATCAGCATCGCAACCCTGTCAAGAAACTGCCAAGCACTGGCCTGGCACGTCTCCCTATTTTCAATCCACTTGCGCCAGCCACTCCAGTGCTTGTGCGGATGCCGCTCGGCCACTGAAGGCAGCCGGCCAACGCGCTACCAGTTCCTGCGCCACACTGGCACCTGGAACGGCCATGTCGCCGATCAACAGCTGTGCATGGGGTGTCCATACCACCATCTGACCAGCTTCGGCAGCCGCCAGACACAGGTCAATATCACTCCCCTCTTGCGGCTGCAGCCCCTCGCACCGCTCGAATACATCCTTGCGCACCATCAGGCAGTCGCCTGAGACAGCCGGGCAGCTACGCACCACCTGCGGCCATTGCGTCTGAGCACGAGCCTCGTGGGACAGCCCCCGCCAGGGCGAATGCACCTGCGGACCGTTCAGCAAGGCATAGCCGGCATGGGCCAACGTGCCATCGGCGGCTTGCAGCAACCCGCCAGTCACCCCGACCTCAGGACGTTGCGCCTCGTTGAGCAATGCCTCGATCCATGCCGGGGTAATGACTTGGCATCGCGCCGCCAACAGCACCAGATACTCGCCTCGCGCCTGACTGGCAGCGAGGTTCAGCAGTGCGCTGCGCGATGCACCCGATTCGCCAACCAGCAGACGCACGCGACCACCAAAGCTCTGTTGTGCCACCACCCCATCGTCGGCGCATGCCACCACGACTTCAAAACGCGGATAGCGGGTACGCTGAAGCACACTGGTCAGGCATGCCTGAAGCTGCGCCAGATGAGATTCACCAGCCACCAGAATACTGACCAGCGGCGTCGTCGCATGACGGAAATCCATCGACAGCCCTTCGGCCTCCTGGTTCCTGAGTTGCGCACGATAGCCCAACTGCGTCAGATGCCGATTAAGGACAGTTATTGCTGCTTCGTTGAATGTCTGAGATGACTGCTGGCCAATGATCAGAAAATCGTCTAGATGCGCCAGGCTACCCACGCCCTGGGCTTCAACCAGACGCAGCAACAGGTCCAGCTCGAGCGCCTCGAGATTGATCTCGCTGTAACCACCGAGATCGAGCACAGCCTGGCGACGCACCAACCAATGTCGAGACATTAGCCCCGGCTGACTGCGCAACAGATTCAAATCGGCACCCGGACGGACCACAGCATGCAGTCGGCCTTCGACATCACGCTGCACTTCGTTGGCGCAAATGGCATTGCACGCAGGCGACCCGCCCAACTCTAGCAACAGGTGCAACAGGCCGCCGGCCAGCAATTGATCACCGGCCTGCAGCAGCAACAACCACTCACTCGGCAGCTGGCGCACCACCTGATTCAGGTGGGCTGACCAGTTGCTGTCATTCACATGGATGAAATGCAAGGTATCCCGCGCAGTGGTGATCGCCGGGGGTTTCCCTGCCTTAAGCACTACTAGCTTGAAATCGCGCACACCACTGGCCAGCAGACTGTCGAAGGTAGCTTGGAGCGCGTCATCATCGTTGCTCAGATCCAGCACCACAAAGGCAATCTGTGCGACAGGGCGCTTGACCAAATGCGCACGCACGCGCTGACGATCCGCAGCCTGCGGCGTGGCCGCCTCAAGTGCGGTGAGCACCCGCCCGGAGCCAGTGGCCTGCAAGCGTGGTTGCCTTTCAATGCCTGGGATTTGCTCAAGGCGCCCGAGCCAGTCAGTCAGCTCGCCAGCACGCTCGGCATCGTCCTCGCCCGTCAACGTTGCCAACAGCCGCTGGCATACCTGCAAATCGAACAAGCCCAGCGCCAAGGCTTGCCAATAGCGCAGTTGCAAACTCTCGGGGGTGTCGTTGGCATGCACCTGCAACAGATCGCGCTGGCGAACCCAGCTACCCTCCAAAGCTTGGTACTGCGTCTGCCCCGTAGGCCAGGCATGACAAAGGAATTCCAGCGCAGTCAGTTGAGCAAACAAGTCTCGTGTGTAATACGGCATATCGATGCACTGGCGCGGCTCGAACACGCGCTCTGGATCGCCCGTCACACTCCCCCAATTGGAGGTAAACAGCAGTGGCGCGTCGCCCTGATCGTAGGTGCCGCGCACAAAATGGTTAAGCAGGGAGAACCCGTCATCATCTGCGTACACCGCCTGGTGCGCCACATCCCACTGACGCAGGATATGCGCTATCTGGATCAGGCGCTCTTCCTGAACGACCTCACTCAATACGCTGGGCAACTGTTCGCAGACGACATCGGTTTGATGAAGATAGGCGATTTCCCCCTGAGCCAGGATCGCGTAGGACAGTGCTACACGGAAACCTGCAAAATCGAACGTCTCGGGCAGTGTGGCCAGTGACGCGTTCAGCGTCGAAACCCGCACCACAGCGCGCCAAGCCTGCTGACCGGAAAGTGCGTACTGGCCAATTCGCTCATACCCTCCCCCATCCAGGCCTTGCACGAACGCCGAGCCAATCCGATGGTAGGCTACCTTGCTATTGCCTGCGCAATATCCCAGAGCATGACCCTGCGTCGCCACCGCCTGAGACTGCGAGCGCAAGCAGTCCTGCGCTTCAACCAGCGCCATAGGCAGGACAAAGTCGGCATCCAGAGCCAGGCACACGAAAGGCGTCGTTACCTGCTCTAGCGCCCACTCCAAACGCTCTTTGCACACTTGCCCCGTAGAGGCCGTGCTCAGTGATTCCAAGGGAACGCAAGGCACCCCGGCCTGACGATAGTAATGGAGCGCTCGGGGGCGGTGATCTACCTGGTCATGCCCAAGCAGAACAACTGTCACGTCGATGGACGACCCGGTTGCGATTTCGATCATAGAGCACCTGTTAGGATTATTGTTACGCACCTGGACGCACCAGGTGCCAAGGTTCAGTCTGCCAACCAGGCATTGGCCCAGTGTTGCAAGTGGTGGTCGTTGAGCACGTAGTCTCGCAGTACAGCCTCGCGTAGTGCATCGCCCTGGCGGTAGCTCGCCAGAGGGTCACTCAGGTGCATACGAATTGCGTCGAGCCAGTGGCTAGAGGTGTTATCACGCACTCGGGTACAGGGCAGGTATCCGGCATACGCCTTGGTGTCAGTACAGATCACCGGAAAACCACAAGCGCCGTATTCCAGTAGGCGCAGGTTGCTCTTACAGTCGTTGAACAGGTTCTGCTCGAGCGGAGCCAAGGCCAGGTCCAGATTGAGGCTGGCTAGCATTTTCGGATACTGAGTGAACGAAACGCCCTCATAGAACTCCTTCACATAGGGGCGCAGCACTTGCGGACACATGCCAAAGAAGATCCAGTCAACCTCGTCAGCCAAGGCCTTGACCACATCCTCCAGCAACTCCAGATCGCCACGATGGCTGGTACCGCCCGCCCAGCCTACGCGGGGCCGCGCGCTACTCTGACGTTCACTGACCAGCCCCGTCCACAGTGATGCAGCCAACATGTTGGGCACTACCCGGATATCGTGATGCAGGCTCGACAGCGCCTCGGCCAGCGGCTCGGTGGAGACCACCACACGATCACACAAACCGATCGCCTTGCCGACCAACTCGCGCATATTGCCTGGCATATTGCGGGCGTGATCATTCTTCTTCGGCGGTTCGATGATGTAATCGTCCAGCTCATAGATCCGCCGCGCACTGGAGAATCGTTTGTACTGCGCCATATCCTTGAGATGAGCCGGTGAGTATCGCCCCTGTAGAATAATGACGTCGGGTTTTTCCCGTTCCAGCTCAATCAAGTCTGAAGCGCTGTAATCGATTCGCCCCTGGATCCAGCCGTCACGCTCGAGTTCTCTGAAGGGCTGGACGACCCGATAATGCCCGATCGCCGTGGCATTGGTCGGAAGCGCCAGCACTGTCGGCATGGTCCGCGCAATGAAGGGGTCCCAGCCACTGCGCAGGCCTGGCTCAAAATTGAAGTTCGCGATCTTCAAGCTGAGGTTATGGCTGTAGGCGGGATCGGAGGCAACCCATGGCAACCAGCGCTCATAGAATGCCTCCCGATCCGCCTCCACGCTTTCTACCGAAGCCACCACCTCGTTGCTGCAGGGCAACCTGGCAATTTTGGAAAATGGTGTCCAGACCACCAGATAGCCTGATGTGCGCGCACGCAGACAAAGATCGGCATCGAACAGGCCATGTTGCAAGGTGGCGGTCTCAAGCCCCCCAAGTTCGTCGAACAAATCACGCCGGATCAACAGACAATCAAGACTCACCGCACTCCAGTTCTGCACTAGGCACAACCGATTCATATAGCTATCGGCATTCGCTGCACGACCAAAGAATGCGCTACCAGCAGTCCCCTGCATGCCCACCACCAAGCCTGCGGACACCACCGAGCCGCTGGTATCGAGCACTTTTGGACCGACCACGCCGACTTCTGGACGCTGGCCGTGATGCATCATTTCATGGAGCCACTGGTTGTCGAACAACAGGCAGCTATCATCGAGCAACAGCAGGTAGTCACCCATGGCCTGCTGGCTGGCTTGATTCAGGCTCTCGGCCCGCCCCAGGACCGGCACAGCGATGCAACGAAGTTGCTTGCTGCCCATTTCGCCCATCGCCACCAGCCAGTCACGGACCTGCGCAGGCGTCTCATCATTAGCGATCAGGAGCAATTCGAAATTGCTGTATGCAGTATGTTCCAGCAGCGACTCAACGCAACGCATCAACACCTGCAGATCTTTGCCGGCCACGACCAGAATCGATACGCAGGCCGCCTGCTCGTGTTGGTAAGTCACGCGAGTGATCAAATCGCCGTCGCCGCCAGACACCTGCGCACTGACGCCCAGACGCTGCAGATGGGCTTGTACCACGCGCGGCGCCTGACGATGGCCGCCGGTCTCACGTAACCAGTCAGCATAGCTGTACTGACTCTGCACCAGCACTTCAGCGACATGCTCTACCACCTGCAGGCCATGCGACTCAACCATACGCCAGAGCAGATCATGGGGGGCCAGCCCTGCGAAATCATCGTTGAACCCACCAAGATTACGCACGGCGTTGGCGTTGAACGCCAACAGGCGCCCCACATAAGGCAGGCTGCGCATCAGGTCAAGATTGAAGTCTGGCTTGAATATCGGGTTGGCGGGTGCAAGATTGTCGTTGGCCCCCTCATCGGTGTACATGCACAGGCTGTCACTGCGCAGGGCCATGCGTTCGGCCATGATTACCAATGCATGCGCATGCAGGCGGTCGCCAGCGCGCAGCAGGAAGAACCAATCGGCCTGGTCATCGTGCTCCAGCCACCGGTTGAGTGACAGCATGCCAAGACCATCACCCGACAGATATTGCACACTGCCACTCACCTCAGCTTGAAGCGACGCCGGGCCCACCACCACAATGCGCTGTGCGGCATAGGACTGTTGTGCCAAGCTATCCAGGCTCATTCGTAATGCCGCTTGATCGCCCTCACGACAGAAAAGCACAGGTACGATACGCGGCTGATTGGGCCATTGCTCGATGCGTTTGGGTAACAGTCGCAACTGCGCCGACGACAAGCTACGACATTCCAGCCACTCAGCATACAGTTCGGCAAAACTCAGGCTGGTGCTGCCTACCTGCTGATTGAAGTTCGCCATCTGCCCAGCAAAGTAGTGACGCAGGTTGAATTCTTCCCAGGCACATTGCGCGTCACCGTCATAAGTGGCCAGTGGCAGACTGCGCACCCAGCCATCGGCTGGCGCATCGTCCCCGGTACTCGCTGCCAGCATTTGCATCAGCCAATCGGTCTCTACCTTAAAGGCTGCCGTCATGCGGGACTGATGACTCAACCTGCCAGGATGCACCCGCTCCAGACTCAACACCTGGCCCAGACTGCACAGGTGGCCTCGGCGCAACAGACAGGCGTACAGGGCAAGGTCAAGGCGAGCGGCAAAGCCCTGCCCTTCCTGCACCAATGTCGGTAAGTACTGTTCGACCTGCGCCCGGCGCAGCAACGCATGACTGAGCCCGCCGAACAGGTTAGGGGCGTTGTCAGCAATGCTTGCGAGCAAATCGGTGCCATTGAGCACAGCGCTGCACATCGAGATAACGAAATTGAGCGATCGCGAGGGAAGCAACACATCATCCGCAGCGCAAAGCAGGCGCTGACAGATAACCATGCTGAGTTGCGGCCAATCATTCATCACCCTGGCCTGGGCGCTGATGCATTCAACGAACAGCGTGTCGTCGTCGCAGAGAAACTTAATCAGTTCGCCAGACGACTGGGAAAGGCAAGCCAAAAGGTTCCTGGCAAAGCCCAGGCGCTCGGGATTGCGTACATAACGCACCGGCACCGAAGTCGCTTTGCCCAGCTCAACGCAGATCGCCTCGATCTCCCCTCCGGCGCTGTCATCACAAACGACGATTTCCAGATTCGGGTAGTCCTGGGCAATCGCGCTGGATAATGTCCTGCGGAAAAATTCAGCATTGAAAGCTGGAATGGCGATGCTGACGAGGGGCTGTTCGTTCACCGTGGGAAACCTTGAAGAAGGTCTATGCACCCACTCTTCCTAGTAAGGTGGGCGCACGAACCATTAACGCGAAGGAAGGGCTCAAAGCTGATTGAACAGGCTCAGCGAAGATATCTTGGAGAAGGCCAGCTGCGAGGCTTGTAACATCGTTTGCTGAAGGTTCAAACGAATAAGCACCTCGGCAGGATCTGCATCACGGATTGAGCCTTGAGTCTGGGTATTGGCCATTTTCAGGCTTTCGTTTGTCTCTGCCTGCACATCCAGAGCAGCGCCTCGGGCACCGATCGAGCTGATGGCTTCGGCAACCTTGTTGGCACCACTTTCCAGGTTACCGATAGCCGAGTCCAATGCTGCCTGGTATTTCTGCTTCGACGCAAGATCGGTATCCACCGGCATCTCCAGTGCCTTGCGGAACTGCGAGATGGTGTCGAGGATATTTTGAGTCTGATGGGTATCCACCTTGACCGAAAACTGATCGCCGCCCTTTGGTGCATTTGGCGCACCGGTGAAGTCAAATTCGACACCGGCAATGGTAGCTTTGCTACCCGTCAAGCTACCAGTGGCAACGGGGCGCGCATCCGGCCCCATAGGTTGGGCGTAGACTTCATAGGCAGTGTCGCTGGTGAACTTGATGATCGCGCCACCGCCCGGAAAAGCATCGTGGTAAGCAGCAGGATCAACGATGTTAGCGCCGGTCATTTGCGATGACGATGGGTTGCCCGGACTGCGCGAGCCACTGATCGAGTCAGGCTTGGAGGCCAGGTTGAAGGTATGACCGGCGATGGCCGCATCCAGATCGGCGCTGTCGCCGTCCTGGAAGTTGATGTCCAGACGCATGTCGACACCACGGAAGCTGATACTGCCAGGCTTATTCGGATCGAAGGTGCCTCCGCCCGTGGCCTCCAGCGTGACATCGTTGTTACCGGCATCGGTGATCTTGAACTCGGTGCTGCTGGTGAAGGTGATGGTATAGGGTTCACCACTACGAAAACGATCGTTGTACACCGTACTGCCAGAGACCTGACCATCGGACAGCCGCACACGACCATCGTCCGGCGTTGGCGCGGTTAGCGAGGCCTGGCTGCGGCTGGTGTTCAGCGCTTGTTCGAACGCCGCGTAGCCGCTTTCATTGGTCGCCATGCTGAGCATGTCGCCAACCTGCAGGCTCAGGGTGCTTTGGTCGCCCTGGTAGCTGTACGTACCGTCAGCATTGCGCACGTAGGGCGGGGTATCACCACGTGAGCCGGAGAAAATGTACTTGCCGTTCTCGTCACGGCTGTTCATCAGGCTGTAAAGCTGCTCTTCGAGCTGGGCCAGCTCCTGGGCATTGGCTTTACGGTCGGCATCGGTATAGCCGCCGTTGCCAGCACCGACAGCCAGTTCCTTTGCCCGCGCCAGCACGTTGGTGATGGAGTTCAGGGTCGACTCGGCGGTAGCCAGACTATTACGCACACTGGTGATGTTGCCGTTGTACTGATCGAGCAGATTGCTCTGCTGCTGCAATTGCAGTAAGCGCGCAGCCCCTACCGGATCATCCGCAGCTGTACGCACACGAATGTTGTCACTGGCCTGCTGGCTGGTCTTGACCACATTGGAGAAGTTGTTCGAGTAGTTCGAAGCACTGGTCTGGTAGAACTGGGAAGTAGAAATACGCACGGTCTACCACTCCTTAAAGGGCATTGATCAGTGTGGAGAAGATGTCCTGCGCCGCCTTGATGATCTGCGACGAAGCCGTGTAGTACTGCTGGTACTTGATCAGGTTGCCGGCTTCTTCATCGAGCTGGACACCCGACAGCGAATCGCGCGAAGCCTTGGCCGAGGTGTTCAGGGCCGTGGTCGAATCGACGTCCATCTGCGCCTGGGCGGTCTTGCCGCCGACGTTTTCCACCAGCTTGCCATAGGCGTCGGTGAGGCTGATGCCCTTGCCGTTGGCGCCGACTTCAACCGTACCCTTGGTCTGCAGGTCGATCACCGCCTGGCCGTTACGGTTGTTGTCCGAGCCTGGACCGGTCAGGGATATGGTGTAGTTGTCACCTT
>Ga0247821_10000243_pt1 | contig 31398 bp, 24 predicted proteins | sample 13C_Glycerol_Day_FD_192481 | JGI IMG/M metagenome (GOLD analysis project Ga0247821, IMG submission 192481) | Soil microbial communities from agricultural site in Penn Yan, New York, United States - 13C_Glycerol_Day14 | ecosystem: Environmental > Terrestrial > Soil > Agricultural land | place... | reverse complement strand
CGCTGGCGGATCCGTTTGCGGGCCACGCTGAAAGCCGCCTCCACGGTGCCGGCAAAGCGCTGCTGATCGTAGCCCTGGTGGTTGTAGGCCTGCACGGTCTTGATCTGCCCCAGGGTCTCGGCCACATAGCTGCCGACGTCGGCGATACGGTCCTGGCTCTGGCGCGACAGGCTGCGCACCCGGCGGCCGAAAATCAGGATCGGTGCAACCACCAGCGGCAAGGCCAGCACCACGATACTGGTCAGCTTGGGGTTGGTGACGAACAACAGCACGATACCGCCCAGCACCATCAGGACGTTGCGCAGGAACATCGACAGCGACGAGCCGATCACCGATTGCAGCAAGGTGGTGTCGGCGGTCAGGCGCGACTGGATCTCCGAGCTGCGGTTGCTCTCGAAAAAGCCCGGGTGCAGGTAGATCAGGTGATCGAACACCTGCTGGCGGATATCGGCCACGCAGCGCTCGCCGATCCACGACACCAGGTAGAAGCGGCTGAAGGTGCCGATGGCCAGCGCCACTACCAGCGCCAGGAACACGCCGATGGACTGGTTGAGCAACTGCGGCGAGCCGGTCATGAAGCCCCGGTCGACCAGCATGCGAATGCCCTGGCCCATGGACAAGGTGATGCCGGCGGTCAGCACCAGCGCCAGCAGCGCCAGCATCACCTGCTTGCGATAGGGCCGGATGAAGCGCCAGCCCAGGCGCATGGCCTGGCGTTGGCGCTCAGAAAAGCGGTTGAACATGAAAGGACCGAAGCTCCGTGGTTTTGATTCAGCCTACACCCTTTAAGGCCGGCTCCGATGGCCTATAGACCGTTTTGGTCTAAAGTACCACTGGAGCTTTACCCTGCTTTCTGTTGGACTTGAACAAGGTCGTGGAGTGACCAGCCCCCGCGCGGTCACACGCCGGTCACCCAACGCGCCTAGTCTTAGCTGGTAACCTGATGAGGAGACAGGAAATGAGCTTGCAGCAAGGGAAAACTGAGCAAGCACCCGCGCCAGAAACCAAGGCGCCGGTAGGCGGCTCGATCATCGGCCCGGACGGGCGCGAGGTCCCGATCACCGAGGAGATGATCCAGCAAGCTTGCGAGAAGCTGGAAAAAAGCCGGGCAGAACCGACCAAGAAAGCCTGAACCACCCGAATTCCTCAACCCGGCATCAAGGCCGGGTTTTTATTGCCTGCATCAAACCAGCACGCCACCCAGTGCCCTGACCATCTGCGCCAGCTGCGGTGCGTCGCCGTGCAGGCGCACGGCCAGTCCTTCGATCTCGCGACGGTGTGGGTAGTGCTTGCGCAAGGCATCGAAGGCGGCCTTCTGCGCCGGCACATCACTGCTCAAGCTGCGACGGAAGTCGGCATCGTCGCGGCGCGGGTCGTAGACCGCACGGCACAGGGTCGCCAGGGCCCAGGCCGGGTCGGTTTCAGCCTGCAGGCCGATTTCGGCCAGCCAGGGTTGCGGCAACAGGTCGGTCAGTTGCACCACGGCCGGCTCGTCGCGCCAGGCACAGAACGCCTGGTAGATCTGCGCGGTGCCGCGCTGCTTGCCGTCCAGGCTGTAGCCGGCGATGTGCGGGGTGGCCAGCACGCAGAGGTCGGCCAGCTCCAGGTCCACCTGTGGTTCGGCTTCCCAGACGTCCAGCACCGCCAGGATATCCTCGCGCTCGAGCAACACATCGCGCAGCGCCCTGTTGTCGATCACCGGGCCCCGGCTGGCGTTGATCAGCCACGCCCCCGGGCGCAGGTGCGCCAGTTGCGCATCGCCCAGCAGATGCCAGGTGGCATGCTCGCCCTCACGGTTCAACGGGGTATGCAGGCTGATCACATCGCACTCGTCGAGAATCCGCTCCAGACCGACATAGTCGCCGCCTTCACGGGCCTGGCGCGGGGGATCGCAGACCAGCACATTCCAGCCCAGGCCGCGCAGCACCTCGACCAGGCGCCCGCCGACTTCGCCCGCGCCAACCACGCCATAGGTCCGCCGGGACAGTTCGGCGCCATCCAGCTCGGCCAGGGTCAACAGACTGCCCAGCACATAGTCGACCACCCCGCGCGCGTTGCAGCCCGGCGCACTGGACCACTGGATCCCGGCTTCGGCGAAGTAGTCCAGGGCCAGGTGATCGGTACCGATGGTGCAGGTACCGACAAATCGTACCTTGCTGCCGTCAAGCAGCGCCCGATCGACCCGCGTTACCGAGCGCACCAGCAGGACATCGGCATCCCTGACACAGGCCGCGTCGATGGCGCGCCCGGGGTAGCGGCGGATCTCGCCGAAACCGGCAAAGAAGGCATCGAGCAGCGGGATATTCTCGTCGGCAACAATCAGCATGGTGCTCTCCTATCGGGGGAAAGCAGTGTAGGCCCTTGCCGGGGGCGAATCCAGCGAGGCACACAAGTGCCCGGTTTGTTTCCTGACCGATGTGTCAAGGCGTATACTGGTCTGTTCCGCGCACTTTTCCTGTGGACGCCTGCCTTGTGACACCGATGACCGCCGACACACTCTCGCTCCCCCTCTCCCGCCCCGCCCGTATTCGCACCGAGCTGCGCAGCCTGTTGTGGCTGGCCACGCCCATCATCATCGCGCAGCTGGCCACCACCGCCATGGGCTTTGTCGATGCCGTGATGGCCGGACGGGTCAGCCCGCGTGACCTGGCGGCCGTGGCCCTGGGCAACTCGATCTGGATTCCGCTGTTCCTGCTGATGACCGGCATCTTGTTGGCCACCACGCCCAAGGTCGCCCAGCGCTTCGGCGCCGGCCAGCACGCCGAGATCGGCCCGTTGGTACGCCAGGCCCTGTGGCTGGCGCTGGGCGTCGGCCTGATCGGCAGCGCCCTGCTGCTTTGCGCCGAGCCGGTGTTGCAGGTGATGAAGGTCGATGAACAACTGGTCGCACCGAGCATGGGTTACCTGCAGGGCATCGCCTTCGGTTTCCCCGGTATAGCCCTCTACTATGTGCTGCGCTGCTACAGCGATGGCCTGGGTCGCACCCGACCGAGCATGGTCATCGGCCTGCTCGGCCTGTTGCTGAACATCCCGCTGAACTACGTGCTGATCTACGGCCACTTCGGCCTGCCGGCCCTGGGCGGCGTCGGGTGTGGCTGGGCCAGTGGCATCGTCATGTGGTTCATGGCCCTGGGCATGGCCGCCTGGACCCGCTGGGCCCCGGCCTATGACAACAGCCGGGTGCTGGTGCGCTTCGAGCGTCCGCAGTGGGCGGTGATCAAGCGCCTGGTGGGCGTCGGCCTGCCCATCGGTATCGCGGTGTTCGCCGAGTCGAGCATCTTCGCCGTGATCGCCCTGCTGATCGGCAGCCTCGGCCCGACCGTGGTGGCCGGGCACCAGATCGCCCTGAACATCAGCTCGCTGCTGTTCATGATTCCCTATTCGCTGGGGATGGCCGTAACGGTGCGGGTCGGCCAGGCGGTCGGCGCCGGCCAGCCGCGCCAGGCCCGCTTCGCCGCGCTGGTCGGCCTGGGTGCGGCACTGGTGTTCGCCTGCTTCTCGGCAGGGTTCATCCTGTTGCTGCGCGAGCCGATCGCCTCGATCTACACCCCGGACACCGCGGTGATCCAGATCGCTGCGATGCTGATCGTGTATGCCGCGCTGTACCAGTTCTCCGACGCGATCCAGGTGATTGCCGCAGGCGCGCTGCGCGGCTATCAGGACACGCGGGTGACCATGATCCTGACCCTGTTCGCCTATTGGGGCATCGGCCTGCCGGTGGGCTACCTGCTCGGCCTGACCGACCACTTCGGCCCGGCCAGCGGGCCCAATGGCCTGTGGGAAGGCCTGATCGCCGGCCTGACCTGCGCGGCGCTGATGCTGTCGATCCGCCTGGCGCGCAGCAGCGCCCGGCACATTCGCCGGGCTGGGCGCGCTTAGTCGGTTTTCTTGCGGATCCAGTACAGGTAGGTGCCGGCGTCTTCCTGTTGCTGGACCAGCTCATGGCCGAGGAACACGCAGAACTTGGGGATATCGCGACGGGTCGACGGGTCGGTGGCGATCACCTTGAGCAGGCCGCCGGCGGCCAGGTCGCGCACGTGCTGGTGCAGCATCATCACCGGCTCCGGGCAGTTCAGGCCGGTGGCGTCGAGGATGGCGTCTGGGGTGAAATCGGTCATGTAGAACTCCGGAAACAATCAGCTATTGTCGCGCAAGGGGGCGCTCGCGTCATCCTCGTGGGCCTCATCGCCGGCTTTGCCGGCGATGAATTCAACGCGGCTTCAGGTCCAGCCGCCGCAGGTGGCAGGTCACCTCTTCACGATCGTGATACAGCTGCTTGCAGCCGATCGAGACCTTGACCTTGCGCGCCTTGAAACCCTCTTCAATGCGCTCGAGCAAGCGCCGCACCTCGGCATAGCGCTGCTTCATCGGCAGCTTGAGGTTGACCACCGCTTCGCGGCACAGCCCCTCGCCCAGCCAGGTCTCCAGCAAGGCAGCGCTGCGCGCCGGCTTCTCGACGATATCGCAGACCATCCAGTCCACCGTCTGCCGGGGCTTGTAGGTAAAACCGTCGGCCATCAGGTGCTGGACCAGGCCGGTGTCCATCAGGCTCTCGGCCATGGGGCCATTGTCGATGGCGGTGACCAGCATCCCGCGCTTGACCAGTTGATAGGTCCAGCCCCCAGGCGCGGCGCCCAGGTCAACGCCGGTCATGTCGTCGGACAGGCGCGCATCCCACTGGTCCCGGGGAATGAAATGGTGCCAGGCCTCTTCCAGCTTCAGGGTCGAGCGGCTCGGTGCCTCGCGGGGGAACTTCAGGCGCGGGATGCCCATGGGCCACATCGCCGAATTGTCGGCATCGGCCAGGCCCGCGAACACCCGCCGGCCACTGACGAAAGTCAGCAACAGGCGCGGCCTGGCGCCCTCCTCGACCAGCCGTCCGGCCTTGACCAGCGCCTTGCGCAACGGCACTTCGAACTTGCGGCAGAAGGTGGAAAGCTCCTTGCCCTCGTTGGTGTCCATCACTTCCAGCCAGAGGCTGCCGCACACCGGGTAATCGGCCAGGTGCTCAAGCAGCACGCTGATGCGGTCGGTTTCCGGCAACTCGATGAAGCTGCCGCGCGCCCACTGGCGCGGGAAGATCAACTGGGCAAAGCGCAGCTCGCGCATCAGCCGTTCGGCGCCTTCGGCGTCGTTGCAGATGAATTCGGCGCAGGCGCTCTGTGGCTTGGCCTTGGCGTAGCCGGCGACATTCAGGCGGGCGGCATGCTCGGCGATCTCGGCACAGACTTCGCTCTCGAAACCGGGCCGGCAATGCATAAACAGGGTATTCATCTTCACTCCAGGACGGTTGGCGACCAATCACGCCAACCCTGACCGGGCGCAATGCACTGCGCCGGTAAATCGGCGAATGATAAAGGAAGTTCGGAACCGGTGACATGCCCCGCCGGTCCAGTACTTGGTCAGGCGCGCCAATCGGGACTAACCTGACCATTCAGCCAGGGTCCGTGCCGTGCGGACCGTCACAGAGGCGGTGAACCGGCTACAGCAGGGAAGATTGCCGTTCACCGGCGCAGAAGGAGTTGGTATGCCCTCGCTCGACAGCCTGAAAACCCTCAAGACCCTGACGGTCGCCGACCGTTCCTATCATTACTTCAGCCTCACCGAAGCCGCCGCGAGCCTGGGCGACCTGCAGCGCCTGCCCATGTCGCTGAAGGTGCTGCTGGAGAACCTGCTGCGCTGGGAGGACGACAAGACCGTCACCCGCGCCGATCTCGCCGCCCTGGCCGACTGGCTCAAGACGCGCAGCTCCGAGCGCGAGATCCAGTACCGCCCGGCGCGGGTGCTGATGCAGGATTTCACCGGCGTGCCGGCGGTAGTCGACCTGGCCGCCATGCGCGCGGCCATGGCCAGGGCGGGCGGTGACCCGCAAAGGATCAACCCGCTGTCGCCGGTGGACCTGGTGATCGACCATTCGGTGATGGTCGACCGCTACGCCAATGCGCAGGCCTTCGCCCAGAACGTCGACATCGAGATGCAGCGCAATGGCGAGCGCTATGCCTTCCTGCGCTGGGGCCAGAACGCCTTCGATAATTTCAGCGTGGTGCCGCCGGGCACCGGCATCTGCCACCAGGTCAACCTGGAGTACCTCGGCCGCACGGTGTGGACCCGCGACGAAGACGGCCGCACCTTTGCCTTCCCCGACACCCTGGTGGGCACCGACTCGCACACCACCATGATCAACGGCCTGGGCGTGCTCGGCTGGGGCGTTGGCGGCATCGAGGCGGAAGCGGCCATGCTCGGCCAGCCGGTGTCGATGCTGATTCCGGAAGTCATCGGCTTCAAGCTGACCGGCAGGTTGCGCGAAGGCATCACCGCCACCGACCTGGTGCTGACGGTCACCCAGATGCTGCGCAAGAAAGGCGTGGTGGGCAAGTTCGTCGAGTTCTACGGCGACGGCCTGGCCGACCTGCCACTTGCCGACCGGGCGACCATCGCCAACATGGCTCCGGAATACGGCGCTACCTGCGGCTTCTTCCCGGTCGACCAGGTGACCCTGGACTACCTGCGCCTGTCGGGCCGGCCGGAAGCGACGGTGCAACTGGTCGAGGCCTATTGCAAGGAACAGGGCCTGTGGCGCCTGCCCGGCCAGGAGCCGCTGTTCACCGACACCCTGGCCCTGGACCTGCACGAGGTCGAAGCCAGCCTGGCCGGGCCCAAGCGCCCGCAGGACCGGGTTGCCCTGTCCCAGGTCAGCCAGGCCTTCGACACCTTCCTCGGTCTGCAACTACGCGCTTCGAGCAAGGACGTCGGCCGCCTGGAGAGCGAGGGCGGTGGCGGGGTCGCCGTGGGCAATCCCGACCAGGCCGGCGAAGTCAGCTACGAGCATGAGGGCCAGCAACATCTGCTGCGCGACGGCGCCGTGGTGATTGCCGCCATTACCTCCTGCACCAACACCTCCAACCCCAGCGTGATGATGGCCGCCGGCCTGGTGGCGAAAAAGGCCGTGGAGAAGGGCCTCAAGCGCAAACCCTGGGTCAAGAGTTCACTGGCACCCGGCTCCAAGGTGGTGACCGATTACTACCAGGCGGCGGGCCTGACTCCCTACCTGAACGCCCTGGGTTTCGACCTGGTCGGCTACGGCTGCACCACCTGCATCGGCAACTCCGGGCCGCTGGACGACGCAATCGAGAAAGCCATTACCGGTGCCGACCTGACGGTTGCCTCGGTATTGTCGGGCAATCGCAACTTCGAAGGCCGGGTGCATCCGCTGGTGAAGACCAACTGGCTGGCCTCGCCACCGCTGGTGGTGGCCTATGCCCTGGCCGGCAGCGTGCGCCTGGACCTGGCCAGCGAGCCACTGGGCACCGGCAACGACGGCCAGCCGGTGTACCTGCGCGACATCTGGCCGAGCCAGCAGGAAATCGCCGCGGCCGTGGCCAGCGTCGATACCGCGATGTTCCACAAGGAGTATGCCGAGGTCTTCGCCGGTGACGCCCAGTGGCAGGCGATCGCAGTGCCCCAGGCAGCCACCTATGTCTGGCAGGATGATTCGACCTACATCCAGCATCCGCCTTTCTTCGACGACATCACCGGCCCGCTGCCGGTCATCGACGACATTCACGGCGCCCGGGTGCTGGCCCTGCTCGGTGACTCGGTGACCACCGACCACATCTCCCCGGCCGGCAACATCAAGGCCGACAGCCCGGCCGGCCGCTACCTGCGAGACAAGGGCGTGGAGCCGCGCGACTTCAACTCCTACGGCTCGCGGCGGGGCAACCATGAGGTGATGATGCGCGGCACCTTCGCCAACATCCGCATCCGCAACGAAATGCTCGGTGGCGAGGAAGGCGGCAATACCTTGTATGCGCCTACCGGCGAGAAAATGGCGATCTACGACGCCGCCATGCGCTACCAGGCCGACGGCACGCCACTGGTGGTGATCGCGGGCCAGGAGTACGGCACCGGCTCCAGCCGTGACTGGGCGGCCAAGGGCACCAACCTGTTGGGCATCAAGGCGGTGCTGGCGGAAAGCTTCGAGCGCATCCACCGCTCCAACCTGGTGGGCATGGGCGTGCTGCCCCTGCAGTTCACGGCCGGGCAGACGCGCAAGACCCTGGCCCTGGACGGCAGCGAGCGCATCGACATCCTGGGCCTGAGCCAGGCACGAATCTCGCCGCACATGCCGTTGACGCTCAAGATCAGTCGCCAGGATGGCAGCCAGGATCTGATCCAAGTGCTGTGCCGGATCGACACCCTCAACGAAGTGGAGTACTTCAAGTCGGGCGGTATCCTGCATTATGTGTTGCGGCAATTGATCGCAGCCTGAGCAATCCGCGTGTCTCGGACACCGCTTGGGAAGTCGTAGGCTTCAGGTTTTCACTGCTGAAGGATTTTCCATGTTGGTGTCCCAATGGATTGGACCAGCCCTGCTGGGCCTTGGCTACAGCGTTGCGCTCGTCCATGGCAGCCTTGGCCTGCTGGTGCTGCCCAGCCTGATTGCCCTGCTCTGCGCGGGGCTTCTGGTCAATCGCCCCGGCCGCTGGCAGCAAGGCTTCGGTCACGGGCTGTTCGTGCTGCTGGCCCTGGCCCTGGCACTGCACTGGCTGCCGGGATTCCACGGCGCCAAAGTGATCGATAAAGCCGTCCTCAGCACCGGCGCCCTGCCCTTTTCCCTGTACCTGAACCTGGACAAGCCCTTGATCGGCTTCTGGCTACTGCTGGCCTGCCCCTGGGTGCTGACGCTGGGCGGCAAGCGCCTGGTTGCAGGCATGGCCTTGACCCTGCCGGGCGTCATTGCCGCCTGCCTGGGCGGCGCCTGGCTGATGGGGATGGTCGCCTGGGCACCCAAGTGGCCGGAGCAGGCCTGGCTCTGGACGCTGAACAACCTGCTGCTGGTCAGCCTCACCGAAGAATTGCTGTTTCGCGGCTATATCCAGGGCGGGCTCGAACGTCTGACCAACAACAAGCACCTGGCCCTGCTGCTGGCAGCCGCGCTGTTCGGCCTTGCCCACCTGGGCGCAGGTTGGCAGTGGTTCGCACTGGCGACCCTGGCCGGCATCGGCTACGGCCTGGCCTATCGTTTTGGCGGCCTGTTCGCGGCCGTGTTGTGTCATTTCGGCCTGAACCTTGTGCACTTCACCGGCTTTACCTACCCCATGCTCGTTCCGGGGTAATCCGTCGTTAAATATTCGTTCAACAAAAACCCCACGCTGCCGATAACCCCTCAAAGCCTTGCGGATTGAACAGCTCATGCGTAATAACCAGCCGATTACCCAGCGCGAACGGACTTTTCCTGCTCAACAACGTTTGATCTCGACCACCGATACCAAGGGTGTCATCACCTATTGCAACGATGCCTTCGTCGAGATCAGCGGTTTTTCCCGCGAGGAACTGATGCGCGCCCCGCACAACCTGGTGCGCCATCCGGATGTACCCCCTGCGGTGTTCGCGCACATGTGGGCCACGCTCAAGCAGGGCCTGCCGTGGATGGGAATCGTCAAGAACCGTTGCAAGAGCGGTGACCATTACTGGGTCAACGCCTATGTCACGCCGGTGTTCGAGAACAACCAGGTAGTGGGCTTCGAATCGGTGCGGGTCAAGCCGACCGCCGAGCAGATCCGCCGGGCCGAGGCCCTGTACCAGCGCATCAACCAGGGCAAGTCGGCCATTCCGCGGCGCGACAAGTGGCTGCCGGTGGTGCAGGACTGGCTGCCGTTCATCCTGATCAGCCAGATCGGCTTCCTGATCGGCAACTGGCTCGGTCACTCCTGGGGCTTCGCCCTGGCGGCCGGCCTGTCGGTACCGCTGGGACTACTCGGCCTGAGCTGGCAACAGCGCGGCCTCAAGCGCCTGCTGCGCCTGGCCGAGCAAAGCACTTCCGACCCGCTGATCGCGCAAATGTACACCGACAGCCGGGGTGTCCAGGCGCGCCTGGAAATGGCCATGCTCAGCCAGGACGCACGGATGAAGACCTGCCTCACCCGCCTGCAGGACACCGCCGAACACCTCAACGACCAGGCCCGGCAATCCGACACCCTGGCCCACAACAGCTCCTCAGGGCTGGAGCGCCAGCGCGTCGAGACCGAACAGGTCGCCGCCGCGGTCAACCAGATGGCCGCCACTACCCAGGAAGTGGCCAACCACGTGCAGCGCACCGCTGACGCCACCCAGGAAGCCAACCGCCTGACCGGCCGTGGCCGCGATATCGCCGGCGAGACCCGCGAAGCGATCCAGCGGCTGTCGGCAGCGGTGGGCGAAACCGGGCTGACCGTCACCCAGCTGGCTCGCGACAGCGATGAAATCGGTGGCGTGGTCGATGTGATCAAAGGCATCGCCGACCAGACCAACCTGCTGGCCCTCAACGCTGCCATCGAAGCGGCGCGTGCCGGCGAAATGGGCCGCGGCTTTGCCGTGGTGGCCGACGAAGTTCGCCAGCTGGCCCAGCGCACCAGTGAATCGACCGGGCAGATCCATGGCCTGATCGCCAAGCTGCAACAGACCGCCAGCAATGCCGTGCAGACCATGGAGGCCGGCCATCGCCAGGCTGAAGAAGGTGTGGCACGGGTGATGGAAGCTGACCAGGCGCTGGTCGGTATCAGCGAAGCAGTGGCCAACATCACCGACATGGCCACCCAGATCGCGGCCGCGACCGAGGAACAGACCGCGGTGGCCGACGAGATCAGCCGCAACATCAGCACCATCGCCCAGCTGGCCGACCAGACTTCCGAACAGGCCCAGCATTCGGCGTTGCTCAGTGAAGAGCTGACCCGCACCGCGACCAGCCAGTACTCGCTGGTGGAGCGTTTCAACCGCTGAGAAAGGTGGGGAGCGTTGCCTTTGTGGGAGCGGGCTTGCCCCGCGATGCGATGTGGTTGACCGCACGCAATCGCGGGGCAAGCCCGCTCCTACCGGCTACCAGTCGAGGGTCAGGCTGCTTTCGAAGTAGCGCTCCCGACCATCGAGCGGATCCTTGAAGCGCAAGCTCTGTGCCAGCAGCTTCAAGGGTTTGCTGTAGTCATCCGGATCTTCCACCACCTGTGGATAGAAGGGATCGTTGCAAATGCTCGCGCCCAACGCGGTCATGTGCACCCGCAACTGGTGGGTCTTGCCGGTCACCGGCGACAGGCCATAGCGCCAGAGCTCGCCGTTTTTCTCCAGCACCTCGGCCAGGGTTTCGCTGTTGCTCGCCCCTTCCACTTCATGCATGCGAAAGAACGGCTCGCCGTGGACCATGCGGCTCTTGTGCACCAATGGAAACGCGAGCTGCGGCAAGGCCCGGGCTATGGCCTGGTAACGCTTGTCGATCTGGCGGTTGGGAAACAGCGACTGATAGGCCGAGCGACTCCCGGGGTTGGCGGAAAACAGCACCAGCCCGGCGGTGTGTCGATCGATGCGATGCAGGGGGACCAGATGCGGGTTGTCAAGACGGCGAATCAGCCGGCGCAGCAAGGTGTGCTCGACATATTCTCCCGTCGGGGTGACCGGCAAGAAGTGCGGCTTGTCGGCCACCACCAGGTGCTCGTCGACATGCAGGATCTGCTCCTGGAACGGAATCGGCTTCTCGTTGGGGACTTCACGAAAATAGTGGATGCGCAATCCCGGCTTGTACGCCAGCGTCGCGCTGATCGGCTGGCCCTGGGCATCCAGCACCCGCCCCCGGACGATCCGGTCAAGCCACTGCTCACGCCCGATGGCCTTGAAATGCTCGCTCAAACAGTCGAGCACGGTCGCCCAGTTGCCGTGCGGCAGGCAAACGGTACTGGCTTGATGCTGGGCCGGGTTGAAAGGAGCAAGGGCCATGGGAACGCTCTGAGGAATAAACCCGGCATTATCCTCCAAGCCCCGCGCCTCAGCCAGCCCGGCTTGCGGCGGCTTCGGTGAACTCCTTGAGCCACCGCAGCACGTCCACGGCCTCCCAGCGACCGGGATCGTACAGGGCATAGATCAAACCCTGGTAACCCACCACATCCAGCGGCCGGTGGTAACCGGCACGCTGGAACAAGGCTTCGATCTCGGCGAAGCAGGTATTGAAGTGCAGCTTGCTGAAGGGTGTCTTGCCCTCCAGCACCAGGCCATCGAGGCGCAACTCGAGCACCGCCTCGCTCACCCTGTCGGTGGACATTCGATTGACGGTGTACTTCAGTTGTTCGACGTTGACCATGTTCCGCACCCTTGAGGCAAACCCTGCCCCATATACTGTATTTATATACAGCATATTCAGAGTGACCGGACACGTCAATCCGACAGCGCTGTCAGACCAGCCCGGGAAGGTAGCCCGTGCCCTTGCGGATGGTCAGCAATTGTCGCCGCTCACGGGTCGAGGACAGGCCCAGGTGCACCCATTGGTCGTACTCGAGAATCAACTGATCGAACATCAACGGGCTGTCGGCCACACGTTGCGCCAAGGTGGCGGCCGTCAATCCAGGCACGTTGATGTCCGCCGCCAGCCCCTGGATATGGGCACTGCCGAGCGAACCGCCGATGGCGCTGTTCAACGCGCGGCTACGATAACCACTGCTGACCAGCACCGGTTTGTCGACCAACAGGCGCACGCTTTCCAAAACGGTGCACAGGCGATGAAGATTGGCCAGGGCGGCGGCATCCGGGGTGTTGTCGATACCCAGGCGCGCGGCGCTCTCCGACACGGTCATTTCGGGCAGGGTGAAGTGTTCGGTCAGGTACATGGTCCATCCTTGGCATGAATACAGGAGCCAGGGATTGTCCATGCCCATGGACCACCACACACATCAGGAAATCATGCGCAGGCATACCTGCTCAACGCAGGAACGCCACCACTTGCTCGGCATCGAACGGCCAGTTCAGTTCCGCGCCGGTATCACGACGACGCAACACTGGGATGCTCAATTGGTAGCGTTGGAGAGTTGTGTCGTCATCGGCGATATCGACCAGCTCGACCAGCAGGCCATGCTCGACAAAGGGCATCAACAGGGCTTCGGCCACTTCACACAGGTGGCAACCCAGGGTGCCGAACAATTGGCATTCAGGAAGCATCGACAGGTACCGGCAACAGTCACAGGGGACCATTATTCTAGGTCTGCTGTCAGGGGCCGTCGAGCACGGGAAAAAAGTTGCCCTGCCCTGCCTGTCTTCTGACCCTGGTCAGCACTCACACAGCAGCTATCGTTCAAACTTGCTGGTTTTTTGCAGTTTTCCTACATGGAGTACGTTGTGTTTGCCAACCTGCTGATCATCCTGGCCTCGTCACTGGTCGTCATCGCCCTCTTCCGGCGCCTGAAGTTGCCGCCCGTGCTGGGCTATCTGTGCGTCGGTCTTCTTGTCGGGCCGACGGCCCTCAACTGGGTAAACGAAAGCGAAGAACTACCGGACCTTGCGGAAATGGGTGTGGTGTTCTTGCTGTTTTCCCTGGGACTGGAATTCTCCCTGTCGAAAATGCTGGCCCTGCGCAATGTGGTGTTTGGCCTGGGCAGCCTGCAGGTGATCTGTTCGGCGATCCTGCTGGCCGGGCTACTGGCCCTGCTGGGTATGCCGGCCAACGCCGCCCTGCTGCTTGGTGCCGGGCTTGCGCTGTCGTCCACGGCGATCGTCAGCAAGGAGTTGACCAGCCTGGGCGAGATTTTCAGCAGCCATGGGCAGAACGCCATCGGCGTGTTGCTGTTCCAGGATGTGGTGGCGGTCCTGCTGCTGACCCTGGTCCCGGTGTTCGCCGGTGAAAGCGGCCAGGCCTGGTACTGGGCCCTGCCGCTGACCCTGGGCAAGACCGTGATCCTCTTCGTCGGCCTGCTGCTGGCCAGCCGCTGGTTGCTGCCGCGCCTGTTCCATGAAGTGGCCAGTTCCCACTCGGCAGAGCTGTTTGTGTTGCTGGCGCTGGTGATCGTCCTGCTGACCGCCTGGTTGACCCACCTGCTGGGCCTGTCGCCGGCACTGGGTGCGTTCCTGGCCGGCATGCTGCTGGGTGAAAGCAACTACCGCCACCAGATCGAAGCGGATATCCGCCCGTTTCGCGACATTCTGCTGGGCCTGTTCTTCGTCAGTATCGGCATGCTCATCGACCTGCAACTGTTCGCCAGCCACGGCCTGGAGATCCTCGCCCTGACCCTGGGCCTGCTGGTGGTCAAGGGGTGCGTGGTCGCAGCCCTGGTCCGGGTACGCGGCAGCGACGCCGAGACGGCCTGGCGCAGCGGCCTGGCCCTGGCCCAGGGGGGCGAGTTCTGTTTTGCCCTGATGGCCCAGATGCAACAAACCCAGCTGTTGCCCGAGGCCATCGGCAACCTTTTGCTGGCAGCCACCTTCTGCTCAATGCTGGTCACCCCGCTGCTGCTGCGCGCCGCCCCCGGCATTGCCTTGCGCCTGCACCGCAAGCCCAACCAGGAAGTCCAGCTGGAAGCCATCGAAGCCCAGAGCGCCTCGCTCGATGGTCATGTGGTGATCTGTGGCTATGGCCGGGTGGGCCAGTCGATCGGGCGTTTCCTGCGCCGCGAAGACATTCCGTTCGTTGCCCTGGACGATGATCCCGTGCGCGTCCAGGAAGCCGCCGCTGGCGAAAGCTGCGTGCATTACGGCGACTCGCGCCGGGGCGAATTGCTCAGCGCCGTCGGCCTTGAGCGCGCGCGCCTGCTGGTGATTGCCGTGGACGGGACCGACATCGCCCTGGACGTACTCAAGGCCGCGCGCGAGCGCCACACCCGGATCCAGATCCTGGTACGCACCCGCGACGACAGCCAGCGCGAAGGGTTGCTCAGCGCCGGCGCCAGCGCCGTGGTGCCGGAGCTGCTGGAGTCGAGCCTGATGCTCGCTTCCCATGCCCTGGTCATGCTGGGCCTGCCCATGAACCTGGTGCAACAACGCATCGATGAGGTGCGCCAGACCCGTTACCGTATGCTGCAGGCCTTCTACCAGGGCGCCGAGACCAGCCCGGTGGACAGCGAGGGCCAGCCCAAGGCCATGATGCATGCCGTTAACCTCGGCGCCGAGGCCTTCGCCTGCGGACGCTCGCTGGCAGACCTGGACCTGGAAGAACTGGGGGTCGAGTTGCAGTCGGTGCAACGCAATGGTGCCGAGCTGGATGTCAGCGCCGACACCTGCCTGCATGCCGGCGACGCGGTATTGCTCAGCGGCCCGCTGTCGGCCCTGCATGCCTGCGAAGCACGTCTGGTCGCCGGGCGCTGACCACAGCCGTCAGTCCTGGCTGGTGGCGCCGATCTTGTGGATCGACAGGTCGGCGCCGTAGTACTCCTGTTCCTGGCTCAGGCGCAGGCCATGCAGCGCCTTGATCGTGCCGTACACGGCAAAGCCGCCGATCAATGCCACCGTCACCCCCGCCAGGCTGCCGATCAGCTGAACGACCAGGCTGACACCGCCCAGCCCGCCCAGGGCCGTCTGGCCGAAGATCCCGCAGGCAATGCCACCCCAGACGCCACACACGCCATGCAATGGCCAGACGCCCAGGACATCATCGATCTTCCAGGCGTTCTGCGCCGCCGTAAAACACCAGACGAACATGGCGCCGGCGATGGCACCGGTGGCCAGGGCACCGACCGGGTGCATCAGGTCGGAACCTGCGCACACCGCCACCAGCCCGGCCAGCGGGCCGTTATGGACAAAGCCCGGGTCGTTGCGACCGACCAGCAAGGCCGCCACCGTGCCGCCGACCATGGCCATCAGCGAGTTGACCGCCACCAGGCCGCTGACCCCTTGCAGGGTCTGGGCGCTCATGACGTTGAAGCCGAACCAGCCGACGATCAGGATCCACGAGCCCAGGGCCAGGAACGGGATATTGGACGGGGCGAACGCCACCAGCTTGCCGTCGCGGTAGCGGCCATTGCGCGGGCCGAGCAACAGCACCGCCGCCAGGGCCAGCCAGCCGCCCATGGCGTGCACCACCACGGAGCCGGCAAAGTCATGGAAGCTGGCACCGAACCGCGCCTGCAGCCAGGCCTGGATCCCCAGGTTGCCATTCCAGACGATGCCTTCGAAGAACGGGTAGACAAACGCCACGATCAGCACGGTGGCGCACAGTTGCGGGGCAAAGCGTGCCCGTTCGGCGATCCCCCCGGAAATGATCGCCGGAATCGCGGCAGCGAAGGTCAGCAGGAAAAAGAACTTCACCAGGCTGTAGCCATGGTCGCTGCCCAGCACCGCTGCCGGCTGCAGGAAACTCACACCGTAGGAGATCCAGTAGCCGACAAAGAAATAGGCCAGTGTCGAGACGGCAAAGTCACTGAGGATCTTGCACAGGGCGTTGACCTGGTTCTTGTGGCGCACGGTGCCCACTTCGAGGAACGCGAAGCCGGCATGCATGGCCAGGACCATGACCGCGCCCAGCAGAATGAACAGCGTGTTGGAGCCGTGGACCAGAGTGTCCACCGCGCTTTGCAGATTATCCATGGAGTCGGCAGGCCTTTCGAAATGGCACCAGGACAGCGCACAGGTACTCCTTTTTGCACCAGCCTGGATCATCGCTGTGCCACCTCCCTGGCCGATCCTGCTGATAACTGGAGTTTTTCCTTGGGTTTGTCGTGGATTGGGTTAAGGTTTACAGGACCAGCCATCGCGCGCGCCCATAATCGGCGCAGGCACCGGCCCCGGCGCACCAGGGAAAAGCAAAAGCTGTACCAGCGAATTGCACTGAACCTTCGCCGGCACCTGTCACTCGAATTAACCACACACCCGTAGGGAGAGCCCCATGGCCAGCAAATCGGCAAAGACTGCTCAAGAAATATTGATGGCTGACTTCCAGGCCCTGGTACGCGATACCGAAAAGTTGCTTGAGCACACCGCCACCCTGGCGGGTGACCAGGCAGACGAAATGCGCAGCCAGATCCACGACAGCCTGCTGCGTGCCCGGGAAACCCTGCAACTGACCCAGGACTCGATGCGCGAGCATGGCCAGGCGGCCCTGACCGCTACCGAAGACTATGTGCAGAGCAATCCCTGGCAATCGATCGGGATCGCCGCCGGGGTTGGTTTTCTGATCGGCCTGCTGGCCAATCGGCGCTGAGGTCCTGGCGATGGAAAGTGAATCGATCGGCGCCAGCGGTGCGTCGAGCAAACGCCTGGGCGCCGCGGTGCTCGGGCTGCTGCATGGTCATGTCGAGCTGTTCGGCATCGAGTTGCAGGAACAGAAAGCCCGCACCCTGAGCCTGCTGCTGTTCGCCGGCCTTGCACTGGTGTTCGCCCTGTTGTTGCTGATCGCCCTGTCGGCGCTGGTGCTGGTGCTGTTGTGGGACAGCTATCGCCTGACCGGGGTAATCGGGCTGTGCGTGTTCTACGGGGTGGCGGCACTGTTCTGCGCCTTGCGCCTGAAGGCTGCTGTGTACGATGAATCGTCGCCGTTCAGTTCGACCCTGGAAGAACTGGCCAAGGACCGGGAGCGCCTGTTGCCATGAGCCTGCCTGAGCTTCCGAAAACCAACGACCGGCGCGAATTGCGCAAGGCGTTGGTACGCCTGCGTCTGGAGATGCACCGGCAGGAGATCCGTCATGAGTCCGGGCAACTGCTCAATCCCCTGACACGCTTGCGGGCCATGGGTGACAGCCTGCAGGGTGGATTGGGGATCAAGCATGCGCCCTTGTGGGGGATCGGTGCGGTAGTGGTATTAGGGTTTCTGACGGGCAAAGGTGCGAAAAGTGGCAGCCTGAGCCGGATGATTCGCCTGGGTAGCAGTCTGATTCCGTTGATCAGGTTGTTCATGAAAGTTAAAGAAAAGTAACCGCCGCCCATCGTAGGAGCTGGCGAAGCCCGCGATCGACTGCGCAGCAGTCGCAATTCAGGCGTCTCGATTGACTGGATACCCCCGCTGTTCTCCGGATCGCAGGGTTGGCGCTGAACTTGGCGAGCATATCCATTCCCTGCAGTGGCGCCACTGGCTGGTTTCGCCTTTACGGCGACCCACTTTTGAGGGCAAAAGCGGCCCGCCGTAAGGGCGCAAAGGTGAATCAGCGCCACCTTGGCAAATGGATATGCTCGTAATTTTCAAAGCCAACAGTCGGGGGAAGTCACCGAGGCCAGGATTGCGACCGGTTCGCGGTCGATCGCAGCCTGGCGGCAGCGGCTACAAGGCGGGATCCCTCAGCAACGGTACACAACCCCAGAACAAAAATGCGACTTGCAGCCATCCCGCCGACACGGGAAGCTAACCCCCTGCCCCTGTATCGGAGACCTGGCCTTGGACTGGCACACCCTGCTCACCCGCGAGCGACTCGGCAAGCCCCTACACAGCCCTGAAGAACTGGGCCGCAGCCCCTTCCACAAGGACCACGACCGGATCATCTTCTCCGGCGCCTTCCGCCGCCTCGGCCGCAAGACCCAGGTGCACCCGGTGTCGAGCAACGACCACATCCACACCCGCCTGACCCACTCCCTGGAAGTCAGCTGCGTCGGCCGCTCACTGGGCATGCGCGTGGGTGAAACCCTGCGCGACCAACTGCCACAGTGGTGCGAACCGAGCGACCTGGGCATGGTCGTGCAATCGGCCTGCCTTGCACATGACATCGGCAACCCACCCTTCGGCCACTCCGGCGAGGATGCCATTCGCCACTGGTTCCAGCAGGCCGCAGGGCGCGGCTGGCTGGACGCCATGAGCGAGGCCGAACGCGCCGACTTCCTCAATTTCGAAGGCAACGCCCAGGGCTTTCGTGTTCTCACCCAACTGGAATACCACCAGTTCGATGGCGGCATGCGCCTGACCTACGCAACCCTCGGCACCTACCTGAAGTACCCCTGGACGGCCCGTCATGCCGACGCCCTCGGCTACAAGAAGCACAAGTTCGGCTGTTACCAGAGCGAGCTGCCGCTACTCGAACAGATCGCCCGCAAACTGGGCCTGCCGCAACTGGAAGACAACCTCTGGGCCCGCCATCCGCTGGTGTACCTGATGGAGGCCGCCGACGACATCTGCTACGCCCTGATCGACCTCGAGGATGGCCTGGAAATGGACCTGCTCGACTACCCGGAAGTGGAGTCGCTGCTGCTCAGCCTGGTCGGCGACGACCTGCCGGAAACCTATCGCCAGCTGGGCCCTGGCGACTCGCGTCGGCGCAAGCTGGCGATCCTGCGCGGCAAAGCCATCGAGCACCTGACCAACGCCGCCGCCCGCGCCTTTGTCGAGCAACAGGATGCCTTGTTGTCGGGGCAACTGCAGGGCGACCTGGTCGAGCATATGCACGGCCCGGCCAAGCGCTGCGTCCTGCAGGCCAAGGACATCGCGCGCAAGAAAATCTTCCAAGACAAGCGCAAGACCCTGCACGAGATCGGTGCCTACACCACCCTCGAAATCCTGCTCAACTCCTTTTGCGGCGCGGCGCTGGAACAACATGGAGGGCGTACACCTTCGTTCAAGAGCCGGCGCATCCTCGACCTGCTCGGCAACAACGCCCCCAGCCCTTCGGCATCCTTGCACACGTCGTTCCTGCGCATGATCGATTTCATTGCCGGGATGACCGACAGCTACGCCAGCGAAATGGCCCGCGAGATGACGGGCCGTTCGAGCCCGGTGTAAGTGGAGAAAGGCCAGGACCACCTGCCAACAGCAGGTGTGGTCCTGGCCATTTTCTGCATGCGCCCGCCAATGGATTGTGACTACAACAAGCTCAACCAATTAAACATACCGAATATTTGGAAATGCCCCGTTACCAATAACACCATTGACAACTTATAAACACACTATCACTTGTAAATACTTCCTCAATTTACAGTAGGAATTTTCCCATATAACACTTACCCACCCTTACCTTAATGTGCGACCCGTTCTATCTGCGCTAAGGTGCCGTTTCATCTTTGCACCTTACCTGGAAAGTTCACCATGCATTCTGTATTCATTATCGACGATCACCCGGTCATCCGCCTGGCAGTGCGCATGCTTCTGGAGAATGAAGGCTATCGCGTGATCGGGGAGTCGGACAACGGCGTGGATGCCATGCAGATGGTTCGTGAATGCATGCCGGACCTGATCATCCTCGACATCAGCATTCCCCGACTGGATGGCCTGGAAGTGCTGTCGCGCTTCCATAGCATGGCCATTCCACTGAAGATCCTGGTATTGACCGCACAGTCACCGGCATTGTTCGCCATACGCTGCATGCATTCCGGCGCCGCCGGTTATGTATGCAAGCAGGAAGACCTGAGCGAATTGCTCAGTGCAATAAAAGCGGTACTTTCCGGTTACAACTACTTCCCAAGCCAGGCAATCAATCCCCAATCTCTCTCTGACGAATCGCCCCGTGAACTGGAATTGTTCAAACACGTCAATGACCGGGAACTCATGGTGCTGCAATTGTTCGCCCAAGGTCGAAGCAACAAGGAAATAGCCCAGGGCATGTTTCTCAGCAACAAGACCGTCAGCACTTACAAGAAACGCCTGATGCAAAAGCTCAAGGCCGGCTCCCTTGTCGAACTCATTGAAATGGCCAAGCGCAATGCACTGGTTTGAGGCGACCAATGCGTAGCCACAACCTGGTGTTCCTGTGCCTGCTCAGTGTCGCTGCCGCACTGTTTTCAGGATCGACCGCACAGGCCGATGAGGTCCGGGCGGGCCAGTACCAGTTGCTCAGCCGCTCGGGAGCAGCGAGCGTGACCCTGCCCCTGAGCGAATCGCAACGGCACTGGATAGAACGCAAAGGGCAATTGGTGCTCGGAACCTCGGCACCGGACTACCCGCCATTCGACATGACGGCCAGTGGTCGTGACTACGAAGGCATGACGGCAGACTTTGCCGGCATCCTGGGTCGTGCGCTGGGCATGCCAATCCGCGTGCAGCGCTTTGCCAGCCGCCAGGAAGCGGTCAAGGCGCTGACCCAGGGACAGATCGACCTGCTCGGCAGTGCCAATGGCTTCGAGGCTGCCACCCCGGGAGTGGTGCTCTCCAGGCCCTATGCGGTGGATCAACCGGTGCTGGTCACCCGCGAGGATGAAAACCGCCCCCTGGACACCGGAATGGCTGGTCTGCGCCTGAGCATGGTCTACCACTACCTGCCGCTGGAAGAAGTCCGCAGCAGTTACCCCAAGGCGACCATCCAGTCCTACCCCTCCTATCAGAATGCCCTGAATGCCGTTGCTTTCGACCAGGCCGATGTCTTTCTCGGCGATACCATTTCCACCCATTACCTGATCAACCAGGGCCACCTGCAGAACGTCAAGATGGCCAATTTCGGCAAGCACGAACCGGTAGGGTTCAGCTTTGCCGTGCAGCAGAGCAATCGGGTCCTGTTGCAGTTGATCAACAGCACCCTGGACAACATCCCCAGCAGCGCCCGCGAAGCGATTTTCAAGCGCTGGAGCGCCGGCAGCGACGTGTTGCTGACCGACCGCAAGCTGCAGCTCTCCCAGCGCGAGGAGCGCTGGCTGGCAGAGCACCCGGTGGTGCGCGTCGTGGTCAACGAAACCGCCGCACCGCTGACGTTTTTCGACAGTGCCGGCAATTTTCGCGGGATTGCCGCCGACCTGCTCGAACTGATTCGCCTGCGCACCGGCCTGCGCTTCGAAGTGCAGCGCGCCAGCGGCATCAGCGACATGATCGATCGCCTGAACCACGGCAAGGCCGATGTCATTGCCGCTATCTCCCCCAGCCTGCGCCGGGCAAGCACCCTGGCGATCAGCCGCCCGTACCTGGAGAACTCCTACGTGCTGCTGACCCGCCAGGGGGCGGATCAACCCATGTCCCTGGAGCAACTGCAAGGACGCCGGGTGGCCCTGACCCGTGACAGCCCCCTGGTCGACGACTTGCGTCAGCGCGTGCCCGGCATCCAGCTGGTGGAAACCGAAAGCACCTATTTCTCTACCTCCCTGCTCGCCAGCGGTCATGTCGATGCCGCCATCACCGCGCTGATCAACGCCAACTTCAGCCTGGCCTCCCAGCGCGACCTGACCATCCGCACCTCGGTCGGTGCAGAGCCCGCAACGTTCTCGATGGCTACCGCGCGCGGCGCCCAGGAGCTGGCCTCGATCCTGGACAAGGCATTGCTGAGCATCGCGCCCGAGGAACTGGGCATCATCAACAGCCGCTGGCGTGGCTACAGCACCGAAACCGATGCCTACTGGCGAAAGTACCAGCACCTGATCCTGCAGATCATCCTGGGCACCAGCTTGCTGCTGCTGTTGTCACTGGCCTGGAACGCCTGGATGCGCCACCAGATCAAACAACGCGAGGCCGCCGAGCGTGCCCTTGGCGACCAGCTCGAGTTCATGCGCGCACTGCTCAACGGCACACCACACCCGATGTACGTCCGTGACCGCCAGGGACTCTTGCAGAGTTGCAACGACAGCTACCTGGAAGCCGTGCAGATGAGGCTCGACGAGATCCTCGGCAAGGGCATCCTGGACAGTGCGCTGGGCGACAGCTGCCATGCCAGCCAGATCCAGGCCGACTACCAGCAGGTGATGCGCGAGGGCGTGCCGTTGATCGTCGATCGCCCGCTGCTGCTCAACGACAAGGCAATGACCATCTACCACTGGATCCTGCCCTACCGTGACTCGCTGGGCGAGGTCCAGGGCATCATCGGCGGCTGGATCGACATCAGCGAGCGACGCCAGCTGATCCAGGACCTGAGCCTGGCCAAGCAGCAGGCCGACGACGCCAACCGGGCCAAAAGCACCTTCCTGGCCACTATCAGCCACGAAATCCGCACACCGATGAACGCCATCCTCGGCATGCTCGAACTGGCCCTGGAAAAGGCCCACCAGGGGCAGTTGGATCGCCCGGCGGTGGAAGTCGCCTACAACTCGGCCAAGGACCTGCTGGCCCTGATCGGTGACATACTCGACATCGCCCGGATCGAATCCGGGCACCTGAGCCTGGCGCCGGAGCGGGTCAGCCTGGTGACGCTGGTGGAGTCGGTCGGCCGGGTGTTCGATGGCCTGGCACGGCAGAAGAACCTGCGCCTGCTGGTGCGGATCGCACCGGCTGCGCACTGCGACGTTCTGCTGGACCCGCTACGTTTCAAACAGATCCTCTCGAACCTGGTCAGCAATGCGCTCAAGTTCACCGAACGGGGGCATGTCATCCTCGACCTGAGCCTGGCGCCCGGTGCAGGGCCAAACCTGGCCAACCTCGAATTGAGCGTCCAGGACAGCGGTATCGGCATTCGCCAGGAAGACCAGCAGCGGATTTTCCTGCCCTTCGCCCAGGCCAACCCCGACAGCCAGCTGGCGCGCAGCGGCACCGGCCTGGGCCTGGCGATCAGTCGCGACCTGTGCCAGCTCATGGGCGGCAGCCTGACCTTGCACAGCGAACTCGGCCAGGGCACCAAGGTAAAAATCAGCATGCCCCTGCAGGTCCTGGCCAGCCTTCCCGCGGCCCCCGCGCCCAACTCGGAACCTTGCGCCGTCGTGGATGCGCTGAAAGTGCTGGTGGTCGATGACCATCCGGCCAACCTGCTGTTGCTGACCCAGCAACTGAACTACCTGGGAGTGCATCATCGCAGTGTCGACAATGGCCCGGCGGGCCTGGACCTGTGGCGAAGCGAGTCTTTCGACGTGCTGATCGTCGATTGCAACATGCCACGGATGAATGGCTACCAGTTCGCCCAGGCCGTGCGCGCTCGGGAAGCCAAGGAGCAACGGCCACCCAGCACCATCCTGGGCTACACCGCCAACGCCCAGCCGGAGGTCCGTGAACGCTGCCGGCAGGCCGGCATGGATGACTGCCTGCTCAAGCCCATCAGCCTCAAGACCCTGGGCAAACGCCTGGCCGGGATAAAACCCTTGCCTCCACGCGCCACGACGACACCCACGGCGCTATTCGACCTGCAGGGCCTGGAGCCGGTGGTGGGCAACTGCGGCGCCGACTGGTACAAACTGCTCGAACAGCTGCAACAGAGCCTGGCCAAGGACCGGATGTCCCTCGAGGCGCTCGACCCGGCCCATCAACCCGACCGATTGAAGGACGAAGCCCATCGCATCCTGGGTGCGGCACGAATCATCCAGGCCAGCGCACTGATCGATGCCTGCGAACAACTGGAAGCCGGTTGCCTGCGGCAGGCATCAGCGCCCACGCTCGAACGCCAGCAGCAACAGTTGATGGCCGCCATGACCGCCGTGGAGCAGGCACTTCAGGCGCACCTGCAGCCCCCGGACGCAACGGACGCTGCGGCCTACACGGGCTAAAAAAAACGGCGGCCACTGGGGCCGCCGTTTCTTCAGGCATCAGGAAGCTGGATTGACCGGGTTTTCCGGGTACCAGGCGTCCAGCAGCGGGCTGACTTCGATCTTGGTCAGTTCGTTGCGGCCCTTGAGCCAGGCTTCAACAGTGGCGCGCTGCTCTTCGCTGACCGAGCCACGCTTGGCCAGGCAGACCAGACCGAAGTCGTCGCCGCCAACGTAGTCCAGGCCATTGGCATCCATGGCATCAGTCAGGAATGCATCGAGGAAGGCATCAATGGCTTCGTCGGACAGGTCTTCCTTGAAATCCAGGTTCAGCTCAAAACCCAGCTCCTGGAATTCATCCACGCAGAGTTTTTTGCGCAGACGGCGGGAACGGTTAGTGGCCATGAAACAATCCTCTTGAGTAATAACGCGCGGCACTTTACCAGTTTCGCCACAAGGTTGCCGGAATAAAAGCCGATAAGGCGCCCTTTCACACTCCCCCATCGGCCTGCGCCTTGGGGCATAATGCGCATTACATTTTTCTTGCCGGAGCCTTCACCTTTTCTCGCTCCGTTTTTTTCACCCCTCGCTCGCAGGGTTTTATCGCACATGATCAGATCGTTTCGTCCTCTTCTGCTTGCCGGCCTGCTCCTGCCCGCGGCACTGACCGCCCAGGCCGCAGCCGTCAATACCACCCTGTCGCCCAAGGTCCAGCAGGCGCTCAAGACCAGCAAACTGCAGGAATCGGCCCTGTCGCTGGTGATGCTGCCGCTCAATGGCCCGGGCACGCCGACCGTGTTCAATGCCGACGTCTCGGTCAACCCGGCCTCGACCATGAAGCTGGTCACCACCTACGCGGCCCTGGAGCTGCTCGGCCCGACCCACCAGTGGAAAACCGAGTTCTACAGCGACGGCCCGCTGCGCAACGGCACCTTGCAGGGCAACCTCTACCTCAAGGGCGGCGGCGACCCCAAGCTGAACATGGAAAAGCTCTGGCTGCTGATGCGCGACCTGCGCGCCAACGGCGTGCAGACCATCAGCGGAGACCTGGTGCTCGATCGCAGCCACTTCGTCCAGCCCGTGCTGCCGCAGTTCAATGATGACGGTGGCGACGAGAACAAGCCCTTCCTGGTCAAGCCCGACTCCTTGCTGATCAACCTCAAGGCCCTGCGCTTCGTCGCCCGCAACGATGGCGGCAAGGTGCTGGTATCGGTCGAGCCGCCAATTGCCAACATCCGTATCGACAACCAGGTCAAGGCGGTGAACAGCAAGCAGTGCACCGGCGATGTGCGCTACAACCCGGTTCCCCAGGCTGACGGCGTCAGCGTGGTGGTCAGCGGCCAGTTGGGCGACGGTTGCAACTCGCAGACCTACCTGTCGCTGCTCGACCACCCGACCTATGCCGCCGGTGCGGTGCGGGCGATCTGGAACGAACTGGGCGGCACCATCCAGGGCCGTGACCGCATCGACACCGTGCCGAAAAGCGCCCGCCTGCTGGCGCGCGCCTTCTCGCCGGACCTGGTCGAGATCATTCGCGACATCAACAAATACAGTAACAACACCATGGCCCAGCAGTTGTTCCTGAGCCTGGGCGCGCAGTTCCGCACCGATGCCGATGGCGACGACGCCCGTGCCGCACAACGCGTGGTGCGCCAGTGGCTGGCGAAAAAAGGCATCACCGCTCCGCACCTGATCATGGAAAACGGCTCCGGTCTGTCCCGCGCCGAACGGGTCAGCACCCGGGAAATGGCAGCCCTGCTGCAGGCTGCCTGGAAGAGCCCGTATGCCGCCGAGTTCATCAGCTCCATGCCGCTGGTCGGTATGGACGGCACCATGCGCAAGCGCCTCAAGCGTACCGCCATGTCCGGTGAAGCCCATATCAAGACCGGTACCCTGAACACCGTGCGGGCCATCGCCGGCTACAGCCGCGACAGCAACGGCAACACCTGGGCGGTCGCGGCGATCCTCAACGACCCGAAACCCTGGGGCGCCTCGGCCATCCTCGACCAGGTGCTGCTGGACCTCTACCGCCAGCCGAAACTGGTCAACAGCACCGCCGCAGTCCAACCCTGAGGCGTCAGGGCAGCTCGGCCTCGACCCGGTCGCGGCCGGCCTGCTTGGCGGCATAGACCCCCGAATCGGCACGCAACAACAAGGCATCGGCGCCCTCTCCCGGGCGCCAGCCAGCCACCCCGAAACTGGCGGTGACCGGGCCAACGCCTTCGACCGGTACGCTGCGCACCCCCTGCCATAGCTCCATGGCCAGCAAATACGCCTGATCGGCGTTGCTGCCTGGGCACAACACCATGAACTCCTCGCCACCCAGGCGACAGAACACATCCGTGCGCCGCAGTCGGTTGTTGATGCGCTGGCAGATACTGCGCAGCACATGGTCGCCCATGGCGTGGCCGTACTGATCGTTGATCTTCTTGAAATGATCGATGTCCAGCATGATCACCGCCAGGTCCTGCTGCTCGCGCTGCACACGTTCCAGCTCGGCTTTCAGGCGCTCCTGGAAATAACGCCGGTTGTGGATACCGGTCAGCGCATCGGTCACCGACAGCGCCCGCAATTCTTCCTCGACCCGTTTGAGGTCGGAGATATCGGTCAAATAGCCATGCCAGAGCGTCCCGCCGTCGTCCATCGGCTCTGGCGTGGCTTCGCCCCTCACCCAACGCAGGCCCGCCTCTGGCAGCAGCACCCGGTACTCTTCGCGCCAAGCCGTCAGGTGCTCGGCCGAGTAGCGTATCGAGGTGCGCACCCGCGCCAGATCGTCGGGGTGGATGCGCTCGAACACCGCAGTGGCATCCTGGCGCAGCAATTCCGGGTCGATTTCGTAGATCTCGCGCAACCCCTCGCTGGCATAAGTGAAGCAGGACGTGCCGTCCGGGCGCAGGCAAAACTGATAGATACCACCGGGCACCTCGGCACTGAGCTTGTCCAGCAGTCGGTCGCGGGCCGCCAGGGCCTCATGCACGCGCTTGCGTTCAGTGACATCGATGCAGATGGCCAAGTGCCCGACCCACAACCCATGCTCATCGAGCACCGCCGTCACCAGCATGTTGGCCAGCAGGTGGCTGCCATCCTTGCGCTGCAGCGTCCACTCGCCGGGAACGCTACCGCCCTCCTGGATAGTTTCGGCGAACATCGCCTGGGCCATGCTCACTTCACGACCATAACGCAGGCTCAGGGCCCGAGCCCGCTGGTGCAGCTCCTCGGGCGAGACCAGGGCTTCGAGGGTCAGGCTGCCCACGGCTTCGGCGCTGCTGTAGCCGAGCATGCGCTCGGCGCCGGCATTGAAGGTACTGATCACCCCGCGCAGGTTGGTGGCGATGATCGCTACCTGGGTCGCGGCATCCAGCACGCTGCGCAACTGGTTGTGGGTGTCGCGCAGGGATTGCTCGCTGATACGCAGCTCGCCGGTACGTTGCTCGACCAGGGTCAGGGCGCGCTGACGCTGGCTGAACAGGCTGAACAACAAGGCGCTGAGCATCAGGCTGAGCAGTCCGCCGAGCAACACCACGGCATTGACGGCCGAAGAGCGGTTGGCCTGCATGAAGGCCCTGCTGGGGCGGATATCCAGCTGGTAGTCATGATCGGCCAGGTGCAGCAGGTGACTGGCCGCCAACGGCGAGGTGGTGCCCTTGTTATCCGACTGGAACAACAGCTCGTGCTGGCCGTCCCGGTCCGACAGGTCATGAATGCGCACGACCAGGTTGTCTTTCTCCGTGCTGGGCAAACCCTCGGCCATCAGCTGGCGCATGCTGATCACGGCCATGACATATCCCTGGGGATGCGGTTCAGGATGGCGTGGCGAGAACACCGGCGCCGCCATCAGCACCCCGCGGGCGTACTGCGGATCGACATCGGTGAGATTCAGCGGCGCCGAAACCGCCATGCTGCCGGGCTTGGAGGCGCGCGCCAGGGTGTCCTGGCGCACGGCCTGGGACAACAGGTCCAGGCCGAACGGCTGGTCCTTGAGGCTCAATGCCTGGGTGAACAGTACCGGGTAATACAACGGACGCTCGGCTGCCGGCTGCAAGCTGCCGCTGTCGGTCAGTTGACGAATCTGGTAGGGAAACTGCAGCGTCTGGCTGGCGCGCTGCTCGAACTCTCTGCGCGTCGCGCCTTGCACACGCGGCGCCCAGGAATAGGCCTGGGTGCGATGCAGCAAGGGCCGTGCATAGCCATTGAATTCTTCAAGGGTGATTTCGGTGGCGAAGACGAAGAAGCGGCGCAGGCCGTCCAGCCGCTGCACCTGATCCTCGAAGCGCTCTTCGATACGACTGTAGCGCTCGCTGGCCAGCAACTCGAAGCGTTGGCGCAACTGCTGCTGGTACAACCCATGGGTTGCCAGCGCCAATATCGCGGTCAACAGTCCGCCGGCCACCAATGCCACAAGGGCCACCAGCCAAGCGGACACTTCTTCGCTGACAAAGCCGAGCATCTTTGGACGAACGCCATGCTTCGACATAGATAACACTCATAACGCCAGCATGCAGCGTTTCCCGGGCCCTGCTTCAGTTATAGCCATTAGCCACTAATGAAGCAATTGCAGGCCCGGGAGAAATTGCTCAGCGCGCTTGAATGCGCCAGGCCCGGTGGATCTTGCTGTTGCGGGCAAAGTCCGGGTCCAGGGTCTGGGCACTGATTTCCTCCACCGCGTAGCGCTCGGCCAGACGCTCATCGAGCTGGAATTTGCGGAAGTTGTTGGAGAAGTACAGCACACCACCCGGCGCCAGGCGCGCCACGGCCAGGTCGAGCAGCTCGACGTGGTCGCGCTGGACGTCGAACACGCCTTCCATGCGTTTGGAGTTGGAGAAGGTCGGCGGGTCGATGAAGATCAGGTCGAATTCGTCGCGGCAGGCTTGCAGCCAAGCCATGACGTCACCCTGCTCCAGGCGGTTCTTGTCGGAGAAGCCGTTGAGCGACAGGTTGCGTCGGGCCCAGTCCAGGTAAGTGCGCGACAGGTCGACGCTGGTCGTGCTGCGCGCACCGCCCTTGGCCGCGTGCACACTGGCCGTGGCGGTGTAGCAGAACAGGTTGAGGAAGCGCTTGCCGGCCGCCTCGCGCTGGATACGCATGCGCATCGGGCGGTGGTCGAGGAACAACCCGGTATCCAGGTAGTCGGTCAGGTTGACCAGCAGCTTCACTCCCCCTTCACGGACCTCCAGGAACTGTCCCTGGGTGTTCTGCCGCTCGTACTGGCGAGTGCCGGTCTGGCGCTCGCGACGCTTGACCACCACCCGGCTCTGGTCGATGCCCAGGGCCTGGGGAATGGCAGCCAGTGCGTCGAACAGGCGAGCCTGGGCCTTCTCCGGGTCCACCGAGCGCGGCGCGGCGTATTCCTGCACGTGCACCCAGTCCTGGTAGAGGTCGATGGCCAGGGCATACTCGGGCATGTCGGCGTCATACAGGCGGTAGCAACTGACCTGCTCGCGCTTTGCCCATTTGCCCAACTGCTTGAGGTTCTTCTGCAGACGGTTGGCGAACATCTGCCCGCCTTCGCTCAGGCGCGCCGGCTCGCTGGCCACTGCCGCAGGCGAACGCTGGCCTTCGTTGCCATGGGTGTCACGTTCGGGCTGGCGGCGCTCGCCGGTCACGAACTGGTCGGGTTGAACCTTGATCAGCAGCAGTTTGCACGGCAGCGCGCCGTTCCAGAACGCGTACTGCTTGTGGCTGCGGATACCCATGCGCTTGCCCAGGTCCGGCGCACCGGTGAACACCGCCGCCTCCCAGTTCAGGCAGGCCTGGCGCAGGCGCTCGCCAAGGTTCTGGTAGAGGTACAGCAGGCTGGCTTCATCACCCAGGCGCTCGCCGTAGGGTGGGTTGCAGATCACCAGGCCTTTCTGGTTCTGGTCCGGACGCGGTTCGAAGGTGCCCACCTCGCCCTGGTAGATCTTCACCCAGTCGCTCAGGCCCGCGCGCTCGACGTTGTTGCGCCCCGGCTGGATCAGTCGCGGATCGGCCTCGTAGCCACGGATCCACAGCGGTGGACGGGCAAGGCCGGCCTGGGCACGGGCCAGGGCCTCGTCATGCAACTTGCGCCACAGGGCCGGCACATGGCCGAGCCAGGCACTGAACCCCCAGCGCTCACGCTTGAGGTTCGGCGCGATATCGGCGGCGATCATCGCCGCCTCGACCAGGAAGGTTCCCACACCGCACATCGGGTCGGCCAGGGCGCCGCCCTCGGCGGCAATGCGCGGCCAGCCGGCACGGATCAGCACGGCAGCGGCCAGGTTTTCCTTGAGCGGGGCGGCACCCTGCTGCAGGCGATAGCCGCGCTGGTGCAGGCTGTGCCCGGACAGGTCCAGGGACAGGATCGCCTCGCCACGCTCCAGGCGCAGGTGCACGCGCAGGTCCGGATTGAGCTTGTCCACCGACGGGCGCTCGCCGTCACGGGTGCGCAGCTTGTCGACAATGGCATCCTTGACCTTCAGGGCGCCGAAATGGGTGTTGTCGATGCCCGAGCCATGGCCACTGAACTCCACCGCCAGCGAGCCACTGGGTTCCAGGTGGTCCTGCCACTCGACCTCGTGAACGCCGTCGTACAGCTCGTCGGCATTCTTCATGGTGAAGCGCTTGAGCACCAGCAGCACGCGGTTGCCCAGGCGAGACCAGAGGCACAGGCGGTAGGCGGTTTCCATGTCGGCCGAGCCGCGAATGGCCGAGGTGTGTTCACGCACCTCTTCAAGGCCAAGGCCGCGGGCTTCTTCGGCAAGCAGGCCTTCAAGGCCTTTGGGGCAGGTGAGGTAGAGTTCGAAACGGTCCGACATGAGGTATCCAGTGCCTTGAGCAATAAGTGGCGGGCAAACGCATTGCCCTGCCGATGTTTAATCGAACGCCTTTCCAGCGAGCGCTCGAATGGCACTGCAGTGAGTGCCGGGCCGCCCGGAAATCCGGCCTTTTGCCAGGGGCAAAAAACCTTTGATCACCGGGCAGAATGAAAAATCCACGATTATCAGGGGGAAAAATGACCCTTCGTCGTATTGACTGCCTTGTTACAAATTATCACCCGGCAATGGCCAAGTGACTTCTTCTCCGATCAAACCCTGATCATAGCGGGCTTTGCGTCACATCCTCTTCAGACGCATTTATTTACTTATCCTGTGACCCTCAGAAAGGTTACGCCCTTATGACAAAACGATCATTCACACTGTGTCGTGCATTGGTTAGAACTCATCTCAGGTTGTCACCGCAATGGGGCAACACTTTCGCTCGCGACGCCGGCAGCGAGCGCAAACCGGCAGAACGATTCTGCCCGGCCTCCTGGAGGCCGACGGGACATTACAGTCAACAAGTGAGGGCAACACCCTATGAGAAGACTTAAGCGTGATCCGTTGGAACGAGCATTTTCACGTGGCTACCAATATGGGGTCACCGGCAAATCCCGCGAGC
>Ga0247821_10000242_pt1 | contig 31432 bp, 31 predicted proteins | sample 13C_Glycerol_Day_FD_192481 | JGI IMG/M metagenome (GOLD analysis project Ga0247821, IMG submission 192481) | Soil microbial communities from agricultural site in Penn Yan, New York, United States - 13C_Glycerol_Day14 | ecosystem: Environmental > Terrestrial > Soil > Agricultural land | place... | reverse complement strand
GCCCTGGATCAACGACCACACCCAATAACGCCCCGCACTAACGGGGCGTTTTCCTTTCTGCTGTATCCCTTCTGGCCTCGCTGACGCGAGGCCTTTTCGTATCTGGAGAGTCTATGTCTGGCTTCTTTCACGGCGTTACCGTAACGAACATTGACACCGGCGCGCGCACTATCGCCTTGCCGTCTTCCTCGATCATTGGCCTGGTCGATACCTTCACCCCTGGCGCGGACGCCACCGCGAAGCCGAACGACCTGGTGATGATCACCAGCGAGCGCGAAGCGGTGGCCGCGTTCGGCGCTAGCGCGGCCATCACCAAGGCCTGCCGGGCAATCTACAGCCGCGCCAAGGCCGTCATCGTCGCCTGTGGCGTAGCCAAGGTCGAAGACGCCGCCGAGCAGACCGCAGCCATCATCGGCGCGGTTCAAGCGGATGGCAAACGCACCGGCCTGCAAGCGCTACTCGACGGCAAGAGCCGCTTCAACGCCCAGCCACGCCTGCTGGTGGCGCCCCAGCACAGTGCCGTCGAGGCCGTTGGCACCGCGCTGGTCGCTCTGGCCGATAAACTGCGCGCCATCGCCATCATCGATGGGCCGAACACCACCGACGAGTCGGCCATCGCCTACGCTGGCAACTTTGGCGCCAAGCGAGCCTTCTTGGTCGACCCAGGCGTGCGTTACTGGGACAACGACGCCGAGGCCACCGTCGATGCACCAGGTTCGGCCTGGGTCGCCGGCCTGTTCGCCTGGACTGACAGCGAATACGGCTTCTGGGCCTCGCCGTCGAACAAGGAGTTCGTCGGTATCACGGGTACCCGCCGTCCGGTGGAGTTCCTCGATGGCGACGACAGCTGCCGCGCCAACCTGCTGAACAACGCCAACATCGCCACCATCATTCGCGACGACGGTTTCCGCCTGTGGGGCAACCGCACCCTGTCCAGCGATCCGAAATGGGCCTTCGTCACTCGTGTGCGGACCATGGACATCGTCATGGACGCGATTCTCTACGGCCACAAATGGGCAGTCGACCGGGCGATCACCGCCACCTACGTCAAGGATGTCACCGAGGGCCTGCAGGCCTTCATGCGCGACCTGAAGAACCAGGGCGCGATCATCAATTTCGAGGTCTACGCCGACCCTGAACTGAACACCGCCAGCCAACTGGAGCAGGGCAAGGTGTACTGGAACATCCGCTTCACCGATGTCCCGCCTGCCGAAAACCCCAATTTCCGCGTCGAAGTCACCAACCAGTGGCTGACCGAAGTCCTCGATTCCGCCGCTTAAGGAGCGCATCTACATGGCAATGATTCCCGAAACCCTGGCCAACCTGAACCTGTTCGTCGACGGCGTCAGCTTCCAGGGCGATGTACCCAGCCTGACCCTGCCCAAACTCACCCTGAAGATGGAAGAGCACCGCCCCGGCGGCATGGATATGCCGGTCGAGATGGACCAGGGCATGGAGAAACAGGAAGCCGCGTTCACCACGACCGGTGTGCGCCGTGAAGCCCTGAAGTTCTTCGGCCTGGCCGATGCCAGTGCCTTCAACGGCACCTTCCGCGGCGCCTTCAAGGGCCTCAAGGGCAAGATCAATCCAGTGGTGGTCACCCTGCGTGGCTCGCTCAAGGAAGTCGACATGGGCGACTGGAAATCTGGCGACAAGGCCGAGATCAAACACAGCGTCGCCGTCACCTACTACAAACTCGAAGTCGATGGCCGCCTGGTCTACGAGATCGATGCCCTGGGCATGAAGCGGGTGATCGACGGCGTCGACCAACTGGCCGCGCAACGTGCAGCCCTTGGCCTGTAAGGAGAACCGACATGGCTCAAGCGAAAAAGCTTCCGCAATGGCTGACCCTGAACGCTGAGCGGGTGACGGTGCGCTTGTCTCGTGCCAGCGAAGCCAACGGCGTACAGGTCGACAGCCTGTCGCTGCGTGCGCCGACTGTGCGTGACATCCGCAATGCCCAAGCGGGTGGCGCGGGCGATGACGAGCAGCGTGAACTGAACCTGTTCGCCTCGCTGGCCGAGGTCGGCGTCAAGGACCTCGAAGGCCTGGCCCTGAAAGACTACAGCCGCTTGCAGAGCGGCTACTTTCGCCTGGTGCAGGACGACGAGCTTTGACCCGGCCCGGCAGAAAGCCGCTGCCAAGCGGCTGGCCAAGGAGCTGAACTTTTCCGCGAGCGAAATCATGACCATGTCGCACAGCGACATGGTCTGGTGGCTTTCGGAGTAAAAGGAGGAACGGATGGCCGATACACAAGTATCCGCGCTCGGCACCGCCGTCACGCTTGCTCAGACTTTGGGCATCACCTTCGACCTGCTGCGCCAACGGCTGGCGCCGCTGCGCAAGCAAGCGGATAGCATCCGCCTAGGGCGGATCAGCTCAGAGGTGTTTCGCCTGGGGCTTGAACTGGACAAGACCGGTCAAGTGGAGGGTGCGCTAGCGATTGATCAGGCTCAAACGCACGAGGCGCAGATCGACAGGCTCGAGCGGGAGGCCGCTGCCGTCGAGCGCTTGCAGCGCCGCTACCAGATCTTGGCACGCCAGGCGCTGATTGCGCCTGGCCCGTGGCAGATCCCCATGCCGCTGCCTGTAGCGACCCAGGCCAAGGCAGCACATGCTGCAACGTATGTATCCGACGCTGCACCGAACGCGGGCACTGCGAAGCCTGCCAAGCGCTCGGAGCTGCCCCAGGTGGAATTGAGTTTTGAGGCCTTTAAGGCCGAATCGAGATTGTTCGCTATCAGGAGCGCTGTGTTTGCCACCGCTTGGGCTGGGTACCAAGCGAAGCAGAAGCTTTCACCTGAGCAAAAGCAGCGAGCGACAGAAGCGGTAAAAAGCAGGCGCAATATGGCTGCGGCTTCAGCAAGCTTGAAAGTCGTTGACTCGTTGGCCTCTGCTGAAAACGGCAAAGAGACTGCCAAGGGGATTGGCGGCGCCCTGGGTGAGTTGGGCGGCAGCCTGCTAGGGGCCGCACTGGGTGGCGTGATTGGCAAGAAAAAGGCTGACGACATCGGCGAGTTGGTCGGCGGCTACGTCGGGGAGAAGCTCGGTGGCATGGCCGGTGAAAGTCTCTACGGATTTTTTGCTGGCAAGGATTCGCCAGAGCCAGAGCCAGAGCCAGGCCCAGGAAAAGTGCCGACAACGCTTTCCCGGGGTGCTGGAGGACAGCAAACGGATGCACCCGGACTGGCAATAGAAGAAGAGGAAGAGGAGGAAGAGTTCGAAGACCAAGAGGGCGGCCAAGAGCAGCAACGGGCGCAGAACTCCACTTCGATCACCGCGCTTGCTCAACCGCCAGTAAGCGTCTTCGCAGATGCTACCCCTACCGGTGAGGCTAACCGAAACAACGCTTCAAGCACCCCACGGCTTGGCTCTGCTGCGCCAAACCGGCTTGCGCAGATGGGCAGCGATACTGCCGCTGGCGACATCATCCCGGCGCAATCTATGAAACAAACCCATGCGTCCAGGAACCCTGGTGCAGGCAGCCAATCTCCTGTGTCAGGCCAGTCATCGATGTTCAAGGCGGTCAGTGGCGCGAGCCCCTTGGCAAAAGGATTGCTCAAGCGTGTCCCAGGTGGCGCTCTGGTGGATGCGGGTCTGCAGATTGCCCAAACCTTCAGCAGTGAAGGCAGCTCGCAAGAAAAGCTCGAAGGTTACGGCACTGCCGTGGGTGGGCTGGGTGGCACCCTGGCCGGCGCCGCAGCTGGCGCCGCCATCGGCTCGGTAGTGCCGGTCATTGGTACGGCGATCGGAGGCCTGATCGGTGGGGCGCTGGGCAGCATGGGCGGAGAAAGCGTCGGCGGCTGGCTGGCCAGAACCCTGTCCATGGGTTCCAGCCAAAATCCACCAGCCACTGTCAGCGAGCAGCGCCAGGCACCTACCTCCGTGGGTGAAGCGGCGCGCAGGCTGGATATCGCCACTGAGCAGCCATCGATACCCGCTACGACAGTGTCGACTCCAGCAACCAGCCCCCGCCCGCCGATCAATCAGCAGTTCACCTTCACCGCCAACATGCCCCTGACTTTGAACACCACTCTCGATGACCCCTCGGTGCTCCAGCAAATGGAGGCAATTGCCCGGCGCACCCTGAGCGAGTTGATGGAGCGGGCGCAGTCGGTGCAGTTGGCCGACACCCCCCACGTTGCCTGAGGACGCTTCATGACTTACCTGCAACAGCTACAAGCCGGGCTATATGCCTTGGTCAAGGCGGGGGAGGCCGGGCGCCAGCGTGCCGATGCCATGCTTGACCCGCTCAACCAGGCCATCGACCACGTGCAGAGTGCGGCCTCAGATCTTGAAGGCCTGCCGGTAGTCGGGCCGGCTATTGGACTGCGGCTGCAGCGCACCTTGCGTGCGATCTCCGCAGCCCAGGCCAGGGTCGACAAGGCGATTGGCAAATACGACCAAACGCTGGGCGTAGTACGCCAGGTGCGTGAGCGCATCGATACCTTTGCCAAACATGCGGGCAAGGCGGGAGCGGCGATTCGTCGGGTGGTGGGTGAGGTGCGTGCGACGGTCAGTGACGCGCTGTCGACCTTGGGCTTTGCGCCTGACACCACACCCGCGGCGCAGGCGATCAAACCGTTTCCCCACCTGCTGGTGCTGCAACCACTCAAGCCTGGCGCTGCACCGTACTACTTCAACCTCGATACCGCCGCGTTCGATCAACTACGCCGGCAGACGCGTTTTCGCTGGGCCGGCCAGGAGCGCCTGAGCCGCGACAACGCGCAGCAGGCGGTCAGCCGCGGCGAGGAGACCATCAGCATTCATGGTGCGATCTTCCCTGGTTTCAAAGGTGGCCTGGGCCAGCTGCAGACCTTGCGCGGTATTGGCCGCCAGTTGCTGCCGCTGTCTTTGATCACCGGCTACGGTGAGGTGCTTGGCACCTGGTGCTTGACCAGTATCGAGGAAGAACAGGCCAGCTTGCTGGCCGGCGGTATTCCACGCAAACAAGGATTCTCACTGGAGTTCGTCAGCTATGGCCAAGACCTGCATGACGTCTGAGGGCGATCTGCTCGATAGCCTCTGCCACCACTACTACGGCCATCTCAATGGCACGCTGGAGGCCGTGCTGGCCGCCAATCAGGGCCTGGCGGATGAGGCCCAACCGTTTCGCGCCGGTGTGCTCATCCTGCTGCCAGCCTTGGCGGCGCAAACCAGCGGCACGCTGCTGCTGTGGGACTGATAGAGGAGTCTTGTCATGCAACCGATCTTTCGCATCGTCGCCGATGGTCACGACATCACCGCACTGATCAACGACCGCCTGCTCCTGCTGCGCACCACGGATAAACCGGGCATGGAATCGGACGACTTCGAGTTGCGCATCGATGCCCGTGATGGCGCCGTGGCCCTGCCTGCACGGGGTGCCTCGATCGAGGTGCAGTTGGGGTACGCGGGACAGCCACTGACTCGCCTGGGCCGCTATACGGTCGACGAGGTAGAACTGTCCGGCCCGCCCGACAGCCTGGTGATCCGTGGCAAGGCCAGTGACCTGTGCGGCAGCGGCAAGACCATTCGCAGCGGCAGCTGGGAGTTCGTCTCAGTGCAACAGATCGTCGCCCAGATCGCCGCGCGCAACGGCTGGCAGGCGGTGTGTCCGGTGCTCAGCCACGTCGACCGGGTCGATCAATACAGCGAGTCGGATCTCAATTTCATCACCCGCCTGGCACGGCTGTACGACTGCACCGCCAAGCTTGCCAACGGCCAACTGCTGGTGCTTCCCCGCCAAGCCGGGCAGAGCGCCAGTGGCAAGCCACTGGGGGTGGTTACCCTTGAGCGCAGCGCGGTCAGCCAGTGGCAGTTCAGGCTGGATAACAAACACGCCCACAAAGCGGTGCGCACCCGTCACCAGGACAGTGCCAGCGGCGCCCTGCAAGTGGTCGAGCTGAACAACAGCGAGGTGCCGCCGGGTGATCAGCCGGTGCACACCGATCGCCATGTCTACCCCAACCGCAACGCTGCCGAGCAGGCCGCCAAGGCACGCCTGGCCAGCTTCAATCGCGCCACTGCCAGCGTGCGCCTGGACATGCCCGGGCGCACCGACTTGTTTGCCGAGCGCAGCATCGAGGCCACAGGCTTTATCGCCGGGCTCGATGGCCTGTACCTGATCGAGTCGGTGGAGCAGGTGTTCACCAGCTCCGGCTGGCGCACCACGGTGCAGTGCAATGGCGGCAAGGCGGGCAAGGCGCAGGCCAAGGGTGCGGCGTCGCGGCGGACCGTCTCGGTCAAGGCTTAGTACGTACCCTTGCACGGGTTTCCCTGTGCCCATGGTGATCAACCCTGGCTATTGTCGAGCGCATTCAAGTCACATCATCAGCCCAGGCTGGGCTTGGGCTTTGTTCGTTGTTGTCCACCAGGAGGTACCCCATGCTCACGGAGAGCCAACTCAAACAGATTTATCCTCTCGTCGGCCAACGAGCCGGCGCGTTTCTCGCACCGCTCAACGAGGCCATGGCCCGTTGGGAGATCAATCATCCCAAGCGAATTGCCGCGTTTCTCGCCCAGGTTGGCCATGAGTCCGGCCAGCTGCGTTACGTAAAAGAGCTGGGGAGCGATCGCTATCTGGCACGCTATGACACCGGCAGCCTGGCCCTGCGCCTGGGCAATACGCCCCAGGCCGATGGCGATGGCCAGCTGTATTGCGGCCGTGGCCTGATCCAGGTCACCGGGCGCAACAATTACCAAGCCTGCAGCCGAGCCCTGTTCGGCGACGAGCGCTTGCTGGCACAACCGCAGATGCTCGAGCAGCCACGCTGGGCCTGTGAGTCGGCGGCCTGGTTCTGGCATTCACGCGGGCTCAATGCGCTGGCCGATCGCGGTGAGTTCAACCGCATTACCCGCCACATCAACGGCGGCCTCAATGGCCTGGATGACCGCCTCAAGCTGTGGGCGCGTGCCCGCGAGGTGCTGTGTTGAACCGTGTGCAGTTCGGGCTGTACGCGCTGCTGGTTGTGTTCTGTGTGGCGCTGGCCTGGCAAGTCCAGGCCTGGCGTTATGGCGGGCAACTGGCGCAGCAGGCCCAGCGGAATGAGCAGCAGCTGCGCGAGCAGGCGCTGCTGATCAATCGCCAGTTGCTGGCCGAGCGTGACCAGCGCCTGGGGCTTGAACAACGCCTGCATGACAGTGAATCGAGACATTTCCAGGAGCTTGCCGATGTACAGCAGACTCAAGTACGCCTGCGTGATCGCCTTGCTACTGCCGATCTGCGCTTGTCGGTCCTGGTCGAGCGCGACGCCGCCTGTGCCGGCGTGCCTGCCACCGCCGCCCCCGGCGGCATGGATCATGGCCCCGTACGCGCCCGACTTGACCCGGCGCATGCTCGAAGAATTATCGCCATCAGCGACGACGGTGATCGCGGACTGATCGCCCTGCGCGCCTGTCAGGACTACATTCGGGGCTTGCAGCACTGATCAGTCTTGCGCGTCGAACATTGGCACGCGCCTGGGGCCTTCATCCTTGCGCTTCAATTGACAAGGCCTCGGCGGGCGATACCATGGCGCGCCCTAATGACGTTCGCGTAAATACGCTGTGCGTGCGTCGCTTGGTTTGCGTGTAATGAACAGGATGTCATGAAGCCCAACACCCAGGCTGTATCGCTCAATCGCGCCCAGTGGCTGATCATTGTCACCAGCGCCTTGCCTATCTATGCCATTGCGCTGTGCTTGCCGACCCAGGCCCACGCCCAGGGCGAGCTGGCGCTGGTGCTGCAGCAGGTTCTGGAGCAACACCTGCTGGGCCGGGTGGGGCCTTGGTCGTCCAACTTTCCGCTCCAAGCCATGGCCATCGGCAATTACATCGCGCTCGCCGCACCGTTGTTTGCCGTCGTTCTGGCACTGCTGTTGTGTCGATCCGTTGGCGCATTGCCGGCCCGGCTGCCCGTCCTGGCGTGGCATCGCTACCTGCTGATTTACGTGGGGTGGGCCTTGTTGGTCGGCTTCATGATTCACTACAACTACTTCACCTATGTCGACTTCGCCCAGCATCGCGCCAAGTTCCGTCTGTTTGGTCGCCACCCACTCCTATTCGCGGTGTTTGCCTCGAGCATGCTGCTGGCGCTCGAGTACTTGCTGTTAATCAGTTACCTGCTTTTCATTCATTTTCCGGCCCGCTGGCTGGCGCAGCGTCTGGGCAAGATCTCGCAGTAACCAGCCCGGAAACTGTCTGCTAGGGTAGTGGCTAATCTTCACAGGAGCCCGTCATGGACCCGATCACTGTTCTTTCCGCCCGTCTTGGCGAGCACATGCGCCGCTTCAATGCCCAGGTGAGCACGGCTGAGTCGTGCACGGGCGGTGGCATCGCCGAGGCCATCACGCGTGTCTCCGGCAGTTCGGCCTGGTTCGAAGCAGGTTATGTGACCTATTCCAATCGACAGAAAACCCGCCAGCTGGGCGTGCCCGAGGTGTTGTTCGGCCAGGTTGGGGCGGTCAGCCAGGAAGTGGTCGAGGCCATGGTGCGTGGCGCCCAGGCCGCCAGCGGGGCACGCTTTGCCGTGGCGGTCAGCGGCGTGGCCGGGCCCGACGGCGGCTCACCGGCCAAACCGGTAGGCACCGTATGGCTGGCCTGGGCCGACGGCAGCCGTGTATGCAGCGAGCGCCGCCACTTCGACGGCGACCGCGAAGCGGTGCGCCGACAAACGGTGATCGCCGCGTTAGACGGCTTGTTACAGCTTGGTGCCGAGTAATTCGACAACAGGGGTTTGCGGAAATGCATCCCTGTGGAATAATACTGGCTACTTATACAGTTATTCCGGCCATACAGGGCCAGTCGATCACGTGAGGATTTCAATGGACGACAACAAGAAGCGCGCCTTGGCTGCGGCCCTGGGTCAGATCGAACGCCAATTCGGCAAAGGCGCAGTCATGCGCATGGGCGATCAGGAACGTACCGGTATCCCGGCTATCTCCACTGGCTCGCTGGGGTTGGACATCGCCCTGGGCATTGGTGGTCTGCCAAAAGGCCGTATCGTCGAGATCTACGGCCCGGAGTCTTCCGGTAAAACCACGCTGACTCTGTCGGTCATCGCCGAAGCCCAGAAAAATGGCGCTACCTGTGCCTTCGTCGACGCCGAGCATGCCCTCGATCCTGAATACGCCGGCAAGCTGGGCGTCAATGTCGACGACCTGCTGGTCTCGCAGCCGGACACCGGCGAGCAAGCCCTGGAAATCACCGACATGCTGGTGCGCTCCAACGCGGTTGACGTGATCATCGTCGACTCCGTGGCTGCCCTGGTACCCAAGGCCGAGATCGAAGGCGAAATGGGTGACATGCACGTGGGCCTGCAGGCCCGTCTGATGTCCCAGGCGCTGCGTAAAATCACCGGTAACATCAAGAACGCCAACTGCCTGGTCATCTTCATCAACCAGATCCGTATGAAGATCGGCGTGATGTTCGGCAGCCCGGAAACCACCACCGGTGGTAACGCCCTGAAGTTCTACGCCTCGGTGCGCCTGGACATCCGCCGTACCGGCGCCGTCAAGGAAGGCGACGAAGTGGTGGGTAGCGAAACCCGCGTGAAGATCGTCAAGAACAAGGTCTCGCCGCCATTCCGCCAAGCTGAGTTCCAGATCCTCTACGGCAAGGGCATCTACCGCAACGGCGAGATTATCGACCTGGGTGTTGCTCACGGCTTCGTGGAGAAATCCGGCGCCTGGTACAGCTACCAAGGCAACAAGATTGGCCAAGGCAAGGCGAACGCGGCCAAGTACCTGCAAGAGAACCCGGCCATCGGTGCCGAACTCGAGAAGCAGATCCGCGACAAGCTGCTCAACGTCGGTGCCGTTGCCGCTGCAGGCAAGGCTGCTGCCGCTGATGCCGGTGCGGATGACCTGGCTGACGCCGAAGCGGGTTATTGATCTACCGCTATGTCCGTCGTACTCGACACCCCCGTCGCCGTCCGACGGACAGCCATGGACCTGCTCGCACGTCGCGAGCATGGTCGGGTCGAACTGACGCGCAAACTGCGTCAGCGCGGCGCTTCGGATGAGTTGATCGAGCCCGCGCTCGATCGGCTCGCCGAAGAAGGGCTGCTCAGTGAAGCCCGTTATCTCGAGAGTTTCATTTCCTATCGCTCCAACGCCGGTTATGGCCCCGCACGTATTCGTGAGGAGCTTGGCCAGCGTGGTCTGGATCGAGGCGATGTTGAACAGGCCCTGCGCGAAAGCGGAGTGGACTGGGCGGCCCGCTTGCAGGATGTCTGGCAGCGCAAGTTTGCCGGGCAGCGTCCCATCGATCCGCGCAGTCGTGCCCAGCAGGCACGCTTTCTCGCCTACCGTGGGTTTTCCATGGAGATGATCGGCCGCCTGTTGAGCGGCCGAGATTTGGATGACTACTAGTTTGCTGCTTGGCTGACTTTAAGCGCTTCCCGCGCCCTCTGGGTGGTATGCATTGGCTGCGGTTTGGCCCAGTTCTCTGGCAGGTTGATGAAGTCCACCAGCTCCCGTAGGCGACCTTGATCACGGCCGTTGAAGGCGAACGTGAGCCGAGTCAAATGGCTGTAGTTGCCCACCTCATGTTCCACGTTGGTATCTGGCTGTTGGTGGTATTTGCCACTCAGGCGCAGGTCAGCGAATCCCTCCTGAATGTCGTACAGCGCCGCTTCGCTGAGCGGATGGTGCATGCGGACCACGAACTGATTTTTCAGCCAGCGGCTTGAGTGATAGTTGCTGTAGAACTGGTTGATCTCTTCCACTGCCTCATCGGCACTGTGCACCAGGCGCACCAGCTTGAGGTCGGTGGGAAGGATGTAGCGGTTCTCCTCCAGTTGTCGGCTGATGAAGTTCAGACAGTCTTGCCAGAAGCTGCCACCAGGGGAATCGAGCAATACCACTGGCACCAGCGGGCTCTTGCCGGTCTGAATCAGGGTCAGCACTTCCAGCGCCTCATCGAGCGTACCGAAGCCGCCCGGACACAGTACCAAGCCATCGGCCTCTTTGACGAAGAACAACTTGCGGATAAAGAAGAAGTGGAACGGCAGCAGCTTGTCGGTGCCATCCACCGTCGGGTTGGCGTGCTGCTCGAAGGGCAGGGTGATGTTGAACCCCAGACTGTGCTCACTGCCAGCCCCCTCGTGGGCGGCGGCCATGATGCCGCCGCCGGCACCGGTAATCACCATCAAATCCGAACGGGCCAAGGTTGCCCCCAGCTCGCGTGCCAAGGCGTACATCGGATGTTCAATAGGGGTACGGGCAGAGCCGAACACGGTGACTTTGCGCCGCCCGCGGTAGCGTTCGAGAATGCGGAAAGAATGATCAAGCTCGCGCAGGGCCTGCAGGGTGATCTTGGCGTTCCAGCGATTGCTGTCGTCATGGGCCATGCGCAGGATGGTCAGCATCATGTCGCGGTACAGCGGCAGGTTGGCGCTGGTAGGTGCAACCAGTTGCAGTTGCTCGTCGATCTTGCTCAGGTCGATCCCGTTGTCCCTGAAGTGTTTGAACAGAAGCTCATTGGGTTGGTAAGGCATTCAACGTCTCCTTCTGCAGCAAAACCTCTGACCGGGCCGATGGTGATGCCCGGCCGCGACACTGCGTGTGTCGCTGGCTGCTGTGGCTCGAGTGTGCCCCCCGAGCGTTGCAGTAGGCCTTCAAGGCCATGATGCAGTGGTGGTAAGTCCATCTCGTTGTTGTACTGCAAGTAACGCAACGCCGCGTGCCCGGCCATGCTCGCCGGAAATTCGCAGGTGTTGGTTATCAATCTAGACGCTGGCGCATGATCGTGCCGCAATGGCTGGCTGATCGCCGCTGGTCGGATGGCCTCCAACCGCTGTGCGGCTTTGGTTAACTGGGGGCAGAGGGCTCGATGCGGGAGGTGGCCACATGCATCGTTTGGTCATCGAAGTGGATCAGCAGTTGTACAAGCTGCTGGAGAACGCGGCCCGGGCTCATCACCTGAGCCTTGAAGCAGAATGCCGGCGCAGGTTGGGTAGCGGCGAAGTACATTCGCGCTACCTGCAGGCCTTGTTGGCTGAGTTGCGCGCCGAGGAAGAGCAGCGGCGCGCCAAGTAAAGCGATCAGATGGCCTGGATCACTTCTTTTTGCTGCCAGCCGCGCAACTGGCGGCATCGAACGCTTGATCCATGACCGGGCTGTTGCTTTTGTACACGGTAAAGCGATAGACCAGCACCGCGCCTTTGGACAGCAGGTTGCGATAGCCGTTGTTCCTGCACACGCTGTCGCCGAGCTGGCTGCGCACCTGTTGCGGGTTGGACTGCATGCGCTCGGCATGTTCCTGACGCACGCTCAGGTGATTGACTAGCGCCTTGCCTTCAACGGTGTAGCCCTGATCGAGGATGTCTTCGTTGATCGCACGCGGGGTGCCAACGCTGCTTTCCTTGGCGACCTTCTGCAGCAACTGGTTCAGCTCGTAGTCCTGCTTGGAAGCCGCCTGGGCCGCCAGGGGCAGGGTGAGCAGAAGGCTCAGGGTCGGGACGATAAGACGCAGCATGAATCTCTCCTGGTTCGATGACTGGCGCTTTGACCTGCGCCGGCGGGCGGCGTTCCATCAAACCTCGCCTGCGCGGGGTTAATCCAGGCCGCCAAAGCGCCAATTATAAGGGAGCCGCTGGCACACCTGCACGGCAAATGACCTGCGCTCTGGTAGACTGTCGCTTTATTCGCCCCGAGTTGTCGAAGTGTCCATTCCTTCCCTGTCCCCAGGCTTGCCGTCATGAGTCACGCGGTCGCGCGCCTGCGCGCCGAGCGTCTGGCGCGCAGCATCAAACCCTTCGTTGCGCGTGGTTCGCGAGCGGTACGCTGCAACGATTGCCGAGTGATCGCCAGCCATTGCCTGTGCGCCTTGAAGCCCAAGGTCAATGCCAATGCTGGCGTATGCCTGCTGATGCATGACACCGAGCCACTGAAGCCGACTAACACCGGTTGGTTGATTGCCGACCTGGTCGAAGACACCTCGGCCTTTGGCTGGCAGCGCACGGCGGTCGACCCAGGCTTGCTGGCGCTGCTCGATCAGCCGCAGTGGCAGCCCTACATCGTCTTCCCTGGCGAGTTCGTCGCCCAGGAGCGCGTGGTCAGTGAAGTCAGCTTGGCGCCGGGCAAACGGCCGCTGTTCATCTTGCTCGACGCGACCTGGACCGAGGCGCGCAAGATGTTTCGCAAAAGCCCCTACCTGGATCGCTTCCCGGTGCTTAGCCTTGAGGCCGAGCAGATGTCGCGCTACCGCCTGCGCCGTTCCAAGCGCGATGACCACTTCTGCACCGCGGAAGTGGCGGCGATGTGCCTGGATCTGGCAGGTGATGGCCAGGCCTCGCAAGCCCTGGATGCCTACCTGGATGTGTTCAGCCTGCATTACTTGAGTGCCAAGCGCCATTTGCCGCTGGACATGCAGGATGACCCCCATCAACGTTTGCATACCTTCCTATAGTCCAAGGGGCAGGGATGGCATATTGGTTCATAATGACCACGCTGGCAGCCAGGGTGGGCGGGTACGGCGGGCTTGACCACCCGGACCGTGCTCGGCATTCTTGGCGCCGTTTCGGGCACGACGAAGCTGCTGTTACCCCGGACTTCGCCGTGCCTTACCGGCCGGCGGCCCTGCCGTTCGCGCCTTGAGTTGCCTGTCAGGCGGCGCACCTATCCCTCACGCGCCTGGCACAGAACAGGATCAACAGATCGATGGCCACTTACGAAATCCTGATTGCCGATGACCACCCGCTGTTTCGCAGCGCCCTGCGCCAAGCCGTTACCCTCGGCCTTGGCCCGGATGTACGCCTGGTAGAAGTGGCGAGCATCGCCGAGCTGGAAACCCGCCTGACCGAAAAGTCCGACTGGGACTTGGTCCTGCTCGACTTGAACATGCCGGGGGCCTATGGCTTCTCTGGGCTGGTCCTGCTGCGCGGGCAGTACCCGCAGATTCCGGTGGTGATGGTGTCGGCCCAGGAAGAAGCCGCGGTGGTGGTCAAGTCGCGCGAGTTCGGCGCCAGCGGCTTCATTCCCAAGTCGAGCCCGCTGGAGGTGATCCAGGACGCCGTGCAGAAGGTGCTCGACGGCGAGGTGTGGTGGCCGCCGCAGGCCTTTGACAAGGTCGATGTCTCGGCTGAAGCCAAGGCCGCCAGCGAGGGCCTGGCCAGCCTGACTCCGCAGCAGTTCCGCGTGCTTACCATGGTCTGCGAAGGTTTGCTGAACAAGCAGATCGCCTATGAGCTGAGCGTCTCGGAGGCGACCATCAAGGCCCACGTGACGGCGATCTTCCGCAAACTCGGCGTACGTACCCGGACCCAGGCCGCGCTGCTCTTGCAACAGCTTGAATCAGTTGCCAGCAGCTAAAGCGCGCGAGCTTCACGCTTTTTTGACCCGTATTCCTATAGCCTGCTGGCCTTTCATCGGTGAAGTGACGCACATGTCGCCATTCAAGGGCCAGACCGGCCTCAAACGTATCTTCAATGCCGCCGGCTATTCGCTGGACGGCCTGCGCGCTGCCTTCAAGGGCGAAGCCGCTTTCCGCCAGTTGGTCCTGCTCAATGTGCTGCTGATTCCGACCGCCTTCTGGCTGCCGGTCAGCCGCGCCGAGCGAGCCATCATGATCGCCGTGTGCATGCTGGGCTTGGTCGTCGAGTTGTTCAACTCTGCAGTTGAGGCTGCTATCGACCGCATCTCGCTGGAGCGCCACCCACTGTCGAAGAATGCCAAGGACATGGGTAGCGCTGCGCAGCTGGTGTCACTGGTCATGGTGGCGCTGGTCTGGGGCGTGATCCTGCTCTAGGCGATTGGCGGCAATACGATCTCGTCACTGCGCCTTACCCCGGCGGTGAAGCTGCGGCACAGTTCCAGGAACTCGCGCATGGCGGAAGTCTGGTACTTCTGCTTGTGCCAGATGAAGTAGAACTGGCGCGACAGGTCCAGCTCAGGCGTTTCCACCGGCACCAGGCTGCCGCGGCGGAACGCATCGCGCAGGGCCAGGCGCGAGATGCAGCCGATACCCAGGCCCGACTCGACGGCGCGCTTGATCGCCTCGGTGTGCTCCAGCTCCAGGCGGATATTGAGGTTGGCGCGCTGGTGGCGCATTTCCTGGTCGAAGGTCAGGCGAGTGCCGGAGCCCTGCTCGCGCAGGATCCACGCTTCCTGGGACAGCGTTTCGATGTCTGCCCGGCCGAGCTTGGCCAAGGGATGCTGCGGCGCACAGAACACCACCAGCTCGTCCTCGACCCAGGGCTGCACTTCAAGATCGGGGTGGTTGCAATCGCCTTCGATCAGACCCAAATCAATTTCGTAGTGGGCTACCTGTTGCACAATGTGCGCAGTGTTCTGCACATGCAGCTTGACCTGGCTTTCTGGGTGCACCTGCATGAAGCTGCCGATCAGCAGGGTAGCGAGGTAGTTGCCGATGGTCAGGGTGGCGCCGACCGAGAGTGAGCCAAAGCCGGACTTGCCATTGAGCAGGTCTTCGATCTCCTTGGCCTGGTCGAGCAGGGCAACGGCCTGGGGCAGCAACTGATGGCCCAGGGCGTTGAGGCTCAGGCGTTTACCGGCGCGGTCGAACAGCTGGCAGCTGGACTGGCGCTCCAGTTCGGTAATCGAGGTACTAGCGGCCGATTGCGACAACGCCAGCACACCGGCGGCTTTGGACACGCTTTGATGCTGAGCCACGGCGACGAACACTTGAAGCTGGCGTAAGGTGAATCGCATATCTATATAACCGATAAGACATATCTTGATAATCCATTTAACAGATATTGTCGCTGCCCCTAAACTATCGCGCAACTGTGCGCTTGGTCCGCGCTGCGTATTTCTTCAGGAGTCACCTTAGATGAGCAACATGAACCACGAACGTGTCCTCAGTGTTCACCACTGGAACGACACCCTGTTCAGCTTCAAGTGCACCCGTGATCCGGGCCTGCGCTTTGAGAACGGTCAGTTCGTGATGATCGGCCTGCAGCAGGAGACCGGTCGTCCGCTCATGCGCGCCTACTCCATCGCTTCGCCGAACTGGGAAGAGCATCTGGAATTCTTCAGCATCAAGGTGCCAGACGGTCCGCTGACCTCCCAGCTGCAGCACCTGAAGGAAGGCGACGAGATCATCATCAGCAAGAAGCCTACCGGCACGCTGGTGCTCGATGACCTGAACCCGGGCAAGCACCTGTACCTGCTGAGCACCGGCACTGGCCTGGCGCCGTTCATGAGCGTCATCCAGGACCCAGAAACCTACGAGCGTTTCGAAAAGGTGATCCTGGTTCACGGCGTACGCTACGTCAACGAAGTGGCGTACCGCGAGTTCATCACCGAGCACCTGCCGCAGAACGAGTTCTTCGGCGAGGCGGTGCGTGACAAGCTGATCTACTACCCGACCGTGACCCGTGAGCCGTTCGAGAACCAAGGCCGTCTGACCGACCTGATGCGCAGCGGCAAACTGTTCAGCGACATCGGCCTGCCACCGATCAACCCGCAGGACGACCGCGCCATGATCTGCGGCAGCCCGAGCATGCTCGACGAAACCAGCGAAGTGCTCGACAGCTTCGGCCTGAAGATTTCGGCGCGTATGCGTGAGCCGGGTGACTACCTGATCGAGCGTGCTTTCGTCGAGAAGTAAGGCGAAAGCAGCAAAAGAAAACGCGAGCCTTGCCTCGCGTTTTTTTATGCCTTAATTGTGCTGCCTGCACTGGCCCCATCGCGGGACAAGCCCGCTCCCACGTTGGTTGCAGCGCTCGTGGGAGCGGGCTTGCCCCGCGATGAGGCCAGTACAGGCAGCGGATCAGCAGTCGAGCGCTACTTCCAGCACCCGAATCCGATCGGTCTGCGGATAATGCCAGCGCACCTGCACATCCCAGAACTTGACCCCATACACCCGCTCAACCGGCGGCACTTGATAGGCCGGACGAGGATCCTGCGCCAGGCACTGCTCGATCAGCTCCACCAGCGGCTCGCCGAGGCGCTGGGCATGCTCGCCCGCCTGAAGCAGGGCGCTGTCGGTCCAGTCCACGGCAATCGCCACCGGGGCGCCGTCGGCCATCAGGTTACTGGCGCCGCTGACACTGTCGGCGTAGGGCACGTACGGTTTGATATCCAGCACCGGGGTGCCGTCGAGCAAGTCGATCCCCGACAGCAGCAAACGCCCCGGTTCAACACCCTCAAGGCGGACCACCGACTGACCGATGCCATTGGGGCGATGGGTGGCGCGAGTGGCGAACACGCCCATGCTCTTGTTGCCGCCCAGGCGCGGCGGACGCACCTTCAGCCGCGGTTTGTCTTCCAGGGCCTGATGGAACAGGAACAACAGCCAGACGTGGCTGACCTGTTCCAGGCCCGCCACCGCATCGCCCTGGTCGAACGGCGGCAGCAGCTCCAGCACGCCACGCGCAGCCGGGGCCAGCTGTGGCTGGCGCGGGATGGCGAACTTCTCCTTGAAGCAGGAGCGCACGATGCCGACGGGCGAGACCGTATGCTGCATGACCACTCAGCCGCGCACGCGCAAAGTCAGGCCCTTGAGGAAGTTGCGCAGCAACTGATCGCCGCAGGGGCGATAGTTCTCATGGCCGACCTTGCGAAACAGCGCGCTGAGCTCAGGCTTGGTCACCGGGAAATTAACCGACTTGAGAATGGCGTGCAGGTCTTCTTCCTTGAGCTCGAACGCCACCCGCAGCTTCTTGAGGATGGTGTTGTTGGTCACCGGCAGCTCCAGTGGCTGCGGCGGGCGGCTGTCATCGCGGCCACGGCGATGAATCACCAGGCCATCGAGAAAGTGCGCCATGACCTCATCTGGGCAGCGCACGAAGCCGGGTTCTTCTTCCTTCTTCATGTAGCTGGCGACTGCCTCGGTGGACACTGCCAAGCCAGACAACTCGATGACCTTGGCGATCTTCGGGTCATTGAGCTTGAGCATGTAGCGCACGCTGCGCAGGACGTCGTTGTGGTTCATTGCGGCAAATCCTGTTCAATGCCGCGCACAGGCTGCGCGGCGGTATCGCTTAGAAACGTTCGGTAACGGCGACGTAGCGCCATTGGCCCAGGGGCAACTTGCCCATCGACACACCGCCCAGGCGGATCCGACGCATGCTGACGATCTCCAGCCGCAGGCTGGCACACAGTTCGCTGATCTGGCCGGGCTGGGGGTTCTTCAAGGCCAGCCGCAGGTGGGTTTCGTTCTGCCAGCTGGCCTTGGCCTTGGGCAGTTCGCGGTCATTGCGGGTGATGCCCCGGGCCAAGCGCTCCAGCGCTTGCGGGGTGGCCTCGCCACGTACCTCGATGATGTATTCCTGCTCCAGCTTGCGCAGGTCTCGTTCGATCTTGCCGGATACCCGCCAGTCCTGGGTGAACAGCTGCAGGCCAGTCGCCCCGCGCTCCAGCGGCGCGACGCAGGCCAGCCGAGCAAAGTGGCCGTGCAGCGGCCGCACGTCCTGGCTGTGGGCTTGGCTGAGGTTGTCCATGCCAATGCTGGCGCGGGCGCTTTCAGCGTCCATACCGGCAGGCTGGTTGATCAGCAGGGTGACCGGCTCCAGCGCCTCGGCGCGGGCGCCAGGGAGCAGGGCGACCTGCTGGCCGTCGATCTTGAACTGGGGTTGTTCGACCACCACGCCATCGACTGTCACCCAGCCGCCCTCGATGTACTGCTCGGCCTCGCGGCGGGAGCAGCCGAGTTGCTCGATGAGGCGTTTGGACAGGCGCACGGGTTCAGACATGGAGACGATTCGCTAAAGGCAGGGAAAGACCGGCCATTGTACCTGCCAAGACGTGCTTGGGGCTGGGAATCTGTGCCATTTGCCCTGTTTCCTAACGGGGTTGCTCGCGTTTGCGCGGATGCAATTGCAGATGCAGCAGAGGGTAGGGCTGGCCCAAACCATCGGTAGCCGAGCGTCCGACAATTTCGAAGCCTTCATGCAGGTAGAAGCCCAGCGCTTGCGGGTTCTGCTCATTGACGTCCAGCCGTTCGGCGTTCAGCTCATCGATGGCGTAGTGCAGCAGACGCTTGCCGACCCCTTTGCCACGCTGCTCGGGGGCGACGAAGAGCATATCGACGCGGCCGTTGGCCACCCCGGCAAAACCAAGGATGCGCCGGGCGTGGTCTTTACAGCAGATCAGCATTACCGCATCCAGGTACTGACGCAGGACATGCTCACGCAGTAGCAGGATGTAGGCATCGGGCAGGAAGTCATGGGTGGCGCGAACCGAGGCTTCCCAGACTCGAACCAGCTCGGGGTAGTCGCTTACATGCGGGGTTTGCAGCGTCAATGCCGAGCGCATCCCTGTGATCCTCCGAGTGCGTTGTCTCGATCGCAGCCTCTGCGGGAGGCGGCAGGCCTGGCGGCCCTCTCATGAACCATAGATGCAAAAAAAAGCCCCGCCAGTTGGCGTACGCTGCTCACTCAAGACATGTGTCGTCTGCTTTGGGGCCGCTTCGCAGCCCTTCGCGGGCAAGCCCGCTCCTACAGTGATTGCGCTGTTCTCTGATCAAGCGCTTTACCTGTGGGAGCGGGCTTGCCCGCGAAGGGCTGCAAAGCAGCCCCAAAACCTTAAGTGAACAGCATTACGCCAGTTGGCGGGGCTCGCGGTGGGAAAAAGCCTCAGACAGGCTCAGCCCACATATCGTATTCGTCGGCATCGACTACGCGGCAACGGACCTTGTCGCCGGGCTTGAAGCCATGGTCGCCATCGATGAACACGCTGCCATCGATCTCAGGGGCATCGAAGAAGCTGCGGCCAACCGAGCCTTGTTCCTCGACCTCATCGATCAGCACTTCGATCTCTTTGCCAATGCGCATCTGCAAGCGCGCGGCGCTGATCGCCTGTTGATGGGCCATGAAGCGGTCCCAGCGGTCTTGCTTGATGTCGTCCGGCACTTCGTCCAGGCCCAGGTCGTTGGCCGGGGCGCCTTCGACTGGGGAGTACTGGAAGCAACCAACGCGGTCGAGTTGGGCTTCGGTCAGCCAGTCGAGCAGGTATTGGAAGTCTTCTTCGGTTTCGCCAGGGAAGCCGACGATGAAGGTCGAACGGATCACCAGCTCAGGGCACTGCTCGCGCCAGTTTTTGATTCGCGCCAGGGTGCGGTCTTCGAACGCTGGGCGCTTCATCGACTTGAGCACTTTCGGGCTGGCGTGTTGGAACGGGATGTCCAGGTACGGCAGGATCTTGCCGGCCGCCATCAGCGGGATCACGTCGTCGACGTTGGGGTAGGGGTAGACGTAGTGCAGACGCACCCAGGCGCCCAGGCTGCTCAAGGCCTCGCACAGCTCGAGCATGCGCGTCTTGACCGGGCGGCCGTTCCAGAAGTCGGTCTTGTACTTGACGTCGACGCCGTAGGCGCTGGTGTCCTGGGAGATCACCAGGATCTCCTTGACGCCGGCCTTGACCAGGCGCTCGGCCTCGCTCAGCACTTCACCTACCGGACGGCTGACCAGCTTGCCGCGCATCGATGGAATGATGCAGAAGCTGCAGCTGTGGTTGCAGCCTTCGGAAATCTTCAGGTAGGCGTAGTGACGTGGGGTCAGCTTGACGCCTTGAGGTGGCACCAGGTCGATCAGCGGGTTGTGGTCCTGGCGCGGGGGCACCACTTCGTGCACGGCGTTGACTACCTGCTCGTACTGCTGCGGGCCGGTCACCGACAGCACGCTTGGGTGCACGTCACGGATACTGCCTTCCTCGACACCCATGCAGCCGGTGACGATGACCTTGCCGTTTTCCTTGATCGCTTCGCCGATCACTTCCAGCGACTCGGCCTTGGCGCTGTCGATGAAGCCGCAGGTGTTGACCACCACTACGTCGGCGTCCTCGTAGGTTGGCACGACTTCATAGCCTTCCATGCGCAGCTGGGTCAGGATGCGCTCGGAATCGACCAATGCCTTCGGGCATCCGAGAGAGACAAACCCTACCTTCGGCGTGGTAGGAGCGGGGGTGGTGGACATAGCTAACCTCGGCATTGAAAGCGGTTGCCCTGGCAATGGCGAGGGCAATCCCGACGGGCGCTTTCGGCGCCTCTGATCAAAAAGTGCGCAATTCTAGCGAGCGCAAGGTCGCTTGACCAGCAGAAAAGCGACGAACGCTGCGCTAAGCTTTGCGCCATTGCCTGCCGGTATCTACGACGTATCTGCGATGCCCTGGCAGGCGTGCCAATTCTATCGGTCCGACGAGGCCATCTGCGGGAGTGGTCGATGGTTCAGGCAAGCAGTCACGCCGAAGGCGGGCAGGGCGCGGCACGGCCGCTGAGCCTGCTGGTGGCAGCTGTTGGGGTGGTCTACGGCGATATCGGTACCAGCCCGCTGTACACCCTCAAGGAAGTCTTCTCCGGCGGTTACGGGGTGCCGGTCAACCATGATGGGGTGCTGGGCATCTTGTCGTTGATCCTCTGGTCGTTGATCTGGGTGGTGTCGGTCAAGTACGTGACCTTCATCCTACGTGCCGACAACCAGGGCGAAGGTGGCATCATGGCCCTGACCGCCTTGGCCCGGCGGGCTTCGGCGCCGTATCCGAAGTTGCGCATGCTGATGGTCGGCTGTGGCCTGATCGGCGCCTCATTGTTCTATGGCGACAGCATGATCACCCCGGCGGTGTCGGTGTTGTCGGCGGTAGAGGGGATGGGGCTGGCCTTCGATGGCATTGACCATTGGGTGGTGCCGATTGCCGTGGTGGTGCTGGTGGCGCTGTTTCTGGTGCAAAAGCACGGCACGGCGAAGATCGGCATTCTGTTCGGCCCGGTGATGGTGACCTGGTTCCTGGTCCTGGCGGCGTTGGGCCTGCATGGGATTTCCCACAGCCCGGAAGTGCTCAGAGCCTTCAATCCGGCCTGGGCGGTGCGCTTCTTTATCGTGCATCCCGGCATGGGCGTGGCGATCCTTGGCGCGGTGGTGTTGGCGCTGACCGGTGCCGAGGCGCTGTATGCCGATATGGGCCATTTTGGCCGCAAGCCGATTGCTCGGGCTTGGTTCATCCTGGTGCTGCCGGCACTGGTGCTGAACTACTTCGGTCAGGGCGCGCTGTTGCTGCACGATCCTGAGGCAGCACGTAACCCGTTCTATCTATTGGCGCCGTCCTGGGCACTGCTGCCTTTGATCGGGCTGGCCACCCTGTCCACGGTAATCGCATCTCAAGCGGTCATTTCCGGGGCCTTCTCGCTCACCCGCCAGGCGATTCAGCTGGGCTACATCCCGCGCATGCAGATCCAGCACACCTCCAGCGATGAGCAGGGGCAGATCTATATCGGCGCAGTCAACTGGGCACTGATGGTGGCGGTCGTGCTGCTGGTGATCGGTTTCGAGTCGTCCGGCGCGCTGGCGGCAGCCTATGGCGTGGCAGTCACCGGCACCATGCTGATGACCACGCTGCTGGTTTCGACGGTGATGCTGTTGTTGTGGAAGTGGCCACCGCTGCTGGCGGTGCCGATCCTGTTGGGGTTCTTGTTGGTCGACGCGCTGTTTTTCACCGCCAACCTGCCCAAGGTCGTGCAGGGTGGCGCTTTCCCGGTGCTCGCCGGCAGCGTGCTGTTCTTGCTGATGACCACTTGGAAGCGCGGCAAGCAAATTTTGGTGGAGCGCATCGATGAGGCGGCGCTGCCGTTGCCGGTATTTATCAGCAGCATTCGTGTGCAGCCGCCGCATCGGGTCGAAGGCACGGCGGTGTTTCTGACCGCGCGGCCGGATGCAGTGCCGCACGCGCTGTTGCACAACATGCTGCACAACCAGGTACTGCATAGCCAGGTGGTGCTGCTGACGGTGGTCAGTGAGGACCGCCCGCGGGTCCCGGAACAGGAGCGCTTCGAAGTGGAGGCCTACGGCGATGGCTTCTTCCGAGTGTTGCTGCACTTTGGTTTCATGGATGAGCCGGATGTGCCCCAGGCACTGAAGCTGTGCCATCTGGAAGAGCTGGACTTCAGCCCCATGCGCACAACCTACTTCCTAAGCCGAGAGACGGTGATCGCCTCGCGGTTGGAAGGGATGGCGCGCTGGCGTGGCACGTTGTTCGCTTTCTTGTTGAAGAATGCCAACGGTAATCTGCGCTTCTTCAATTTGCCGTTGAACCGGGTGATCGAGCTGGGGACCCAGGTCGAGATTTGAACGCTGCGTGGGTTGTGTCAGTCCTGCCTTCTTCGCGGGCAAGCCCGCGCCCACAAGATTCCCTATTGGAGCGGGCTTGCCCGCGAAGAGGCCTGAACTGACACAGCAGCACTGTTTTTATCCGCTTTCGATCAGTTCTGCTCTGCGACGCTCGATTTGCCCTGGCGCGTCTCGATCTCGCCGATCAAGCGCTTGGCCAGCGCCGGGTAGTTCTCATCGAAATGATGCCCGCCCGGTAGTTTCAGGCGCTCGCCGACCGCAGTGTGATCGGTACAGCCACTCTCGTCGCTTTCTTCCACACCATAGATGCACACCACCTTGGCCGCCGGCATGCGGGCCATTTCCGGTCCGGTCGGCGCTTCCTGGCCTTCCTTGCCCAACCAGCCCTCGACTTCGATCTCGAAACTGCCACTGCGGGCGAAGGCCAGCAGGATCACCGCGTCGACCCGTTGCTGGTCTTCTACTGGCAAGCGGTTGTAGATCGCTGGCAGCACATCGGCGCCGAACGAGTAGCCGGTGAGCACGAAGCGCTTGGTACCCCATTTCTGCCGATAGTGCTGCATCAACTCGGACAGGTCGGCAGCGCTTTGCTCGGGCGTCTTGTGCTGCCAGTAGTAGCGCAGGGTATCGATACCCACCACTGGGTAGCCGAGCTTGGCCATCTCGCCGGCGACATCGCGATCGAGGTCACGCCAGCCGCCGTCACCGGAAAGGAACAGGGTCACGGTATCGGTGGTTTGGCCCGCCGGCACTTCTACCACTGGGATGCTCAAGGCATTGCCGTCATGGCCGACCAGGGCTTGAGTCAGCTGGCTCTTGAGCACTTGTGGCAGGTGGATGTCGTAGTCGCTGATGCTGGTCTCGGCGTTGGCCTGGTCACGCACGAAGGCGGCGCTGGCGTCGTCCGGGTTGTCGTTCCAGGCCACGTTCCAATGGCCGTGGGCAGCAGCCTTGGGCAGTGCCGGGCAGCCGGGTTGTTCGAGGTTGAAGTCAACCGAGATGGCGCGCGCCTTGTCGTCGCGTTGGCTGGCCAGCCAACGCCAGGCCTGGGCACCGCCAGGGCCGATGCCTGCCACCAGGGTGGGCGCAGCGGACAAATGGCTGATGGCCTGGTCCAGGGCCTGTTGCTGCTTGGCGCAGTCATTGGGTGGCAGGATCACTTGCACCAGTTGCGCCTCACCGGCCTGGCTCAGGTCGAGCAACTGTTTATCGCTCAGTGCCTGATCCTCAGGTACGCCGATGGCCACGCGGGCCTTGGCGTGCACACCTGGGGTGGCACGAACCAGGCTGCTGCCATCGGTCAGCGCCAGGTGCTCAATGTGCGCCTCCGGCGCTGGGCGGGTCCACAGCCAGAACCCTACTGCCGCAGCCGCCAGGGCCACCAGCAAGGCAATCAATACGTACTGCCAATAGCGTCGGATCATCAACGTTTCACCAATCCAGTCAGGCCGCCCGCGATCAGGGCGGCAGTGTCGGCCAGCGCCACCAGCGGGTCGAGCCCGGCTGGCACAGCCATGTAACGAGGTTCCCAGTCCGGCTGGAACTTGTCCTTGAAGCGCCGCAGGCCCTGGAAGTTGTAAAGCTGCTCGCCGCGCTGGAACACCATCGAACCCAGGCGTTGGGTCAAGGGGGCGCCACGCCGTGGCTGCAGACCGGAAAGCGGCACCATGCCGAGGCTGAAGCGCCCGTAGTCATGGCTTTTGTAATGCAGGATCAGGCCGATCATCATGAATTCCATGGTCAGCTTCGGCGCCTCCGGGTGCGCCCGCATCAGATCGAGGCTGGCCAGCTCGTTGCTCTGCGTTTCCAGCAAGTTGGCAAACGCTACCGGGCGACCTTGGAAGCGAATCAGGGCGATCCGAAAGTGCTGCAGGTAGTCGGGGCTGAAGCGGCCCAGAGAGAAGCCTTTCTCGCGTACGTTCTTGCCTTGCAGCCAGGCGTCGGAGATCTGCTTGAGTGCTTCAAGTGGCGCTTGGCCGGGTTCGTGTAGCTCAAGGGTCAAGCCATCACGGCCGCCGCGGTTCCAGGTGTAGCGCAGGTCTTTCATCTCCTTGCCCTTGGCCTCCAGGTCGAAGCGGCGCAGGTCGACCCGCGCTTCTTCGCCGAGCTTGAGCGCGGTAAGGCCGATGTCCATGTAGAACGGCAGGTTCTCTGCGCGCACCTGGTAGAACACCGGGCGGGCGTGGTGCAGGTCGCACAGGTCGCGGAACTGCCAGATCATCTCGGCGCGCTCCTGGGCCGGGCCGATCGGGTCGTACAGGGCCACCAAGCTGCGCCCACGACGGGCATACATGATGAAAGCGTTGTCGTTGGGGTGGAACAACAGCGCCTTGTCGCCGGTCAGGGCCAGGCCACCGTCGGGCTGATCGGAGCTCAGCAGGATCTGCTTGGCGCGCTGTAGCTCGTGTTCATTGGGTAGGTGGATCACCGGCCTGGCAGTGCGCAGCAGCCAGGTCAGGACCACGAACACCAGCAGCACCGCACTGCCCATGGCTGCCCGCAGGCCGCGTGGGGCGTCGGCGTCCAGGGTGAATTGCCACCATAACTGATGGCTGTAGGGAACATCTTGATAGGCAAACAGCAGCAGCCATACCGAAGCGCCCACGACGCAGGCGCTGGCAACCAGATAGACCGGCGAGAACGGCAGCTCCAGCAAGCGGCTGGGCCGATAGAATGAGCGCCGGAACAGCGCCAGCAGCGCTGCGGTAAAGGTCAGCACGCAGGCTTCTTCCCAGTCAAAGCCCTTGAGCAGCGACAGCAGCGCGCCGACCAGCAGCAGGATCGTAGTCAGCAGCCAGGCAGCAGACAGGCGCCGGCGCAGCCCTTGCGCCAGCAGCAGGCACAGTACGCCAATCAGGCTGGCGCCAAAGTGCGAGGCATCGATCAGCCGATGCGGCACCAGGAACCCCATGTGTTCCAGGCGTGTGTCGATCTCTGGAGTGGCCCCTGAGAACAGCAGCACCACGCCAGACAGGAACACCAGGATGGCCAATACCGGCGCGGCCAGCCCTGAGGCGGCCTTGATCGCCTGCTGGGCCACCAGCAAGCGTCGCGCCTCGTTGGCCAGTAGCAGCACGCAGGCCAGCAGCAGCGGTAGCACTACATAGATCAAGCGATACAGCAGCAGGGCAGCAGCCAGTGGCGCAGCTCCCAGTTGATCGGCGAAGGCCGCCAGCAGGATGGCCTCGAACACACCGACACCACCCGGCACATGGCTGAGTACCCCAGCGGCCAAGGCCAGCAGGTAGACCAGCACAAAAGCGGCGAAGGGCGGTGCCTCGGGCAACAGCAGGTACAACACCGTGGCCGCGGCGGCGACATCTAGCGCAGTGATCAACAATTGCAGTGCCGCAAGGCGACCACTAGGCAGGCGCAAGGTGCGTCGGCCGAGCTGCACCAGCAGGCTGTCGCGCAAGGGTTGCTCGGCCAGGCGGCGGCGATACAGGCCAACCACCAGCAAGGCGGTCAGGGCCAGCACGGCGATTGCAATGCCGGCCAGCCAACCTGCCGGCATGCGCAGGGCAGTGGAGGCTGCGGGTAGATTACTCAACGTCGCCAATGCGGCCAGCGGTGGCAGGGCACAGCCCAATGATAGGCTGGCGAACACCGTCATCCGCGCAACTTCAGCAGCTCCCAGGCCTTGGCGGGCATACAGACGATAGCGCACCGACCCCCCGGAAAGCATCGACAGACCAATCGCATTGCCGATGGCGAAAGCGCTGAAGCCACCCAGCACCAGGGTACGGGCAGGCAATTGCACGCCGGCATAGCGGCTGGCCGACCATTCGTAGCCGAGCAGAATGACGAAGCCCAGCACAGTCGCCAGCAGGGCGCCGAACAGCGATTGGCTAGGCACGCTGAGCATGGCGTCATGCAGCGCGTAGATGTCCAGCTCGCTGAGCAGATGGCGACAAGCGACCAAGGCCATGCCGAACAACAGCAGGGTCAATGCCAGGCCAATCGGCTGGCGGTAGCGGCTCAGCCGTTCAACCCAGGGCAGGCGTTGGGCAGCAACCGGCAGCGCCGCAGCCAGAGGCGTTTGAGGTTCGCAGTTGTGGGCGGTCATGCAGTACCCCGGGCGGACAGCGCGAGGTAGGGGGAAGGTGCGGCCAAGTGGGAGTCCCTTTGGAAAACGTATCCAGATGTTACTCCTGACGGAGTCGCTTTCAGCCGTTTGGCACGGTTAAAGATAGTTCATCCAGGCGGGGTGCCTGCCAGAGGGGAGGGGCGGAGGAGGGGCTTGACCGGCAGGGATACAAACCCTGAAAACAACAAACCCCGCACTGCTGAAAGCAGGCGGGGTTTGTTCTGACGAATATGGTTGCGGGAGCCGGATTTGAACCGACGACCTTCGGGTTATGAGCCCGACGAGCTACCAGGCTGCTCCATCCCGCGTCAGTGGGGCGCATTCTACGGATATCCGCCGCGGCGTCAAGGTTAATCTTTGATTTGCGGTAAATTTCTGTCAGCCCATTTCGTAGTCAATAAAAAAGGCCACTGTATCAACAGTGGCCTTTTCTTGAATCTGGTTGCGGGAGCTGGATTTGAACCAACGACCTTCGGGTTATGAGCCCGACGAGCTACCAAGCTGCTCCATCCCGCGTCAGTGGGGTGCACTATACGGACATCTGCCGCAGAGTCAAACGTTAACCTTTGATTTCTCTAGATTTATTTCAGGTTAAGTTTTTTACGGACAATGAAAAAGGCCACTGTCTAGACAGTGGCCTTTTTCTGAATCTGGTTGCGGGAGCCGGATTTGAACCGACGACCTTCGGGTTATGAGCCCGACGAGCTACCAGGCTGCTCCATCCCGCGCCTGTTGAGATGAATTCTACGGTTTTGCGCCGCAGAGTCAAGCTATTTCTGGGGAAATTTCTTTTCCGTTCAATCTGTTAGCGCCTCGATTGGCCCTGCGGGGCAGTAACGGCGGGGCTTGCAGGCCGATTGTCGAGAGTGACACGGTGTGGCTGTTTCACTGTAGGGCGCTTACGGTAATATCTGTATGAATTTACAGTGCTAACGGTCATCCATGTCCCTGCGCAAGATCATCCACATCGACTGCGACTGCTTTTACGCAGCCATCGAGATGCGTGACGACCCCACTCTGGCCGGTCGGCCGATGGCGGTGGGTGGCTCGGCAGATCGTCGCGGAGTGATCGCCACTTGCAACTACGAGGCGCGGGCCTATGGCGTGCGCTCTGCCATGTCGTCACGTCATGCGCTCAAGCTGTGCCCAGACCTGCTGATCGTCAAGCCGCGCTTTGAGGCCTACCGCGAGGCCTCACGCGAAATTCATGCGATTTTCCGCGATTACACCGAGCTGATCGAACCGCTATCGCTGGATGAGGCCTATCTGGATGTCAGTGATAGCCAATGGTTTGCCGGCAGTGCCACGCGGATCGCCGAAGATATTCGTCGACGGGTGGCCAAGACCTTGCACATCACCGTCTCGGCGGGCGTTGCGCCGAACAAGTTTCTGGCCAAGATTGCCAGTGACTGGCGCAAACCCAATGGCCTGTTTGTCATCACCCCGGGTGAAGTCGAGGCTTTTGTGGCGGCCTTGCCGGTTGCGCGGTTGCATGGAGTGGGCAAGGTCACTGCCGATAAGCTGACGCGGTTGGGCATCGATACCTGCATGGACATGCGCGGCTGGTCAAAGCTGGCCCTGGTGCGCGAGTTCGGCAGTTTTGGCGAGCGGTTGTGGGGGCTGGCGCGGGGCATAGATGAGCGCGTGGTGCACAACGACAGCCGCCGGCAGTCGGTCAGCGTCGAGAACACCTACGATACCGATCTTCCGGACTTGAACACTTGCCTGGAGAAGCTACCGGCGCTGCTGGACAGTCTCAATGAGCGGGTTGCGCGCATGGACAGTAGCTACAAGGCGGACAAACCCTTCGTGAAGGTCAAGTTTCACGATTTCAGCCAGACGACACTAGAGCAGGCCGGGGCGGGGCGCGATCTGGAAAGTTATCGGCAGTTGCTCAGCCAGGCATTCGCTCGCGGTGGCAAGCCGGTGAGGTTGTTGGGGGTGGGGGTGCGGTTAAGGGATTTGCGTGGGGCGCATGAGCAGTTGGAGCTCTTCCCTGGCTGCTGAAATCAGCAGTACTGGGGCCGCAAAGCGGCCCCAGGATTTTGGATCTTTACTGGACCCCAGGATCCGCCACAAGCCGGCCGGTCTGCTTGGTCAGCGCCTGTAAAAACTCCTGCTGCAGCTCCGGATCGTTGCGCGTCAGCTCGATCAGGCTCTGCTCCAGTTCACTGGCTTCCTCTTCCAGGCCCAGCTCAGACAGACGCTTGACCCGGTGCACCCATTGGCCGACTTCATCGTCCTCAAGGTCATCGAAGATCAGGTGGTGGGCCTCCAGCAGCTTGCTGCGCAGATTGCCGCTGACCAGCAGGCTGGCGTCGCCGCGAATCCCGTTGTCCTCATCGACCACTTGCAAGTGCAAGGTGCCGACGCGGCTGAGATTCTGCTCGGAGAATGGCGTATCCAACAGGTTCAGGCGCAGTACGCCGTTGCGGTCGGTCGTCAGCTCATGGCTGGCTTTGCCAGCCTTGACCTCGACCAGGCGTTCGCTCCAGGGCAGGCTGGTGGACTCTTCGCGCTTGGCTTTCTCCACCTCGCTGATACCCGCCAGGTTCTGCTGCGCGCGGCCATTGGACTGCACGTTCATGAACGGGTTGAGCCCGGCCACGCCGTAGCTCAGCCAGTCATGGGTGACGCTGTCCGGCAGATTGCCCAGGGCGAACACATTGACCACGTTGGCGCCTACACCTGCAACTACCGCCACCGCACCCAGCGGGATCTCGTAGATCTCCCGCCAAGGCTGGTAGGGGGTATAGCGGTCGTAACGGCGGGTCACTTCGAACTCGGTGACTTCGAAGCGCTGCTGCTCGTGGACGCGTACTCGTCGCTGGGGCAGCTCCATCACCTTGGGCTCGCCGACGTCGATCTGCAGACTGTGTTCGAGCAGCTTGCGCTCGACGCGTTCCTCATGCTCGCTGCGCTGGGACATCTGGTTGGCGCAGCCGCTGACGAACAGGGCGCCGCACAGTGCGGCGCCCCCCAGGGTAATGGTACTTCGCTTGTACATGATCACTCGCGCATTGGGCTATCAGCGACGGATGCGGGCTTGCAGGAAGGTCAGCACGTCATTGAGCGGCAGAGGCTGGGCTTCCTGCTCAGTGCGGTGCTTGTACTCCAGGTTGCCCTCGGCCAGGCCGCGGTCGCTGACCACGATCCGGTGTGGAATGCCGATCAATTCCATGTCGGCGAACTTGATGCCCGGGCTGGTCTTCTTGTCACGGTCGTCCAGCAGTACTTCGAAACCTGCAGCGGTCAGTTCGGCGTACAGCTTGTCGGTTGCCTCGCGAACCTGCTCGGTCTCGTAGCGCAGCGGTACCAGGGCAATCTGGAAGGGCGCCAAGGTGTCGCTCCAGATGATGCCTTTATCATCGAAGTTCTGCTCGATGGCAGCAGCGACCACGCGCGACACGCCAATGCCGTAGCAGCCCATCGAGAGCACGACTGGCTTGCCGTTTTCACCCAGTACCTGGCACTTGAGCGCCTCGCTGTACTTGGTGCCGAGCTGGAAGATGTGGCCCACTTCGATGCCGCGCTTGATCACCAGGGTGCCCTGGCCATCTGGGCTTGGGTCGCCGGCAACCACGTTGCGCAGGTCGGCCACTTGTGGAACGGGCAGGTCACGTTCCCAGTTGACGCCGAAGTAGTGCTTGTCGTCGATGTTGGCGCCGATGCCAAAGTCGCTCATCAGGGCGACCGAACGGTCGATGATGCATTCCAGCGGCAGGTTCAGCGGGCCCAGCGAGCCTGCGCCGGCGCCAATGGCGTCACGCAGTTCGGCATCGGTAGCCATGACCAGCGGATCTGCGACCTGCTCAAGCTTGGCGGCCTTGATTTCGTTGAGCTCGTGGTCGCCACGTACCACCAGGGCGATCAGCTTGCCTTCTTCGGCGCCGCGCACGATCAGGGTCTTGACGGTCTTCTCGATCGCCAGGTTGTAGTTCTCGACCAACTGGGCGATGGTCTTGGCGTCCGGGGTGTCGACCAGGCGCAGCTCCTCGGTAGGGGCAGGACGCACGGTTTCACGCGGGATGGCCTCGGCCTTCTCTATGTTGGCGGCGTAGTCGGAGGTGTCGCTGAAGATCACGTCGTCTTCGCCGGAGGAGGCCAGCACGTGGAATTCGTGCGAGTAGCTGCCACCGATGGAGCCGGTGTCGGCCTGCACCGGACGGAAATCCAGGCCCAGGCGGGTGAAGATGTTGCAGTACGCCTGGTGCATGCGGTCGTAGGTTTCCTGCAGGGAAGCCTGGTCGGCATGGAACGAGTAGGCGTCCTTCATGATGAATTCGCGGCCGCGCATCAGGCCAAAGCGTGGACGGATTTCGTCACGGAACTTGGTCTGGATCTGGTACATGTTCAGCGGC
>Ga0247821_10000241_pt1 | contig 31432 bp, 33 predicted proteins | sample 13C_Glycerol_Day_FD_192481 | JGI IMG/M metagenome (GOLD analysis project Ga0247821, IMG submission 192481) | Soil microbial communities from agricultural site in Penn Yan, New York, United States - 13C_Glycerol_Day14 | ecosystem: Environmental > Terrestrial > Soil > Agricultural land | place... | reverse complement strand
GCGACCGCAATGATCACCTGGTCGAACAGCCGCGAGGCACGCTCGACCAGATCGCCATGGCCCTTGGTAATAGGGTCGAAAGTACCTGGGTACAACACTCGGTTCATCGCGTCGTCCTGGCAGGAGTGCGTTGGGGAGTCGGATGGTATCGCAGCAGTGGCGGTCGGCCAAGTCGCCCGCGCATGCTGAAGGCACTATAGACAGTGTGCCCAATTGTTGTCATCTACCGGAAACCAGCCGCTCGATCAGGCCATCGGTGAGCCTTGCCGTAAGGCCGTACACCGATAACTGCGGGTTGGCACCGATGCTGGTGGGAAACAATGAGCCGTCGTGGATCGACAGGTTCTCCAGTTGATGGTGGCGTCCCAGGCTGTCGCAGACCGCCTGGCGCGGGTCTTCGCCCATGGCGCAGCCGCCCATGACATGGGCGCTGCCCAGGCGGGTGCGGAACAGCTCCAGGCTCAGGCCGTCGATCATCTGCCGCGCCTCGCCCAGGGTCTTCACGTAGCGGCCGTCGCTGTGCAGCGGCAACACCGCTTCGGCGCCGGCGGCGAACTGGATCTCGGCCATGCTGTGGAAGGCGCGGCGTACGCCGTCCCAGGCATAGGCCGAGACCGGGTAATCGAGCACCGGCGAGCCGTCGCCGCGCAGTTGCACCTGGCCGCCGGTGCTGTCCGGGTGAAAACCGTCACGCAACAGGGCGAGCATCATGTGGGTATGGGGCAGTTGCTCCATGCGCAGGGCATTGTCGCTTCCGAAGCCGCCGAGCAGGGTGCTGGCCAGTGCCGGTTGCAGCGGCGGCACTTCGAGTTTGTAACCAATCGGCCCGGTGACGCCGTCGCGCCACTGGAAATGGTCGGAGTAGATCGACTGCGGGGCGCCGTAGAACGGGTTGACCTTGTCCTTGAACAGGCCGGCGCTGAAGTTCACCAGGTGCAGGAAGGTCCGCTTGCCCAGGCGTTCATGGGGGTCCGGGGCGTCCGAGCGCAGCAGCAGGCCGGGGCTGTTGATGCCGCCGCCGGCGAGCACGTAATGCCGCGCCTTGACCTGGATGGTGCGTCCGGTGGGGTTCACGCAGCGGGCATCCATGGCCTGGCATTGCAGGCTGCTGATGCGCTCGCCATCGTGGACCAGCCGCTCGGCACGGGCCAGATAGAGCAGCTCGCCGCCTTTTTCCAGGGTAGCGGGAATGGTGGTCACCAGCATCGACTGCTTGGCATTGACCGGGCAGCCCATGCCGCAGTACCCCAGGTTCCAACAGCCACGCACGTTGCGCGGAATGACCTTCCAGCTGTAGCCGAGGGCTTCGCAGCCACGCTTGAGTGCTTCGTTGTTGGCGTTTGGCGGCATGATCCAGGGCGCGATGCCCAGGCGCTGTTCCATGCGCTCGAACCAGGGCGCCAGTTCGGCGCTGCCCAGGCCCTTGACCCCGTGCTCGCTGGCCCAGTGCTGCAGGGTCGGTTCGGGGGTGCGGAAGCTCGAGGTCCAGTTGATCAGGGTGGTGCCGCCCACCGCGCGGCCCTGGAGGATGGTGATGGCGCCATCCTTGCTCATGCGGCCAATGCCTTCCTGGTACAGGCTGGCGTAGGCCTGGTCTTCGAGCAGGTGGAAGTCGCTGCTGGTCTTGAGTGGACCTTCTTCGATCAGCAACACCTTGAAGCCGGCGGCGCTGAGCAGTTCGGCGCTGGTGGCGCCGCCGGCGCCGCTGCCGATGATGGCGATATCGGTTTCCAGGGTCAGGTCCTGGTCCAGGCGCGAGGCATCGCGGGCTTTCCAGCCGCGGGCAAGGCCTTCGCGAAACAGGTCGGGTACGGGCATCTTCAGCCTCTTGTATTTATGTAGGGGTCAGACTTTGGGAGGGCCGGGGTAGCCGCACTGCGCCCAGGATTCGGGCATTTCGTACCAGGCCATCTGCAGCAGTTGCAGCAAGGAGGCATGGCCCATGCGCAGCAGGTTCAGCGAGCTGTTCTCCCAGCGCCGCAGAAAGGCCTGGATCTGCCCGCTGCTGGCACCCTCCCAGCTGCCCCAGATCCCGGTCAACGGGCCACGGGTAACCGGCAGTGCCAGCACATCGAACAGCTGCCGGGTCAGTTTGAGCATGGCCGGCGACAGGCTGGCGAGCTTGTTGTCCAGCCGCTGCAGCAGCGCTTCACGGCTGTCAGCGGCGGCGGTACCGGCGAGGATCACCGGTATCAGGGCATGGAGGATCGGCAGATCCCCCTCGCGCAGGGTCAGGAATCCATGGGCAGGCGACTGCGCCGAGCAGCCGCTGAGGCTGGCGCCCAACCCGGCGGTGGCCAGGAAGGCGCTGGCGCCGAGGCTGAACTTGAGCAGCCCGCGGCGGCTCAGGGCGGGTGTTGCTGGCAGGCTTGTGGTCATTGTTGTTTTGCCTGGTTGTGGGACTAGCGAATGAACAGTTTGTACACCAGCTTGAGCAGTGACTTGCCGTAGGGTGGGTAGATCAGCCGGGCCGCGTTGAAGCGCTGCTTGGCGAACACCGCCTTGGCCTTGCTGAAGGTCAGGAAGCCTTCGTGGCCGTGGTAATGGCCCATGCCCGAAGGGCCGACACCGCCGAAGGGCAGGTCATCCTGGGCCACATGCAGCAAGGTGTCGTTGAGGCAGACGCCGCCGGAGTGAGTCTGCTCCAGCACCTTGTGCTGCTCGGCGCGGTCGTAGCCGAAGTAATAGAGCGCCAGGGGCCGTGGGCGCTGGTTGATGTAGGCGAGCGCTTCATCGAGGCGGTCATAGGGCACCAGCGGCAACAGCGGGCCGAAGATTTCGTCCTGCATCACGCGCATCTGGTCGTTGACCTGCATCAGCAGGTGAGGCGGCAAGCGGCGGCCCTGACGTGCTTCCTGCGGGTACAGGTCGATGATCCTGGCGCCTTTGTCGCGGGCATCGGCCAGGTAGCCTTCCAGGCGCGCCAGGTGGCGCGGATTGATGATCGCGCTGTAGTCCGGGTTGTCCGCCAGGGTCGGGTAGAAGCGATGCACCGCGCTCTGGTAGGCGTCGGCGAAGTCGTCCAGGCGCTCACGGGGCACCAGCACATAGTCGGGCGCTACGCAGGTCTGTCCGGCATTGAGGGTCTTGCCGAAGGCGATGCGTTCGGCGGCGTCGGCCAGGGGCACGCTGGTCGAGACGATGGCCGGCGATTTGCCGCCCAGCTCCAGGGTCACGGGCGTAAGGTTCTGCGCCGCGGCCAGCATCACATGCCGGCCGATGCTGGTGGCGCCGGTGAACAGCAAGTGATCGAACGGCAGGCGCGAGAAGGCTTCGCCGACATCGGCCTCGCCGAGCGCCACGCTGACCAGGTCTTCGGGGAACACCGAGGCCAGCAGTCGCTTGAGCAACAGGCCGGTGGCCGGCGTCGCTTCGCTGAGTTTGAGCATGACCCGGTTGCCGGCGGCCAGGGCGCAGGTCATGGGGCCGATGGCAAGGAACAGCGGGTAGTTCCACGGCACGATGATCCCGACCACGCCCAGGGGTTGGTACAGCACCTTGGCGCTGGCCGGCTGGAAGGCCAGGCCGACCTTGCGCGGCGAGGCTTTCATCCACTTCTTAAGGTGACGTTCGGCATGCTGCAGGCCCTGCACGCTGGGCATCAGTTCGGCCAGGCGGGTTTCGTCGGCACTGCGGCCGCTGAAGTCTTCGCCGATGGCGGCGATCAGGGCGTCCTGTTCTGTGACCAGCAGCTGGCGCAGGCTCTTGAGCCATTGCAGGCGCTGTGCAGCCGGTGGCATGGGGTTGCCGGCAAAGGCCTGGCGCTGGGCATTGAATTGCCCGGTCAGGTCATCGAGGGCAGTGGGCGGCAAAAGACGAGCAGCATCGGCGGACATGCGAAACTCCACGGCGGGTTTTTCTAGAGCTTATACTCTAATATTGTCCTTGTGCGACTCTTTTTTGACGACGGGCAGGTACATCCGGTTTCCGATAACCGTAAGATGGACCTATTCATTCAAGCTCGACATCCGGAACCGATCATGGCCCCGCGTATCAAGACTCGCGAGCGCATCGTGCAGAACAGCCTGGAACTGTTCAATCAACAGGGCGAGCGCAGTGTCAGTACCAACCACATTGCCGCCCACATGGAGATTTCCCCGGGCAACCTGTACTACCACTTCGCCAACAAGCAGGAAATCATCGCCGTGCTCTTCACCCAGTACGAAGAGCTGGTGGAAAGCTTCCTGCGCCCGCCCCAGGGGCGGCTGTCGACCGTCGAAGACAAGCGCTTCTACCTCAAGGAGCTGCTGGCGGCGATGTGGAACTACCGCTTCCTGCACCGCGACCTCGAACACCTGCTCGACAGCGACAAGGAACTGGCCGCCCGCTACCGGCGCTTTTCCCAGCGCTGCCTGATCCAGGGCCAGGCTATCTATAGAGGTTTCGTCGAGGCGGACATCGTGCAGATGGACGCTGTGCAGATCGAGTCGCTGACCCTCAATGCCTGGATCGTGCTGACCTCCTGGGTGCGCTTCTTGTGCACCACCCGGGAAAACTCGGCCCACCTGAGTGAGGACGCGATCAAGCGGGGCATCTACCAGGTGCTGGTGCTGGAGCTCGGCTTTGTCACTGCCAAGGCCCGCCCGGCGGTGGATGCCCTGTGCCAGGAATTCTACGTTTCGCTTAACCAGGCACTGGAGCAATAACGCCCAGGCCCGACCCGTTCAACCGTTCAGGAGACTGTCATGCCCGTCGCGCAACTGATCACCGCCCAGCAACTGGCCGAGCGCCTGGAGGCGCCGGTGATTCTCGATTGTCGTTTTGCCCTGGAAGATCTGGATTATGGGCAGCGCAGCTATGCCTGCGGGCATATCGCCGGTGCGCATTTCGCCGACCTGGAGCGTGACCTCAGTGGCCCGATCGTCAAGGGTGTGACCGGGCGCCATCCACTGCCGGAGCCGAAGCACCTGGTGGAAAAACTGCGGGCCTGGGGTATCGACAACGATAGCGAGGTGGTGTTGTACGACGATGGTCCTGGCGCTTTTGCCGCTCGAGCCTGGTGGCTGCTGGCCTGGCTGGGCAAGCGCAGCGGCGTCTCCATTCTCGATGGTGGCTTGAAAGCCTGGCACGCGGCCGGACTGCCTCTGAGCCTGGACCCGCCGCCCAAGCGCGAAGGCAGCTTCAGTGGTGAGCCGGACATGGGCCTGGTGATCGGCGCCGAACAGCTGGCCAAGCGTCTGGGGCAGCCGGACCTGACCCTGATCGATGCGCGCGGTCTGCCGCGTTTTCGCGGTGAAGTGGAGCCCATCGATCCGGTGGCCGGGCATATCCCGGGCGCGCAGTGCGCGGCATTTACCGACAACCTAGGCGCTGATGGCCGGTTTCTGCCTGCCGACCAGCTCAAGCAGCGGTTCGCACAGCAACTGGGCAAGCGTCCGCCTGAACAGCTGGTCGCCTACTGTGGTTCCGGCGTGACGGCCTGCCATAACCTCTTCGCCCTGTCGCTGGCAGGTTATCCCCTGGGCACGCTGTATGCGGGCTCGTGGAGCGAGTGGATCACCAACCCGCAGCGCCAGGTGGCCACCGGCGACTGAAGCACCACCCCTGTGGGAGCGGGCTTGCCCCGCGATTGCGGTTTTTCAGCTGTATCGCATCGCGGGACAAGCCCGCTCCCACCGATCGCTGCCTGGCGGTTGTTACAGATACCCTGCCAGCCACTGCGGGATACGCCGCTCCAGGTAATAGCCAGGGTTGTGCAGGCTGCCATCGACAAAGCCGACATGGCCACCGCGGGTATGCAGTTCAAAGGTGGTGCCCACGGCCAGTTCGCTGGCCGCCGGCAGGCTGTGGCTGAACACGAAGGGGTCGTCGCTGGAGTGGATGATCAGCGTCGGTGTGCGGTTCTCGCCGAGGAAGTAGCGGCTCGATGCCCGTCGGTAGTAATCCTTGGCATCGGCAAAGCCGTTGAGCGGCGCGGTCACCCGGCCGTCGAAGTCCCAGAAGGTGCGCAAGTTCTCCAGCGGCCCGAGCCGTTCCAGCGCCGCCAGCCCCTCATGGTGGCCGTGGTGCTGGAAATGCCGCTGCTTGTCCTTCACGTAGGTCAGCATGGCGCGCATGAAGTGCGCCTGGTAGACCCGCGAAAAGCCCAGGCCGATGCGGTCGGCGCACTGGTCCAGGCGAAAGGGCACCGACACCGCCACCGCAGCCTGCAACTGGCTTGCCGAACCGACTTCCCCCAGGTGCTTGAGCAGCACGTTGCCCCCTAATGAATACCCCACGGCATACAGCGGTGCCTGCGGACGGCTGGCGCGTAGATGAGCGATGGCTTCGGCCAGGTCTTCGCTGGCGCCAGAGTGGTAGCTGCGCGGCAGCAGGTTCGGCTCGCCCGAGCAGCCGCGCCAGTTCAGCGCCACGCTGGCCCAGCCGCGGTTTGCCACCGCTTGCTGCAAACCCAGGACATAGGGCGAGCTGGACGACCCGGTCAGGCCATGGAGCACCAGCACCAGCGGGGTTGCGGCTTCGTGAGGGCCATGCCAGTCCAGGTCGAGGAAGTCGCCATCGGCCAGCCACAGGCGTTCACGCTGGCGGTCCAGGTGGGTCAACTTGCGCCACAGCGGTCCCCATAGCGTTTGCAGGTGCGGATTGCCCAGCCCCAGGGCGGGTTTGAAGGGGCTGGACGGAGAGGGATGCATCGCGACGTACTCACAGATTTTCTACAGACAAGTGTATGTCCGGTTGCCAGCGTGTGCCTTGACCACTCAGCCTGTTGGTGGCTCGGGCAAGCTTAGTTGTTCGACACTCGGACCCACGCTGATTTGCACCAGCTTGTCGAGCTTCAGGTGATTTTTCAACACGACCTTAAGCTGATCCAGGGGCAGCGCCTGTACCTGATCGAGGAACGTCTGGCGACTGTCCAGTGGCAATTGATTGAAACCGATGTGGTGGAGCAGGTCGCTGATCTGCCGGTTGCTCACCGAACCCAACAGGTAGTTGCCGCGAATTTTCTGCTTCGCGTTTTCCAGCTCCTGTTCGGACGGCCCGTGTTCCGCAAAGCTTTGCAGCAGTTGTTCGAGCAGTTCCATCGTGGCCTCGCGGTACTTGCCCTCGACCTGGGTGGTGAAGGTCCAGAGTCCGCTTTCAGGGTGCTGGATCAGCGCCGACCTGGCGCCGTAGGTCAGGCCGCGTCTGCTGCGAAGTTCCTGGAAAAGCCTGGAATTTGTGCCTGGCCCACCCAGGATCAGGTTGGCCAGGGTCAGTGCGGGTGCATCGGGATGGCGAACGCTCACGCCAGGTAGGGCAAACAATAGCAATGCCTGGGGGCTTGGGTGCTCCAGATGATAGATCTCGGGTTCGAACGCGCTCGGCACCGGAAGCGGCGAGAGCGCAGGGCCCGCGGGCAATGCTGCTGAAACCTGAACGGCGATTGTGCGTGCCTGTTCCGATGACAGATCGCCAACCAGGGTGATCATGGCATTGCCAGCGCTGAAGGCACTCTGGTGGAAGGTTCGAAGATCGGCCACGGTCAGCGCATCGATGGAGGATGCTGAACCTATGCTGTTCGCCGCATAGGGATGATTGGCAAAGGCATGTTGATAGAGCAGGTCGTTGGCCCTGACTGTGGCGTAGTCTTGCCGCCGTAGTATCCAGCTGGTCAATTGATCTTTGATCTGTGGCAGCTTGTCTTCGACAAACAATGGTTGGCCCAGCACCTGGGCAAGCAACGCAACAGCTTTGTCACGTTGCGGTGCGTCGCTCAGGCTGCGCACGCTGATAGTCGCGGTGTCACGCTCTGCGGATTTGGTGAATTCTGCGCCGATATGGTCGAAACCTTGGGCAATTTGCAAAGCATCGAGCTCGGTCGTGCCTTCGTCCATCATACCCAGGGTGAGTTGTGCCAAGCCTCCAGCACCATCGTCCCGGGCGCTGCCGGCGGCAAAGGTAACCTGAAGATCGAACATGGGCAGCTGGGTCTTTCTCACGAACAGTACCTTGCTGCCTTGAGGTGTTTGCCAGGACTCGATGGGTAATTGCAGCCGGGCAGGAGGGGGCGCAGCGACGCTCAGGGACTCCAGCGTCGAAGCCATGGCCTGCGTCTGGGTCAGGACAATGGTGCATGGGATTGCCAGCAGGGTAGGCAACAGGTGGCGTAACAGCTTATTCATCATCGGTCTCCTTGGCCTGCAGGTAGGCAACCGCCAGGCGTTCACGGGTGAAGTAGGTCCTGGCGGCCTGTTGGATGCGCTCAGGCGTGACACGCGCCAGTTCGACACTGTCGTCATCCAGCAGTGAAACCGGTAGACCGCTGCCGAGCGTGACGGCGTAGTTGTCGGCCTGGCCTTCCAGGGTGTCTTGGGCGAAGACTCTATCGGCCAGTACCCGCGAGCGTGCCCGTGCCAATTCGGCCGGCGTGGGGGGTGTGTTTTTGAGGGCGTTCAACTGTGTCCAGATTGCTGCCTGTAGCTCAGGCAGTGGTTTGGGGCGGGCAAGGTTGATCGATGCGTTGATCTCGAACAGTGAGTCGCCCCTGGCCAACGATTGGTAGTCGACCCAGGGGTTGGACAGCAACTCATCCTGGCGCTCCAGGTGCGTGGTCAATCGGGCGCTCAGGCCGGTGCCGAGCAGGGCGTTAAGCAGGCGCAGGGCGTGTACATCGGCGACGGTGTTGGCTGTAGCGTAGGAGGGCACATTGAAGGCCATTCTTAGCCTGGGCGTGCTCGTATCGTCGTACACCGTGATCTGTCGTGGGCCGGCCGCAGTCGGTTGCCAGGGAGCTTTGCTGGAAGGCAGCGGTTGTCGGGCGAACCCCGCGAAAAACTGCTCTACCTGCTTTTTCACGACGTCAAATTGCACGTCGCCGACAATGATCAGGCTCGCGTTGTTGGGCGCGTACCAGGCGCGATACCAGGCTTGTAGCTCGTGGTTTTGCATGCGCTGCAGGTCATCCGTCCAGCCGATGATCGGCGTGCGATAGCTGCTTGCCGGGTAGGCGATGGCCTGCAGCTGTTCCCTGAGCCGGGCGGATGGATAGTCGTCGACCTTTTCGCGTCGTTCTGACTTGACCGCCTCGATCTCCCGATTGAATTCATCGTCGCTGAGGCTGGCGCCCTTGAGCAGATCGGCATTGAGTTCCAGTGCTACTGCCAATCGATCGCCGGGCAGGGTCTGATGATGCACGGTGAAGTCGCGAGCGGTGTAGGCATTGTCACGACCACCCAGGCGCCCGACGATCTCGGAGAACTCGCCGGGTGCGGTTTTTGCGCTGCCACGGTAAAGCAGGTGTTCGAGGGCATGGGACAAACCGGATTGACCGGGGTACTCATGGCTCGAACCCACCTTGACCAGCAGGTGGGTGGTAACGACCGGAGCCCGGCGGTCCACGGCGACGACCACATGCAAGCCGTTGTCGAGGCTGAACTCATGGCGGTCGGGTGTGTCGGCCAGGGCTGCGCCGGATAACAGCAACAAGCCGAAGAGGCCGCTGCTGCCAGGGGAAAGTCGGTGCATGAGGGTGCTCCTTCTGGTGGGTGACCAGGAACACGATCAGGCAGGAAGCGAGTGCAATGGGGCTAGATATCTATGTGCACGGATTGACGACCCGATCATTTCGGGTCGTCGTTATCGATCAACCGCGCTGCCAGAGCGCGTAGTACACCTGGCCGGCCTTCTTCTCCCGGTGCAGGCGCCAGTTGCCCGGCAGCTGCAGGGTCGAGGGCGGGGTTTCGCTCTCGGTGTAGATCCAGGCGTTGGCGGCCAGCCACTGGCGCTCTTCGAGCAGGTTGCAGGTGGTGGGCAGCAGGTCCTGGTGGAAGGGCGGGTCGAGGAACACCAGGTCGAAGGCCAGCTTCGGCTCGCCCTGCAGGTAGCGCTGGGCATCGCTGTGGATCACCTGGCCGCGTGGGCAGCGCAGGGTTTCCAGGTTTTGCCGCAGGCTGGCGATGGCCGCCGGGTTGCTGTCCAGGGCCACGGCCTCGGCGGCGCCACGGGACAGCGCCTCCAGGTACAGCGCGCCGCTGCCGGTATAGGCATCGAGCACCTTGGCGCCTTCGATGTGCGGGGCCAGCCAGTTGAACAGGGTCTCGCGCACTCGGTCCGGCGTCGGGCGCAGGCCGGGGGCGTCAGGGAAGCTCAGGCGGCGGCTGCGCCACTCGCCGGCGATGATGCGCAGCTGGCCCTGGCCGTTATGCGGCCGGGCCGATTTTGTAGAGGGACTGGCCATTAATGCTCCGGTACGCCAAGCGGCTGCTCGGCGGGTTTGTCGGTGGGCGGTGGCAGCGGTTGCTGGGCCACTGTGGGGCCGGCGGTGACGATCACCATCTTGTCCGCGGCCAGGTGCTTGTTCAGGGCGGTCTTGACCTGTTCGGTGGTCAGGGCCTGGGATTGCTGCATGTAGTCTTCCAGCCAGGTCAGCGGCAGGTTGTAGAAGCCGATCGCGCCCAGCTGGCCGACGATGCTGGCATTGCTGGCGTTGGACAGCGGGAAGCTGCCGGCCAGTTCGCGCTTGGCATCATCCAGCTCCTGCTGGCTCGGGCCGGTCTTGAGGTAGTCGGCGAGAATGTCCTGGACCAGCTTGAGGGTACCTTCGCTGAGCTCGGCACGGGTCTGCAGGTTGATCATGAACGGGCCACGCACCTGCATCGGGCTGAACATCGAGTACACGCCGTAGGTCAGGCCACGCTTTTCGCGCACTTCACTCATCAGGCGGGTGCCGAAGGAGCCACCGCCGAGAATGACGTTGCCCAGCGCCAGGGCCGCGTAGTCCGGGTCGTTACGGTCGATGCCCAGTTGCGCCAGCATCAGGTGGGTCTGCTTGGACGGGAAGTCGATGTGCGTGGTGCCAGGCTTGGGCGCCTCGGGCTGGGCCACCTTGGCCAGTGCCGGGCCCTTGGGCAGCGCTGCCGAGACCTGGGCGGCAATGGCCTCGGCCTCGCTGCGGCTCAGGTCGCCGACCAGGGCGATGACCGCGTTGCCTGCGGCGTAGGCCTTGGCATGGAAGGCGCGCAGCTGTTCCAGGCTGATCGGCGGGATGCTCTTGGCATTGCCGTCGCTCGGGTGGGCGTAGGGGTGCTTGCCGTACAACTGTTCGAACAGGGCAATGCTGGCCAGCTTGCCCGGATTCTGCTTCTGGTACTCGAAACCGGCCAGCAGCTGGTTCTTGATGCGTTCCAGGGCGTCCTTCGGGAAGGTCGGCTTGCCGACCACTTCGGCGAACAGCTTGAGTGCCGGCTCGCGCTTGTCGGCCGCGCTCAGGCTGCGCAGGGTGGCCACGGCCATGTCGCGGTAGGCACCGTTGCCGAAGTCGGCGCCCAGGCCCTCGAAGCCCTCGGCGATGGCGGTGACGTCCTTGCCGGCCACACCTTCGTTGAGCATGGCGTTGGTCAGGGTCGCCAGGCCCGGCGCGTCACCATCCTGGCTGCTGCCGGCGGCGAAGGTCAGGCGCAGGTCGAACATCGGCAGCTCGCGGGCTTCGACGAACAGCACCCGGGCGCCTTCGGCGGTGTTCCAGGTCTGGATGTTCAGTTGCCGGCGGCTCGGCGCCTTGCCGTCCAGCTCGGCCAGCGATTGCAGGGTGTTGGCGGGTCTGGCAGCAGTGTTGGCGGTCGGTTTGGCGGCGTCGTCCGACTGGGCGGGTTTGGCCAGGACGAACGCCAGCCCGGCGACCAGCGCCAGGATGCCGAGGCCGATCAGGGTGTAGCGGGGTGCGCTGGTTTCACTCATGAGCGGTCTCCTCGGGCAGTACGTGGGCAACGCTCAGGCGTTCACGGGTGAAATAGGTGCGCGCGGCGTTCTGGATATCCGCCGGGGTGACGCTTTTGAGTTCGTCCAGCTCGCTGTCGATGAGCTTCCAAGACAGGCCGACGGTTTCCAGCATGCCGATGGCCGTGGCCTGGCTGCTGATGGAGTCGCGGTCATAGACCAGCCCGGCGATCACCTGGGCCCGCACTCGCTCCAGCTCTTCAGCCGATGGTGGGGTGGTCTTGAGCTCGTCCAGCAGCTTCCAGATGCCGCTTTCGACTTCGGCCAGGGTCTTGTGCTTTTGCTGGTTCGGCATGGCCGAGATGACGAACAGGCTGTCGCCGCGGGTGAACGGGTTGTAGTTGGACGAGGCTCCGGAGACCAGCTCCTGGCCGCGCTCCAGGCGGCTCGGCAGGCGGGCGCTGTAGCCGCCATCGAGCAGGGCCGCGATCAGGCGCAGGGCATGCACGGTGCGCGGGTCCTTGGCGGTGGCCAGGCCCGGGGTGTTGAAACCGTAGATCAGGCTCGGCAACTGGGTGCGAACGTGCAGGGTGGTTTCCCGCAGGCCCGGGGTGGCCAGCTCCATCGGCAGCTTGGCCGGTGGAATCGCGCGCTTGGGAATGGCGCCGAAGAAGCGCTGGGCCAGGCCCTTGACCTCGTCGGCGGTGACGTCGCCGACCACCACCAGGGTGGCGTTGTTGGGTGCGTACCAGGATTCGTACCAGTGGCGCAGCTCCTCGACCTTCATGCGATTGAGGTCGGCCATCCAGCCGATGGTCGGGGTGCGGTAGCTGCTGGCCGGGAAGGCCATGGCGCTGAACAGCTCGAAGGCCTTGGCGTTGGGCTGGTCGTCGGTGCGCAGGCGGCGCTCTTCCTTGATCACCTCGATCTCGCGGCTGAATTCGTCGGCCGGCAGGCGCAGGCTGGCCATGCGGTCGGCCTCGAGCTCCAGGGCGACCGGCAGACGGTCGCGGGCCAGGACCTGGTAATAGGCGGTGTAGTCGTCACTGGTAAAGGCGTTCTCTTCGGCCCCCAGGTCGCGCAGGATGCGCGAGGCTTCGCCGGGGCCGAGCTTCTCGCTGCCCTTGAACATCATGTGCTCCAGGGCATGGGACAGGCCGGTCTGGCCCGGGGACTCGTAGGTGGAGCCCACCTTGTACCAGATCTGCGAGACCACCACCGGCGCCCGGTGGTCCTCGCGCACCACTACTTTGAGGCCATTGTCGAGAATGAACTCGTGGGTGGGTTGCTGATCGGCGGCAAAGGCGGCGAACGGCAGACAAACTGTGCTGAGCAACAGGCCAGCGGCGCGGCGGGCTAGAGCATTCATACGTTGTTTAACCTGTAGGACTGCCCGCGTGGTCTTAGCGTCAGCGGGCTAGGAGGTGCTAGGATACTGATCCGGTTGCCTGACGACCATGCCTGTGGTGGATCTGACCCGCAGGCCTCATGACAAAATGCTGCGCATGAACGAGCCGGATTAAAAGTAGTCTGTTCTGCGTTAAAAGAATTTACGAGGCGCCGCAGTGGCGCATCGCTACCCTGAGATAGCCGTCTTCCATGTTTGGTTCCAACGACGACAAAAAGACGCCGGCCGCGGCTGGTGAAAAGAAAGGCCTGTTCAGCTGGCTGCGCAAAAAGCCCCAGCAACCGGTTGCCGAGCAGCCGCAAGCCCCTGCACCGATCGAGCCGCAGCAGCCGGCTGCGCCCGCCGGCGAAACTCCGGCCACCGCTGCTCCGGTGGATGGCGCGTCGGTACTTGCCGCCGCGCCAGAGCCTGTTCATGTCGCGCCACCGGTCACCCCGGTCGAACCGCCGCCGGTACCGTCCGTCGGCCTGGTCCTGCCTGTGCCTGAAGAGCCGGTCGCCCTGGTTGCGGACCTCGAGCCGCATACCCCGCCGCCGATCCCCGAGCGCCCGGCGCCTGTTGTCCAGCCTCCGGTCGATGCTGCGCCGGTTGTCGCCCAGCCTGCGCCGATCGTGGCGCCTGTCGTCCAGCCTCCGGTGGTTCCTGCGCCGGTTGTCGCCCAGCCTGCGCCGGTCGTGGCGCCCGTCGTCCAGCCTCCGGTGGTTCCTGCTCCGGTTGCCACCCAGCCTGAACCGGTTGTGGCTCCGGTCGTCACCCCCGAGCCTGCTCCAGTAGCTCCAGTAGCTCCAGTAGCTCCAGTAGCTCCAGTAGCTCCAGTCGCGCCTGTCGAGGCGCCAGCCCCGGCCCCTGTCGAAGACAACAAGGTCGGTTTCTTCGCCCGCCTCAAACAGGGCCTGTCCAAGACCAGCGCCAGCATCGGCGAAGGCATGGCCAGCCTGTTCCTGGGCAAGAAGGCCATCGACGACGACCTGCTCGATGAGATCGAAACCCGCCTGCTGACCGCCGACGTCGGCGTCGAGGCCACCTCGGTGATCGTCCAGAGCCTGACCCAGAAGGTCGCGCGCAAGCAGTTGGCCGACAGCGACGCGCTGTACAAATCCCTGCAAGGCGAACTGGCCGACCTGCTCAAGCCGGTCGAACAGCCGCTGCGCATCCAGTCCCAAGGCAAGCCGTTCGTGATCCTGGTGGTTGGCGTCAACGGCGCCGGCAAGACCACCACCATCGGCAAGCTGGCGAAGAAACTGCAGCTTGAAGGCAAGAAAGTCATGCTGGCCGCCGGTGACACCTTCCGTGCCGCGGCAGTCGAGCAGTTGCAGGTCTGGGGCGAGCGCAACCAGATCCCGGTCATCGCCCAGCACACCGGTGCCGACTCGGCTTCGGTGATCTTCGACGCCGTACAGGCCGCCAAGGCCCGCGGCATCGATGTGCTGATCGCCGACACCGCCGGTCGCCTGCACACCAAAGACAACCTGATGGAAGAGCTGAAGAAGGTTCGCCGGGTGATCGGCAAGCTCGACGCCGATGCACCGCACGAGGTGCTGCTGGTGCTGGACGCCGGCACAGGGCAGAACGCCATCAACCAGGCCAAGCACTTCAACCAGAGCGTCGAACTGACGGGACTGGCCCTGACCAAGCTCGACGGCACCGCCAAGGGCGGGGTGATCTTCGCCCTGGCCAAGCAGTTCGGCTTGCCGATCCGCTATATTGGCGTGGGTGAAGGCATCGACGATCTGCGCACGTTCGAAGCCGAACCCTTCGTGAAAGCACTGTTTGCCGAGCGGGAGCATCCATGATTCGATTCGAACAGGTCGCCAAGCGCTACCCCAATGGCCACGTAGGCCTGCATGAGTTGAGTTTTCGGGTGCGTCGGGGTGAATTCCTGTTCGTCACCGGCCACTCCGGCGCCGGCAAGAGCACCTTGCTGCGCCTGCTGCTGGCCATGGAACGCCCCACCAGCGGCAAGCTGCTGCTGGCCGGGCAGGACCTGGGGCAGATCAGCAACGCGCAGATCCCGTTCCTGCGCCGGCAGATCGGCGTGGTGTTCCAGAACCACCAGTTGCTGTTCGACCGCACCGTGTTCAACAACGTCGCCCTGCCGCTGCAGATCCTCGGCCTGTCCAAGGCCGAAGTGGCCAAGCGGGTCGACTCGGCGCTCGAGCGCGTGGCCCTGTCGGACAAGGCCGAGCTGTTCCCCGGCGACCTGTCCACCGGCCAGCAACAGCGCGTGGGCATCGCCCGCGCCATCGTTCACCGCCCGGCCCTGCTGCTGGCGGACGAACCTACCGGCAACCTTGACCCGCGCCTGGCTGCGGAGATCATGGGTGTTTTCGAAGACATCAACCGCCTGGGCACCAGCGTGCTGATCGCCAGTCACGACCTGGCGCTGATCGCGCGCATGCGCCATCGCATGCTGACCCTGCAGCGCGGCCGCTTGATCGGCGACGGGGAGGCCGGGCAATGAGTGCGACACGTAGTCCCAAGGTTTCCGAGCGGGTAGCGCCCAAGGCTGCCGATCCTCAATCGGAAAAGAGCAAACGCGGTGGCCATGACGACGATGGCCCGGATTTCCGTACCCTGTTGCACGCCTGGCTGGAAAGCCACCGTTCGAGCCTGCTCGACAGCCTGCGACGCCTGGGCAAGCAACCGATCGGCAGCTTTTTCACCTGCCTGGTGATGGCCGTGGCCCTGAGCCTGCCCATGGGCCTGTCGCTGCTGCTGAGCAACGTCGAGCGCCTGGGTGGTTCCTGGCAGCGTGCGGCGCAGATTTCCCTGTACCTCAAGCTCGATGCCAACAGCCGTGACGGCGAAGCCCTGCGCGAGCAGATCAAGGGCCTGCCGGGCGTAGCCGAGGCCGAGTATGTCAGTCGCGAGAAGGCGCTGGAGGAGTTCCAGCAGCAGTCCGGGCTGGGTGATGCGCTGCGTGAGCTGCCGGAGAACCCGCTGCCCGGCGTGGTCGTGGTGACCCCGGCGGAAGTCGACAAACCGGCCCTCGAAGCCTTGCGCCAGCGCCTCTCGGAGCTGCCCAAGGTGGACGTGGCACAGCTGGACCTGGTGTGGGTCGAGCGCCTGGCGGCGATTCTCAAGCTGGGTGACCGCTTCGTCTTCGGCCTGACCGTCCTGCTGGTGTCGGCGCTGCTTTTGGTAATTGGTAACACAATTCGCCTGCACATCGAGAACCGCCGTACCGAGATCGAGGTGATCAAGCTCGTTGGCGGCACAGACAGCTACGTTCGCCGACCTTTCCTGTACATGGGCGCCTTGTACGGCCTGGGGGCCGGGTTCCTGGCCTGGGGGGTGCTGGCATTTGGCCTTGACTGGCTGAACGACGCGGTAATCGGGCTTTCCGGCCTGTATGGCAGTGATTTTGCCCTGGCCGGCGTGCCGGCTGCCGATGGTCTGTCGCTCTTGCTTGGGGCGGTACTGTTAGGGTATATCGGTGCTTGGATTGCGGTCGCCCGCCATTTGAGCGAGCTTGCACCGCGATAGTGTCTTTTTGCTGGTATTGACTATTTTCATTTTTAGGGAACTTGTTTCGCGGTTTCCGGTCAATGTTGGCAGTGCCCACGGGCACGAGTTTAGTGAGTCGGAGGTTTTTTCGTATGACCACTTCGTTGCAACCTGCCTATGCCCTGGTTCCCGGTGCCAACCTGGAAGCCTACGTGCACACGGTCAACAGCATTCCCTTGCTGACGCCGGAGCAGGAGCGTGAACTGGCCGAGAGTCTCTACTATGAGCAGAACCTTGAGGCAGCTCGGCAGATGGTGCTTGCCCACCTGCGGTTCGTCGTACATATCGCCCGCAGCTATTCCGGCTACGGGCTGGCCCAGGCCGACCTGATCCAGGAAGGCAACGTCGGCCTGATGAAAGCGGTCAAGCGTTTCAACCCGGAAATGGGCGTGCGCCTGGTGTCCTTTGCCGTGCACTGGATCAAGGCCGAGATCCACGAGTTCATCCTGCGCAACTGGCGCATCGTCAAGGTCGCGACCACCAAGGCCCAGCGCAAGCTGTTCTTCAACCTGCGCAGCCAGAAGAAGCGTCTGGCCTGGCTGAACAACGATGAAGTGCATCGTGTCGCCGAGAGCCTGGGTGTCGAGCCACGTGAAGTGCGCGAGATGGAAAGCCGCCTGACCGGTCAGGACATGGCCTTCGACCCGGCCTCCGAAGCCGACGACGACAGCGCTTTCCAGTCGCCGGCCAACTACCTGGAAGACCACCGCTACGACCCGGCGCGTCAACTGGAGGATGCCGACTGGAGCGACAACTCCACCAGCAACCTGCATGAAGCTTTGCAAGGTCTGGACGACCGGAGCCGCGACATCCTCTACCAGCGCTGGCTGGCCGAGGAAAAAGCCACGTTGCATGACCTGGCCGAGAAGTACAGCGTGTCCGCCGAGCGGATCCGCCAGTTGGAAAAGAATGCGATGAACAAGGTCAAGGCCCTGATCGCGATCTGAAGCCAGCAACATCGAAAAGCCCCGACTCGTCGGGGCTTTTTCATTTATTGGTTCCAGGGCGCCCTGCGCGTGCCGTCCAGCTGGACCAGGTAGTCACTACCGCCCAACTGGCGCATTTGCTGGCGAATCCACCCGGCGCGCCGCGCGACATAACTGCTGGGGCGGCTGGCGCTCCAGTTCAGCGGGCTGGGCAGTACCGCCGCGAGCAGGCTGGCCTGCTGGCGCGACAGCTGGCTGGCATCGATACCAAAGTGATGCCGCGCCGCCGCCTGGGCACCGAACACCCCTTCGCCCCATTCGGCGCTGTTGAGATACACCTCAAGAATCCGCTCCTTGGACCAGAACACTTCGATCAAGGCGGTAAACCAGGCTTCCAGCCCCTTGCGCAACCAGCTGCGCCCGGACCAGAGGAACTGGTTCTTGGCCACTTGCTGGCTCAGGGTGCTGGCGCCACGCAGCCTGCCGCCGCGCTCGTTGTGGGCCAGGGCGGCCTGGATGGCATTGAAGTCGAAGCCCCAGTGATTGGCGAACTTCTGGTCTTCACCGGCAATCACTGCCACCTTGAGCTCATCGGAAATGCGCTCCCAGGGTTCCCAGTCGCGTTGCAGGTCGATGGGTTCGCCGTTGAACCAGGATTCGAACTTGCGTTCGACCATCAGCGCCGTGCCGGGTGGCGGCACCCAGCGAAACAGCAGGACCAGCAATACGCTGCCGACGGCAAACCAGAGCAGGGCGCGGGTGAGGCGGCGGATCAGGGATGACAGCATAGAGATGGCTTGGCCGAACCGAATGAGCGGGCCATTATACAGGCCCCCTACAAGGAGTTGTCCCCATGCTTCGCAGCTTCCTGATGCTCGCCGCCTTCTTCGGCTTTACCGGTGTCGCCCTGGGCGCCTTTGCCGCCCACGGCCTCAAGGGTCGCTTGAGCAGCGAGTACCTGGCGATTTTCCAGACCGGTGTCACCTACCAGCTGGTCCATGCCCTGGCCCTGCTGGGCGTTGCAGTGCTGGCCAGCCAGTTGCCGGGGCGCCTGGTCGGATGGGCCGGCAGTCTGTTTGCACTGGGCATTGTGCTGTTTTCTGGCAGCCTGTACCTGTTGACCCTCAGCGGCCTCGGCAAGCTGGGCATCATCACCCCGATCGGTGGCCTGGCATTCCTCGGCGGCTGGCTGTGCCTGGGCCTTGCTGCCTGGCGCCTGGGTTGACTCGGCGGTCCGAATCGAGACGAATGGTGTCGCTTGGCCTTGGTCGCAGCGCCTGATCGGGGCTAGAATGCGGGCCCCTAAAAACAATGGTGGCCGTGCGCATGCGCATTCTATTGAACGGTGAACCCTTCGAGTTGCCCGCCGGCGAAAGCGTCGAGGGCCTGCTGACCCGCCTGGACCTTGTCGGGCGTCGTGTCGCGGTAGAGCTCAACCTGGATATCGTGCCACGTAGCCAGCATGCAGAAACGGAGCTACGTGAGGGCGACCTGGTCGAAGTCGTGCACGCTATCGGCGGCGGCTAGAGCCACAGGATCACCTTGCAAGTCCCTCAACCTTTCAGAGGATTTCCGATGAGCAACCTTCGCAGTGACAAGCCCTTCACCCTGGCCGGCCGTACCTTCCAGTCGCGCCTGCTGGTCGGCACCGGCAAGTACCGTGACCTGGAAGAAACCCGCCTGGCCATCGAGGCTTCGGGTGCCGAGATCGTCACCGTCGCCGTGCGCCGTACCAACATCGGCCAGAACCCGGGCGAACCGAACCTGCTCGATGTGCTGCCGCCGGATCGCTACACCATCCTGCCGAACACCGCCGGCTGCTATGACGCGGTCGAAGCCGTGCGCACCTGCCGCCTGGCCCGTGAACTGCTCGATGGTCACAACCTGGTCAAGCTGGAAGTCCTGGCCGACCAGAAAACCCTGTTCCCCAACGTGATCGAAACCCTCAAGGCCGCCGAAGTGCTGGTCAAGGACGGCTTCGACGTGATGGTCTACACCAGCGACGACCCGATCATCGCCCGTCAACTGGCCGAAGCCGGTTGCATCGCAGTCATGCCGCTGGCCGGCCTGATCGGCACCGGTCTTGGGATCTGCAACCCGTACAACCTGCAGATCATCCTCGAAGAATCGAAAGTGCCTGTGCTGGTCGATGCCGGTGTCGGTACCGCTTCGGACGCCACCATCGCCATGGAACTGGGTTGCGAGGCGGTGCTGATGAACTCGGCGATCGCCGATGCCCAGCAGCCGATCATGATGGCCGAAGCCATGAAACACGCAATCGTCGCTGGCCGCCTGGCCTACCTGGCCGGACGCATGCCGAAAAAACTCTATGCCAGCGCCTCGTCGCCGCTGACTGGTCTGATCAAGTAAGAGCCCCTGATGACTGAATCGCAAGAAACGCCGATCTCCACCGAAGGCGAAGAGCGCCAACACCGCCGCATCAAGAGTTTCGTGATGCGCGCCGGGCGCATGACCGAAGGCCAGCAACGTGGTCTGGAGCAGGGTGGGCCGCTGTTCATCCTGCCGCTGGCCGAGAGCACCGTGGACTATGACCAGGTGTTCGGGCGTTCGGCGCCGCGCACCCTGGAGATCGGCTTCGGCATGGGCCATTCCCTGCTGGAAATGGCTGCTGCCGCGCCGGAGCAGGACTTCATCGGTGTCGAAGTGCACCGTCCGGGTGTCGGTGCGCTGCTCAATGGCGTGCTGACCCAGGGCCTGAAGAACCTGCGGGTGTACGACTGCGATGCAATTGAAGTGCTGAACAAGTGCGTGGCCGACAACAGCCTCGATCGCCTGATGCTGTTCTTCCCCGATCCATGGCACAAGAGCCGTCACCACAAGCGCCGTATCGTCCAGCCCGAGTTCGCCGAACTGGTGCGCCGCAAGCTCAAGGTCGGCGGTGTGTTCCATATGGCCACCGACTGGGAGCCCTATGCCGAGCACATGCTGGAAGTGATGAATGTGGCGCCGGGTTACCGCAACCTGGCCGCCGATGGCAAGTGCGTGGAGCGTCCGGCCGAGCGCCCGATCACCAAGTTCGAACGCCGTGGCGAGCGACTTGGGCATGGGGTGTGGGACCTGAAGTTCGAGAAGCTGGCGTAAATCCTGTCGCGGTCCAAGCCCGCTCCTACACAGATCACCTGTAGGAGCGGGCTTGCCCCGCGATGCTGTCAGCGACGGTCCGCAACCACGCCAATCAGCACCAACACAATCAGCAACACCGGCGCCAACGCATAGTTGTTGAACTGCGCCAGGCCTTTCACGACCCAGGGCGTGGCATAGATCAGTGCCGCACCACTGCCGATCATCACCAGCAACGCCATGAAGGGCACGCGCAAGGCGCCTGCAAGGCCGCCCAGGCGCTGTTCCACCCAGCCTTTGATGTCGGTGCCGAAGAGCACCAGTAAACAGCCTACAAGCGCCAGCGAGATCTCCGACAGGTTGCCACGACTCCAGCGGGAAACGGTCGAGAGCAGGTCGAGTACCAGGTCCATTCGCAATCCTTAGGTCAAGAAATACTGCAACAGGTCGTTGAGGAACAACTGTCCGCGCGGGGTGGCGACCAGTCGCGTCGGTTCGACCTGCAAAAGGCCCTTTTGTTCGGCCTCGCGGCGGGCGGCGGTGAGGTGTTCGAGCGGCAGGCCGGTGCGCTGGCTGAACAGTTCGGCGTCCACGCCCTGGGTCAGGCGCAGGGCGTTCATCAGGAACTCGAACGGCAACTCGTCCACCGGCAACAGCTTCTCGCCGGCCTTGAAGGGCTTGGCCGGGTTCAGGTAGTCCTTGGGCAGGCGGGTTTTCCAGGTGCGCAGGATGCGCCCGTTCGGATGGCTGAGCTTGCCGTGGGCACCGGCACCGATGCCGATGAAGTCGCCAAAGCTCCAGTAGTTGAGGTTGTGCCGGGCGGCGCGGCCGGGCTGGGCATAGGCCGAGACTTCGTACTGGCTGTAGCCGTGGCTGGCCAACAGGGCCTGGCCGGCTTCCTGGATGTCCCAGAGGATGTCGTCCTCCGGCAGCACCGGCGGCTGGTTCCAGAACACGGTGTTCGGTTCCAGGGTCAGCTGGTACCAGGACAGGTGCGTCGGTGCCAGGGCAATGGCCTGGCGTAGGTCGTCCAGGGCGTCCTCCAGGGACTGGTCGGGCAGGCCGTGCATCAGGTCCAGGTTGAAGTTGTCGAAACCGGCCTGGCGCGCCATGTCGGCGGCGCGAATCGCCTCGTCACCGTTGTGGATGCGCCCCAGGGCTTCGAGTTTGGCCTGCTGGAAGCTCTGGATGCCGATCGACAGGCGATTGATGCCCAGTTGCCGGTAGGCCTTGAACTTCTCCTGCTCGAAGGTCCCGGGGTTGGCTTCCAGGGTGATCTCGATATCGCGGGTGAACGGGATGCGTTGCTCCACACCTGCCAGCAGGCGGCCCAGGGCAGGGGCGCTGAACAGGCTGGGCGTACCGCCGCCGAAGAAGATCGAGCTGATCGGGCGGCCATACACGGCGCCCAGTTCCTGGTCGAGGTCGGCCAGCAGGGCATCGACATAGGCCTCTTCCGGCAGTTCGGGCGTGGCGGCGTGGGAGTTGAAGTCGCAGTACGGGCATTTGCGCACGCACCACGGGATATGGATGTACAGCGCCAGGGGCGGCAGCTGTGGCAAGGCCGCCCGGGGTGCCTGGGACGTAAAGCCAGCCTCGCCCAGATGCAGTGGCTGTGCCGGCGAATGATTGGTCATGCCAGGCCCAGACGTTGACGCAACAGGCTCATGGCACGGGCACGGTGGCTGATCTGGTTCTTGTCGGCGGGGCTCAGTTCGGCGCTGGAGCAACCGCGCTCCGGCACCCAGAACAGCGGGTCGTAGCCAAAGCCGTGCTCGCCGCTGGCCTGGTGCAGGATGCGGCCGTGCCAGAGGCCTTCGCAGAGGATCGGCAGCGGATCGTCGGCATGCCGCACCAGGGCCAGGACACAGACGAACTGGGCGCCGCGCTGGTCCTCGGGCACATCCTTGAGGACATCGAGCAGTTTGGCATTGTTGGCCGCATCGCCCTGGCCATCGGCATAGCGCGCCGAGTAGATACCCGGCGCGCCGCCGAGGAAGTCCACCGCCAGGCCCGAATCATCGGCCAGCGCCGGCATGCCGGAAATGCGAGCGGCGTTGCGCGCCTTGAGGATGGCGTTCTCGACGAACGACAGGCCGGTTTCTTCCGGCTCGACGCTGCTGAATTCGCCAATGGAGCGCAGCTGCACGGTATCACCGAGCATGGCTTGCAGTTCCTTGAGTTTGCCGGCGTTGTGGCTGGCCAATACGATTTGCTGAAAAGTCATCATTCGCCTGGGAAAAGCTCTTGGTTGAAACTGAAACTGTTGGTCTTGCCAGCGGCTTCAACGTTGATGGTGAACGTACGGGTTTCGGCCTGCTCGACCGGGTACTGGGCGATGTAGTAGATCGCGCCCTGTTCGGTAATCTGCTTGAACTTGAGCGGCACCGACTGGCTGGTCAGGTCTTTCACGGTACCACTGACCTGGGCGATGGACGGCTTGCCGTCCTTGATCACCGACACGTTGATCACACCCTGATTCTTGCTGCGAACCAGCTCGGCGGCCTTGGCGATATCCGGCTGCAGGAAGGTCGAGATGAACGTGCTGTAGTGCACGGTGGTATCACCGAAGACTTCCTTGCGCTCTGCCTTGATGGGGTCGGCAGCGACTGCCGATGCGCTCAGGCAGGCGGCCAGTAAGAAACTGAACAAGCGGCGCATGATCGTACTCCTCCAGCTGATGGGTTAGACAGCGACCTTGTGTTCCTGAAGGCCGGGGCTGTTGACACGATAAATGCCGATCTCCCCTAGAAGATTAGGCCATAGCCTGCTCGCCCACCCGTGGCGGTGCAAGTGGTCGACCGCCAGGCGGTCGAGAACCTGGGCCCGGCGTTCGCCGCACAGCGCCTCGAAGTCTTCGAAGGTGCAGAAGTGGATGTTCGGCGTGTTGTACCAGGTATACGGCATGAAGTCGGAAACCGGCATGCGACCCTTGGTCGCGAGGTACCAGCGGCAACGCCAGTGGCCGAAGTTGGGGAAGGTGATGATGCACTGGCGGCCCACGCGCAGCATCTCGTCGAGGATCCGGTCGGGGTACTCCACGGCCTGCAGGGCCTGGGTCATGACCACCACGTCGAAGCTGTTGCTGGCGAAGTTGCCCAGGCCCTTGTCCAGGTCCTGTTCGATGACGTTCACGCCCCGTGCCACGCATTCGGCGATGTTGTCCGGGTCGATCTCCAGGCCATAGCCGGTGACCTGCTTGTGGTCACGCAGCGAAGCCAGCAGCTCGCCGTTGCCGCAGCCGAGGTCGAGTACCCGGCTACCGGCGGGGATCCAGTCTTGGATGATTTCCAGGTCGGCTCTCATGGGTTCCTCAGCAGACGATGCGGTTCATGTAGTTCTTGAAGCCCGTAATGTAGCGCGGGGTCGGGATCAGGAAGGCATCGTGGCCATATGGCGAATCGATATCCAGGTAGCAGACGTTCTTGCGGGCGGCGATCAGGGCATCGACGATTTCCCGCGAGCGCGCCGGCGAAAACCGCCAGTCGGTGGTGAATGACATCACGCAGTAGTCCGCCTTGACCCCGGCCAGGGTCGCCGCCAGGTCACCGCCCTGTTTGGCGGCCGGATCGAAGTAGTCCAGTGCCTTGGTCATCAGCAGGTAGGTGTTGGCGTCGAATCGTCCGGAAAACTCCTCGCCCTGGTAGCGCAGGTAGCTTTCGACCTGGAACTCGACACTGTGGAAGTCGTAGTTGAGCTTGTCGCTTTTCAGCTCGCGGCCGAATTTCTCACCCATGGAGTCGTCGGACAGGTAGGTGATATGACCGACCATGCGTGCCAGCATCAGGCCACGCTTGGGGATCACGCCCTGGTCCTGGAACGAGCCACCGTGGAATTCCGGGTCGGTGAGGATGGCCTGGCGAGCCACCTCGTTGAAGGCGATGTTCTGCGCCGAGAGCTTGGGCGCCGAGGCGATGTCCAGGCAGTGACGCACGCGGTCAGGGTAGGTGATGGTCCACTGCAGGGCCTGCATGCCGCCGAGACTGCCACCGATCACCGCGGCCCATTGCTGGATGCCCAGGCGGTCGGCCAGGCGGGCCTGGCTGTGCACCCAGTCTTCCACGGTCAGCACCGGGAAATCGGCGCCGTACGGCTTGCCGGTGGCCGGGTTGATGCTGCTGGGGCCGGTGCTGCCGTTGCAGCCGCCGAGGTTGTTCAGGCTGACCACGAAGAAGCGGTTGGTGTCGACGGGCTTGCCCGGGCCGATGCAACTGTCCCACCACCCCGGCTTGCGGTCGTTGGGGCTGTGATAGCCCGCGGCATGGTGGTGACCGGAAAGCGCATGGCAGATCAGCACGGCGTTGCTGGCTGTGCTGTTGAGGGTGCCGTAGGTTTCGTAGATCAGCTCGTAGGAGGCCAGCGAGCGGCCGCAGGCCAGGGCCAGGGGCTCGTTGAACTGTGCCAGTTGCGGTGTTACCAGACCGACCGAATCTTCGGGAAAGACAGTGGACATCGACCCTGCTCACGCTTGAATGAGGCGTAAGTCTAAAGACCACCGGTGTAAGCGGCAAGCAATGTGCCTGGCTGGTAAAGCATCGCCGGCTCTGCCGGCTCCCACAGGAGGCGCCAACGCCTGTGGGAGCCGGCAGAGCCGGCGATTGGTTCAGCGAGATAATGGATCAGACCAGCAGGCGCAGCATCTCCGGCATGCCGGTCATGGCTGCCAGGTTGTTGATCACCAGCATGTCGATCAGTTGCAGCGCCATGAACGCCAGGATCGGCGAGATGTCCAGGCCGCCCAGGTTCGGCAGCAGGCGGCGGAACGGTGCCAGGAATGGATCGCAGATCTGGTTGACCAGCTCGGCGCCGGGGTTGTGGCTGCCCGGCGCGACCCAGGAGAGGATCACGCTGATGATCAGGGCGAAGAAGAAAATCTTCAGGAACAGCGCGGTGACGCCGATGATCGACCAGATCAGCAGTTGCAGCGGGTTGCCGGTGGTGCCGTAGGCCAGCAGCAGGGTCAGGCCCATGATCAGCACTTGCACGATGATCGCCAGCAATAGCGAGGACATGTCCAGGCCGAACAGGCTCGGGATGATCCGGCGCATGGGCTTGAGCAGCGGCTGGGTAGCGCGCACGGCGAACTGGCTGAGCGGGTTGTAGAAGTCGGCACGCACCAGCTGCAGGATGAAACGCAGCATGATGATCAGCAGGTAGAGGCTGCCCAGGGTTTGCAGAATGTAGATGGCAGCGGTGTTCAATCCAACCATGTCCAGCTCCTTAGTTGCCCAGTTGTTCGGCCATTTCGGCCGAGCGGTGCGCCGCAGCGCCCAGCGCCTTTTCCACCAGCGCTTCGAATCCATCGGCCTGGAACGACTTGATCGCCGCTTCCGTGGTGCCGGCCGGCGAGGTGACGCGGCGGCGCAGTTCGGCGGCGTCGACGTCGCTGCTGACGGCCATGTGCGCGGCGCCCAGGGCGGTCTGCAGGGTCAGTTTGGCTGCGGTTTCGCGCGGCAGGCCGAGCTTTTCACCGGCCGCGGTCATGGCTTCGATCAGCAGGAAGAAGTACGCAGGCCCGCTACCGGAAACCGCGGTGACGGCGTCGAGTTGCTGCTCGGTGTCCAGCCACAAGGCGATGCCCACCGCCGACAGCAGTTGTTCGGCTTGCTGGCGCTGCGCGTCGGAGACCTGGGCGGTGGCGTACAGCCCGCTCACACCCTGGCGCAGCAGCGCCGGGGTATTGGGCATGCAGCGCACGATCGGCTGCGCGCCGAGCCAGTTGTTCATGCTGGCGCAAGTGATACCGGCAGCGATCGAGACCACCAGTTGCTCGGGCTTGAGGCTTGGCTTGAGCGCCAGGCACACGGCTTTCATGGCCTGAGGCTTGACCGCCAGCACCACTACGTCGGCGCCTTCGATGGCCTGGGCGTTGTCGGCGAACAGTTCAATGCCGTGTTCGGCGTGGATTTTTGCCCGCTGCTCGGCACCCGGGTCGCTGGCGCGGATCTGCGAAGCGTCCAGGCCCTGGGCGCGCAGGCCGCCGATCAGGCTGGCGGCCATGTTGCCGGCGCCGATAAAGGCAATACGAGTCTTGCTCATGTCAGGTCCTTGAGGGGAAAAGTGGAAAAAGGCATGGGTCAGGGCTGGCCGTAGTCGCGGGCACCGAACAACGCGGTACCGATACGCACCCAGGTCGCGCCCTGGGCAATGGCGGCTTCCAGGTCGTGGCTCATGCCCATGGACAGGGTGTCCAGTTCCAGGCCAAGGCTGGCCTGCAACTGGCGAACTTGAGCGAAGGCGGCCTCCTGGGCGGCGCGATCGTCGGTGGGTTCGGGGATCGCCATCAGCCCGCGCAACTGCAGGCGTGGCAGCTGGACAATGGCCTGGGCCAGGGCGGGCAGTTCTTCCGGGGTGCAGCCGGACTTGCTGGCTTCGCCACTGACGTTCACCTGCAGGCAGATGTTCAGCGGGGCCAGGCCATCGGGGCGTTGCTCGGACAGGCGTTGGGCGATTTTCAGGCGGTCCACGGAGTGTACCCAGTCAAAGTGCTCGGCGATGGCGCGAGTCTTGTTCGACTGAATGGGGCCGATGAAGTGCCAGGTCAAGGGCAGGTCGGTCAACTCGCCCTGTTTGTTCAGCGCTTCCTGCAGGTAGTTCTCGCCGACATCGCGAACCCCGGCGGCATAGGCCTCACGCACGGCGGCAGCGGGTTTGGTCTTGCTCACCGCCAGCAGGCGGATGGCGGATGGCGCGCGTCCGGCGGCCTGGGCGGCGGCGTCGATGCGGGCGGCGAGTGCGGAAAGGTTGTCTGCTATGGTGGACATTGATCGATGCCGGCGGCTTCCTGGGTCTGCGGCATTCTACCTGCTTGGCAGCCTTTGGGGAGTCTCATGGATGTGACTGAACTGCTGGCCCTGGCAACCCGGGGCGGGGCCTCGGACCTGCACCTGGCGGCTGGCGAAGTACCGGCCCTGCGCCTGGATGGCCGGATTTTCCGCCTGGAACTGCCAGCTCTGGACGCCGGGCAAGTGTATGACATGCTCGGGCAGCTGATGTCCGAAGCGCAGAAAAAGGATTTTGAAACACATCTGGATATCGACTTTTCCGTGGCGGTGCCAGCGCTGGCGCGTTATCGCGTCAATGCGTTTCACCAGCGCCAGGGCCCGGGTGCGGTGCTGCGGGTGATTCCGGAACAGGTCCGGAGCCTTGCCGAACTGGGGCTGGGGGATGTCTTTCGACAGATTGCCGAGCTTCCGGCAGGGCTGGTGCTGGTTACCGGGCCCACCGGCTCAGGTAAGTCCACCACCCTGGCGGCGCTGCTCGATCACCTGAACCGTGAGCGCCCCCTGCATATCCTCACGCTCGAGGATCCCATCGAATTTATCCACAGCCCCCGAAGCAGTCTGATCAGCCAGCGTGAAATCGGCAGGCATGCCCGCGGCTTTCCCCAGGCCTTGAGCGCGGCGCTGCGTCAGGACCCGGACGTGATCATGTTAGGCGAGTTGCGCGATGAACAGACCATCCGCCTGGCACTGACTGCCGCCGAAACCGGCCACCTGGTGCTGGCGACGCTGCATACCGGCTCGGCGGCGAAATCCATCGATCGCCTGGTGGATGTGTTCGCGCCGCAGGAAAAGCAGCTGGTGCGGGCCATGCTGGCCGAAGCGCTGCAGGCGGTGGTGTCGCAAGTGCTGGTCGAGCGGATTGGCGGCGGGCGGGTTGCAGCCCATGAAATCCTGCTGGCCACGCCTGCGGTGCGCAACCTTGTACGTGAAGGCAAGGTGGCGCAGTTGTACTCGACGATGCAGATGGGCGGGGCGCTGGGGATGCAGACCCTGGACAGTTGCCTTCAGGGCCTGGTGACACGCGGGGTGGTCAGTGCGCAATGCGCCCGGGAATGGGCGCCGGGGAGTGTCTAGTTCTTGGCCAGGCTCAGCTGTTGCGTCTGGCTCTTGGGCAGGACCCGCTTGGCGACGACATAGCGGCTGCGCCAGTAAGGCTTGCTCAGGGTGTCGATGCTGACCCGCTTGCCCGTGCGGGGTGCATGGATGAAGCGGTCGTTGCCCAGGTAGATGGCAACATGATTGACCCGACGGCTCTTGATGTTGAAGAAGATCAGGTCGCCAGGCTTGAGGTCGTTGCGATCGACCTTCAACCCGTGGCCCTGGGCCATGGCGTTGGAGGTGCGAGGCAGGTCGACTTCATCGATGTCATTGAAGGCGTACTTGACCAGGCCGCTGCAGTCGAAGCCCTTGCTCGGGCTGCTGCCGCCCCAGCGATAGGGGGTGCCCAGGACATTGACGGCACGGCTGAGCACGTCGCTGCTCTGCTTGGCCGACATCGCGGCAACCGGCAAGCTTGGCAGGGTCGACAGACTCTGCTTGCTCGGGCGAGTGCGGTGCTGGGGCTTGCTGCTGACGTGCTTGGTTGAACGCACGGCAGTGGAATTGGTGGTGTACCCGGAAAAGCCGTTGGGTAGACGTTGCTCACGGTTGGTGGCGTGGGCGGCCAGTGGCAATAATAGGCAAAGGGTCAGCCATGTCTTGAAAAGAGGGCGCATAGGCAGGGCTCTTGTTGATTAGCGCGCAACTCTATAACAGCTTGCTGATCAATTTTTGACCGTTGGTCGATCGCAATGTGCCATGCGTCGGCTGGACACAAAAAAGTCACATTTTTCTTTAGAAAATTTTCCGATAACCCGCAGAGGCTATGAATGAACAGTTATCAACAGGACGGACAACTGCATGACACGCACAGCAAGGTGATCGGTTACCTGCTGTGGATATTTGGTTTTACCGGTGCCCACCGCTTCTATTACGGCAAGCCGGTGACCGGCACGATCTGGTTCTTCACCCTGGGCCTGCTGGGCATCGGCTGGTTGATCGACCTGTTCCTGATTCCCTCGATGGACCGCGAGGCCGACCTGCGCTTCAACGCCGGCCCCCTGGACTACAGCCTGTCCTGGATCCTGCTGACGTTCCTGGGCATTTTCGGTGTGCACCGCATGTACCAGGGCAAATGGATCACCGGGATCATCTACCTGTTCACCGGCGGGTTGTTCCTGGTGGGTGTCTTGTATGACTTCTGGACGCTGAACACCCAGGTGTCGCTGGCCAACGCCCAAAGGCGTTAAGCCTTGCGCGGCCTTGTCATGCCCGACAAGGCCGCGCAGGAGGTTACTGGCGGGTCTGGCGCTGTTGCAGCAACAGGTTGCTGAAGCCGCTGCCGGCCAGTTGCTTCTGGGCCACGGTCAGCTGTTCACGGTTGCTGAACGGGCCGACCAGTACCCGGTACCAGGTTTCTTCCTTGACGGTGCCGGACTCCACCTTGACCGCCTGGCCAAGCAGGATGATCTGTGCGCGGACCTTGTCGGCATCGGCCTGCTTGCGGAACGAGCCGGCCTGGAGGAAGAACTGGGTGGTCGCTGCCGGCTTGATCACTGGTGGTGCTGGTGGTGGCGTCTGCCCCATCAGCGCGGCCTGGGCCCGTGCAGTGTCGATCTTCGCGGCTTCGGCCGGGGTCACCGGCGGCTGGGCCGGGACCGGTGGCGTCTTCTCCGGCACAGCTTCAGGCGGCACGATCACTTCCGACTCGGGTAGCAAGGTATAGAAGTCGTACTTGGGCTTCACCGGCTGCTGCGGGCTAGGCGCGGTCTTGTTGGCTTCGGCAGCCTTCTCGGCCTTGGCCTGTTCGGGCTTGGCGCGCTTGACCTCGTCATTGCCAGGCTCGAGCTTCATCAAAAACACAACGAAAGCGCCGACCGTCAGGCCGATGGCCAGCCACATCCAGCCTGGAACCGGTTGTTTGGCGGGTGCCTGGTTGCGACTCGCGCCGCGCTTGGGTGCGGGTTTTTTCTTGGCAGCCAACTTACATACGCTCCAGGGTTTCCAGGCCGAGCAGTTCCAGACCTTGCTTGAGGGTACGACCGGTCAGCGCAGCCAGGCGCAGGCGGCTCTGTTGCTGTTCCGGGGTTTCGGCGGCCAGGATCGGGCAGTTCTCGTAGAAGCTGGAGAACAGGCCGGCCACGTCGTACAGGTAGGCGCAAAGTACGTGTGGGGTGCCTTTTTCGGCGACGTTGTTCAGGATTTCGCCGAATTGGGCCAGGCGTGCAGCCAGGTCCTGCTCTTGTGCGGCTTGCAGGATGATCTGCCCGTCCACTTCATCGAAGCCTTTGCCCAGCTTGCGGAACACGCCGGCGACGCGGGTGTAGGCGTACAGCAGGTAAGGGGCGGTGTTGCCTTCGAAGTTGAGCATCAGCTCGAAGTTGAAGCTGTAGTCGCTGGTGCGGTGCTTGGACAGGTCGGCGTACTTGACCGCGCCAATGCCGACGACTTCGGCGATGGCGCGCAGTTCGTCTTCACCCAGCTCCGGGTTCTTCTCCTTGACCAGGGCGTAGGCGCGCTCCTTGGCTTCGGTCAGCAGGTCGATCAGCTTGACGGTGCCGCCATCGCGGGTCTTGAACGGACGGCCATCGGCGCCGTTCATGGTGCCGAAACCCATGTGTTCCATGTGCATCGGATGGCCGACGAAACCGGCCAGGCGCGCCACTTCGAACACCTGGTTGAAGTGCAGGGCCTGGCGCTGGTCGACGAAGTACAGGGCGCGGTCGGCCTTGAGCACGTTGCTGCGGTAGCGCACGGCCGCAAGGTCGGTGGTGGCGTACAGGTAGCCGCCGTCGGCCTTCTGCACGATCACCGGCAGGGGCTCGCCCTCGGCGGTCTTGAACTCTTCGAGGAACACGCACTGGGCGCCCTTGCTCTCGACCAGCAGGCCCTTGGCCTTGAGGTCGTTGACGACATTGGCCAGGTCGTCGTTATAGGCGCTTTCGCCCATGACGTCGGCCATGGTCAGTTTGACGTTGAGCAGTTCGTAGGTCTTCTGGCAGTGCGACAGCGAGATGTCCTTGAAGCGGGTCCACAGCTTCAGGCATTCCTCG
>Ga0247821_10000239_pt1 | contig 31503 bp, 30 predicted proteins | sample 13C_Glycerol_Day_FD_192481 | JGI IMG/M metagenome (GOLD analysis project Ga0247821, IMG submission 192481) | Soil microbial communities from agricultural site in Penn Yan, New York, United States - 13C_Glycerol_Day14 | ecosystem: Environmental > Terrestrial > Soil > Agricultural land | place... | reverse complement strand
GTGCTATTCTGTCAGCACAGGGTATTCCGGCGGCAGTACTCGCCATCTTGAAAACCATGCCGTTTTCAAGTCTCGTTATTGGCGCTTTCGTTCTTCTTTGCTTTGTATTCCTGGCGACGACGCTTGATTCGGCAGCTTATGTGCTTGCGTCAGTTACATCCAATGAGCTGAGCGGTTATGAAGAACCTCAGCGCTGGCTGCGGATTGTATGGGCGCTGTTACTGGCGGTCATTGGCATCGGGCTTCTCAAGGTCGGCGGGCTGAAAGCTGTTCAGACTTCAACCATTGTCGTCGCGCTGCCTTTGATACCTGTGCTCGGTGTGCTGACCTGGTCTTTGCTTCGCATGATTCGTGCAGACCTTGAACATGAACTAGGATCCAGGGAAATTGTTTTGGAAGACGCGGTCGCGCTTGGCAAAACGCCCGAGATTGATGCGCTTCCGGCTGTGGAGGTTGATTTCTGCGCGACGTATCCTGAGCCTGGGCGTTAAAGCCGCCATCCAAGGTGCTACTTGCAAAAAAACCTAGGGTTTCCTAGGTTTTTTTTGCTTTTTTGTTCGGCAGGGTATCGTCGAGCGTCTGTTGAGTCGGTTGATATATCGATGATCATTTATGTCCTGTTATGGCGCGCGCCGTAGAGTCACAAGGAAAACGCACCCTCAGAGATGTTTTTTATTGCGCGATGCTGGCGAGGTACGACAGTACAGCGGCGGCGGCCAAGGGCCTCACGGCTGTGACTTGCCAACCAGCACAGGCCCGGCCAGCAACAGGCTGACGTAGCCCGGCAGGGTGGTGATGGCGAAGGTCCTCAGGCCGGCGGCGGCATGATCTTCGTTGCGGTCTTTCTTGCGCTCGCGCTCGAGCCCCACCAGCATGCCGATGCTCAGCGCGACGGCACCATGGCTGACTTCACCGTGTCGAGCATGGCGCCTTCGGGGTGTCCTTGGGGCTGACTTCCGCGCCGCCTTGCTCGAGGGCTATCAAGGCTGGCAGATCGAGTATCTCGACGAGTCTGCCACGCATGCTGACGATGCCCAGCGCGCGTAAGCGGGCGACCGAGCGACACACGGTTTCCAGGCGCAAGCCCAGGTACGAAGCCATGTCTTCCCGGGACATGCGCAGCATGAAGCCGTGGGCAGAATAACCGCGGCTGACGAAGCGCCGTGACAACCCGACCAGGAAGCTTGCCAGGCGCTGTTCGGCGGTGAGATTGCACAGCATCAGCACCCGCTCATGCTCGCGCACGATTTCTCGGCTCATCAAACGGTTCAGGCTTTGCTGCAGGACGGGAAAGTCCCGCGCCAATGCCTGCAGCCGGCGATAGGGGACAGGGCACACCTCGCTGTCTTCCAGGGCAATGGCATCGCATACGTGATGCTCGGTGGCGATGGCGTCGAGCCCAAGTACATCGCCCGGCATCCAGAAATTGATCACCACGCCCTGGCCTTCGGCGCTGTTCAGGCTGGTCTTGAAGCTGCCGCAGCGCACGGCATAAAGCGTCGTCAGCGGATCGTTGGCGTTGAACAGTGCGGCGCCTTTGCGAATACGCATGCGCGGGCCGATCAGTGCGCCCAGGCAACTGTTGTCATGCACAGGCAGACCGGTGGGCAGGCACAGCCCGCTGACACGGCACTCTGTGCACAGGGTTGTTAGCGGTTTCAGGTGAATCGGGGTTGCCGGGTTCGACGCTGCAGGTTGGTCGAGCAAGGTCACCTTCAGTAGGCCAGTCATTTTCAGGCCTCCTTCGCGCATCGGAGATCTGCCTGGGCTGCCATCCCTGCATGGGCTTTGCCAACGTTGCCCATACCTGGGCGTGGTGACCAGTCGGCCAGCATGTCCCGCGAGTGGGGCGCGTTGAGGCGCGCATTCAACCGGTCGACAAAGGCTTGCGCTTCGGCGGACGTATTGAAGCTCACCCGGCAGTCGTCCATGCGGACCCACCAGCGGTTCTGCTGAGGATTATTTTCGACGTAGATGTTCATGGAAGCCTCCAAAAGCATGCATGAGCAAACCAACTGCAAATCCATGCGAAACGAAGGCATCCCTGCCGGCAACAGGGGGGGCAGGGCGTGATGGCCATTTTCATCACGCTATCGCGCTGGTTGGCGAACGACCATAGGTGACTTCGATGGTTTTCATGAGCGCCATGGCACGCCTCCGGGGCATTCGATGATTGTTGTTGGTGTAGGGCCAGATTGCGCCGTTAACGGCCAGAAGCTTTGACCAGCATCAAATTTCCGCGCAGCGGGCGTTGCCGTTTGTCCGTCCAGTGGTTCAGTTGATAAACATCAAATCCGTCAGGTGCGGGTGATGGATGATCCAGGAACACTTCCCAACCGCTGAGGTGTGCCATGGACAACCCGCAAAGACTCCTGCTGATCGCCTCGCCCCTGATGCGGCGCACCCCGGCCTACGACCGTGCGGCTGCGCTGGCCAAGGCCAAGGGCATGGCCCTGCATATCGTTGCTTTCGACTATCTCGAAGGCCTTGCCACGGCGGGCATGGTCAACGACCAGGCGCTGGCTGTGATGCGTGAAGGTTATGTACAGCAACACCGTGCATGGCTGGAAACCCAAGCGCTTTCGATGCGCCGTAACGGGGTCACGGTCACCACCGAAGTGGTATGGGTGCAGCATCCGCTGGACGAGATCCTCGTCCACCTGCGCGAGCAGCCGTTCGCCATGCTGATCAAGGCCTTCGAGCATGAACCCTGGTGGGCGCGGGCGATGTTCACCTCGCTTGACATTCAGTTGCTGCGGGAAACCCGCATCCCCCTGCACCTGGTGCATCAGGCCAGCCACGCGCTGCCGCGCAAGATTCTGGCTGCCGTGGACCTGTCCCGCCCCGAGGACCAGTTTGAGGGGTTCAACGACCAGATCATCAGTGAAGCGCTGAAACTGGCATTACAGTGCAACGCTCAGATCGAACTGCTATATGCCTACGACCTCGGGTCCATGTACCTGGACTCAGGTGGCAGCCGCGAGCATTCGTTTCTGTTCGACTCCAACCTCGCCCAGACACTGCACGAGGCGCAAAGCGAGGCATTCCAGGCGCTGGCCGAACGTAACGGTATCGCCGCCGAACACCGCCACCTGAGGCTGGGAGACCCGGCCAAGGTGCTGGCGCTGTTCATGGAGAACAATGATATCGATGTGCTGGTCATGGGCAGTTACCACCATCACGGCATTGGCTGGTTCATCGGCAGCACGGCGGAGCGGGTATTGCATCGATTGTCCAGCAGCGTGCTGGTGATTTCACCGGAGCATTCCAGAGGCTAGGCTGCAAGGCCCGAAAGGGCCTTGTTTTCAGGCGCGAAGGTCAAGTTCGTGAATGATTTCGCTGACATCGCCACCCAGGTAGCGTGAGCTGAACCCCAGTCCCTTGGTCAGCCGGTGCATGGCGTAGTTGTTCGCCAGGTCCCTGGAGATCATGCAGTGAAAGCCATTGCGCTTCGCGGCCGCGATCAGGTGCTGCATCAGCAGCCGGCCCAACCCCTTGCGTTGCCATTCTTCGTGTACGGCTATGGCGCATTCGCAGAGCCGGCTGCCGGGAACACTGGCATACCGACTGACCCCGATCTGCCGCAACTGGCCATCTGCATGGACCAGGGCAACGTAGGCTTCGCTCTGGTGATGATCCACAGGCATATGCTGCGCATCCAGGCTCGGAAGGCCGCCACTGAGGCCGGCGATGAAGCGGAAACGCCGTGCCTCGTAGGCGATCGTGCCGAGAAAGCGGCGGTCCCTTTCGCGGTCTTTCTCATCCAGCGGGCGGATCAGTACGGCAGAGCCGTCCGAAAGCTTTTCGATCCAATGCTCGCACGCGTCTGGCTGTTCAGTCTGCTGCCTGTTCATGTCGCCTCCCGGTCACCTGGTCGATGCTTGCTGCAGTGGTTGTACCGTGCTGGGCGGCGCCGGTTCTGACAATCGTCAAGTTCAGGCTCGACGGTGGTTTTTCTGATCTGCATCAAGCGCGAAGCGGCCCGTCTTCGGACAATCGCCTACATCATCACGCCAGCCGCGCAAGCCCGGAGGTTCACCATGGGTCAATATCGACAACTGTTGGTGCTGCTCACCGAGATCGATCCGCATTCGGCCGCACTGCGCAGGGCCCTGGCCCTGGCGCATGTCAGTGGTGCCAGTGTGCATGTGCTGGGCTTGTTCGAACCGACGCAGGAGCACCTGCTGCGCGAAGAACGATTGAACGAGGCAGATATCCAGCGCCAGTTCGATCACTACCGTGTGCGGCTGGCGGGGTTGGTCGAGCGTCACCGTGGCGGCAGCATCGCCTTGACGGTCGACAGCCTGCAGGCGGACGACATCCGCAGCCAGGCCATCGACTACATCAGCGAACTGCAGCCCGATATGGTCATCAAGGACAGCGAAGCGACGCCAGCCATGGTGCGACTGTTCCGCACGCCTCTGGATTGCGCCTTGATGCGGGGTTTGAAGGGTGTCACGCATTTCGTGCCGGCGGCCGCGGTGTCGCTGCCCAAGCGCGTGCTGGTCGCCGTCGACACTTCTTTCAGCGAAACACCCGACGTCCAGGCGTCCTTCAACCGTGGGCTGATCCGTGCCGCGCAGGCGCTGGCGCTGCAATGCGATGCGCAGTTGCACCTGCTCTCGGCCTACAACCTGGCAGGCGTGTTCGCCTCGGACATGAACGTCACCCAGGCGTGGATCGATGAGATGCGCAGTGCCTTGAAGGAACCGTTCGATACCTTGGCGGACGCCGAGGGGGTCGCGGCGGATCGCCGCCACTTCATGGAAGGTGGCCCCGTGCATGTGATTCGCGAGCAGGTCGCTGCGCTGGACATCGACACGGTGGTCATGGGGGTCGTGCAACCCAAGGGCCTGGACAAGCTACTGGGCGACACTACCGAGCGCATCATCAGCCGTCCACCGTGCAGCGTCCTGGCGTTTCACCCGCAAGCGCTCGAAGCCCTGGAGCCCTGGCCATGCAACTGACATTTCTTGGTGGTACCGGGACCGTGACTGGCAGCAAGTTCCTGCTGACTCGCGACAGCAGCCGCGTGCTGATCGACTGCGGGCTGTTTCAAGGCTACAAGCAACTGCGCCTGCGCAACTGGGAACCGTTGTCGGCGGCGCTGAGCGCGCTCGATGCCGTGGTACTGACCCATGCCCATCTCGACCACAGCGGTTATCTTCCGGTGCTCGCGCGGGAGGGCTATACCGGGCCTATCTACGCAACCCCGGCCACTTGTGCCTTGGCCGAGATCCTGTTACTCGACAGTGCCCGGCTGCAGGAGGAGCAGGCCGAGCATGCCAACCGGCATGGCTACTCCAGGCATTCGCCGGCACGCCCGCTTTACACCGAACAGGATGCAAAGCGCGCCTTGGCACTGTTGCGCCCTGTGGCGCTGCATCAACCGATCATGGTCGCGCAGGGCATGGAGCTGCTGCTGCGTACGGCTGGACACATACTCGGCGCGGCGACGGTGCAGATCAAGGCCGATGGCCAGACCTTGGTCTTTTCCGGCGACCTGGGACGGCCACAAGACCCGATCATGCGTGCACCGGAACTGATCAGGACGGCAGATGTGCTGCTGGTGGAGTCCACCTATGGCGACCGCCAGCATCCAACCGAATCGACCGAGCAATTCCTGGTCCAGGTCATCAACCAGACCCTTCTGCGTCATGGCATCACCTTGGTGCCGTCGTTCGCCGTTGGCCGTGCCCAATTGCTGATGTACTACCTGTACAAGCTCAAGCGCGATGGCCTGATACCTGATATCCCGGTCTACCTCAACAGCCCGATGGCCACCGACGCAACCGTCCTGTACCAGCAGTTCAGGAGCGAGCATCGGTTGACACCGGAGGAATGCGCCGCAATGTGCAGGGGCACGCATATCATCCGCACGGTAGATGAATCCCGGCGTCTGGATCAGCTGCGTGAACCTGCGGTCATCATCGCCGCCAGTGGCATGGCGACCGGTGGGCGCGTTCTGCACCATCTCAAGGCGTTGGCACCCAACCCGCGCAACAGCATTCTGTTCTCTGGTTTTCAGGCCGGTGGTACGCGCGGCGCCGATATCGTAGCTGGCGCGCACAGTGTGCGCCTGCACGGTGAAGACGTGCCTATCCGGGCCCAGGTGCATGCGATGGATAATCTCTCTGCGCACGCCGATGCCGACGAGATCATGGAGTGGTTGCGCGGTTTCGCCCGCCCGCCACGCCAGACCTATGTCATCCATGGTGAGCCGCACGCCGCCGACACGTTGCGGCGGCGGATCAGCATCGAGCTCGGTTGGCAGGTGTACGTACCCGAGTACCACGAAACGGTTGCTATTGACCCAGTGCGCTAGCCTGGGCCGGGAGGCTGTCATGGATACACAAGCAAGGGCGAAACTGCGGGCCTGGATGCATCGGCCACGAGGTAGCCTGGGGGTGATCGTGGCAATCTTCGCATTGCTCGTCGTGGTAGCTGCCTACCGGTCGTTGAGCCCGAACTGGCGCCTGCCGATGCAACATCCACTTATGCTGCTGGCCTTGCTCGCCTTGTGCGTGGCGTTGGGGTGGGTGGTGCAGCGTGGCGTGAAACGCACGGTAGGCAAGACCATATTCAATGGCCAGGCCACGGGCTGGCAGGCTCGGCTTGCCTTCCTGCGCTCGGTCACCCAGGAGTCGAACGTGCTCTTGAGCATGTTGCTGCTCCTGGCGTTGCTCGCTGGCGGCACGCTTTGGCTGGCGGGGCGCTCGGTGGACCGCATCGTGGAGAATTGCACAGACAGCCTGCAGGCCCGGGTGAACACCCCTGAGGATGAAAAGCTCACGGCATTGGTCGGCAAGCCGGTGTGTACCTGCCTGGCGCAAACGTTTCTGGATCGCAATGGGGTAATACGCCTGGCCTTGTTGGAAACGCCGATGCGGGAAGTGAGCGCATACAAGGGGTTGACGGCAGACGACGAAAAGCGCTGCCTCGAGCAGTTCGACCTGCTGCCTGAAGGGGCCCGGGCGACGGTGCCTTGAATGGTAGTAGTGCTTGCCAGTAGCTGAAACGACAGACGCCCGTCGCGGCGCGGGAGGTTTGCATGTCGCATGATCTTGCTCGTCGCACCCTGTACCCCGACCGTGCTGAAGCCGGTCGCTGCCTGGTGGCGTTGTTGAGCCGATATGCCGGACGGTCTGATGTGATCGTGCTCGCCTTGCCACGAGGCGGCGTGCCGGTGGCTTACGAGGTCGCTACCGCCCTCAAGGTTCGCCTGGACCTGCTGGTAGTGCGCAAGCTTGGAATACCATCGCACCCTGAATATGCCATGGGTGCGATCGCCGGGGGTGGGGTGAAGATTCTCAACGACGATGCGCTGCGGGCTTATCCGGTCGATCGCACCTTGCTGGAAAGCGTAGTTGCCAGGGAAACCCAGGAACTGATACGTCGCGAGCGCACCTATCGAGGTACCCGACCACCGCTTCGGCTCAAGGACCAGACCGTAATACTGGTTGATGATGGCCTGGCAACCGGAGCCTCGATGATGGCGGCCATTCAGGCGACACGGGCGTTGTCGCCTGTGCGTATCGTGGTCGCGGTGCCAGTCGCGCCACCGGAAACGCTGGAGGCCATGTGGGGCGAAGTGGACGAGGTGGTCTGCCCGCTGGTGCCTGAGCGGATGGTTTCGGTCGGCTACTGGTACCAGGACTTTCCCCAGACTTCGGACGAAGAAGTCATCGCGCTGATGGACAAGGCCGGGTTCGCGGAGTCCTCCAGGGTGCGTGCCGGGGAGGCTGAAGATGACTGAGGTGCAGCTGCGTTCGATGAAATGGCCGGGCGTAGAACTGCTGGCCGACCGACGGTTACCTACCGACACCCGTGCCTTGGTCATTTTTGCCCATGGCAGCGGCCGGCTGAGCGGCAGAAGCCAGTATGTGGCGGACATGCTCGCCAGTCGCGGCCCCCAAGCCTCTTCCCCCTGAGGCTTGCAGGCCGGATATTCAGACGCCGAACGGATAGGTTTCGTCTTCCGGCTCGAGATGCTGTTGTTTCGGCAGAGGCAGGGCGTTGACCGGCTGGGTCTGTTCGATCCAGAGCATGGCATCGAATTGCTCGGCCAGCACTGCTTCGAAGTAATGGCTCAGCCGTTCGCTCTCCGGTCGGTAGATGACGCCGATCGCGCGCTCGAGCAGTGGCATGGACAAGATGCGACGCAACTCCTTGCGCTGTGGGTCTCGCCAGTCGGTCAAGGAAGCCGGTACGCCTGCCAGGCGGAACTGGTGCTCCCAGCTGTCCGACCGCGAAGGGCGGATGTCCTTGATCAGCATGTCGCCATCCCAGTCACTGGCGGCGGCCACTTGACCGCGGTCAGTGGCCATGCCGATCAGCACGGCCTCCCGGCCAAAGGCGTTGCGGCACAGCTGACCGATGTTGAACTGGCCTTTCCAGCCCATTTCCGTGGCATCTGCGTTGCCGATGTGGGAGTTGTGTGCCCAGACCACGGCTTTGGCGTGTGGCCCGCGATGTTCCAGCAGTGCGCGCAGGGTATCGAACATATGCCGGTCGCGCAGGTTCCAGGAGGCAGTCGAGCCTCGGTAGATCGCGCGGTAATATTGCTCCGCAGCGATGATCACCCGTGCGTTCTGGGTGGCATTGAAGAACGCTTCATCGTTGCGGATCAGGCCCGACAGTTGTTCGGCCAGCATCACATTCAGCTGTTCAACCACAGGCTGCTCGCACGGCATGACGCCACCGCGTTCGACGAAGTGGCCGTACAGGGCCGGGTCATCCTGCCAGGGCGTCAGGCAACCATAACGGCGGCGCGCTTCGCGAGCCAGGTGCGGATCTGCCCGGTCCAGAAAGGCCAGCACTTCATGAATGGAGTTGCGCAGGCTGTAGACGTCCAGGCCTCTAAACTCGACGCGGCGCTCGACGGCCAGCAGGCGATTGTGTCCATGCAGCCAGTGGGAGAATGCCTTGACCTCGCTGTTGCGCCACATCCAGGTTGGGAAACGGCTGAAAATATGGCGCTTCCATGCCGAATGGGCCAAGCCCCGCACGTACTGGTCGACGTGTCCGGCATCCGGCCAGTCGGCTTCGACGGCCACGATGTTGAATCCGTGTTGTTCGATCAGACGCCGGGTAATTGCTGCACGGGCGCGATAGAACTCGCTGGTGCCATGGCTTGCCTCGCCCAGCATCACTACACGGGCGTCGGCGTAGCGGTCGAACAGCGCAGCGAATGCGGGGGAGTTCAGGTCGGGCAAGGGTTCGGCGAATTGATGCAGCAGGGGGGCGATCTCAGCGCTGTCGACCTGGCATTGCTTGCCGTAGAGCTTTTCCATCAGTTTCCGCGAGTTGCTGTTCATGGATACCCTCCTCGTGCGGATATGGCCGGAGGTCGTGAGGCTTGAAGCGGGCGGGGCAGCACGGTGGCTGCCCCAGGCGCTGGCGCAACGGCGCTTCAGGTCAGGTTGAGGCGATGGATGACCTGGGCCGGATCATCCGGATCGGTGCTGGTGGTGAATCCTGCCGCCTTGGCCAGGTCGCGCATCGCCAGGTTGGCGGCTGAGTCGATCGAGTACATCTGCCGCAGGCCCTTTGCCCGGGCATGATCGGTCAGGTGCTTGAGCAGCAGGCGGCCCAGGCCATGGTGCTGCCAGCTGTCGAGCACCGTCACGGCGCATTCGCATTCATCCTTGCCGGCAATGGCGGCATAACGCGATATGCCCACCTCCTGCAGCTCGCCGTCCACATGGGCGAGGGCGACATAGGCGGCTTGTCGGTCCTGGTCGACCGCCATCAACTGGTCGAGCATCGCCTCACCGGGCTCCTTGATCTGGCACAGGAAGCGAAAATGCCGCGACTGCGGTGACAGCCGTTCGATGAAGGCCCTCTCGCGCTCCCGGTCCTTGGCTTGCAGCGGCCTGATCAGTACGTGGATGCCATTGTCGAGGGCTTCGATCCAATGTTCGCCCGCAGGCTTGGGAAACGAGGGCGCGGTATATTGACGGGAAGTTTCAGCAGGAGCCATGGCAGTATCCTCGTGTGATGGAGATGGGGCGGTTGGACGCTTGAATGTGCACTCCAGTTAGTGCCATTGATGTTTTATTTCCAGCCATTGACTGTTTGAAAGCCATTTGTCTGCAGCTGGAAAGAATATGTTTTCCTCCGACTCCATGTGGTCGTAATATTTTTCGATGTAGTCATCAACAGTGTCAGCGATTACTTTCGTGTTTTTTGTTGTAGCCGCTAATGTATTCAATTGCCCAGCAATGCGCGCAAATGCCTGGTGATCTCGCTCGATATCCAGGATCCGCGGGTGGATCGGCGCCTCCGTGGCTAGCAAGGCTCGCCGAATGATTTCTTCATTCTCATGGTGGTGCCGCTCTGCATTACTGTGCAAGGCCTCCAACATCTCGAACAAAAGCTTACAGTCATCAGTGCCATCGGGCTCATGCTTTAGCTTTTTCAGCAATTTCCTGATCTGGCTTATCTTGTTGGCCATGTCATGATGATAGGCGTGAAGTTCGTTCAGTAAGGTATTCATGACAAATCCTCTTCACGTTACCAGACAATGCAGACTTATAAGGTTGCCAGTCATGCTCAACGACAGGGCTCACTGATGCGGTAGTCGCTCAGTAAGCGCCTCACCCGCTTCGACGGCCGGCAAACCACAGGGGCCTTCAGGTAGAAAAACGGGTTGAAGGCTGTCCACGTCGAGCATGAGGGCAGCACATTGGCCTGACTTGATCTCGATCAAGCTTTAGTAGGGCACAACCATGCCCCTTGGTCAGTTGCCTCAGAAACTTCGGGCGAAGCGGCTAGCGTTCATAGAGCCCGCAAGAAGAAGCGCAGACATCGTCATGTCAGGCCCTGAAGAACTGTCTCCCGGCTGTTCAGCCGGTTCAATCAGGCTGGGCTCCTGCAATGTGTTGGCCGGGAGGTCCGACTCATCGATCAACAAGGCCTGCTCAAGCTCGGTCGGATGGAGGAGCCGAATTGAGGGCCTCGAGAATCCTGTCATAACGTTGCACAGGCCCATTCAGAGGAAATTGACAACTCCAGGATGGACGCGACACATGGTCTGCCCGCAACCAGATACGCTGTATCGGGACCCCTTTTTGCCAACAGATGCGCGCGGCATGCCTTGCCACCAAGGACGGCGCGCAGCAGTAGACAGTGTCCGGCTTGAAATCCTCCAGCTGTTCAGTCAGTTGAATCCAAACGCTTCTGCTGTTGCGTGGCACCGAGGTAAACGCTGAGATCCATGGCTGACATTCGGCGGGCAAGTGCTCCTGCTCAAAGCTTTCGTGCAACAGCCTCACCTCTACCCAAGGTAGCCAACAGCGAACCTCATCCAGTGTGCAAAGTAGCGCCAAAACCCCCTCGCCGTGAGTGATAGCCAGCAGTCGCACACTCTGCAAGGGCACCGGCCAGGCGCTGCCCAGAGGCCCTGAGTACTCCAGCAGATCTCCGACCTGCAATGTCAGGAGGCTGCGGGTGGCGACCATGAACCGACCCGCTGCGCCAGGCATGCTGATGTAGTTGCAGGTCCAGCGCTGGGTTTGATTCGCCAGTTGGCAATACTGGCCTGGCATCGCCTCGCTGCGTTGCGGGTTGCACAGCATCAGGCGAAGGTACTGTATGCCGGGCCCCGGCAATGTTTCCAGCAAACGGACACATTCACTGTGATCCTCGTCCATATGCGCCTCGAACAGGTTTGGGCGGGCCACGCTCCATATAAGCTAAGCCCCTGCGATGGCAACACTTTGATCAGGATCAAACCGACAGATGATGGTGGCCGCATCCTGATTGATAAAGGTCAAACGTGCGCTTGCCTGCCAGCGCAAGATCGAGGTGTCACCCAGTGAGGCATTACTCATTCGAGGAGGTCGCCATGTCCGAAACAGCCAAGAAAGTACCTGTCACACCCGCTGCCACCCAGCCCACCAAGGCTTCGCCACCAAGCACCGAGCCATCGGACTTGTGGCGTCCATTCCAGCAGTTGCGGCGACAGATCGACAGTTTGTTCGACGATTTCGGGCGCCGGCCACTACGCATGCCGTTCAGCCACACGCCGTTCGATGTCGAGCCATTCTGGCGCCGTGAGCTGTTCAGCCATGGCATGCCGGCGATGGATATCAGCGAACTGGCCGATGAGTTTTGCATCAGCGCCGAACTGCCTGGTGTGGACGACAAGGACATCGAGATCAAGCTGGTCAATGGCAGCGTTGTGATCCGCGGCGAGAAGCAGGAAGAAGTCGACGAAAAGCGCAAGGAATACCACCTGTCGGAGCGCCACTACGGCAGCTTCGAGCGGGTCTTCCAGTTGCCCCGTGAAGTCGACGCTGAAAAGATCACGGCCCAGTTTGCCAAGGGCGTGCTGCTGGTGCACTTGCCCAAGCGCGCCGAAGCGATTCACCCTGAAAAAGTGATTCCCATCACAAGCAGCAAATGAGCGACCCGACCGCGTTCAGGAGCATGGACGCTCCCCCCTCGTATTTCAGTGGAACGGTGCTCCCACCAACTGCCCCTGGTGACCTTCGCAAGCCGTTCACTTGTGGCACCGGTCGCCGATTTCAAGGCGCTGGCCGACCGCTACGGTGCGCCGGCCGAACGCAGGCACTTCCTGCTGGGCCGCCAGGGGGCTGGACCGACTGTTTGGCAGCAGCACGGAGCATGTGTTGTACCAGATATCCTGCAGTATCCTGGCGGTGTAGGGCCATGCGCCGGGGTCATGCGCCGCAGCCCCGGCGGTTGGCAAGCAACTCGGCGACCAGGGCACTGGTATCGACGATATCCAGCTGCTGCAGGCATCGCACGGGCAGGCGAAAGGGCGCGATGCTGTCGGCAACCAGTACCCGTTCGAACACACCGCTGTCGAATAGCTCGCCACCAGTGGTGAACAGGCCATGGGTGGCAGCGGCCAGCATGCGCCTGGCTCCGGCCTGCCGGCAGGCCTGGGCAGCGCGCAGCAGTGTCTGCCCCGTGCTGATCAGGTCGTCGAACATGATGACAGTGCTGCCTGCCACGTCACCCACCAGGTGTTCGCCGCTCAGGCCCGCCTGCTGGCGGTGCTTTTCCATCATGGCCACAGATACCGGGCGTCCCAGCAGGTCCGCCAGAACCTGGCGAAACTGCTCGGCGCGTTTGATGCCGCCAATATCCGGCGACACGACCGTGACTGTCTGTTCACCGAGCAGCGGGGCCAGGTGTTGGGCGAATAGCGCGGTGCATTGCAGGTTCCAGCTGGGGATTCGGTAGGCGTTGTCGAAGGCGCTGGGATTGTGTACGTCCAGCGCCACCACGCGGTCGACGCCGCAGCTTTCCATCAGGCAAGCCACATGGCGGGTGATGGTCGCATCCTGAAACTCTACCTTGCGGTCCTTGCGGCCATAACACAGGTAAGGCGTGACTGCCGTCACCTGGCTTGCACCGGCGTCCTTGAGCGCACCACAGAAGAACAGCAACTGGCATAGCTTGTCGTGTGCGCTGTGGTGCGCATCGCCATAGAGCGAGTGAAAGACGATGACCGCTCGACCGTCGACCGATTCGCCAGGCCAGCACTTGTGTTCTCCGTCCTCGTAGTCGCGCTCTTCATGTGCTGACAGTGTCCGGCCCAGGCGTTGCGCCACGGCATTCCCATAGGCCTGGCTGCCTCGCAGGGCGAACAGTAACGGCGGTGTGTCATTCATGCCCTGCGCTCCATTGGTCGTACATAGCAACATAAGCTGCGTTGGACTGTGGGGTTTGACGTCTATCAAGTCGAGCATAGCCAGCAGTCGGACACTGGGCAGGCCAGAGCATGTCAAGGCCTGCGCACCTAAATCTGCACCGAGAGTATGCCAATGGACAAGTACCAGAAAAGCCACAGCGACAAACTGGAGGGCGTGAAACCAGACGGCTGATCGTTCAACCGTGGATCGCCAGAATGCTGGAGTGAACCTTGTACAGGGTTTGCTCTGTAGTACTGCCAACGACCTTGCTCACCCCCTCGTGGTAGAGCGTACCCATCACCACCACATCGAAGCCATGCTGGTTCGCGTAGTCGCTGACCACGTTACGGGCAGCACCTCGCACCAGGTGCAGATGATCTGCCTTGATGCCGTAACGGCCGCCGAACGTCGCCATGCGCTCGCGCGCGCGACCAGATATTTCCTCTATCAGCTTGTCAGTCCAGGCCACGGGTGCGGCGGCATAGGCAACGAAGCTGGTGCTGGGTTCATAGGCCTGCAGCAGATGCAGTTGCGCCTTGCATCGCTGTGCCAGGGCCTGTGCCGATTGCAGGATGTGGTCGTTGAGCCTGTCTATCACCGGGTCGTGCTCGACAAGATCCACGGCGACAAGTATGCGCGCTGGCAGCCTGGTTTCAGCCTGGGCCACCAGGTGCATCGGGATCGGGCAACGGCGCAGCAGTTGCCAGTCCAAGGGGGTGAGCAGGGCACGGCTCAAGGCGGTTTCGTGCCTGATGTCCTTGATCATCATCTCCACCCGGTGCAGTTGGGCCAGCCGGATCAAGTCCTTGAGCGGGTCTTCATCGTCCAGTGTCTCGGCGTAGGCGGTAATGCCCAGTTCGCCCAGCGCCTTCACCTGGTCCGCGAGCCAGGCCTTGCGGTGCTCGGCGTCCTGCTTGCGGGCATTGCTGCGCAGCACCTGGTCCAGGGTGGCCAGGCGTGAGGGCAGTTGACTGAGCACCACCAGGTGCAAGGTGGCGCCTGTCATACTGGCCAGCGCCTGAGCACGCGTCAGGGCAGGCGAGGGGTGCAGGTCTGGATGGCAGATCAGTAGCAGTCGCGAGTAAGCGTTCATGATGGCCTCCACGGCGATGGCAGCCTCGATGAAGGCCCACCGGTACAGGTCAAGGGTGACGCAGTGGGGTTTGATGGCCTTGATATTTATCAAGATTGGCTGAGCGGCAGCTTCGATAATGACAGCGGTGCGGCACCCCATATTCGCGCCAGGAGGTGGCTGATGAGCCTGTACCGCCGGATTCTTCTGGTCATGACCAAGGTCCAGGCCCATGCCGCGATGCATCGGGCCATGGCATTGGCTCACGCCTCAGGTGCCTTTTTGCACGTACTGGGCATCCACACCCCCACTGAACCTGGCCTGCCCGAGCCAGGGCAGCAAGCTTCACAACCTTCAGCCGCGTTCGCGCACTTCAGTGCCGGGCTCAAGGCTTTGCTCGACGAGCAGGCGCCCGCAGGGTTGCACACCACCTTCGAAGCGCTGGAAACCTCCACGGCGCGTGACCTCGTACCGGCGTGTATTGCTCGCTTTGCGCCTGACTTGGTAATCAAGGGGCTCCCCGCCAGTCCGGTACTTGGCCTGAACGACAAATCCTCGGTTGACCATGTGTTGCTGCATACCAGTCAGGTGCCATTGCTGCTCGTACCTGCCGAGGCCAGGGCCATGCCCATGCCCGCGAACATACTGGTGGCCGTGGATGTGGCCAAGACGGACCTTGCGCAGCAAGCGCTGAACCATGCGCTGGTGGAGGCAGGTCGGCAACTGGCGAGCCCATGCAACGGCCAGGTCCATCTGCTGTCGGTCTATGATCTGCCGTTGGCCATGCTGGCCAATCCCGACCTTGCAGCGCCATGGGCGGAGCAGGTGCGCGAGTCACTCCAGCTACCATTCGATGAACTGGCCGATATCCATGGCATTCCCTATGCGCAGCGCTACTTTATCGAAGGTGCGCCGCTGCGCGTTATTCAGTCTCTCGTTCCCACGCTGAAGATCGATGTGGTGGTGGTCGGCGTGGCGCAGCCCAGACGTTGGGCCAAGCTGATCGGCGATACTACCGAACGGCTCGTCAATCATGCCCCGTGCAGCATTCTGACAGTCAGGCCCCCGTCAGCGGATTGATTCAGGCGGTATCGCCGGCTCGGCCGTGGCGAATCACTTCCACGCTGAAATCCGCTTCGAAAGGCGGCACATGACATTCGACGATGTCCTGCTCGGCGACTTGCAGGTGTATACCCACGATATGTGCATGCACGGGTTGCCGGCAGGCGTGACGGTCGACGAGCACCGCGCTGAGTACCCGTCGCGCCCCAAGCTCAGCCAGGTAAGCGCTGGTGCGCAGCAGGGAGTGCCCTTCGTACAGCACGTCATCGACCACCAGCAAGGTGGTGTCGGCCAGATTCAGGTTGGCCAGTTCAGGGTTCTCGGTGAGCTGCGTATGGGCATGCAGGAGGCTGAGGTCGTCGGCGTAGCGCTTGACCTTGATCGGGTAGAGCGGCAGTGGCGCGGCACCACCGGTCAGTTGTTGCAAGTGCAGTTGCAGGCGACGCGCCAAAGGCTCACCTCGGCGTTGAATTCCCACCAGTACCAAGGGTTGCGCAGGCATCAGCGCCAGGGCCTGATACGCCATTGTACGCAGCACGCTATCGAGATCTTGTTCGTCATACAGGCGAAAGCGTGAGGGAGCGGGGCGGTTCATGATTCTTGTCCGTAGCCGGCCAATGGTTATTGGCAACTTACGCTGCCACCGCCAGTTCGACTTGATAAAAGCCAAGCACAGGTCAAATCCACGACGATGCTCGCGGTCGATGTCGAGGGCATTGGGCTGGCATCGCCCGATGCGCAGCGGCCTTGCAGGTTAATTACCTCAACTGTTGACCTAAGATCACTTCTGCCGCCTTTGGGCTCGCCGCGCCACGGACGCAGTAATAGCGCTGACGATCGGCTTGCCGCTGACCCTGGTCGCCGGCTGGCTAGCTGCGTGGCTGATGTTTCCACGCATGCCCTGGTCGGAAATGGCCAGCGCCGTAGCGCTTCTTGCGGGATCGGCATCCGCGCTGTTTCTGCTCTCCCTCGATCACGCGACCCAATGGCGTGCAACCCACCGCTGGGCCATCTGGCTGTTGCCTCTGGCCGGCTTTGCGGTGGGGGGTTATCACCTGTTCGGCAAGCCAGTGAACGCGGCAATAACCTACTGAACGATGGCACGTTGACTCTCCCCTTAGGGGGAGACTTTAGACTCCCGGCCCTCGATAGACCTGGCCTGAAAACAGCTTTTTTGGCCCGATGACTTTATTCATTCAATGCGGCTTTTGTAGGGAAGCAATCAATGAACAATCCGTTGGAATTGGACAGCGTTATCAGCAGTACACAGGAGATTCTTGCGCAGTTGCTGGTGTTGGATAGGGGCGACGTGGCAGAGCACAGCAGTATCGTTGACGACCTCGGCGCCGACTCGCTGGACATCGTCGACCTGAGCTTCCAGCTGGGCCGTCAGTACGGTTGCACCTTGCCGAAAACCAGCGTGCTGGATCACGCGGTAGCGGTGTTCGGCGACGCCAGCCGGTTTGTCGAAAATGGCCGAATCACGCAGGACGGCGTGGCCTTGCTGGAGCACAGCCTCAGCGCTTATGCGCCGGGCCAGTTGCACGCGGGCATGCAGCCGGGCGATGTCTTCTCGGCCACCACCGTGCGTAACTGGGCGCAGCAGTGCCATAACGTTTTCAACTACCTCCCCGAGACCTGCCCGGAGTGTGGCGCGGTTCATGCCCTACTCAATGAACGCAAACAAGTGGTGTGTGGCGGTTGCAGTGCTCGCCTGACCCCTCTGGACGGTGACTCGATCTCGCGTCTGTTGGTTGAGCAGTACGCGGCCACCCAGTTGAAGGCTTCGGCGTAGGGGTTGCCTTGATGCAGGCCAGAGAGGTTCTGGTCACCGGCTATGGCCTGGTGGCTCCCACGGCACTGGATGCGGCCTCGCTGTTCACGACGATCTGCGAAAACCGTTCCTGCATTCGCCAGCACCCGGCGTTTGTCGAACTGGGGTTTGCGAACCCGGCGGCCGGATTTATCGATGAGCAACAATGGCAGGTCATCGCGGCGGCCTTTCCGGGCGATTTGCAGACCACCTCCCGCCAGGAATGGCTCTCGCATTACGTGGCCCGTCAGGCGCTGGCCCATGCCGGGTTGGCCGATGGTGCATTTGCCCGAGTCGCCAGCGGCATTTTCGTTGGGGCCAACAAATATTGCGCGAGCGGTGATTTGCGGGACGCCAGCCGTTACATGGACGATCAGGGGCGGGTCGATCTCGACCAGTACCTGGATAACCACACCCTCAGCGGTGGGGCGTTTGCCCGGCGGGTTGATCAGCAAACCCGCCATCTCGCCGAATGGCTGGGTGTACGTGACCATATCTCCACACATTCCGATGCCTGTGCCGCCGGCACCATGGCCATCGGCAGCGCCTATCGAGCGATCGCCCGTGGCGAGATCGACCTGGCGTTGTGTGGCGCGGTGGAGTTGATGGCCCATGAATTGTCCTACTACAGCTTTGATGGGCTGGGCGCACTCTGCCAGCGAGTGGACTTTTCCCCACAAGAACAGAGCCGGCCGTTCATGCCGGACCGTTGCGGTTTTGTGCTGAGTGAAGGGGCGGCGCTGTTGGTGCTGGAATCCCGCGAGCATGCCGAGCGTCGTCAGGCCTGTTCGCTGGGCCGGGTGCTGGGTTACGCGAATCTGTGCGAGGCAGAGAAGATCACCTCCAGCAGCCGCGACGGCAGCAAGTATGCCGCCTGCATGACGGCGGCCCTGGCCGATGCCGAACTGACCAGTGCGGCTGTGGACCATGTGAATGTTCACGGTACGTCGACACAGGCCAATGACCGTTGCGAGGCCCTGGGCCTGGCGCAGGTCTTCGGCGAAACCCTGGAGCAGATGACGTTCACCGCCAACAAATCTGCCGTAGGGCATTCGTTGGCCGGCAGTGGTGCCATTGAGGCGGTGCTGTCGTTGATGAGCATTCAGTTGGGCGTGGCCTTGCCGACCCTCAATTTCCAGCCGGAAAAATCCGAATTTCCAGAGTTGAAATTCCTTTGCGAACCGTTGCAGCAACCGATCAATGTCGTGCTCTCCAACTCCTTCGGGTTTGGTGGCGTGAACAGTTCGTTGGTGCTGGGCAGGGCATGACATGATCAGATCCAATTCAACCGCTGTTTATATCACCGCTGCGTCGGTACTCAACGCCGCCGGTACTGAATGTGCGTCCCGTGACAGTCAACCTCCGGCCGCGCAACCGCTGGATTTCGACCCGGCACGCCTGGCCCATTGTGTCGCAGCGCCCGCCTTGCCGGCTGGTGTGTACGACCGCAAGCTGTCCCGCAGCCTCGAGCCTCAGGGCGCGCGCCTGCTGTATTGCGCCGGCCGTCTCGCCGAGACCTTGCGTGGGCTGGAACTGCCCGACGAGCGGATCGCATTGATCGCTGCCATTCCGGAAGTGGATGGCCCCAGCTCGTGCTGGGATGCAGTGCAGGCCATTGGCGCACAACCGGCGGATCTGTTGGCGCAATTCTTTGCCCACACACCGCCGCTGCATGCGCTGATGATGCTCAACAGCAGCGTCATGGCCCACGCCGCTGAGGCCTTGCGTTGCAAGGGACCCATGGGCGGTTTTTGCTCCCAGGGCAATGCGGGGCTGGATGCTTTGATGGAGGCCGCCGCCCATCTGAGCGAAGGCCGTGCCGATGCTGCCGTCGTCGTCAGTAGCAGTCCGAACATCACCCCGGCGTTGTACCTGCGTGACGCTACTCACCCACCTGTGAACCCCGGCCCGTGGGTTTTCGGCGAAGGTGCTGCGGCACTGTTGTTGACGACCAATCCGGGCAGCGGTGCTCAGTCTGCGTTGCGTATTGCCGGGTTTGCCCGTGGTTACAGCGCGCAACCCGAGCGTGGACTGGCGGTTGGTCGCGACGTCATTGAGCGTGCTTTGAGCAACGAAGAACTGTGCCTCGGCGATGTCGGGCAAGTCGTCGCCGATGCACAGGATCCGCAGATTGCCGCGTTGTTTGCCCGATCGGGGCACACCCTCGAACACTCCAAGGCGTTGGTGGGTGACTTGGGCGCCAGCGCCTTGCTCAGCGAAATCGCTGTGACCTGGGCACTGGATTGCAGCCGTTACACGCTGTTGCTCGAACATAGCCGAGGCGGGCATTGGGGCGCGGTGCTGCTGGCCAGAATGTCGTCGGACACAGAGACAATGGAGAGTTACCCATGAGCCCCACACGGGTCGTGATCACGGGCATGGGCGCCGTCACCGGCTTCGGTTTCGAGTGGCAGTCCATGTGGCAAAAAATGTTGGCCGGCGAGCATTGCATTCGGCCATGGCAACCGGAAGGTGTCGAGGCGGGTGCGTTTCCCGTGCGTTACGCAGCGCCCGTGGACATGAGCTTGATGCCGGCACACTTGAAAGACCATCCGGCCTGGGGGTTGTCGCTGGAAAAACGCACCCGCTTTGGTTGGGTCGCGGCCACCCAAGCCATTGCCGACAGTCGCCTGAGTCCCGAACAGTTGCGTGGCGCGGCGGTATTGTCAGCGTCCGGCGCACCTGCTCATCGTTTGCAGGACATGCTGCTCAGCCTGGCGGATAACCCGGCGCAGGCGCCGTCCTGGGCTCAATTGATGGCGCGACAGGCGCAGGTCGATCCTGACAGTTCACTGTGTCAGAGCAACGACCGTCTTGCGCGGGTGATTGCCGATGGCGTCGGCAGTGAAGGCCCGGTGATCAATATCAGCAGCGCCTGCGCGGGAGCGTCCCAGGCCATCGGCAATGCATTCCAGATGATCCGTCGCGGCGAGGTCGAGGTGGCCATTGCCGGGGGCGCCGATTCGGTGCTGAGCCTGGACACCATGACCGCGCTGTATCTGCTCGGCGCCGCCAGCAGCGAACAGCGTTGGGGTACCGAACTGTGTCGGCCGTTCGACCGCCATCGCAGTGGCTTGATTGCGGGTGAAGGCGGTGGTTTTGTAGTGCTCGAAACCCTCGAACGGGCGCTCGCCCGAGGGGCAACGCCGTACGCCGAAGTGCTGGGTTTCGGCAGCAGCCTGGATGCCTACAAAATCACCGCACCCGACCCGCAGGGCCGGGGAGCGGTGCTGGCGATGCAGGCGGCCCTGACGGATGCCGGGCTGGCGCCGCAACAGGTCGATCTGATCAATGCCCACGGTACGTCGACACCCCTCAACGATGCCGCCGAAACCCTGGCGATCAAGACCCTGTTCGCCGAGCGCGAACATTATCGGCGGTTGCTGGTGACGGCCAACAAATCCCAGTTCGGCCACCTGATTGCGGCCGCCGGAGCACCGGAGTTCATGCTCACGGCCCTGGCCTGCCGGGATGATCGGGTCACGCCGACCCTGAACCTGCATGATGCCGACGAACAATGCGACCTCGACTACTGCGCCCATCAAGCGGTCAAGCGCAAGGTCGACGTTGCCCTGAGCAACTCCTTCGGTTTCGGCGGCCTCAACACTTCGCTGGCGCTGGGCAAGTACCGGGAGGCGCCGCGATGAAACAGGCGGTCGCGATTGCCGGTGCGGGTTGCGTGTTGCCCAGTGGCTGGGGTGTCGAGTCTTTCTGGGCGGCCGCAACCGAAGGGCGCAGTGCAATTACGGCGCTGAACGCCCGACGGTTCAGCAGCGAACGCGTGGTGGCGTTCGGGCAAATTCAGGATCAGGACCACCAACGCAGCCGACAGGACCTTGCGCAAAACCTTCAGCGTTACTGCACGCCGGCAGTGATCTGGGGTGTCAGCGCGGTACGTCAGGCGTTGGAAGAAGCAGGCCTGGCCGGTGAGCAGCCGGCTGTCCGTTTCGGTTTGTATTGCTGTCAGGGCGGCTACACCCATCCGTCTCTGGAATCCTATGCCGAGTTGTTGCTCGGCTGTCGGCAGGACGGCGTGGCCGACATGGCGGCGTTCGCCAAACGGATCCTGCAAGACCGTGCCCAGGACCCTTTTCTGGTGCTCAAAGGCTTGAGCAACTGCTTGCTGGGTGTCACCAGCCTGGCGCTGAAACTGGTGGGTGAGTGCAACGCCTATATGCAAGGTGTCGCCGGCAACCTGGCAGCCTTGCGTGAGGCTACGGCCGCTTTGCAGGATGGCCGGATTGACGCGGCAATCGTTGTCGGTGCGGGCAGCGAGCTGGATGCCCTGGCGCTGTCCGGGTTGGTCCAGGCGGGTGTCATCAGCGCCAACGGCTCGAACACTCTGCTGCCGTTTGACCTTCGGGGCACCGGCGGCATTGCCGGGGAGGGCGCGGCAGCATTGGTGTTGCGCCGGCGCGAAGACCTGCCGGCCGGTCCTCAGGCGTGCCTCGCCGAGATGACGGCCCATGCCACCCTCGGTCGCTTGAGCCTGCCCGACAGCCCAACCGATGTGTTGGTGTGCAGCGGCACCGGCGATGCGCACAAAGACCGTGTGTTGTGCCAGACGCTGGCCCTTGCGCGCGCCTCGCACATCACCAGCGGGTTGGCGATCAACGGCATTCTCAGCGCGGCGCCGAGCCTGGTGGATCTGATACTTGCGCGTTGCGCATTGCAGGCCCAAAGCGTGCCGCCGATTGCCGGCTTGCAGCAGCCAGTGGCGAACCTGCCGTTTATTCAGGGCGCACCCCACGCCGCGAACCTTGCGCATTGCCTGGTGCTGAACCGCGACGACAACGGCTTCAGCGCCGCCTATCAAGTGCTCTACAGCGCAAAGGTCACTCAGGACTGCCGCTGACTACCGCCTCTTTTTTACTTTCAAGGGATATGACTGTCATGGATTATCGCGATTTCGTTCGGCCCAAATTCGTCGGCCTGCTCCAGGCACTGGGCCTGGAGTGTGAGTTTCAGCGCGCCCTCGGTAGCCAGTTGTTCTACCGCAACCGCAAGGGCGACATGGTCACGGTCACCGACTTTCTCGGCGGTTACGGTGCGGCACTGTTCGGCCACAACGACCCACAGTTTGTCGATCAGCTATGTGCGCTGCTACGCAGCGACGTGCCGTTCAACGCACAAATGTCGATCCGCGGTGCGGCCGGGCAATTGGGGCGAGAGCTCAGCGACGCCTTCAATCGCGAACTGAAGAACACCGAACGTTATATTTCGACTTTCTCCAACAGTGGCGCGGAGGCGGTGGAAATCGCCGTCAAGCACGCGGAGTTCCGTCGCCAGAAAAGCCTGCAAAAGCAGTTCGACGACATCGATTTCACCCTGGCCAGCCTGACCGCCAGCGAACGCGCTTACCGCGAGCTGGATGTGGCCGACCTCGACCTGCCTGCAGGTGTCCTGCCGGCCAACCTGAACAGCGTGACCTTGCGTCAGCTGGTTGAAGCCGTTCGCCAGCACAACCTGGCGCAGTTGCACATCGAACCGGTATTCGTCGCCCTGCGCGGCAGCTTCCACGGCAAATTGGTCAATACCGTGCAACTGACCTATGGCCGTCAGTACCGCGCGCCGTTTGCCCGTTTTGGTCTGAACGTGGAGTTCATCGACCCACAGCAGCCCCATCAGTTGCAGGAATTGCCTGCCCGGCACAGGCACCATTGGTTGAGCCTGCAATGGGACGGCGAACACCTGAACGTGCTGCAACTGCCGTTCAGTGCGATTACCGCCGTGTTGATGGAACCGATTCAGGGCGAAGGCGGCATCAACGAGTTCGCGGCCGAGTTCTACCTGGGGCTGCGCAAGCTGTGTAACGAGCAACAATGCCCGCTGATCGTCGATGAAGTGCAGTCGGGTTTTGGTCGCGCCGGGACGTTTCTTGCCAGCAGCCAGTTCAACCTGCAAGGCGACTATTACTGCCTGTCCAAGGCCCTCGGCGGCGGCTTGATGAAAATCGCCGCGACGGTGATCCGCAGCAGCCACTACGAAGGCGAGTTCAGCTACATCCACAGCTCGACCTTCGCCGAGGACGATCCGTCCTGCCATATCGCGCTGTCGGCATTGCGCCGGTTGTTCGCCAATGATGACGCGATGCTCAAAGACATACGCAGCAAGGGCGCCTACCTCAAAGCCTCGCTCGATGAACTGAAGATGGCCTATCCGGATGTGATCGCCGATGTGCGCGGGCGTGGCTTGCTGGTGGGTTTGGAATTGCACGACTTGAGTGTCAGCAGCTCGCTGGTACAGGCGTCGGCCCAGTACAACGATGCCTTGGGTTACTTGATCGCCGGTTACCTGTTGCAGTTCGAAGCGTTGCGGGTAGCACCGTCGGGCAGCAACTCCAACGTGATTCGCCTGGAGCCGCCAGCCTGTATCACCCTGAGCGAGATCGACGGGCTGATCGGTGCCCTGCAACGGGTCTGCGACATGCTGCGCCGTGGCGATGCGTTGCCGTTGGCGGCGGGTATCTGCGCAGACTCGATTCCCGCCGTGCCAGCCCGTCAGGACGATTTTCGGGTGGCCGAGCCCGTTGAAAACAACGAGGCCAAGGTCGAAGTAGTCGCTCGGGTAGCGTTCATCAACCACCTGATCGATGCCGATATCCTCGGTGACGTCGATCCCTCGCTGGCAGCCCTGAGCCCGGAACAAAAACGCACGTTCATCAACCGCACCAAGCCTGAGCGCCGCGCTGCGCCAGTCGGCCCGGTGACCATTCGGTCGCGCCTCGGCATGGCGGTGGAGTTCACGTTGTACCCGCTGTGCATGGATTCGGATGCCATGGCCGAGTACATCCTCAGCGGTGACCTGGACAGCATTCGCGAAGAAGTCGGCAGACGCGTCACCGATGCCCGCGCCGATGGCTGCAGCATCGCTGGCCTTGGGATGTACACCTCGATCGTCACCAACAATTGTCAGGCGCTGAAGATTGCCGACATGGCGCTGACGTCCGGCAATGCCCTGACCATCGGCATGGGGCTCGAAGCCATCGAGCAAGGCTGCGTACAGCAGGGTCTGGCACTGCGCGAGCAAACCGCTGCCGTTGTCGGTGCCGCCGGTAACGTTGCCTCGACCTATGCCTCGGTGCTGTCCGCCACCGTCGATCACCTGATTCTGATTGGCAGCGGTCGTGACGGCTCGGTTCGGCGCCTGGAGAAAACTGCCCAACTGATTTACGCCGACGCGGCCCGTTCGATCCTCAAGGGCACGGCCGAACACGACCGGTTGGCGCAGCGACTGCTGACCCTTGATGGTTTTTGTGACTTGTTGCGCTCACATGGGCAAAAAGCCGACCTCGGTTTGCACATCGCCCGTCTGGTGGATGAGCGCCTTGGCGCGAACGCTTTCATCACGGTCACCAACGATCTCGACGCCCTCAAGGGCGCACGGGTTGTCCTGTGTGCGGCCAATGCGCCTCAGCCATTCCTCGGCACCGAACATTTCGCCGAGCGCAGCGTGATCTGCGATATCGCCGTGCCGCTGAACGTCCATCAAGACCTGCCGAGCCAACGCGAAGACCTGCTCTACATGCACGGCGGCATCGTCCAGACGCCGTTCGACGACGGCCTGGCGCCCAACGTGCGGGCCTACCTGAAAAAAGGTCAGCTGTATGCGTGCATGGCCGAGTCGGTGTTGATGGGCTTGTCTGGCATGAGCCAGCACGGCTCATACGGCGATATCAGCCGTGAGCAAGTTCAGCAGGTCCGCGCACTGGCCGCGATCCACGGCTTCACCCTCGCGCAATTCAAAACTCAAAACTCACTTTAAGGAGCGGTCATGACTCAGAAAATAGCTGTCGTGACCGGCGGCAGTCGCGGCATTGGCAAGTCCATCGTGCTGGCCCTGGCCGGCGCAGGTTATGAGGTTGCCTTCAGTTATGTGCGTGACGAGGCGTCAGCCGCTGCCTTGCAGGCGCAGGTCGAAGGGCTCGGCCGGGAGTGCCTGGCCGCGCAGTGTGATGTCAAGGATGCGCAGAGCATTCAGGCGTTTTTCGAACGGGTCGAGCAGCGTTTCGAGCGTGTCGACTTGTTGGTCAACAACGCCGGTATTACCCGTGACGGTTTGCTCGCCACGCAATCGGTGAGCGACATCACCGAGGTCATCCAGACCAACCTGGTCGGCACGTTGTTGTGCTGTCAGCAGGTGCTGCCCTGCATGATGCGCCAGCGCAGCGGATGCATCGTCAACCTAAGTTCCGTGGCCGCGCAAAAGCCCGGCAGGGGCCAGAGCAACTACGCCGCCGCCAAAGGCGGTGTAGAAGCATTGACGCGTGCACTGGCGGTGGAGTTGGCGCCGCGCAACATCCGGGTCAACGCGGTAGCGCCCGGCATCGTCAGCACCGACATGAGCGAAGCCCTGGTCGGCGCCCATGAGCAGGAAATCCAGTCGCGGCTGTTGATCAAACGGTTCGCCCGGCCTGCAGAAATTGCTGACGCGGTGCTGTATCTGGCCGAGCACGGCCTGTACGTCACGGGCGAAGTCTTGTCCGTCAACGGCGGATTGAAAATGCTATGAGCCAGGCACGCACGATTGTGATTACCGGCGCGGCCAATGGTATTGGCCGCGCCGTCGCGGAAAATTTTGCAGCCCAGGCCGAGCACCTTTTGATCTTGCTTGATCGGGATCTGCCAACCTTGCAGAGGTGGGTCACCGAGGGCGATTTTGCCGCTCGCATCGAAACCCATGAAGCGAACATCGCCGATCTCGCCAGCCTGCAACTCCTGTTCAAGGGCCTGGCCAACCGGGTCGGCTTTGTCGATGTGCTGGTCAACAGCGCCGGGGTCTGCGACGAGAACGAACCCGAAGACCTCGACAACTGGCACAAGGTGATTTCGATCAACCTCAACGGCACCTTTTACGTCACCTCGTTGTGCCTGCCACTGATGGCGGATGGTGGGCGGATCGTCAACATGTCGTCGATCCTCGGCCGAGCGGGCAAGGTCCGCAACACCGCTTACTGCGCCTCCAAGCACGGCATCATCGGCATGACCAAAGCCTTGGCGCTGGACCTGGCACCACGGCGAATCACCGTCAATGCCATCCTGCCCGCCTGGATCGACACACCGATGCTGCAAGGCGAATTGGCGGCTCAAGCGCGCATCGCCGGGATCACCCACGAGCAAATCCTGCGCAATGCGAAGAAGAAGTTGCCCCTGCGGCGCTTCATTCAGGGTGACGAAGTGGCGGCCATGGTCCGTTATCTGGCGAGCCCGCAGGCGAGTGGCGTCACGGCACAAAGCCTGATGATCGACGGCGGTGCCGGGTTGGGAATGTAGCCATGGCTCGACTGGGATTGAACCGCGGCCTTTTGGCCGCGCTGGTCAGCCTCGGCTCGCCAGTGGCGATCGCCGAGTGGTTGCCGGGGCATCATGAAGCGGAGATCGGCGTTGCCACGGCCGTGCGTCTGCACGGGGACGACCAGGTCACGCAAAAGGCCGTGTACCTCAAGTTCAGCCTGGAGGATGCCTGGGACAGCGGCTACTACAAGGCCAAGGGCCGAGCTCGCTACGACTTCCGTTATGACGGCAACAACCCCTACAGCGCGCAAGCCCGGGACGATTACCGGGCGACTGCCGATTGGCGGCACCTTTACTGGGGGCTCTATGTCGGTGACGGCGAGCTGACGGTGGGCTGGCAGCAGGTGGTGTGGGGGCGTGCAGATGAATTACGGGTGCTCGATCAGATCAACCCGCTGGATTATCGCGAGGGTGTGATCGGTCTGTTGGAAGACAGCCGCATCGCCGTGCCGATGATTCGCCTGGTGCAGCCGGTCGCCGAGTGGGAGCTGGAAGCGCTGGTGATCACTGATTTTGTGAAGAACCAGGCGCCGGCCGTCGGCAGCGAGTTCGATGCACCGATCTTTGCCACACCCGATCCGCAGATGTTTGTGGTCGATTCGCGGCCCGGTTATGACGGTCACAATGGCTTCGGTTACGGCGCCAGTGCCAACGGCCGGATCGGCACGGTGGATGTCAGCTTCGTGGCCCTCAACGCCCGCCAACAGGACCCGGTTTACGCCGTCGAAGGCCAGACCGACGAGGGCCTGATTCGCCTCGAACGGCAATTCCCGCGCTATTCCATGGGCGGCGCCAGTGTGGCCATCGATGCCGGCCACAGCATCGTGGTACGCAGTGAAGTCGCCTACTTCGACAATTGGCGCGTCACCAACCCTTACCGCGCTTACGGCAGCGACCAGACGGCGATGACCAAGTCGCTGCTGGGCGTCGATTACCTATTGCGGGACTGGCTGATCTCGACGCAGTGGCAGCATCAGCGGCTGCTCGACTGGCAGCCCGGCATGGTCCAGGACAAACGCGACGACCTGTTCACCGTGTCTGCCGAAGGCTCGCAGTTCCAGGATCGCCTCAAGACCCGTCTGGTTTTCGGTATGTCGCCGCCAGCGCAGGACGACAGTTTCGTTCAGGGGATCTTCACCTACAAACCGGTGGACTGGCTCAAGTTGGGGCTCGAAGTCGATGTGTTCTTCGGCAAGCCCGACCGCCAGTTCGGTGCGTACGCCAACCGTGACCAGGTGCGCTTGTCCGCCGGTTATCTGTTCTGACCACACCGGTGCGGTGTGCGAACCACTCAAACAATGAAAAGGAAATCGCGATGTTGCCCATCTTCAAGACCCTGACTGTAAGCGCACTGCTGCTGAGCGCCGCTGCCGCCATGGCAGCTGAAACACGCACGGCCGACGACATCATTCGCCAGGCCCGGGACCGCGATGACGGCAAGAGCTTCATGTCCCAGGTGTCCCTGATCCTGATCGACAAGCAAGGTAACACCCGCATCCGCGAGTTCAGCTACCTGCAAAAGGATTACCCGGACAGCGACAAATTCACCATGTATTTCTCCGCGCCGAGTGATGTGCGTGACGTCGCCTTCCACATCGAAAACCCGCGCGAGGCCCTGGGCCTCGAAGACAGCCAATGGATGTATTTGCCGGTCAGCCGACAGACCCGAAGGATTTCCACCACCGACAAACGCGGGGCGTTCATGGGTAGCGACTACTCCTATGCCGACCTCGACAAGATTCGCGCCGAAGACTATCGCCAAACGCTGGTTGGCGAAGAGCAGTTGCAGGGCCGCGATTGCTACGTGATCGAGCGTGAGCCGGCGACGCCTGCCGTGCTGGCCAAGACCGGCTACAACAAGCTCAAGGTCTGGGTTGACAAGAAGAACTCACTGGTGCTGCGCCAGGACTTCTTCGATGTAAAAGGTGTGATGTTCAAGCAGATGCGCACCCTGAAGACTGAAACCATCGACCAGATCGACAGCATTACCCTCAGCGAAACCGAGGACTTCATCGCCGGTACGCGCTCTCAGCTGCGCTTCAACCAGTTGCAGTACAACGTCGCGCTGGACGACCGCCTGTTCACGCAGACCGCGATCAAGCGCGGGCTGAAAGCCGGCGACTTGCCGGAATACGCCGTGTCTGCCCGCTAAGCGCCGCTCTCGATTCATCTGGAACCCTCATTCATGGAAAGATACTTGAACTTCGTCGAGCGCTATGCGCGGGCAATTGTGTTCGTGCTGGTGGCGATCACCGCCTACTTCACTTACACGCTCGGCGCGCTGATGTCGGACACCAATCCGTATCTGCTCAAGGACACTCACCCGGCGCGCAAGACGATCATTGATTTGCAGCGCGAGTTCACCGGCACGTATGACTCGGTCATGGTGGCGCTGAGCAACCCTGAGAGTGTCTTCAACACCACGTCGCTGAACGCCCAGTTCGAGCTGTCCCAGGCCATACGCCGGTTGATGCTGGCGAACGATGAGGACCGTGTCGAACTGCAGCGCATCGTCGGCCTGCACAGTGACGACCATGATGCCCAGGGCTTGCTGGTGCAGATCCTCGCCGAGGGTTTTTCGCAGAACGATTACGCTGCTGCCAAAGCGCTGCGCGACCATGGGATTGCCCGGCACTGGGACAGCCATGACCTGCAGTTCCTGAGCTTTCTTGCCGAGCGGCTCAACCCGATCCAGGAAATGGCCTCGATGGCTGACCTGGAAAACATCAGCTTGAGTGCCGATGGCGAGTTGTGGATCCACAAGACCCTGCACGCCCTGGATATGGACCCGGTCAAGGTCGAAGCGCAGATCATGGGCAACGAGCAGATGGTCGGTGGCGTCGTCTCGGCGGACAAGAAAGTCGCCATGGTCGTCGCCGAACTGGGCACCAAACAGGACGACGCTCAGGCCCAGTTGCGTGCCTATCACCAGGTCCGCGAGATCATCGCGAAGTACCAGGCGGCACACCCGGAGTTCACCGATGAGGTGTTCATCGCCGGCATGCCGATCTTCATTGCGGCCCAGCAGGAAATCATCGATCACGACCTGGCGATGCTGTTCCCGATCGTGTTCCTGTTGGTGACCTCTCTGCTGGTTTTCTTCTTTCGCAAACCACTTGGTGTGGTGCTGCCGCTGTTCAATATCCTGTTCTGCACCATCTGGACCCTTGGCCTGATGGCGCTGCTGCGTGTGCCGATGGACTTGCTCACCAGTGTCTTGCCGGTGTTCCTGTTCACCATCTGTTGTGCCGACGCGATCCACGTCATGGCCGAGTATTACGAACAGCTCAATTCGGGTAAGTCTTTCCGCGAAGCCAACCGTGAAACCCAGCGCCTGATGGTCACGCCCGTAGTTCTGACAACGGTCACGACTATTGCGACGTTCTTGATTTCCACCACCAACAACATTGTCAGCATCCGCAACTTTGGCGTGTTCATGTCCATCGGCCTGACGGCGGCGCTGATCATCTCGTTGCTACTGATTCCGGCGTGGATTTCGATCTGGGGCAAAGATGCCGTCCCGCGCAAAGTGCAACTCAAAGAGTCGCTGATCTCCCACTATCTGGTGGTGTTCTGTGCCTGGCTGATTCGCTGGCGCAAGCCGGTATTGCTGGTGACCCTGCCGTTGTTGGCGATGATGACGGTGTTCACGTTCAAGGTGGATATCGAAGACTCGGGCATTGCCTACTTCAAGAAGGACAGCCCGGTACGGATGTCCGACGAGTTCATCAACCGGGCTGGAGTCGCGGGTACATCGCCGGGCTGGATCGCTTTCGACACCAAGACTCCGCGTGGCGCGCTGACCACTGAAACCGTGCAGTTCCTCGAACGTCTGGACCAGTTCATCAGGGCCCAGCCGAACGTGAGTTACACCTATTCGGTGGCGACCTACATCAAGCGCATGAACCTCGTGCTCAACGACATGAACCCTGCTTTCCTGCGGGTGCCGCAGGCGGTGGAGCAGGTGACGGTGGTCGATGATGACGGGAAACCGGAGACCTTCGATGTCGACGGCAACTCGCTCATCGAACAACACATCATGATGTTCGAGAACGGTGGCGGCACCGACTTGCAGAACGTGCTCAATGCCGATTACTCGAAGGCGGTGACGCTGTTCACCATGACCTCATCTGTGGCGGGCGATTACCAGGCGATGCTCGATAAACTGGACGCCTGGCTGGCCATCAACAAACCGGCCAACCTGCAAGTCACCCATGCCGGTACGCCGTACATATGGACCGGGGTGTTGCAGGAAATCACCCAGGGTCAGGTGCTGAGCTTCTCGCTGGCGTTGCTGGCCGTGACCTTGATGATGATGTTCTGGCTCAAGTCAGTACGCCTGGGCATCCTCGGCATGCTGACGTTGCTGACCACGTCGGTGACGGTGTACGGCAGCATGTACCTGTTGGATATCGAGTTGAACATCGGTACCACACTGGTGACGTTCCTGGTTGTGGGCGTCGTGGATTACGCCGTTCACCTGCTGTCACGGATCAAGATGCTGGTGCAGAAGGGCATCGAGGTCGACGAGGCCATCCTGGCGGCCATGCAGGGCGTCGGGCGCTCGACGGTGGTCAATGTCGTGATCTTCTCGAT
>Ga0247821_10000238_pt1 | contig 31561 bp, 25 predicted proteins | sample 13C_Glycerol_Day_FD_192481 | JGI IMG/M metagenome (GOLD analysis project Ga0247821, IMG submission 192481) | Soil microbial communities from agricultural site in Penn Yan, New York, United States - 13C_Glycerol_Day14 | ecosystem: Environmental > Terrestrial > Soil > Agricultural land | place... | reverse complement strand
AGCCTGCATAGCGAGTAGAATGCGGGCTCAACTTGCGGCCAGTCGTACCGATGAATATTCCAAACCTGCTCACCGTTCTACGCGTCCTGCTCATCCCGATCTTCATCCTGCTGTTCTATATGCCCTACCACTGGAGCTACATGGCCGCCAGCAGTGTGTTCGCCGTTGCCGCCGCCACCGACTGGCTGGACGGCTACCTGGCGCGTCGCCTGCAGCAGAGCACGCCGTTCGGTGCCTTCCTCGACCCTGTGGCTGACAAGCTGATGGTGGCGGTGGCCCTGGTGCTGCTGGTGCAGACCCACGCCAACTTCTGGCTGACCTTGCCGGCCGCGGTAATCATCGGCCGCGAGATCGTGGTGTCGGCGCTGCGCGAGTGGATGGCCGAACTGGGCGCCCGGGCGCATGTGGCGGTGTCCAACCTTGGCAAGTGGAAAACCGCGGCGCAGATGCTGGCGCTGGTGATTCTGCTGGGCAACCCGCCGGCGGTGACCTTCTGGGTAATCCTCGGCTACGCGCTGCTGCTGGTGGCGGCGGGGCTGACCCTGTGGTCGATGGTGCACTACCTGCTGGCCGCCTGGCCGCACCTGCGCGAAGGCTCGGAGCAGAAATAAAAGTTTTTTTGAATCAAGGGGTTGACGCTGTTTTAGAAATCGCTAGAATGGCACCCATCACGACGCGGGAATAGCTCAGTTGGTAGAGCACGACCTTGCCAAGGTCGGGGTCGCGAGTTCGAGTCTCGTTTCCCGCTCCAGATTAAAGATTTGCAGACTTTCTTTTTTGTCTGCAAGTTGTGAAAAAAGGGCATGCGCACGCTGCGTAAAGTCTGGCAATCTGCCAGAGCCCGTCAAGAGAATGCCCCGTATCGAAAGATACGGGGCATTTTTCGTTATGGGCTGCATCCAGGGAGAGTCCCGCAGCCAGGCCACAGTCGCCCCTGAGTGGCTAAGCTTGATCTATCGCCAGAGCCTTCTGCCCACAGCGTGAAAGGAGGTGTTTGATGCAACTCATCGCTCAGAAAATCGACAAGCCAGAATCGACGAACTTCATTTTTGGCCAGACGCACTTCATCAAGTCCGTCGAGGACATCCATGAAGCGCTGGTAAATGCGGTGCCAGGTATCCAGTTTGGCCTGGCCTTCTGTGAAGCGTCCGGCGAACACCTGGTGCGTTGGTCTGGCACCGATACCGCGATGATCGAGCTTGCCCAGAAAAATGCACAAAACATTGCGGCTGGCCATAGTTTCATCATTTTTCTCGGCGATGGGTTCTATCCATTGAACGTGCTGAACACCGTCAAGCTGGTTCCAGAGGTGTGCTGTATTTTTTGTGCGACAGCCAATCCGGTAGAAGTGATTCTCGCCGAGACGGAACAGGGTCGCGCAGTCCTGGGGGTAGTGGACGGGGTTCGCGCCACTGACATTGAAGATGATGAAGGCATTGTGTGGCGCAAGGGCTTGTTACGACAGATCGGCTACAAATTGTGAGTTGCCGCGCGGGTACGCGTGAGCGGTGCCCGCAGGGGTAACAGCATCAGGACGATGCTGTCGGCAGGTTTGCACCGAGAGCATCGCCTTTCAGATGTTGCCCCTTTGATTGGACGTGTCGTCAAACACCAGGCCCCATCAACGGCTCAGTACCTGAACTCGACCCCCACGTACGCGCCAATCCCGTCCCCCGGCCAGAACGACGCAGTATCCTGCCCGCGCGCGTTGTACACCGGCGTCACCGCCGTCACGTACGCCTTGTTCGCCAGGTTCTTCAGGTCCAGCGACACCTTCCAGTTGCCCTTCGGCGCCTCATACCCCAGGTTCGCTCCCCAGATGGTGTACGACGGCGCATACAGGGTATTGGCATAGTCCACTGCCGTACGCGAGGCTGACTGTACGTTGACGCCGGTGTACCAGCCGCTGTGGTCCTGGTACTGCAGTTCACCCTGGTAGATGTGCTTGGGCACGCCCGGCAACTGGTTGTCGCCGAAGGTGTCGTCATGCCGGTAGTAGAAGTCGTTGTAGGTGTACACCTGGCGCCAGCGGACCAGGTCGCCCTGAGGGTTTTCCCAAAGGCGGGTGTTGAGGCCGGCTTCGACACCCTGATGGATGGTTGGTGAGGCGTTGAAGGCGCCGGTGACCGCTGCCGACGATGACGTGGCGGGGATGATCTGCACGTTCAGCAGCTCGTCGTGGATCCACGAGCGGTACAGGGCCAGGCTGCCATCGAAGATGCCGTGCGAGCCCTTGATACCGACCTCGAAGGTGTTGGCCTTCTGCTCCACCAACGGGCGGATGTAAGGCAGGGTCGGGCCGGAGCCCGAGTACTCCCAGGAAGCAGGCGGGTCGATGCTGCGGCTGAAGTTGGTGAATACCTGCAGGTTCGGGCTGAACTCGTAGCGCAGGCCGATGCGCGGGGCGACGCTCCAGTTGTCGTAGTCCACGTGCTGCGGGAAGTTGGTGGTGTTGGGGTTCACCGCGTGGTCGATGTTGATCTTGCGCCGCACGTTGATGAACGACACGCCGCTGGTGAGCCAGAGGTTGTCGACCAGGTTGAGGTCGTTGCCCAGGGCGATCACCCGGTCGAACGAGTCCTTGTAGTTGACCTGCTTGAGCGACACCTTGTCGTCGTTGGCCGAGTTCACCCCGCCACGCAGGTGCTGGGTGGAGGTGACGGCGATGTTGCTGCGGCTTTCGTGGCCGAACAGGTAGTCGACCCGGTCATAGCCCAGCAACAGGCCGAGGTCGTGCCAGTCCCAGTAACTGGGATTGCTCGGGCTGCGTGGGCTGTTGGTATGGCGATAGTCGTGATACGACAGGCCGAAGGTCAGCCGTGCATCGTCGTCAAAGGTATAAGTGGTCTTGCTGCCCACCCAGATGCTGCCCGGGCGGCGCGCACCGGCACCGCTGCTCTCGGCGGTGGCGCTGGCGCGGCGCGGGTGGTGCAGTGCGGCGTTGAGGGTGGTGGCGCTGGGGTCGTTGTGGGTTTCATCGCGGTAGCGCAGCAGCAGGCGGGTTTCCAGCTTGGGGCTGAAGCGGTAGCCGGCATTGGCAACGATGCCCGAACTCTTCGACAGGCTGTAGTCGCGATAACCCTCGTTGCGGTAGTTGTCGGCTTGCAGGTAGTAGTCCAGGTCGCCCTCGACCCCACCGTAGCTGATGCTCTGTTTCTGGTAGTGGTAGCTGCCGGCTTCGGCGCGCACGCGCAGGCCAGGGGCGCTGTAGCCGCTGTGGTTGACGAAGTTGACCGCGCCACCGAGGGTCAGCGCGCCATACTGGAAGGCATTGGCGCCGCGCAGGATCTCGGTGTAGTTCACGCCGCTGGCGTTGAGGAATTCGTAGGGTGTGCCGCCAGGGCCGGTCAGCGGCAGGCCGTCGAACAGGAACTTGATGCCTTCACGGAAGTAGCCGGGCGAGGTGTTGGCACCGGAGCCGCGGATCGAGATCTTCGCCGCGTCGTTGCCGCCGGTGGACTGCACGAATACGCCGGGCTGGTAGCCAAGGGTGTCCTGCAGGGTGGCAGTGCGGCCCTTGGCGACCTCTTCACTGTCGACCACGCTGGTGCCGCCGGGCACCTCGGCCAAGGCGCTGGCGGCCTGTTGCACTTCGGATTGCTTGGCGGCCTGCACGGTTACCGTGCCGAGGGTCTGGTCAGCGGCCAGTACCGTGACCGGGGCCAGCAGGGCCGTGGCCGCGGTGGCCAGGGCGGCGTGGCGGATGGCCAGGCGCAGTGGGTGGGGTTGAATCGCACGCATCGTTGAATTCCTTGAAAGTCATCGTAGATCCTCGGCGTTCTATGGGAATAGTCAGGCCTGTCGGAATGGGTGAGAGCATTTTCTGTGCCAGCTGGTGAAAGGCCGGAAGTTTGGGGGTATGGCCAAAGTTTTAGTGTGAAGTGCTGAATAAAAAAGCAAATTTTGTTGCGCCCCTGTTGTTTGCGGAACAGTGCAGGTTATATACAAATATCCGAATGCTATGGCGCAACCTGGGGGAGCGGCTTTAGCCGCGAACACCGGCGCAGCCGGTGCCATGCAACGCGTTGGATTCTTCGCGGCTAAAGCCGCTCCCACAGGGGACGCGGATTGATTGCAATTTCAGTTATTTACGCGACAGCGCAGCCCACAGGGTTGGATGTTGTCAGCGCAACAGGGATGAAACAGTTTGTATGGTTAATGCGTCAGGCCGTTTGAACTAACCTCAATGAATGCGCAGTGTTAGCGCTGGCACGACAACTGCAATAGCCCTTTATGTAGCCGTCTATATAAAGGGCCCCTTGTGCAGCTGAATTGCCGATTATTCAATACATGCCTGGTGGCCAGTGCGCTGTTAGTTGCCGCCTGCCCACCCGCCACGTCCGCGCAGAGCCAGGCGCCGCTCAAGGGCGAAGCGCTCAGCGAAGTGAACGGCGTGATGCGCTACCCGGTCAGCGATTTCGTCGAGCAGCAGCCCGGCAAGCGCGGTGGCACCCTGCGCGTGTCGGCAGCGACCGACGCCGGCAGCTTCGATATCCACGCGCTGTCCAATGGCAACATGCAGTGGATGGGCCGCATCCTGTTCGATTGCCTGGTGTACCAGGCCGAGGACGGCACCCTCACGCCGTGGCTGGCGAAAAGCTGGGACATCAGCGCCGACGGCCTGACCTACACCTTCCACCTGCGCGACGACGTCACGTTCAGCGATGGCGAGCACTTCAACGCCGAGGCCGTGCGGGTCAACCTCGAACACATGCGTGACCCGACGACCAAGTCGCCACTGGCCGCCGCCTATATCGCGCCATACCTGCAGGGACGGGTGGTGGACGAATACACCTTCGAGGCGACCCTGCGTGCGCCCTATGCGCCGTTTCTGGATGTGCTGTCGCAGGCCTGGCTGGGGATGATCTCGCCGCGGCAGATCCTCGAAGCGCCGAAGACCATCGCCAGTCAGCCCATCGGCACCGGGCCTTTCGTGCTGACCGGCTGGGTGCGCGACCAGCGTGCCAGCTTTGTCCGTCGCCCGGGATACGACTGGGCGCCGCCAGCGATCAACCACCAGGGCGAGGCGTATCTGGACGGCATCGAGTTGAGCTACGTGTCTGAAGCGATGATCCGCTACACCTCGCTGGAAGCCGCCGACAACGACATGGCCCTGGACGCACCGGCGCAGAATGCCGCAGCGATCCGCGCCAACCCGCAGCTGACCCTGCGCAACCGCATTCGCAAGGGCAACCCGTCGCGTAGCATCACCTTCAATGTCGAGCGTGTGCCGTTCGATGACGTGCGGGTGCGTCAGGCCGTGGCCAAGGCCATAGACCGTGATGGCCTGGCGTGGATCTCCGGCTTCGGCGAGTACCTGGCCAAGGGGGATTTCCTGGCCGTGAATACGCCCGGCTATGACCCGGTGGCCCGCGATGCCTTGGCCTTCGACCCGGCCGAAGCCGGGCGCCTGCTCGACGCTGCCGGCTGGACCGGCCGTGACACCGAAGGCTATCGCACCCGTGGTGGCCAGCGCCTCGGGGCGACCTTGCTGACCTATGACAACCCGGCGTTCCCGGCCAATGTCTCGGTGGCAGCCCAGGCGGACCTGCGCAAGGTCGGCTTCGACCTGCGCATCGAGTTGCTGCCGCTCAGCAAGGTCATGGAGCTGCGTTACCGCGGTGACTTCGACGCCATCGGCGGCGGCTATTGGCACACCAACACGGCCGATGGCCTGTTCATCCTCTACCACAGTCAATCCATCCCCAGCGCACGAATGATCGGCCAGAACGTCGGCCACTTCCGTGACGCCACCCTCGACCGGTTGCTTGGCGACGCCCGGCGCAGCACCGACCCGACGCACCGCCGCGAACTGTATCGCCAGGCCCAGCAACGCCTGGGCGAGACCGTGCCGGCCGTGCCTTCGGTGGAAAGCCAGATGCTGCTGGCCTACCGCAACGCAATCGGCGGCGTGCTGTTCGATGGTTCGCACAATGTTCCCCTGTTCACCAGCGTATGGCTGGCAAAGGAGCAACCATGAAGCTGCTGTCGATCTTGCTGCGCCGCCTGCGTGACGGTGTGATAGTGCTCTGGGCGGCGGCCAGCCTGACTTTCCTCGGAATGCAGCACAGTGGTGGCGACACCGCCCTGGCGATCCTCGGCGGCCCGGATGCCATGCCGAGCGAAGCGCTGCTGGCCCAGGTGCGTGCCGAGTACGGCCTTGATCAACCGCTGTGGGTGCAGTACGGCCACTACCTGGCGCGCCTGGCCAAGGGCGACCTGGGCGAGTCGTACCGGTTGCGCATACCGGTCAGCCAGGCGATTGGCGAGCAGGCTGCCGCGACCCTGGCTTTGGCCAGCAGCGCGGCGGTGCTGGCAGTGCTGCTGGCGGTAGCCTCGGCGCTGCTCACCGCCAACCGTGGGCGGCGCTTGCGGGCGGTGGTGTCGGGCATCGAGCTGTTGCTGTCATCGGCGCCCAACTTCGTGATCGGCACGCTGCTGCTGTTGGCCTTCGCGTTCTACTTCCATTGGTTGCCGCCGTCCGGGTCCAGCGGTTGGCGCTCGCTGGTACTCCCGAGCCTGGCCCTGGCGCTGCCGATCGCGGCGGTGCTTGCCCAGGTGTTGCGCCAGGCGCTGGAGCAGGTGCTGGAACAACCCTTCATCACCCAGGCCCGTGCCCGTGGCATGGGCGATATCGCTGTGCGTCTGCGCCATGCCCTGCGTCATGCCCTGGTGCCGCTGGTGACCCTGGCCGGCTACGTGTTCGCCAGCCTGCTCGGCGGTGCCGTGGTGCTGGAACTGCTGTTCGGCCGCCAAGGCATTGGCCGTTTGATGCTCGACGCTACCGCCACCAAGGACGTGCCACTGGTGCTCGGCGTCACCCTGCTGGCGGCAGCGATCTACGTGCTGGTCAACCTGCTGGTGGACCTGGCGACCCAGGCCATCGACCCGCGCACCGCACGCTCCTGAATTCACCTGAAAGGAACCATCATGAGTCAAACCACGATTACCGATGCCGAGCTGGACGCGCGTTTTGCGCCGATCTACGCGCGTATCGCCGAAGGCGCGGTGGCCCGCGAGCAGCAGCGCACCCTGGCCCATGAGCCGGTGGCCTGGCTACGCGAAGCCCGTTTCGGTGCCCTGCGCGTGCCGCGCAGCCACGGTGGCTCAGGCGCAACCTTGCCGCAGTTGCTGCGCCAACTGGTGCGTCTGGGGCAGGCCGACTCCAACCTGCCGCAGATTTTCCGCGCCCACTTCGGCTTCGTCGAAGGGCGGCTGTCGTCCGGCGACGCCGCCTCCCAGGACTACTGGTTCGCCCGCGTGGTCGCCGGTGAACTGTGGGGCGCGGCCATGGCCGAACGCACCGACAGTACCGGCAATTCCGTGCAGTTGAGCGAAGACGAGGGCGGTTACCGCCTGGACGGCGAAAAGTACTACTGCACGGGCACGTTGTACGCCGATTGGGTGGCGGCAGTGGCCAACCATGGCGACGACTTTGTCAGCCTCGTGGTGCCGACCGGTGCGCCGGGCGTGGAGCGGGTCGATGACTGGGACGGCTTCGGCCAGCGCCTGACCGGCAGTGGCACCACCCGTTTCACCCGGGTCAGCGTGCAGCCGCAGCACCTGCTGCGCCGTTTTGCCAAGGGCGAGTTGCGCGCCGAATCCTACCTCACCGCGTTCTACCAGGCGGTGCACCTGGCCACCCTGGCGGGCATCGGCCGTGCAGTGCTGGCCGATGCCGTAGCGTTCGTCCAGGGCCGCACCCGTGCCTTTGGTGTGCCGGGGCAGTCGCAGCCGGCCGCAGACCCGCGGGTGCAAGCGGTTATCGGTCGCCTGTCGAGCCTGGCCTTCGCCGCTGATGCGCAAGTCACCGCCGTGGGCCAGAGCCTGCAGGCGGTGCACGAAGCCGGGCAGCAGGGTGAGGTGGCCGAGCAGCTTTACACCGACGCCGAGATCCACGCCTTTCAGGCGCAGCAGATCGTCCTGCCGCAAGTGCTGGAAGCGAGCACCTTGCTGTTCGAAGTCGGCGGCGCATCGGCCACCAGCAATGCCCGGCGCCTCGACCGCCATTGGCGCAATGCCCGGACCCTGGCTTCGCACAACCCGGCGATCTACCGCGAGCAGGCGTTGGGCAACTACTACCTCAATGGCATCAGCCCGGCCCAGGCCTGGCGCGCCCTTCACGCCAGCGCCAGCGAAGGGCAGGGCAGCGGCGACGAAGCCAGTGCAGTCTGATCAGGAGAACCGCCATGACCACGAAACAGATGAGCCTGGGCATGAACATCCTCGGCTTCGGCTCGCATTCCGGCGCCTGGCGCCAGGGTGAGGCGGCAATCGACGCCTATATCGACGTCAACTATTACCGCGATATCGCGCGTATTTCCGAGCGCGGCTGCCTGGATGCGATCTTCCTTGCCGATGGCCCGGCGTTGCCGCCGGATGTGTCCGCCCAGCCGGGCGGGCGCCTGGAGCCGACCGTGCTGCTCACCGCAGTGGCGGCCGCCACCGAGCGCATCGGCGTGATCGCGACCTGCTCCAGCACCTACAACGAACCCTTCAACCTGGCCCGGCGAATCGCCTCACTGGACCATATCAGCGGCGGCCGAGCGGCCTGGAATGTGGTGACCAATGCCGGTGATGCGGCAGCACAGAACTTCGGCCTGGCGGGTGCGCCGCTGCATATGGACCGTTACGGACGGGCCGAGGAATTCGTCGACGTGACCCTGAAACTTTGGGACAGCTGGGAGGAGGACGCGATCATCGGTGACCGCAGCACCGGCCGTTTTGCCGACCCGGCCAAGGTCCACACCCTGGATTTCAAGGGCAAGCACTTTCAGGTCAAGGGGCCGCTGAACCTGCCGCGTTCGCCGCAGGGCAGGCCGGTACTGGTGCAGGCCGGCTCTTCCGAAGGTGGCAAGGCACTCGGTTCACGCTATGCCGATGCGATCTTCACCACTCAGACCACCCTGGCCGACGGGCAGGCGTTCTATCGGGAAATGAAGGCGCGGGCCAAAGCCTGGGGCCGTGACCCGCAGCACCTGAAGATCATGCCCGGCCTGTCGACCGTGATCGGCAGCACCGAGGCCGAGGCCCATGCACGCTTCGACGAACTCAATGCCTGGCATGGCGAGCACGGCCTGTTGCAGCAGGTGGCGGGGCGTATCGGCATCGATGCCAGCGAGCTGGACCCGGATGCGCCATTGCCATGGGAACGGATTGGCGCGGTGGCGGATTTCGAGCGCGGGTCGCATGGTTTTCTGGAGGCTCAGTTGAACCTGGCGCGCAGTGAGAACCTGACCATTCGCCAGCTGTCGCGGCGGATTCTGGTCGGGCACCGGTTGGCCGTCGGTACCCCGGAACAGGTTGCCGATACCTTGGCCGAGTGGTTTCTGGCAGGGGCGGGGGATGGTTTCAACATCATGCCCGACATGTTCCCGTCAGGTGCTCGGGTGTTCGTCGAAGAGGTGGTACCGCTGCTGCAGAAGCGCGGGTTGTTCCGCACCGAATACACCGGCACCACCTTGCGCGATCACCTGGGATTGCCGAAAGCAGCGAACCAGTTTGCACAAGCCCGGCGCGAGACCGCACGGGCTGTCTGAGGGCTGCCGCCCAGACATCAACGCATCATCCAAGGACTCGATACCATGCGCTACCGCCCACTCGGCCACACCAACCTGCAAGTCAGCCTGCTGAGCCTCGGCACCATGACCTGGGGGCACCAGAACAGCGAACAGGATGCTCACCAGCAACTGGACGCTGCCCTTGCTGCAGGCATCAACTTCATCGACACCGCCGAGATGTACCCCACGCCCACCCGTGCTGAAACCTGGACCACCACCGAGCGCTACATCGGCACCTGGCTCGCCGCCCGCGGCAACCGCGACAAAGTCCTGCTGGCCAGCAAGATCGCCGGCCCGGCCCGCGACCCCGGTGGCCAGGCGCACATCCGCGATGGCCTGTCGCACCACGACCGCAAGAACATCGTCGCTGCCCTGGAGGGCAGCCTGCGTCGCTTGCAGACCGACTACCTGGACCTCTACCAACTGCATTGGCCCGATCGCACCAGCAACTTCTTCGGCATCCGTGAATACCCCTACGTCGACGACCATCCGCAAACGGCAGCCATCGAAGAAACCCTTGCGGTGCTGGACGAGCAGGTCAAGGCCGGCAAGGTGCGCCATATCGGTGTGTCCAACGAAACACCGTGGGGGGTGGCGCAATTCCTGCGGCACAGCGAGGACAAGGGCCTGGCGCGGATTGCCAGCATCCAGAACCCGTACAGCCTGCTCAATCGCTTGTACGAGAACGGTCTGTCGGAGTTCAGCCATCGTGAGGGGATCAGCCTGCTGGCCTATTCGCCGCTGGCGTTCGGAGCGTTGACCGGCAAGTACCTGAACGGGGCGCGGCCGGAAGGTTCGCGATTGTCGTCGGTGTATCGCACGTTCAATCGCTACGGCAGCGAAGAGGCCAACAGCGCGATTGCCGGTTATGTGCAGATTGCACGGGAGCATGGACTGACACCGGCACAACTGGCTCTGGCGTTCGTCATACACCAGCCGTTCGTGGCCAGTGCGATCACCGGGCAGACCACCTTGTTGCAGTTGCAGGAGAACCTGAGCGCACTGGATGTGCAATTGAGCGATGAAGTGCTGGCCGAGATCCAGGCCGTGCACCGCCGTATTCCCAACCCGGCCCCGTAGCCCACATGGCAAGGGCTTCGCCCTTGTTCGCGGCTGAAGCCGCTCCCACAGGGACCGCACGGATTCAGCCTTTGCGGTGATCCTGTGGGAGCGGCTTCAGCCGCGAAGAGGCCGGTACAGGCGACACAAGAAGGACAGACATGAACGCAATCGTATCCATACCAGACACAGTGACCAGCAGGTGGCAGATTCGCCCAGGCCTGACGCTGGCCTGGATCATATTGGGCCTGATACTGCTGGCAGTAACCTTCCCCGACTGGCTCTCGCCAACCGACCCGTTGGCCGCCGACGCCCGCCTGGCTTACCACCCGCCAGGCCCCGCCTTCTGGCTGGGCAGCGACGAGAACGGCCGCGACGTCCTCAGCCGGCTGATCCATGGCGCCCGCCCATCGCTCTACATCGGCCTGGCCGCCACCCTGGTCGGGCTCGGCCTGGGCACGCTGCTCGGCTTGCTCGCCGGCCTCGCTCCGGCCTGGCTGGACAACCTGCTGATGCGCGCCGTCGATGTGCTGCTGGCCTTCCCGGACCTGTTACTGGCGCTGGTGATCATCACCCTGTTCGGCCAAGGCACCAGCAACCTGATCCTCGCCGTCGGCATCGCCTCGGTGCCGCGCTATGCCCGCCTGGTGCGTGCCCAGGCCCTGACCATCCGGCGTGCCAGCTTCGTCGAGGCAGCCGTCACGCTGGGCCGCAGGCCTTTGGCAGTGGTGTTCTGGCATGTGCTGCCCAACGCCGTGCAACCCGTGCTGATCCTGGCCTGCATCGGCCTGGGTGGCGCCATCACCGCCGCCGCCGCACTGAGCTTCCTCGGCTTCGGCGCACCACCTCCCGCGCCGGAGTGGGGCGCGATGATGGCAGTGGCGCGCAATTTCATGGCCAACGCGCCCTGGCTGATGGCCTGGCCTGCGCTGGCGATCACCCTGACTGTCATTTCCATCACCGTCATCGGCCGCGACTGGCTGCGCCGTAGCGAGGGCAGAAACCCATGAGCATCTTCGAAAAGCACCCGGCACCCTTGGTGGATATCCGCGACTTGCGCGTGAGCTTCAACGGTGTGCCGGTGGTGCACGGCGTCGACTTGCAACTGCATGCCGGGCAGTGCCTGGCGCTGGTAGGCGAATCGGGCTCGGGCAAGAGCGTGACGGCGCGTACCCTGGTTGGCCTCACCGGGGTGGGTGCCCGCGTGCAGGCCCAGCGCCTGGCCTTTGCCGGGCAGGACTTGCGCCAGGTCGACGAAACGGGTTGGCAGCGCTTGCGCGGTGGGCGTATCGGCTTTGTCATGCAGGATGCACTGGGTTCGCTCGATCCGCTGCGGCGCGTCGGCGCCGAGATCGAAGAGCCGCTGCTGTTGCACACTGACCTGTCTGCTGAACCGCGGCGCTTGCGGGTGCTCGAACTGCTGCGCCAGGTCGGCGTACCTGAACCCGAAGTCCGCGCCCGACAATACCCATGGCAACTGTCCGGCGGCCTGCGGCAGCGCGCCCTGATCGCCTCGGCCATCGCCTGTCAGCCGCGCCTGTTGATCGCTGACGAGCCCACCACGGCGCTGGACGCCACGGTGCAGGCGCAGATTCTCGACCTGCTGGAGCAACTGCGCGAGCGCGACAACAGCCTGTTGATGGTCAGCCATGACCTGGCCGTGGTCGCGCGCCTGGCCGACCGGGTGGCGGTGATGCGCCATGGGGTGGTGGTGGAGCAGGGCAGTGTCGAACAGATCCTGCAGGACCCGCAGGCCCCCTACACCCAGCGCCTGCTGAGCGCGGCTCGGGCGGTGCATTTCAAACGTCCGGCGGCGCCGGCCCTGGCACTGGTGGAGGATGGCGTGGACGAACAACCCGTGGTGCTGGAGGCACGCGGCCTGAGCAAGGCCTTTGTCGGGCCGGACGGGCGGATGCGCCAGGTGCTGAACGACGTGTCCCTGCAGTTGCGCGCCGGGCAAACCCTGGGCGTGGTGGGCGAGTCCGGCTCCGGCAAGAGCACGCTGGGGCGCATCCTGCTGGGGCTGGAGCGGCCGGAGCAAGGCAGCCTGCAACTGGCCGGGCAGGACTGGCTTGCGTTGTCTGCCGCGCAGCGGCGCCAGGCACGGCAGGGGATCCAGGTGGTGTTTCAGGACCCGCTGGCTTCGTTCGACCCACGCTACACCGTGTTGCGGGTATTGGCCGAGGCGCTGGCGCATGCAGGTGTACCGCGTGCGCTGCAGCGCACCGAGGCGGCGGCGTTGCTGGAGCGGGTGCAGTTGCCGGTGGGGTTGCTCGATCGTCGCCCGCTGGAGTTGTCGGGCGGGCAGCGGCAGCGCATCGCGATTGCCCGGGCGCTGGCCATGAAGCCCAGGGTGCTGGTGCTGGATGAACCGGTATCGGCGCTGGATGTGTCGGTGCAGGCGCGCATCCTCGCATTGCTGGCCGAGCTCAAGGCGGAGTTGAACCTGGCTTGCCTGTTCATCTCCCACGACCTTGGGGTGGTGGAGCAGGTCAGTGACCAGGTGTTGGTGATGCAAGGGGGAAGGGTGGTGGAACAAGGGGCGGCAGCCCGGGTGCTTGGCCAGCCGCGTCATGCCTATACCCGTGCCTTGCTCGATGCCGTGCCTCATCTTCCGGCGGCGCGGCCAAGCTGGTTTACGCGGATTGCGGTGTAAACCCGTGCCAGCCCTGACGCGGGCAAGGCCGCTCTTGTAGAACTGCACATGACTCATTAAATGTGCAGGGACACTGTGGGAGCGGCTTTAGCCGCGAACACCGGCGCAGCCGGTGCCATGCACCGTGTTGGATTCTTCGCGGCTAAAGCCGCTCCCACAGGATCACTACAGGCTTCAAGGCTGTGGGAGCGGGCTTGCCCGCGAAGTGGCAGGAACAGCCAATCGGGAAATCTCAGGAGAGGCATCGACGATCACAAACAAAACACAGTTCACTGTCGCCCCACCAACACCCCCCGGACACTTTGCCCCCGCAACAGCACCTCACCCTCGGCAAACCCCAGCAAAATCAATCCCTTGAACCCGGCACAACTCCTGCAACAGGCCTATCGAAGCCCAGTCCCCGCAGGAGCGCCCTTGAACACACCCATCCTCCCCCTGATCCCGCTCTGCACCGCACTGGCCTTGCTCGGCTGCGAAAAAACCGAACAGCACGCCGCCGCGCAAAGCACCACGCCACAGCAGGGCGGCACCCTGGTCTACGCCACCGACCGCGAGCCCACCTGCCTCGACCCGCATGTGGCTGGCGACATGCCGCAGGTGTTCGTTGCCCAGCAGTACCTCGATTCGCTGGTGTCGATGGACAGCAACGGCCAGATCGGTCCCTGGCTGGCGACAAGCTGGGAGGTTTCGCCAGATGGCCTGCGCTACACCTTCCACCTGCGCCGCGACGTGCAATTCACCGACGGCACACCGTTCAATGCCGAAGCGGTCAAGGCCAACCTCGACCACATGGCCAACCCCAAGACCCAGTCCAGTACCGCTGGTGGCTATATCCGCCAATACCGCGGCACCAAGGTGCTCGACACCTACACTGCCGAAGTCACCCTGGCGACGCCCTATGCGGCCTTCCTCGAAGTGTTGGCCCAGGGCTTTCTCGGCATCCAGTCGCCCACCGCACTGCAACGCAGCCGTGACCAGAACTGCGAAAGCCCGGTCGGCAGCGGGCCGTTCAAGGTGGTGCGCTGGGACCGGCAGAACCAGGTGGAACTGGTGCGCAACCCGGCCTACAACTGGGCGCCACCGACCGCTCGGCACCAGGGCCCTGCGTACCTTGATCGCATCGTCTGGAAGTTCATCCAGGAGCCGTCGGTGCGCTTCGCCTCGCTGCAGGCCGGTGAGGTCGATGTGATCGAAGCGTTGCCACCAGAATCGCACGAAGCAGCACGGCGCAACCCGGACGTGGAACTGATCATTGCCCAGCGCCCGGGGAACCCCACCAACGGCACCTTCAACCTGCGCCGCGCACCGTTCGACGACATCCGTGTGCGCGAGGCCTTCGTTCGCAGCGCCGATGTCGAGGGGGCGCTGAAAAGTGTGTACTTCGGCGAGTTCCCCCGCGCCGGTGGCCCGTTGAGCTTGGCCACGCCGTTCTACAGCGGTGACTTCGAGCGCGGCCAGGACTATGACCCGGCCCGCGCTGCCAGGCTGCTCGACGAGGCTGGCTGGACCGGCCGCGACAGCGAAGGCTACCGCACCAGGAACGGCCAGCGGCTGCGCGCCGTCGTGCTGATCGGTGCGCGCACACCGCCGTCGGAGCTGACCCTGTGGGAACAGGTGCAGGCAACTACCCGCCAGGCAGGCCTTGAGCTGGTGCTGGACCAGATGAGCGATGCCCAGGTCACCGCGCGCCAGGCCGCCTGGGACTATGACATCCGCATCGGCTACTGGAACACCAACACCCCCGATGTGCTACGCATCATCTTCACCACCGCCTTCGTGCAGCCGGCCGGGGTTGGCGGTTACCACCAGAACTCCTCCGGCTATGCCGACCCCGGTTTTGACGCGCTGCTCGACAGTGCGCTGGCCACCCAGGATGCGGACCTGCGCCGCCAGCGCTACTTCCAGGCGCAGCAACAGGCTGCCGCGCAGTACCTGCAACTCACCACCTACCCGCAAAGCACGCGCCTGGGCATCTACAAGACCGCCCATGGCGTGCGCCTGGAGCCTTCGCTGGCGGTGACCTACCTCTATGACGCATGGGTGAACAAATGACTACGACGACACTCGCAGTGACCGACCCGCGCCGCGAACGCCTGGCCGCCCTGGGCCGGCGCGCCGTCATCCGCCTGGCCGGCGGCGTGCTGGTGCTGTGGGCGGTGGCGACCCTGACGTTCTTCGCACTCCGGCTGATGCCGGGTGACCCGGTGCTGGCGATCCTCGGTGGCCCCAGCGGCAACCCCACGCCCGAAGCGATTGAAGCCGCGCGCGTGGAGTATGGCCTCGACAAGCCGTTGGCCGTGCAGTACGTGTTCTACCTGGGACGCCTGCTGCAAGGTGATCTGGGGGTGTCCTACTCGCAGCACCTGCCGGTTACCCGGGTGCTGGCCGAGCAGGGCGGGGCGACCTTGGAACTGACCATCGCCGCCCTGCTGCTGGCCTGGGTGTTGGTGCTGCTGCTGACAGTGGTCACCGCCGGGCGCGGCAGGCTGGTCGGCGGCATCGCCTCGCTGGCAGAAACCCTCAGCGCGGCACTGCCGCACTTCTGGCTCGGCGTGGTGCTGCTGGCGGTATTCGCCTTCGGCCTGCGCTGGTTCCCGCCGGCCGGTAGTGACAGTTTCGCCAGCCTGATACTCCCGGCGTTATCCCTGGCAATTCCGCTGGCCGGCTTCATCGCCCAGGTCACCCGCGAGTCGCTGGAACTCACCCTCGATCAACCCTTCATCCTGACCGCCCGTACACGCGGCCTCAGTGACCTGGCCGTGCGCTTTCGGCACGCCTTGCGCCATGCCTTGCTGCCAGGTGTGTCGCTGTCGGGCTGGGCCATCGGCGCACTGATCAGTGGTGCGGTGGTGTGCGAGGTGATCTTTTCCCGCAAGGGGGTGGGGCGCCAGCTGTACCAGGCAGTGCAGGCCCAGGACCTGCCCTTGGTGATCGGTATAAGCCTGGTCGTTGCGGCTGGCTATGTGCTGGCGAACATTCTGGTCGACCTGCTGTACCAGTGGATCGACCCTCGGCAGCAGGAGGCTGCAGCATGACAGACCTGACCCATGATCAAGCCCTTGCGCCGTTGCGCCGGCAGCGCCATCTGAAACTGCCGCCGCTGGGCGCAAGCCTGGCGATCCTGTTCCTGTTCGCATTGCTTCTGGCCGCGTTGGCGCCGGGGCTGTTCACTCGCATCGACCCATTGGCCATCGTACCGCGGCAAGCGTTTCAGCCGCCCGGTTGGGCGCACTGGCTGGGCACCGACCAGTCAGGGCGCGACATCTTTGCGCGGATCATCCACGGCGCACGGCAGAGCCTGCTGATCGGCCTCGCGGCGACGGCCATTTCCATGGTCATCGCCATCGCCCTCGGCCTGCTTGGTGGCCTTGGCGGCGCACGCGTGGACCGTGCGGTCGGCTGGTTGCTGGAAGTGCTGTTCGCCTTCCCCAGCCTGGTGCTGGCGCTGCTGTTCGTGGCGGTATTCGGCAGCGGCGTCGGCCCGTTGATAGTCGCCACCGGGCTGGGCGGTGCGCCGGGGTACGCGCGCATGGTCCGTGGCCAGGTGCTGGCGGTACGCAACGCCGGCTACATCGAAGCGGCGCGGGCGCTGGGGCACCCGACTGCGCGCATCGTGCTGCGCCAGTTGTTGCCCAATGCCATGCGGCCATTGGTGGTGACGCTGACCATGGGCGTTGGCCAGGCCATCGTCTGGGCCTCGGCGCTGAGCTTCCTCGGCCTGGGCGCGCGGCCACCGGCGCCGGAGTGGGGGACGATGTTGTCCATGGGGCGTGACTTCATCGCCAATGCCTGGTGGCTCACCTTCTTCCCTGGCCTGTTCATCGTCCTCACCACCCTGGCGACCACCGTGACCGGCCGCTACATCCAACAACGTCTGGAGGGGCGCCTGCCATGAGCGACAAGACCTTGACCGTCGAAGGACTGAACGTGGCCTTTGATGACGGCAGCGTGGTCCGTGATTTGTCTTTCACCTTGCCGCCGGGCCGATGCGTGGCCTTGGTTGGTGAGTCCGGCTCGGGCAAGAGCGTCAGTGCCCGCTGCCTGGTCGGCCTGGCCGGCGCGCGAGCGAAAGTGAGCGCCCGTCGCCTGAGTTTCGCCGGCCATGACCTGCTCGACCTCAGCGAGCGGCAGTGGCGGGCGGTGCGTGGCAAGGACATCGGCTTCGTGCTGCAGGATGCGCTGGTGTCGCTGGACCCGTTGCGGCCTGTGGGCAAGGAAATTCTCGAAGTGCTGCAGACCCACGGATACGGTGACCGCCACACCCGTACTGCACGTGTGCATGAGTTGCTCGAGCGAGTAGGCGTGCCGGATGTCGAGCTGCGTGCTCGCCAGCGTCCGGGGCAGTTGTCTGGCGGCCTGCGCCAGCGTGCACTGATCGCCAGTGCCCTGGCCCTGGACCCCGCGCTGGTGATCGCCGATGAGCCGACCACGGCACTGGATGCCACCGTGCAGGCGCAGATTCTCGAAGTGTTCCAGCAGATCAAGGCCCGTGGTGCCTCGCTGCTGATCATCAGCCACGACCTGGCAGTGGTCGCGCAATTGGCCGACGAGGTGGTGGTGCTGCGCCATGGCGAAGTGGTGGAGCAGGGGCCTATGCAGCAGGTGCTGCGCCAGCCGCGCCACCCCTACACCCGGGCCTTGCTGGCGGCAGTGCCGGCCGAGCACCCGCGCGGTAGCCGGCTGTCACCCGAGCGGGTTGGCGTGCGCATCGAACCGCGGGCACGCTCGCACGGTGACGTGCTGTTCGAAGGCCGTGGTCTGGGCAAGCGCTACCTCGGCCCCGACGGGCTGGTGCGGCAGGTGGTACAGGGTGTCGATTTCACCCTGCGTGCCGGGCGCACCCTGGGCATTGTCGGTGAGTCCGGCTCGGGCAAGACCACCGTGGCACGCATCGCCCTCGGCCTGCTGCAGCCCGACGAGGGTGAGGTGCTTTATCGCGGGCAACCCTGGAACCGCCCGGCCAACGTTGTGAGCGAGGCCGTGCGCCGGCCGTTGCGTGGCGAGATCAGCGTGATCTACCAGGACCCGCTGGGCTCGTTCGACCCGCGCTGGAGCGTGGCGCAGATTCTTGATGACGCGTTGCAGGTAGCCGGTATCGAGGCACCCGCCAGACCCGCACGCATCGCTGTGCTGCTCGACCAGGTGCGCCTGCCGGCAGCGCTTGCCCAGCGCCGACCGTTGCAACTGTCGGGTGGCCAGCGCCAGCGGGTGGCAATCGCCCGGGCCATCGCCAGCGAGCCCAAGGTGATCATCTGCGACGAGCCGGTCTCGGCCCTGGACGTGTCGGTGCAAGCCCAGGTGCTCGACCTGCTGGCCGACCTGCAGGACGAACTGGGCCTGGCCTACCTGTTCATCTCCCATGACCTGGGGGTGATCCGCCATGTCAGCGACGACGTGCTGGTGATGCGCCATGGTCAGGTGGTGGAACAGGCACCGGTCGAACAGTTGTTCGATAACCCGGCCCACGCATACACCCGGCGATTGCTCGGCGCGGTGCCGCGCCTGCCCGGTAGCGGCGCCGAACTGGTGGTGCCGCCGCTGGACCTGGTGCACGAGGCGTTCGACCTGTTCGACGAAACCCGCCTGTGGAAGATCGCGATTTGAAGCTGAACTGAGACGTCAAGCCCTGCGCGGCTCCCCAGGGATCGCGCCAGCCTCAAGACATTGGCAAGACAGCTGCTCCCACAAGGCTCGGGTCGCTTAAACGAAAGATGCACTTAAAGGACTGAACCATGACCACATTTCAACGTTTCCCAACCCTGGCTCCGGCCACCAGCGTCGCGGAGCTGAAGGCCCGCATCGTGGCCTTGTTGCCCGCAATCGGCGAAGGTGCCGCGCAGCGCGAGCGCGAACGCCAGCTGCCCCATGAGGCCATTGCCCAGCTTGCGGCAGCCGGGCTTTACACCGTGCGTATCCCTGAGCAGTACGGTGGCCCCGGCGGCACTGTCAGCGATGTGATCGAACTGCTGCTGCAAGTCGCCTCGGTCGATTCCAACGTGGCCCAGGCCCTGCGCCCAGGTTTTGCCTTCGTCGAAGGCCTGCTGGCCGCGCAGGCCGAAGGCGCCGAGCAGGAGCGCGAGCGCTGGTTCGCACGCTATCTCCAGGGTGCGGTGATTGGCAATGCCGGCTGGGAACTGGGCGGTGCCAACGGCGCCATCGCCGCGCGCCTGGTGCGCGAGGGCGAGCACTTTCGCGCCAATGGCAGCAAGTTCTACAGCACGGGGGCGCTGTTCGCCGATTACGTCAGCGCCGTTGCCCTGGACGAGGACGAGCAGCCGGTGTCGTTCATCCTGCCGCGCGACCGCGAGGGCCTGGAGCTGGTCGACGACTTTGATGCCATGGGCCAGCGCCTGACCGCCAGCGGCACCACCCATTTGCGCAATGTGCGCGTCGAGTCCAGCGATATCCGCACGCGCACCGTGGAGGAGGGCAAGCGCACCATCGTCACGCCGTTCCTGCAGCTGTTCCTTGCCACCGTGCTGGGCGGTATTGCCCGCAATGCGCTGGACGACGCCACCCGCTTCACCCGTGAGCATGCCCGCCCGATCAAGCACAGCACGGCCAGCCGCTCGGTGGATGACCCCTATGTTGAGCTGTCGGTAGGCGATATCGCTGCCCGTGCCTATGGCGCCGAGGCCATGGTGCTCAAGGCCGCTGCAACCATCGACAAGGCCTGGGCCGCGCAACTGGATGAAGCCGCCGTGGAGCAGGCCGCGATCGAGGTGGCGCAGACCCAGTACCTGGTCGCCGAGCTGGCGCTCAAGGCTGCGCAAACGCTGTTCGACGTTGGCGGTGCCTCCACCACCGGCCGCCAGCACAACCTCGACCGCCACTGGCGCAACGCCCGCACCGTGGCCAATCATAACCCCCGCCAGTGGAAGGCGGCGGTGGTCGGTGCCTGGCAGCTCAAGGGCACTCGCCCACCTGTCTCGGGGCTGTTTTGACTGCCCAGCCGGCCTTGCTGGCCGGCCATGTGCAAAGCCCCAAGGTGCCGGTGATCATCGGTGCCGCATTGTTCATGGAGCTGCTCGACAGCACTGCGGTGATGACCGCCCTGCCGCGGATGGCCGCCGATTTCGGCGAGCCAGGGCTGCGCATGAATCTGGTGGTGTCGCTGTACATGCTTGCCCTGGCCCTGTGCGTGCCGGTCAGCGGTTGGGCCGCCGAGCGCTTTCGCCCACGCCAGGTCATGTTGTCGGCGATGGGCTTGTTCACTTGCGCCTCGCTGGCCTGCGCCCTGGCCGATACGCTCTGGCAGCTGTGCCTGGGGCGCATGCTGCAGGGGGCAGCCGGGGCTCTGATGACACCGGTGGGGCAGGTGATCATCCTGCGCTGGTCGAGCCGTGAGCAGCTGCTGCAGGCCATGTCGTGGTTGGCCCTGCCGGCACTGGTGGGGCCGCTGGTCGGTCCGTTGCTCGGCGGTTTGCTGGTGACGGTGCTGTCCTGGCACTGGATCTTCCTGATCAACCTGCCTATCTGCCTGCTCGGTTGCTGGCTGATCTTGCGCCATGTACCGGACTATCCGGCACGGCCGGTGCCACCGTTGGACGTGCGTGGCTTGCTGCTCAGCGGCGGGGCCCTGGCCATGTTGGTGTTCGGCCTGGAATCGCTGGGGCTGGGGCAGTTGCCGCAGGCCTGGGCGATGGTGCTGGTGGCCGGTGGGGGAGCCTGTGCGTTGGGGTATCTGCTGCACGCGCGGCGACATCCCAATCCATTGGTGGACCTGTCGCTGTTGCGCCTGCGCAGCTTTGGCGTGGCCCAGGCGGGTGGCGGGCTGTTCCGCCTGGGGTCGGCAGCCCAGCCGTTCCTGATCGTGCTACTGCTGCAGAACTGCCTGGGCTTGAGCCCGTTGGCGGCGGGATGGCTGGTGGTCAGCGGCGGCGTCGGCGCGCTGCTGATGAAGGTACTGGCAGTGCCATTGGTGCGGCGCTACGGCTATCGACGGGTGCTCAGTTGCAATGCCGTGCTCAGTGGTGTGGGGATTGCCCTGTGCGCCAGTTTCGATCGTGATACTGCTGTGTGGCTGATGGCTATGGTGCTGTTCGCCGCAGGCCTGGTGCGTTCACTGCAGTTCTCGACGTTGGGGGCTGCCAGTTATCAGGACGTGCCCGGTGAGCGTTCGGCGGCGGCCAGTTCGTTGTCGGCGATGTCCGTGCAGCTGACCATGGCCATGTCGGTGAGCCTGGCAGGGGGGCTGTTAGGGATGCTGGCCGGGTTGGGCGGGCGTAGCGAAACTTCGGTGGCAGATATCTCCACGGTGATGGTGCTGTGCGCTGCCATGTGTGGAATTTCCGGTTTGGTGTTCCGGCGTTTGTCGGACTAGTCAGCACGCGAACACCACGTTCGTGCGCGATGCCGCGTTGCGGATATGCTCTTGCATCGCACGCTGCGCCCCGGCCTGGTTGCCACGGGCAAGCTGGCGCAGGATCTTGCGGTGTTCCTGCCAGGTCTCCATGGCGCGTTCCGGGCGAATGAACGGCAGCTTCTGGCTCTCCAGGAAAATGTCCTGGTTGGTGGTGATCACCTGCAGCATGGCGTGGTTGCCACTGGCTTCCAGCAGGCGACGGTGAAAGGCGAAGTCCAGGCGCGCGGCGGCCTCGAAATGGCCAGCACGCAGCTCCTGGCGCATCGACTCGACATTGGCTTCGAGCGCATCGATGTCCGCTGCCGTCAGGTACAGCGCCGCCAAGCCGGCGGCAAACCCTTCGAGTGCATAGCGCAACTGGAACGTATCGACGGCGGATACCTGTTCGGCATAGGGCCAGGAGAAACCGGTAGTGGGTGGCGGCGCCAGGACGAATACTCCCTTGCCCGGCTGTACGCTCACCAGCCCCAAGGCGCTCAAGGAGGACAGCGCCTCGCGCAGGGAGGCGCGGCTTACACCCAACTGCTCTGCCAGGTCACGTTGGGAGGGCAGGGCATCACCAGGCTGGTAGTCGCCGTCCTGGATCAGCCTGCGGATAGCCTGCAAAGCGATTTCCGGAACTGCACGGGGGAGTGTGTCGAGCATCTGTTCAGACCAGCTGGCAAGGGGTCTGCGCTTTTTAAAGGCTTTAGCGGTTGCCTGGCAAGTCTCGCCCCACGCTGACGCAACGGGGCAGGTGGCTGCACGAAAGGGGGGCGATGGCAGAGCGATTGGTGCTATCTGTTCAGACCAGTAAGACCGCGTGATGCCAAGGGGCGAAAGCGTATTCCGGGGCTGCCGGGCAACACTGGCACGGCCTGTGCTTTTCGGGCTAGGCAACTTCTTCGCATGCACCCGAGGCATTTTCCATGAAAAACATCCGTACCCTGTTTCTGGCCACCCTGCTTTGCGGCGGCGTCATGAGCGTTTCCCAGGCCCAGGCCGATGCGCTGGCCGACATCACTGCCCGGGGCGTGCTCAAGGTCGCCGTACCCCAGGACTTCCCTCCCTTCGGCTCGGTAGGGCCGGACCTCAAACCCCGCGGCCTGGACATCGACACCGCGCAACTGCTGGCTGACAGGCTCGGCGTCAAGCTGGCGCTGACCCCGGTCAACAGCACCAATCGCATTCCGTTCCTCACGACCGGCAAGGTCGACCTGGTGATTTCCAGCCTGGGCAAGAACGCCGAGCGAGAAGCGGTGATCGATTTTTCCCGCCCCTACGCACCGTTCTACCTGGCAGTGTTCGGGCCGGCCGATACGTCGGTCGACGATATCGGTGCCGTTGCCGGCAAGACCATCAGTGTCACGCGTGGCTCGATCGAGGACATGGCGTTATCCGCGGTCGCCCCACAGGGTACGATCATCAAGCGCTTCGAGGACAACAACTCGACCATCGCCGCCTACCTGTCGGGCCAGGTCGAGCTGATCGCCAGCGGCAGCGTGGTGATGGCTGTCATTGCCGAGAAGAACCCGGGCAAGGTGCCGGTGATGAAGGTCAAGCTCAAGGACTCGCCCGTGTACGTGGGCCTGGCCAAGCAGGAGCCGGCCTTGCTCGAGAAGGTCAACGCCACCCTGGATGCGGCCAAGGCCGACGGCAGCCTCAACCGCAATGCCGAAAAATGGCTGAAGCAGCCATTGCCGGCCGACCTTTGAACGGCCCTGGAGTCGCTGACCCATGGCCTATCAATTTGATTTTTCCCCGGTGCTGGCCCAGGGCGGCCTGCTGCTCGAAGGGGCTGTGTTCACGCTTGAGCTGACGTTGATCGGCACCCTGTTCGGGGTGGCCATCGGTGTGCTTGGTGCGCTGGTGCGCGCCTGGCGACTACGGCCGTTCGATGCCCTGTTCGGCCTTTACGTGGAGCTGATCCGCAACACGCCCTTCATCGTCCAGTTGTTCTTCATCTTCTTCGGCCTGCCCGCGCTTGGCGTTCGGTTGACGGAATGGCAGGCGGCGGTACTGGCCATGGTGATCAACCTTGGCGCCTATTCCACCGAGATCATTCGGGCGGGTATCCAGGCCATCCCCAGAGGGCAACTGGAGGCTGCGGCGGCATTGGCCATGAGCCGTTTCGAGGCTTTTCGCCATGTGGTGCTGCAACCTGCACTGGCCAAGGTCTGGCCGGCCCTGTCGAGCCAGATCGTGATCGTCATGCTCGGCTCGGCGGTGTGCTCGCAGATCGCCACAGAGGAACTGTCGTTCGCTGCCAACTTCATCCAGTCGCGCAACTTCCGGGCTTTCGAGACATACCTGCTGACCACGGCCTTGTATCTGGTCATGGCCATCCTGGTGCGCCAACTGCTGGCATGGTTCGGTCGACGCGCGTTGATGGGGAGACGCTGAATGGATTTCACCTTGTGGGACATCGTGCGCAACCTGCTCGCAGGCTTGCAATGGACCTTGCTGCTGTCGCTGGTGGCATTCGTCTGTGGTGGTATTGCCGGGCTGTTGCTGCTGTTGGCGCGCATCTCCGATAGCCGGTTGCTGCGTGGCGCGGCGAGGAGCTACATCGAGCTGTTCCAGGGGACGCCGCTGCTGATGCAGCTGTTCATGGTGTTTTTCGGCATCGCCCTGTTCGGCATCGATGTGTCGGCCTGGATGGCGGCGGCCATCGCCTTGACGCTGTTCACCAGTGCCTTTCTCGCCGAGATCTGGCGGGGCTGCGTCGAGTCCATACCACATGGCCAGTGGGAGGCCTCCGGCAGCCTGGCCATGAGCCGTCTGGAGCAGTTGCGCCATGTGATCCTGCCCCAGGCCCTGCGCATTGCCGTCGCACCGACAGTCGGGTTCTCGGTGCAGGTGGTCAAGGGCACGGCGGTGACCTCGATCATCGGTTTCACCGAGCTGACCAAGACTGGCGGCATGTTGGCCAACGCCACTTTTGAACCGTTCCTGATCTACGGTCTGGTGGCCGTGGGTTACTTCGTCCTTTGCTACCCGCTCTCGCTGAGCGCCCGTTACCTGGAGAGGAGGCTGCATGCCCCTGCTTAGAGTGTCCGCATTGCACAAGTACTATGGCGACAACCATGTGCTCAAGGGGGTCGACCTGGCGATCGAGGAGGGCGAGGTGGTCGCCATCATCGGCCGTAGCGGTTCCGGCAAGAGTACCTTCCTGCGAACCCTCAACGGCCTGGAGTCGATCAGCGACGGGGTGATCGAGGTGGATGGCGAATACCTGGATGCCAGCCGCGCCGACTTGCGTTCGCTGCGGCAGAAGGTTGGCATGGTGTTCCAGCAGTTCAACCTCTTCCCTCACCTGACCGTGGGCCAGAACGTCATGCTTGCGCCCCAGGTGGTGAAGAAGGCCGGCAAGGCCGAGGCCCGCCAGTTGGCCGAACAGATGCTCGCCAGGGTTGGACTGGGCGACAAGTTCGACGCCTACCCGGACCGCCTTTCCGGCGGCCAGCAGCAGCGGGTGGCGATTGCCCGGGCGCTTGCCATGTCGCCCAAGGTGTTGCTGTGCGACGAGATCACCTCGGCGCTCGACCCCGAGCTGGTCAATGAGGTGCTCGGTGTGGTGCGCCAGCTGGCCAGTGAAGGCATGACCCTGATCATGGTCACCCACGAAATGCGTTTTGCCCGGGAAGTCGGTGACAAGCTGGTCTTCATGCATCAGGGCAAGGTCCACGAGACGGGCCATCCGCGCGAGGTTTTCGCGGCCCCCCGGACAGCAGAGCTGGCGAACTTCATCGGTAGCGTGGCAGGGGGTTAGGGTCCATCGTGTTGCCCTGCGAAGGCGCCAATGCCGATTCGGCGCGGCCCCTTACCCCGCATGCCTCAGGATGTAGCGAATGAAGGCATCCAGTTTGGGTAGCGCGCTGCGCTGGCGCAGATAGACCAGGTTGACCGGGCGGGTAGCGGGCAGGAAGTCGTCAAGCAGTGTGACCAGGCGCCCTGCGCGAAGGTCCTCGGCCACCAGGAACTCGGGTTGCAGCAGGATCCCGTTGCCTGCCAGGGCGGCCAGCCGCAGTGCCTGGCCATCGTTGCTTTTCAGCACCCAGTGTTCCGGCCAGGGGTATTCCTTGCCAGCGTCCAGCAAGGGCCAGGTGAAACGGTTGGTCCATGTGGAGTGCGCCAGTAACCTGTGCCCGGCCAGGTCTGCCGGAACGGCTGGGCGCCCGTGCCTGTCCAGGTAGCCGGGGGCGGCGCAGATCACCATCCGATAGGGGCGCAGTGCTTTGGCCACCAGATCTGCATCACCCAGGTTGCCAATGCGCAAAGCAGCATCGAACCCCTCGGCCATCAGGTCGACGACACTGTTGCTGAGCACCAGATCAACGCGCACGTCCGGGTGTTCGGTGAGAAAGCCGGCAACCAGCGGCGCGAGCAGCGACGAGCCCAGGGTCATGGGGGCGCTGATACGCAATAGTCCGCTGGGTGCCTGTTGCAAGCTTTCAACGCGCTCATAGGCCTTGCGAACCTGGTCCAGTGCCTGCCTGGACTCTTCGTAGAACACGCGGCCTGCTTCGGTGACGTGCATGCGCCGGGTACTGCGCTGGATCAGTTCGACCTGCATTGCATCTTCAAGTTGGCGGATATACCTGCTCACCATTACCACTGACAGGTCCAGGTGCTCGGCGGCCTGGCTGAAGCTGCCCTGTTCGGCGACGCTGACAAATACCTCCATGGCGCGCAGGCGGTCCATATTTTAACTCCTGGTTAAATATGATTGAACAATACCTGTATTTATTAACAAATTGTTTTTGCTTACCGTGAAGACTGTCAAGTCATCAATGAGGTATGCCCCGTGGCGCCCTTGCATTCGCTGCTCGAACATTTTCCACAAGTCAGCCTCGTCGACCGGCCAACACCCATTCAGCGCCTTGAAGGCCTTGAGCATTCGCTCGGGCTGCTTAAGCGCGGCATCAAGCTGTTCGCCAAGCGTGACGATTACATGGCCCTGGGCGGCGGTGGCAACAAGCTGCGAAAGCTTGAGTTTCACCTTGGCGAGGCCCTTCGAGACAAGGTGGATGTGGTCGTGACAATGGGTGGGCTGCAATCCAATCATGCACGTTTGACTGCGGCAGCCTGTGCGAAGCTGGGCATGCGTTGCGAACTTGTGCTGGGCCGTGCCGTACCCCGGGACGATGAAGAGTACGAGCACAACGGCAATATGCTTCTGGATGAGCTGTTCGGGGCCGTCGTGCATATCGTGCCTGAAGGTTTTACCACGGCGAGTTGGGCCGACACCCGTGCACAGGAACTGCAAATGCAGGGCTGCAAGGTCAAGGTTATTCCCACCGGCGGCTCGACAGCCGTGGGGGGCCTGGGCTATGCCAAGGCCGCGCTGGAAATCGCCCGGCAGGAAGCCAGCATGGGCCTGAAGTTCACGCACATGGTCATGGCCAATGGCAGTTCCGGCACCCATGCGGGCATGGCCGCCGGGTTTGCTGCGATGGGGCGGGCGCCGGGCTTCATCAAGTCCTTTGCAGTACTTGCCGAGGCGCCTGAATCGCACCGTCGCACGCTTGAACTTACCCGGCAGACCTTGGAACTGCTTGGCAGCGAGCAGGTTATCGAGCCGCCAATGATTGCCGTCGATGGTGCACATCGCGGCGCGGGCTATGGTGTTCCGACGAAAGCCATGTTGTCGGCGTTGCAACTCATGGCCCGTTCCGAGGGGCTGTTGCTTGATCCGGTCTACTCCGGAAAAGCGTTCGCCGGCCTGGTCGCCGACCTGGAAAGCGGCTTGTACGCACAGGGTGACAACATCTTGCTGCTGATGACCGGTGGGGCGCCGGGGATCTTCGCTTATCGGTCGGCCCTGCAGGGCGCATAGGTACGAGTGCGCCGGGTGCTTATGCCTGCGCATGATGAATGTGGGGTCTACCTTGAGTAGGCGCACCCGCGGCTGTCGTTTCAATTACCTGAGGTCGTGTGAAATGAGTAACCCGATTCAAGTGCCCAGGATCGCCGATCAAGGTACTGAAGATGTTGATACCGTCGAGACGAACGAGTGGCTGGATGCCCTGGAGGGCGTAGCACGCACCGAGGGCAGTGGGAGGGTGGAATTCCTGCTGCAACGCCTGGCCGAGCATGCCGGCCACCTGGGGGCTCGAATCGCTGCCAACCCATACTCGCTTTACCAGAACACCATCGCCGTGGAACAGCAACCGGAGTACCCCGGTGATCTGGCGATGGAAGAGCGCATTACCTCGATCATTCGCTGGAACGCGCTGGCCATGGTGGCCAAGGCGAACAAGGCCTATGGCGAGCTGGGCGGCCATATCGCCAGTTACGCCTCTGCCGCGGAAATCTTCGAAGTGGGCTTCAACCATTTCTTCCGTGCCGATACTGCACAAGGCAAAGGCGACCTGGTGTATTTCCAGCCGCATTCCGCGCCAGGTGTCTATGCCCGCGCTTTCCTGGAGGGCCGGCTGGAGCAACAGCAACTCGAGCGTTATCGGCAGGAGGTGGATGGCGGCGGGCTGTGCTCCTATCCCCACCCTTGGCTCATGCCGGACTTCTGGCAGTTTCCGACCGGCTCCATGGGCATCGGCCCGATCAGCGCAATCTATCAGGCCCGCTTCCTGCGCTACCTGCAACACCGTGGCATTGCCTCGACCGAAGGGCGTCATGTCTGGGGGGTATTCGGCGATGGCGAGATGGACGAGCCGGAATCGGTCGCAGCACTGTCGCTTGCCGCACGGGAGAAGCTGGACAATGTCACCTTCGTGATCAACTGCAACCTGCAGCGGCTTGACGGGCCTGTGCGCGGTAACGGGCAAATCATCCAGGAGCTGGAATCGCTGTTCAAGGGTGCTGGCTGGAACGTTATCAAAGTGGTCTGGGGCTCGGGCTGGGATGCCCTGTTCGCCCGGGATCACCACCACGTTCTGCTGCGCCGCCTGGCCAGCACCGTCGATGGCCAGTACCAGGCCCTGGGTGCCAACGATGCAGCCTACAACCTTGCGCATTTCTTCGACCTCGACCCGGAGCTGCACGCGCTGGTCGCTCACATGAGCCCGGCCGAAATCGATGGCCTGCGTCGCGGCGGCCACGATTTTCGCAAGTTGCACGCTGCATTCGACGCAGCGAAGCGCCACAAGGGGCACCCGACGGTCATCCTGGCGAAGACCAAGAAAGGCTTTGGCATGGGCCAGGCCGGCGAATCGCGCAACACCGCGCACCAACAGAAGAAACTGGACGTCGAGGCGCTCAAGGCGTTTCGGGACCGTTTTGCGCTGCCGCTGGATGACCAGGCAGTGGAGGAGATGCGCTTTTATCGACCGCACGATGACAGCCCAGAACTGCGCTACTTGCATGCCCGTCGGCAGTCGCTGGGTGGTTACCTGCCTCGACGCACCAGCCTGGCCCCCAGCATCGCGGTACCGCCGCTTGCCGACTATGCGCGGTTCGCCCTGGCCCCTGACGATCGTGAGATTTCCACCACGATGGCTGTGGTCCGGCTCTTCACCAACCTGCTCAAGGACAAGCAGCTCGGCCCACGCATCGTGCCCATCGTGGCCGACGAGGCGCGTACCTTTGGCATGGCCAATCTGTTCCGCCAGGTTGGCATCTATTCACCGGTTGGCCAGCTCTACGAACCGGAAGACGCCGGTGCATTGCTGTACTACAAGGAATCCACCGACGGCCAGTTGCTGGAGGAGGGCATTACCGAAGCCGGTGCTGTCTCTTCGTGGGTCGCCGCAGCGACCTCCTACAGCGTCAACAGCGAGCCGATGCTGCCGTTCTATATCTACTATTCGATGTTCGGTTTCCAGCGCATCGGCGACCTGATCTGGGCGGCTGCCGACCAGCGCGCCCGTGGTTTCCTGATCGGTGCCACCGCTGGCCGCACCACCCTGGCGGGCGAGGGCCTGCAACACCAGGACGGTACCAGCCAGCTCATCGCCTCGACGGTGCCTAACTGCCGCGCCTACGACCCGGCGTTCGCCAGCGAGGCGGCCGTGATCATCGACCATGGCAGCCGACGCATGCTCGAGCAGCAGTGCGATGAGTTCTACTACCTGACGGTGACCAACGAGAACTACACCCAGGCCCCGCTGCAGGACAGCGAACACGACGATGTGATCCGTGGCATGCGCCTGTACGGCACGCGCGGAACGGCGGAGCCTGCGGTACGCCTGCTGGGTTCCGGCGCCATCATGCGGGAGGTGATCGCCGCCGCCGAGCTGCTGCTGCAGGACTGGGGTATCAGCAGCCAGATCTGGAGTGTCACCAGTTTCTCGGAGCTGGCACGCGATGCTCGCGAGGTAGAGCGCCAGCGCCTTTTCGGCAGCCAGTGCGAAGGGCAGAGCCACTTGCAGCGCTGCCTGCCCGGGCCTGTGCCGGTGGTGGCGGCCAGCGACTACGTGCGTGCTTATGCCCAGTTGATCGCTGCCCATGTCAGCGCGCCGTTCACCGCCCTGGGTACCGATGGCTTTGGCCGGAGTGACACGCGCTCGGCACTGCGTCGCTTCTTCGAGGTTGATCGTCAGCACATTGCCCTGGCGGCATTGGCAGGCATCGATCCTGGCAAGCACGCCGCAGCGCGGCTGCGTTATGGCATCGACGCACACGCCGAGGCACCCTGGAACCGCTGAGTATCTGCAAGCCGGCCAGCGTGCTTGGCCGGCAACCCGCGGGGCCAGCGGGTTGCCTCAGCATTTGGCGTGCTAAAGATTCCATGGAGTCTCCCACAGGATTTGCGCAGCCCTTGAACCTTGCGCGTAACTTGTGGGAGCCCGATTCACCCGCGAACACCGGCAAAGCCGGTGCCATCCGCCGCCTCAGGTTCTATCCGTCGTTACGGTTAAAGCCACGCCTTGATCTGCCTCGACACAGCGTCAGTGGAGATCCCGTATCGGTCATGCAAAGTCGGCAGTGCACCCGCATCGAGAAACGCATCCGGTAGCGCGATCTGGCGGAAGGTGGGTGTGACCCCATTGCGCAGCAGTACGCCCGCCACTGCTTCCCCCAGGCCCCCTATGATCGAATGGTTTTCCGCCGTGACCACCAGGCGGCCAGGCTTGCGTGCCTCGGCGAGGATGGTCTGTTCATCGAGCGGTTTGATGGTAGGCACGTGCAGCACCGACACATCCACGCCGTCCTTTTGCAACTGCTCTGCAGCCTCCAGGGCGCGCATGGTCATGAGGCCACTGGCAATCAACAGCACGTCTCGGCCACCGCGCAGCACCTGTGCCTTGCCCAACTGGAACTGGTAGTCGTAGCGATCGAGCACCAAGGGTACGTTGCCGCGCAGCAGCCGCATGTAGACCGGACCCTGATGGGCAGCGATCGCTGGCACAGCCTGTTCGATCTCCAGCGCATCGCAGGGGTCGACGATCATCAGGTTGGGCATCGCCCGGAAGATGGCCAGGTCATCCGTGGCCTGGTGGCTAGGGCCATAACCGGTGGTCAGGCCAGGCAGCCCACAGACGATCTTGACGTTGAGGTTCTCTTCTGCGATTGCCATGCAGATGAAGTCATAAGCCCGACGGGAAGCGAACACCGCATAAGTGGTGGCAAAGGGGGTCATGCCTTCCCGTGCCATGCCGGCGGCGGCGCTCATCAGCAATTGTTCGGCCATGCCCATTTGATAGAAGCGCTCGGGGTGGGCTTTGGCGAAGATGTGCAAGTCGGTGTACTTGGACAGGTCGGCACTCAGTCCAACTATATCCTGACGTTGCTCGGCCAGGCTTGCCAAGGCATGGCCGAACGGGGCAGGGCGGGTCGGCTGACCGTCGGCGGCAATCGAGGCGATCATGGCCGAGGTGGTCAGGCGCTTCTTGGGTGAGTTCACAGTGCTCATGCTTGGCTCCCGGCGTCCAGCGCTTTGAGGGCGAGGTCCCATTCGTTTTCATCGACGCGAATGAAGTGCGTCTTGTCGCGGTTTTCCAGGAAAGGCACGCCTTTGCCCATGCGGGTATCGCAGATGAT